>OGZX01000956.1_pt1 | contig 31791 bp, 39 predicted proteins | sample 1576881 | NCBI WGS metagenome assembly OGZX01 (sample SAMEA3541542, study PRJEB24748) | human gut metagenome | biome: human gut; feature: human-associated habitat; material: faeces | place: China | collected 2012 | reverse complement strand
AGAAATTTATGAGGGTTCTATTCGATTTTTTTATTAATATTGCGCGTTGGGCCTGATGATATGCAATATTAACGGTGTTTTTACCTGTTAATATTGTACAATTGTTCATAATCATATTGAAAACCACTATATATGTTGCGACTTATCTTAATTGGGATGGTATTATATGCACACCGAATCCGCTGCAAAGTTACAATAAATTATTCGATTTTTGCACTAACTAAAGTAAAGAATTTCAATGCTTCCTGAATTTTGCCTTTCCTTTTTTATCCAAATCTGCAAAAAATAACGGCATAAGCAAATAGGTATATATCGAAAGGCAAAAAATGGCGAATACTGTTTGTATTGGATACTATATCAAAGATTTGTCGTATCTTTGCACCTGAAAGAGTTATTTGATAGTAAAACACCGCAAAACGCTGAAAATCGCACGGTTTCCTAGTCGTTACCATTACTTTTCAGATACTCCGTTAAATGTTTATTCATCAAACGGTTAGACGAAACCGTTCAGAATTTAAAATAATATCCATCATTACCGGAGCTGTTATCAACACAGCAGCGGATAACCGACATGAGGATGCCTTTTTCCGTATCTGTTAAATAAGAACAAAGCTTTGAAGCGTGAGGACTGCACACAAGATAATTTTGTTCGAATATTTTTGAATCTTCTTGACACCAGTCTTTATTTTCTTTTCTAATTTTCTCTGCGTGAATTTCTTCCTCTTTGCCACGACTGCTGTTAAATCTGAGTCTTAAATCTGCCAGTTTGTCGTTTAATGCTCGGATTGACTTTGTATGGCAAGACTGGGTGAAACTATTCATCAGGATTGCGGCTGATAATACGATTATGCAAAAACTGTTTAAAATCATAACCCCTCCCTAGCGGCAGTGAGATCCGAAAGGGCAAGCGTGAAAGTGACACCCCATCGCCTTGTGCCACCAATCATCTTCTGGGAGTTCATCGGAATAAATCTCAGGAAGGGCGCCTGTCAGTGCCTTGACTTGCTGTAAAACAGTACAAATGTCCATTGCAGCTCCTCGGTTCCCTTACCAATGCACGCGAGTCCAATTTTTGCCGTTGATGAAAACGTCAATCGCTCGTCTGGACTGGTATTTCTGCCAAACAACTTCCTCGTAAACTTTCACCGGCCGGTAACATGTTGTGCTGTATGAACTGTCTCCGGAACTGTCATAGCAGCTGTAAGCTTCATAGGCCGTGCCTTGGTATCCTCTTACGCACGCCTTAGTCCCACCCCAATGACCGGCTGAGTCTTCGGTGGCCTTGAACCAATGTTCTCCGCCCCAGTTGTAATCAGCATTGTTTTTCCTCAGCAGTTTGTTTTGACGCCGGTCGGTCTTGAACTGATTGCTGTCATTTATGTTGCCTTCGACAATCCATCCTTGAGGAGCATCCTCCATGCCTTGCAAAGAGCATGGATCAAAGCCGTCACTAAGCTGCTTCGCATAGTTGCCGTCTCCGGCCATCGGGCAGCTAGGGAATTTACAAGGATGACGCCACGACAAGCAATCAAATAATTTGTCAATTGGAGGCTTGCACTCAGAAACAGCGCGAGGGCCGTTAGGATTGGCTAGACAAAGGAGAACTTCACATCCCCAGCGATCATTGCCGGACATAATTTCCAGCTTCGGCATCCCGGGGATTTTGGAGTAATCGGCATCCTCAGCCAACGCATGAAAACCGATTGCAAAAAGACCGCTGCTGACAATGGCAGCAGTCAAAAGTGTTTTAAGTTTTGGGATTTGATGGATTGTTTTCATTATTGAGTCCTCAAAACACGATAGACGGAGGTCTCCGGGGGGAGGAATAGAATTTAGTTTGCGTAAATAAATATCTAATCAACCCTCGGAGGAAAAAAATGGGTGAACTCTCAACCGTTATTTCTGTCGGTGGTATTGCTGCATTGGTTACACTATTTTTTAATAGTTTTAAAGGCGGATATGAAATTCGCAGAAATATGTTTAGAGTCTCTGCAATGGCTGATAAAAATATCGGAAAATGGCACCGAAAAGTTCTTTTATCCATGTCAGCCAAAGACGAACAGGTCATTGTGCTGTCCATTACAAGTATCTCAGGAAGGTTCCTTTCAAACACCGGTGAAATTGTCAAGCGGATAGAACTGAATAAAACTCTCATAGCTCATTCTCCTGCTTGGCAATTTGTAGTGGATTACCTACCCGATAGGTGGGAAACCCAAAAAGTGGGCCGGATAGATGTTTTTGTTCAAGCTGAAACCAGCATGAACTTTCGCTGTTATTTTTCTTTGCAGGAGTTTCAGTTGTCAGAGGTTCACAAGGTTCTTTCAGAGCTAAAACAACAAGAGCAATAAAGCAGATAAGAGCCCATGCTTTTAAAAATGATTCGATTAGATAGTCTCTTCCTATCGACCATAAGAAGAAAGCTATGGCTAGTGGCGCAAAAGCTCCGAGCAAGTAATAAAGCCAATCCATATCTAGCCTCCTATACCTATCGCAGTAAGGAAGCCGCGAACACAGAAATAGAAAGTGCAGATGAGCCCAGTAACGAACGATATGGAAAAAAAGAATTTGCAGGTTATTACGAAATTATCTAAAAACGAATCGGAAGAATTGACCGAATTAATCACCACCAGTAATAGAAAAAATGATGAAAAGCCGGCACCCATCAAATAAAAGAACGCTAACATTTAGTTCCTCCATTTTCTCCAATCATTTTTTGGCAGTCCGCGGCCCTTAGGAATAAGAAACAGCGCCGCTGGCCGATCCGGCCAGACCGTGTTCTGAACAAATAGGAAGAGAATTTTGCTATGCACAAATACTGAGACCAAGCAATAAACCTCGAAGTAAATGCTTGCAGCAGCATAGTTTTCAGACACGCACGCGGCGCTAAAAGGGCTTTAGTTTTTCCTAAAGCCCCGAGGAAAAGGGGTCTCCGAGGATAAGAATAAAATTTAGTTTGCAAAGATAACTTTCTATCCAACCCTCGGAGAAAATCTAAATGAAAACAACATTGGTAAAAAGGTTGCTGATAGGCGCAGGTCTTGTCTTCTTTTGTCTGTTTTTCGTCTGGACAGAATTCCCAGCTGCGGTAAATTTTCTCTGTACTGCAATGTCTGCTTTGTGTGCTTTGTTTTCTGCCTTTGTCGTAGCTGAAATGGGAGACGAAAGAAATCAGACGGAGCAAAACAGATTTAATCCTGAGTCGAAAACCTTTAGAAGAAGGGAAAGAAGGATAAAAGTCAGGGTCATCAGAACAAAAAAGAGATTCCATCTTCTTGAAGACCAGTCCCGCGCAAGACTGAGATCGAGACAAAAGTAAATACTTGCCAAAGAGATGCTTCCGTAGAGAAAAATTATGAACTCGGGAGCGTAGTGAGCTTTCAGTGTTTCGTAAAACCCGCAGGGTATCGACCCTTCCAGCAAGGAAAGAAGTCGGTCTTGGTTTTTCAACATCAAACAAAATGAGGCTGACGGGAAGAGAAAGATTCCCAATAAGGTTTTCCTTATGGACGATTTTTCTGTTCCGGAAGAGGTGAATAAAACAAACAGAGAGCATCCTATAGTCGATAGCAGAAGCCAGTTCATTTCTCATTTTTCCTTCAATGCTTTCAAAGAAGGTTCTCATAGCGATACTCCCTTCAGCCCTGCCAGTCCGATAATTAGTATCGAGAGTCCGAGCAATAACAAGAGAGGAGCTGCGCAAAAAACTGGCTCATGCTTTTGGAACAAAAACAAAGGCGCAGCGGCTATACAGGCTATGCCGAGTATCGTTAAATAGAATGCGCTGGTGACGTGCTCCATGGTTCTCTCTTGGGTTTTTAGTTAGTTATGCAGGGGAAGTTTTTTGAAAAATAATTACACGAGAGTGCTTGTTTTCTTTTTTTCTTCCCAACGCAGCAATTCTTCAAAATCCAGCACTGTTGTTCCGGCAGAGAGTTTGATCGGCTGCGGAAAACCTTCTGCTTTCTTTTGATTTGTCCATCGCCAAATGGTTCGGATGGATTTGTTCAATCTCTTAGCCGTGGTTGCAATGGAAATATAAGAAGGATTAGGCGACACAATTTCCTCCTTCCGGATGTGTTTCTTTGGTCTTAGGCAAATTTCTAAAAATGGACCAATCGATACCCGGCAACAAGTCCTCGCACTTAACCTGACCTTTGGTCTCCAGCTCAATAACAGGACACCAAGATTTGGGGACGGGCATACGACCACAGACTGCGTTACTAACCGCTGCTCTACTAACTCCTAAACAACGTGCAAGATCTGCTCCAGAGCCACCGATAATTTTGATAGCTAATAGTAGATGTTGATTCTTAGTCATAATTAAAAATATGCTTTAGATTACATCATTAGTTTACATTATTATACATAAACTTTTAGTTTATGAACGACAATGAACGATTGAGAAAAATTTGGCAGGAAAGCCATAAATATTCCCAAAGAGAATTCGGTGAGAAATTCGGAATAGGCACTGGTGCAGCGGTTTCCAACTATCTGCTCGGGCGTATTCCGTTAAATCTCAATGTTGTTATTAAGTTTGCTAAGGGGCTCGGCTGCAAGATAGAGGATATTTCACCGTCCATGGCGTTGTTAGTTCAATCGGCAGAAAAGCTTACTACACGAGTTGAACGTACAGAAAGCAGCCAGTCACGCATACCAATTCTTTCCGATGATTATTTGCTGGCCCACGCAACGATTCCAAAGTATCAACGTTCAGATTCAAATTCTATTATTTCCTCTCTGACATTAAGCGATGATCAATTTGCTTGGATAGTTTCAGATCAATCAATGGCGCCAGACTTCTTTCCTGGTGATTTGCTGTTGTTTATATCTGGGTCTTCAGCAAATCCTGGATCTTTTGTTCTTTCGAAAGTGGACGGAGGGATAGTTTTTCGAAAATATACTGAGCAATCTGTTGAAAATAAACTAATCGTTAATCTTAAGCCGTTGAATCCGGATTACCCAACGATTTCTAATCGATCAAAAGAGATTGAAATTCTTGGGGTGTTAAAAGAACTAAGAAGGAATTTCACAATACGAAAAACCCATAGGGGGGGGGTATTTAATAATTAAACTCCTCCTAGCTACTTTGTCGCTTTTTATTCTTTGGTTAACCCTGAGTGTCCATTTTTAGAATCTACCAAAGCTTCTTCGCTACGCATCTTTTGCGATAATCTCCTACCTTTTTTATGATAAAAACTTGCTCTGGGTCAGAGAGTTGCTTTTTATACTGAACTCTCTTCAAAAATAACTTTCTTTCTACCCCATGACGTACGTCGCAATTTTCTTTATTAGTTTCAACGTTATCTAGCTGGCGGACGTACTCCATTAATTGATCTTTATTAAATTTTTCAATGTCTTCGGGCGTTGTAGCTGAAGCATTTCCGGAAGATAACGACAAAGAGAAAAGCATTAATGAAAAAGCAAAATATTTGTACATAAAGAACCTCTAATTAAGTTTTATTTCTTCTTACTCTCATAGCAGCTTAGCCAGAAATTTTCGCATCTTTCACGGTAACTACCGACCCTCTCTATGATTAGAAGCTGTCAAACTAAAAAATTTGTATATTTCGTAGCTTCTTATTTTTAATTCTTCCGTTGAGTTTCCCTGAATCGATTGCATCGATCGCGAAAATTTCTTATTTTTTCTGAAGCCAGCCGCCTCTCCGTGCCAGAGAGCTGTTTGTGAATGCTAAGTTGTGTTCTTTTGTGCATCAGTTCTTTTTCTAATCGCCAAAGGTGACAGTTTTCTTGGTTGGCTTCGACATTGTCCAGTAGGCGAACATAATCCATAAATTGATCTTTATTAAATTTTTCAATGTTTTCGAGCGTTGTAGCTAAAGCATTTCCAGTTGTTAGAGACAGAGAGAAAAACGTCAAGACAATAGCAAGATATTGGCGCATAAGAAATCACTCGCAAAAGTTTGAACCTAATCTCATTATAAAGATTATTCTCCAAAAATGTATATTTTTAATTTACAATAAACGTAAACTAATAATGTTTAATTAGGTTTTGAAATGATTAGACCTTACATAATTGATCCCTTGGAGAGTTCTTCAATTCATCTTGATCTCACGCTGGTCCAAAGCGGAATTCTCTCTCGATTAGTAAATTTGTATTTTCTGTTTGGCGGTCCGTTTTCGTTCGGGCAAGCCCTGTCTCAGATAAGCGTGGACGAAAACTTAAGTACAACAGAAGAACTGGAACGCGTTCTCGGATGGTACTTCGAAGAAGTCGAAAAAGGTTTGTATCGGCCTTCTGAAACATTGAGAAATTGTGCCAAAGAGACTATTCCCGGAAAGGAGAACCAATAATGTCCGCAACTAAAAAGAATTCTCCTGAACGGGGAATTAGTCCTATTAGTAAAGAAGAATTTTTAAGAGACTTTTTGTCGTTACCAATAATGCACAGAGGCATCTTATTTGTCTTGCGTACCGGTTACCTCATCAAACAGTCTCCTCTAGAAGACTTAGATGTTTTGGGTTTGTGTCCTACTCGCACAGAAGAGGAAGAAGGCGCGCTTCATATCGTGCTGCAACGATTCTTTAACCGGGATGCTAGTTTCTGGAGGAGTGCCGCTTACGATGCGATTATTCAGGAAGAATTGGAAACCAAGGCCCACCACAAACTTTTATCAGAGCAGCGGTCAATTAAAAGTAAACGTGCGGCTGAGGCTCGTTGGAAAGAAAACAATGCTCCAAGCAATGCCCCGGGCATAAAAAACAATGCTCCAAGCAATGCTCCGAGCATAAAAATCGATGCTACAAGCAATGCTCCAAGCATGGCTAACTATGCTCAAAAAACCTTAGATCCCTTGAGCCACAGGGTTTTTCAGGGAAAAGCAGACATGATTGAAAATCCGGGGAATGTTCAGCAGGAAGAGCCTCGCGCACGTACGCGCGCGCACCGATCGGATAATCGGATATCGGATATTAATTTAATTAATAAAAATATTAATAAATCGGTATCTGTATCGGAATCGGATAGAAGTTCAAAAATTAAAAACCTATTCGCGCGCGAAAAATCGGCTTGGATGATCGGCGAAGTTTTAGAAGTTTTGGTCTTTTTCGGTTTGGACGAAAAGGCGCTTGCCCGCTGGAGATCCAGAAATCCGGAAAATCAAAATTTCATTTTGGAGCTGGCCGCCGGCGGTATGTCCCGATTGAACTACGACACAATCGCTCAGGTGTTTGCACGCTGTCAGGCCGCAAAAGACAAGGAAGGCAAGCCGTTAAGCTCGGCAGTGGCATTTGTTCTCAAGTCCCTTCAGTACGAATTGACTGCGGTTTCAAACCGCAAAAATGCAAAACAATCCGCTCCCGAATCGGTTCAGCCTAAGCGATACCGGGACATCGACTACATGGAGGGCATCGAACGGCTCAACCCGGACGGGACATTTGTTCTCAAACGCAAATAGGGGAACGGTTATGAACGAAAACATCGTTGTTCGAATTCGTAAAATTCATTTCGGAGAAATCATCGAAGAAGCGCTCCGGACGGAAGAAGCAGCACGCAGAGATGGGTGGCTTAACCGCGTTTTGTGGCAAAGAACCCAATGGCCTAGAGCCTCACGGCGAAGCGACGACATCGGGTTTATCTTCCGTAGGATTTTAGAAAGCAATCGCAAAGCAAAAATCGGCAAGAACACACCTGCACTTTTGCACTACACCGTTATGGTGCCTAAAACGCTCAAAAACGAGCTATGCGAAGCTATCTCCTGCTCAATCGATGCATTTATCGTCGAGATTTTAAGATCGCTTGTAGGGCCTAAAAACATCCTTAGAACGCGTTTAGAAGAAAAAATGGATTTTGACTTCTGGGACTTTTGGGTTTTCCCTGAAAAAGACGGTCGGTTTGAGCCTGAGGGCATCGCTTCGGCCTATGAGCTTGCATGCTTTGAAGAGGCATTTAACGACAAATTGAGAGCCCTGGCCTGCTTGTTGGAATGGGATAAAACCGTGCCCGTGGAAGGAAAACTCTCTGTCGTAGTTATTGCTTCGTTTGAGAAAGAGGAGGATTGACATGACTTCTCCTTCCGAACGAGTCTATCCGTCCTCAGCATCTTCATCAGTTGCAAAGGAATGTGAAGCGGACGGCAAAGGTCTTACCCCTCGAGAATCAATTGATGAAAGTCGGTTTGAAGCCGGGTTTTGCGAATTTCACGGTTGGTTTACCGCCGGGATTAAATCTACCGATGGCACGGGGAGCCGTTGGTTTGCGGGATGTCCGAGATGTTTGGCAGAAACCAAAATCAAAAAACTGTTCGGCCAAAGCATGATCCCCAAGCGCTTTGCGGACAAGAACTTCGAAGGTTATGAAGCGACTGAAAAAGGTCAATATCAGGCCCTTAAAAGCTGCTTGGATTTCGCTCAAGAGCTAAAAACTGACTGGTTCAGCGGTAAAACTCTTCTACTGATTGGTACTCCCGGAACCGGAAAAACTCACCTAGCTTGCGCTGTAGGTCATGAAGCAATGCAGCTTGGGAGGACTGTCCTTTACACAACTGTAACCCGTCTGCTAGAGGACATTAAATCATCTTGGAACGACAAAGACCGTTCCGTGAAAAACGTTATCGCTCGATATGTATCGGTTGATCTGTTGATCCTGGATGAGATCGGCGCATTTAGAGGGATTTCCGAGAGAGAAAAAGACTACCTCTTTGAAGTCATCAACGCCCGGTATGAACAAATGAAACCGATGATTGCCGTTTCAAATCTAAGGCTTTCCGGTGCAGATTCCATTGAAGCCTATCTCGAAGAACGCTCTTTTGACAGGTTATGTGAACAGGCCCGTTTAGTGGTCTTTGACTGGGAAAGTTTCCGGAGGAAATCGTTATGCTAAGACAGCTGAGAAAAACAGCCGGAAGCCCCGAATCGGGACTCCCTGCGTCAAACATCAACGCAGCTGACGGTTATGAAAACCAACTGTCAGCGACCGCCGAGATGATTAACACGAGCAGCGCCAGAGGCACTGTAACTCGGCCCGTTTGTGTTAAAATCGAAACCGTTAATATCTCTACGGAGGTTAGTGAGTGCTTTGCGCGGCTACTCGCTTCTTCTCCAAAGAATAGCTTCGGCTCGGCTGTTATCGACAGTTGGGCCGTTGCCGTTTTACGGGGTCAAAATGAACCTTCGTTGTATGCGTTAGAAAAAATGCCGGAACAAAACAACTGTCCCGGCATTGCTCGACGCTATCGTTTAATCAAAAGCAACAGCGCACCTGCTCCAATTACCGCAAGAGAAACAGAGCCCTCAAAGTTGACAACAAAGTCAGCTCTGAAGGATAATTCCCTCAACACGATAAGGAGCAGCAATAGTCGTTTTACGTTTACTTGCACGACTAATCTCCTTATTACTCAGGGATTCTTCCCGCACCGGCCAGTGCGGGTCGAATCCCGTGTTTTTCTTCCCTCAAGAAACTTAGAAGATTTCGTCTCAAAAGGGTCCTCTGCTTCTTCTTTCAGAAGCATTTCCGAAAAAACAACAAGGTCTGGGAATGATACAGATTTTGTTCTGAGAAGTCCCGCTGCCAAAGTGCACCGGGATAAAGGCGCCTCTTTTTTTCATTCCAAAACGCAACAAGAAAGATTCAATAGGAGAAGTTATGCAAAAACTTGCAATTATGAATGAGAAGGGTGGAGTAGGTAAATCTGCTTTAGCAACTCAATTAAGTTTTTATGCAGCACTAAAGAGAAATCTCAAAGTACTTGTGATTGATTTGGATCAGCAGTGCAACACCTCTAAATGTATTGAAAACAGCGGTCTATTTCACGTAGCCGAGATTACCGCCGGAGCCTTGCTTTTGAATGGAGACTCTTTTAGCGCTTCCGATAAACCGACATTAATCAAAGGCGATAAATTATTGTCCAGACTTGAATCAATGGGGCCGGAAAAGGCAAAAGAAGTTATTGGGAATTTTTACAGGGCCTTATCCGCTCTGAACCCTCATTATGATTTGTGCGTCATTGATACCAATCCAAGTCCCGATGTCCGGGCGATGGCTGCACTATGTATCGCAAATTATGCGATTAGTCCGGTGCAGCTAAACCAAGAGGCGATTGACGGAGTGGTTCAGCTTTATGAAAACATTCGTCGGGTCAGCGTATACAACCCCGAATTAACGTTTATGGGATTGTTGCCCAACATGGTTTTGAATACTCCTTTTCAGCGAGCAAATTTCAGAGATCTTATGCAGTCCTTCGGACAAATCCTGTTAAAAGATGGGAACGGACGATTTTTAAGTATTCCGCATCGAACTGCGGTATCTGAAGCTCAATCGGAATGTCGTCCCGTATGGACAGGTGAGAAATCCACAGCGTTAAAGACTTGGACGGAGATCAAAGGAGTGTTCGAGGCTATTTTAGAAAAAATGAAGATGGCGGAACAAGATCAAGGAGAAGCACTATGAGTTTGGATTTAAGCCAACTGGGAACATTAACTCAAGACTATGGATTTGCACCGGTTCCAAAGAAAAAAGGCCTCGGGCTTGATGTCATAAAACCTGATCTGATTGATCCTGACCCCAATCAACCCAGAAAGGAATTTGATCTCGAAGAATTGAAAGAGCTAGCAGAAAGCATAAAAACTTATGGGCTTCTTCAGCCGATTGTTTTGAGAAAAAATGCAGAATGTCCCGGACGATATGTTTTAGTTGCAGGGGAAAGGAGGTTGCGGGCTTCACAAATGGCAGGACTAACTGAGATTAAGGCTGTATTGTTGGAAAAATCTGATTTGAATGTTATCGGATATATGCAGATGGCAGAAAATCTCAAGCGTTCAAACTTACTGGCGCATGAAATAGCAGATTTCATCGTCGGACGCCTTGTTGTCGGTGAAAGTCAAAAAGAAATTGCAGAAAAATTAGGAATGTCGAAAAGCAGAGTCTCGGAATACTCAGAATCCAGAAATTTCCCGCAATTTTTAAACGAAGCTTTAAGAACGCAGAAAATTAATAATATCAGTGCAGCTTACGCTTTGTACTGTACTTTTAAAAATTACCCAAAAGAAACTGAAGAGTACGTGAATAACTGCGAGACTATCAGCAGGTCTCAGGCCCGGGCATTTAATCCCAAAGAATCAAAAGTGACAGAAGCTCATGAATTGGCCGAAAATTTATCCTTAGCTCAAGAGGAAAATTTTGTTGTTGACGATAGTAGCGGGGAACAAGAGCAAAACGAAAAAATAGAAGGTGAACAAATCGAGTTTTCAGATAAGGAGACAGTTGCTGAAGAATCTCAGGCAGAAGCCGACGAGTTTTTCCCGGGGGCGCATGTTGACGCTTCATGCTACCGGCCGCTGGAAGATCAAAATGAGATAGACAACGAGCAAGAAGAGAACGTAGAGGAAGTATTTAAAGAAACTCCCGCCGATGACTCTTTCAATGACGTTGACGCTTCCGTAGAAAGTTTCCCGGATGAAGAAGAGAAAGAGCAGCTCTATAAAAAACCGATAATTTTTTGCCTTGTTGACGGCAGAGAATGTGAACTTCTTTATAAACGAAAAGCTTCAGACGGGATTGTCCGTGTAAAATTTGAAGACGGATCAGAGCAAGAAGTAATTGCAGAGAAAGTACAACTTAACCGTATTTGTGAATCTTAACCCTCCATAGTCAATAGGGACACCCTCCCTTTGGTTACCTCGGAATTTTTCCGAGGTATTTTTTTATTTTTCGACTGACTCGGCTTGTCTCCCTACATAGGCATTCAAAGCAAAGTTTGGAAGCCAAACAACCCTTGAGTTTCAAGGGACAATCGCGGGCGTTTCACATGATGATAAATTAAACACCCAAAAAGTTAATGAGCTTTATGACAATGTCGCTTCTCTTAGAGACGTGACAATCCTGAGCCACAATTTGGAAGGCGAAGGTAAAGCTGTAGAAATCGGCGAAAACGGCGTCAAGCACTCGGCCGGCTTTAAGGGTATTAACGAAGCAGCCTCTATCAGCGTTAAAGACGGCAAGACTCTTGAACTTGTCGGTGAAAAAGGCGAGAACACAAACTTCGTCATGACAGCGGTGAATACCGTTGTTGACGGACTTTCCAAGCTCGTATTCGGCTCCAAGGGTTTAAACGAAACTTATTCCGGAAAAGCAGCCGAAGTGCAGCTTACGGAAACAAACGCTTCCCTGCTCGCGGCTGCCGGTATGTATGAAGTCCAAAAAGTTTCCGGCTCGGGATCGGTGGAAGTTGCCCAGGGCGCAAGACTTGCCGTAAACGGCGCAGAACATAGCGGTGATCTGAATGTTGAAGGGAACCTAAGTGTTAAAGGAGACGCAAACTTTGGTCATGCACAGTTAGCGTCCGGCTCCGTTTTGGATAACTCCTCTGCCCTCCACTTTGCCTCTATCGCAGAGACGAACGGTGCTGTTTATAACCAGACCGGAGGCTCTATTCAGTCCGATTCTGGCTGGTTTGAAAACGCCACGCTTAATATCAGCGGCGGCCGCTTAGACGGTTCCCTGATTAAAGATTTAGAAGGCAATGCTGCTGGGTTAGGCAATAACACCATCAACATCAGCGGCTCCGGCAAAAACCCGATTATCGTCACGACTGATCCGGCTGAAAGTAAAAGAGGATGGAAGGATCATTTGACGGTTGTCTATGCCCCTGAATTGACGAGTGAAACTAAGGTCAATGTTTTTGAAGGCGGTGTACTGCAAGCGGACAAACTCAACTTTGACGGTACAACTGAGAATTCTGTTGTCCTTGCCGGTGGCGCGCTCGAAACCAAGCTCGATCAAGTATTCAACGACGTGAAGCGTGACTTGCTCACCATCGACGGGACAGACTCCAGCGGACAAATTGGGGTTCCGACGCACGTATTGGGTGCAACCAGTGTCGGCTCGTTGAAGGAGGACGTTAAAACTGCTGTTCAGGGCGGCAGCGGCCTTGTCGTTTTCAACGATGAATACCTGAAGATGAGCGGTGTCGTTCAGGCCATGCAGCACTTCGCTGCGGAAGCGGACAATCCCGGAGCAATCAATCCTGATGACCCAAGCTCTCCGGCCGATACGTCCGGTGCGCTCTATTTAGCCTTTACCGGCCAAGTTGACGGGAAACTGACGGTTGATTTAGCGAATCAGTTTGATACCGAGCAAACCGAAGGAGGCGCTTTAACCGGTGTCGTCTTGAGTCACACCAAGCTTTATAACGAATCTGCCGGGGATCCAGACGGAAAAAATACAGACTTGGTTATCGGCTTTAATGAACACCATCACGAGAACTCAAACGTTATTGATGTCAATAACGGCATCGGGTTCCTCAGTGTCGAAGGCGCAAACGAAGTCCATATTGAAAACGGCAAAGAGTTTTCTTTGGTCGGCCATCACGATGATGACGATATAAGAACCGATGAAGACCGCAACAATGTCCATAGTGTGCCGGACGGCGTTCTTTTTAATGAAAACACGGCGCTGATTAAAAATGACAACAATGACGGCGGTCATGTTGAAGTCTCCGGCAAATTCACTTACGGCAGCTTCGCATCTCACACCCCAACCATTGGATGGATCGGCAGCATTCTTGTTCACGAAAGCGGAAACGTTGAAGCTAAGAATGGTGAATATGCGGTATGGGATATTGAAAACAACGGCGTCATCCACGTGGATAAAGGATCAATACTGCACTCCCACAATTACACCGGAACCGGAGATTGGCTAAACGAAGGTCAGATCTGGTTAGGAAATCACCATAGCGGTCAAGTCGCCGATAAAGACCATATTCCGTTTGACATCAAAGGTAAGTTTAAAAATGCCCAAGGAGCTATTTTCAGCTCTGCTAATAAAACCAACCTTATTGTCAGCAACGAACTTTTGAATAAAGGCACCGGACTTTATTCAGTCCTGACGGTTGTCAAAGACGGTTCGTCACACAATAAAGGTGAGGAAAGCGGAAAAGCCATTGATGTCCAGGAGGGAGGAAAACACGTTAACGAAGGAAGCTCTTTCTTTAAGAAGGTTTCAGTTGCCGGCCTGATCCAGAACTTCAAAGACTTCGTTATTGGAAGCGACTCATCAACTTCCACATTAGCTGATCCGGATACGGATGCGGATCAGAAAGCTTTTGAAGTAGCGGCCGGAGGACGATTCGAAAACAAGGGCAATTTAGCTGCATCCGGTATTCAAACCTCTCAAATTGCCGGTGAGTTAGACAACACCGGAGTAGCTAATTACAACGACATGGTTATTGCTGATTCCGGTTCTTCTACCACCTCAAATTATGAGAAAGGTGAGTGGCTCACGGTTAACGGCTCTCACAGCAACAGCAAGGTCTCTATTTGGAACCGCATTGATGTTGCAAAGACCGGTAAACAAGAAAACTCCGGTTCTCTGGATGTGGGTTCGAGCTTTAACGTGGCAGGAGAATTTATCAATACTGCCACCGGAACGCTTGACGCATCCAAGGTTGAGAATACTGAGGTCAGCGGTACTTTGACCAACGCCGGTCAGGCTCAGTACAAAGACATGACAATTCATGCCGGTGGGGATTCAATTAACAGCGGCTATGAAAAAGGAGAATGGCTCAAGATTGAAGAAGACGGCACTCACTCCAATTCCGGCATATCTATTTGGAACAAACTCAATATTGCAGGCAGCCTCACCAACGAAAAAGACGGCGCCCTCGATGCCACTAAAGTCGAAAACACGGAAGTCACCGGCAATCTGACAAATAACGGAATCGCTAATTACGACGATATGACGATCAAAGACGGCGGTGTGTCAGACAACAAAGTCTATGAGAAAGGTGATATTAAGACGGTCGGCGAAGGCGGTACTCACAAGAACTCCGGTATTTCCATCTGGAACGAAATCAAGATTGACGGCGGTGATTTTGAAAACACCGGGAAGACTGATACCGACAAACTGATTATTGACGATGGAAAAGTCGAAATCGGAGGCGGAGAACTGAATGCCAAAGATACTGACTTAAACGGAGGAGATTTGGTCATTGGCAACGATAAGCCGTTAGCCGATGAAAACAAGGCTCAGGTCGAATTTAAGACCGACAGCAAACCGATTGACACCAATATCTACGTTAAAAACAACGGCGATTTAGGATTGGGTGAGGATGCCCTTGATTTTGCCGATGTCGTCCAAGCATTAAGAATCCCGGATGTACCCTCTCGCCTCGTCGTGACCGAACCGGTTGTGACCGGTCCGGGAGGCGGTATTGCCGTCGGACCGGAAGTATGGACAAGCGAAGATGATCACGTTCAGATCGGAAACGGAGATTTGTTTTTTGCTGACGGCAGCTACACGGTTATTAAAGCTCCGGTCGCAGCAGATACTCCCATCTTTACGACCACAAGCGACATAGCCAAAGTAACGGTGGAACCGGGAGCTACTTTAGTGCTCGGCGCTCTCGAAGAACCGGGAGACTACTCTATTGTCAGCGGCTTTATTACCGCAGGCAATGAAGACGACGGTGGCTGGATCGGCGGTTGGATCGCTAAAGAAAATCTTCAGGCATTAGCTCAACCCGGCACCGGGTTGGAGTGGATTCTGACACTGCACAATGATCCGAAGAACATTTGGGTCAACGCGCAGCTCGCTGACGTCAGAACGCTGTACCCGGACATTGTCATTCCAAACAATGTGAATAAAGCCCTCAACGGCCCCTGCAACGGGGGCCCCGATGAACAGCTGATCTGCACGATCCTCAAGGATAAGACGGCCGGGCGTGATCTGAAGACGAAGCTATTGAATTCTGTCGTGATGATCGGTCAAGCCAGCGGAGCTTTGTCTATCACGAACGACCTAGCAGACAATGCAACGGACTCAGTTGAAAAGCACCTCTCCTTCCGTGATTACGGCTACTCAAACGGTTATCTGAAGGATTACTCAGGTCTGCATTTGTGGGCTGATATTCTGGGAACGCATCTGAAGACGAAGTCTTTAGACGGAGCCGGAAATATGACCGGAGGCTACAAGGCTTACGCCGGAGGGCTGATCCTCGGTGCTGACCATCAGTTTGAAGCTATGCCGTCTGTAAGAGCCGGATTTGCAGGTTCATTCCAGAAAGGAAAGGCTGATTCCCTCGGTGACTACATTGACACTAAGAACAAATTCAGCCAATGGATGCTGCACGGCTATGTTGCTAAAGACTTTGGCAATGATCTGAACTGGATTAGTTCTATCAATGTCGGCCAGAACACCAGCAAGGCTTCTCAAGGTTTGCCCTCTTGGTCCGGTTTCAGCAAAGCGGACGCTCGAATCAAGAATACCGTTGCCAATGTCGCCACAAAGCTTGAGAAGAACCTCCAGCTCACAGACAACTTCCAAGTGATTCCTCATGTCGGCGCTCGCTGGCTGCGCACCCACACGCAGGGCTACACAACCAAGCTCAACGGACAAAAGGCTTTCTCTTATGGTCAGACTTCCACCAACTTGCTCCAGCTTCCGGTTGGTGTCGGACTCCAAGGCGAAGCCTATTTCGGAAGCTGGACAGTCCGTCCGCAGGCTGATCTGACCTTCACCTACAACATTGGGAATCTGAAGAACACAACCAAGGTCTCCGGTGTTTCTATCGGTGAAATGGACTCAATCACCAATGAGTTTGCCGGACGTTTCGCGTCAAAGGTGCAGACCGGATTCCAGGTTGAACGCGGTAATGCTACGGCCGGTCTTCAGTTCGGTTTAACTAAAGGTTCAGCCGGGAAACTGGATACCGGTATCAAGCTTGAAGGCAGATACCGCTTCTAAAAATTAAGGCAGGGTCACGTCCCTGCCTAGTAAAGCTTAATTATGACAACAAATTATTTCTTTTCTGATTCACATTTATCAAGCCACTCAGCAGTTAGCTTGCTCATACCCTTTAGGGAAAAAGCGATTTTTTCAAACTGTGCCCGGGCTGTGTGTTTTGTTTCAGAAGGCAGTTGTGAAATAAGTTCAGTTGTAGAAAGGTCAATGATTGGAAGCTTGATGGTGCCATTTTTGACCAATGTAAGGATTAATTCATCACAAAACTCTTGGTTTTTCATAAAGGTCTCCTTTTAGTGAGGTTATTGGGGAAATTTAATTATCACCGAGAGGAGACCTTTTTTCTAGGGAATTTAAAATGAAATTTGAAAACTTAAACAATGAATTCAACATCGTAATTTCTCAGATTCAAAGCTCAAAAAACTTTTTAGAAAGTTCACGAAAAATAGGAAATCTGCTCCTAGAAGAAAAAGATGATTTTTGGAGAGCACAAGGGCAGCTTGCTCTATCTGTCTTGCTAGCTCACTTTCTTTCAGTTTCGAAAGACGTCCGATTTGAAGCCTTCATCTCTTTTGTTAATAGCCTAGAGGATTCAGTAACCAGGGAGGATTTGAGCGAAACAGTAAAGGCAGAACTTGGCTGCGAAGTTGACCGCTTCTTAACTCAGTCTCCTCAAACAATGAGAGCTTCAATTGAAGTGTTGCAGAGAAATCTAGAAAAGGCTCAAGCATATGCACATCAATAACAGTTTGAGCAAGTTGTCCAAATTAGAACTCGTTAACACGACATTTCAAGTTTTAGCCGTCCTTGAAACTGCCGCAGCCAGTGGGTTTATTCCTCATGAGGATACTCTTTTGACCCAGCTCCGTAACTTTACTAAGACGTTTGTTGGTTATGACCGCCGCGAAAACAGTCTTACGGTATGCGATATCGTGCCGATTGAAGACTCCGCTTTGCCGATTGGCTTTTACTTTGAAGAGAGCGTCCGACAGTTAAACGACGTCCAAAAATGCCGGTACAAATTTTGGTTTACCACTGAAGAGCTTTTATTAGTCCTTCAGAACTCTTTAGCAAATTGGGCCGGACTGAGTATCAGGGGATTTTTGATGGTCGATTCCAAAAAATCTTTATCCCCTGTAAGAAAAATATCTGCATTGGCAGCAAGAGCTGCACGCATTATCGGTCGATCTGCTGTATCTCGAATAAGGTCTTCTAAAGAATTCCTCTCTTCCGGTACCGGAACAATTTCCAAATCGTTAATGACGGCGGCAAAAAATCGTTCTAATGCCGGGAGTTTTTCCGGAAACTTTCTATTGAAGATACGAAACAGTTCTTCGACATTCTGTTCCGAGATAACAGCAGTATTCGGAGGAGTTACAGCTTTTGCGTACGCTTGGAACACAACCCCGGTTGAGCTTAGAGCCGCTGAGATTAATACATTGGTATCTATAAAAATTTTCATTTGCTGCTCTGCTCTCTACGCATCTTTTCCACTAACTGCACAACGGATTCATCAGTTGTTAACTGTGCCTTCTCAGCAGCACCTTGCATTTCCTTTTGCAAAGAATTCATGGCAAAAAGCATGGAGTTAACTATGCGGACAGAACCATTTTCTACGATAAAACTTACGCGGCTGCCGGGGCCGATCTGCAAAACGTCCCTTATGTCTTTGGGGATCGTTACTTGGCCTTTAGACATCACTTTTGCAGTGTCAACAAAATCATTCGTAAGCATTACACATCCTCTAAAAATAAGTAGGAAAAATAGGAATTTTCTTACTTCAATTTTAACGAATTATTAAGGAGTTCTCCATATGAGTACAGCCCAACAAAATCCAAATATTAAAAAATGCTCAGAGATTCTCTCCCGCGACACTTCCAAAGCAATGGTTTTAAACCGTTACGGTTCAACTCCTGAAGAAGCCCAAAAATGGGGTTATGTCAAAAACACCTGGGAGGATCAGCAGTTCCAGGATGCGAGATTTAACGCCTTTATCGAAAAGGCAATGAAGGGTGATCCTTGGAGAGACGTAAATGGAAAAGACTTCTTTTGAGAAATTAGCTGAGGATGTATCGTCCAAATTTGCCGATTTGATCGAAGCCGGAAAAGCGCCCTGGTCAATGGGCGGCTCCATTCCGGAGTATCCGGTTGACGCCATCAGCGGAAAACCGCTGGCCGGCATTACCGCCTTGCAGCTGCTGATGAAAGAAAAGAGCGCCGGATTTTCCGACAACCGATGGCTCACAGAGCCTCAGATTGCTGCGCTGGGAGGGAAAATCTCCAAAGGAGCCCGAGGCATACCGAGCGTTGTCTGGACAGAAACAACAGCGGGAAAACAGACCCAAACCAAAATCCCGACAACCTACTACAACGTTGAGCAGTGTGAAAACCTCTCTCGACTGCCGCCTCTTTCTCCCTATAACCATAACCCTCGCGACCTGATGTCGGATATCTGCGCAGGCTTTGGCCTCAAAACAACGCACGAATATGGCAACCCGAGCGCTTATGTCAATATAAACAACGTACTGATTTTGGGGGACTCTTCTGTTTATGATCCGAGCAGAAAAAATTACGATAAAGAGCGCCTAAACAAAGCCTTGGACGGAATTTGGGCTGTAACGAAATTCGTCAATAACCGCAAACATAAATCCTTTTCCAATCAACCTGAAGGCGGCAAAGAACTTGCACTCCGAGAAAAATTAGCTCGGACATTCATGCAGTCTTATGCGGGAAACAGATTCCCGATCCTCGACAAGGACGCCGAACAAGCCGAAAACAAAAACCTTGCGGATTTTATTCGCAAACAACCCTCCTCGCTTTTTACTGCGGCTGCGGACGCCTCGCGTCTGGTTGACCGAATCATGGAAATAAGCGAGCGAAGCTATATTTTGTTCGACTACGAGCGTCAGGACGCTTTCATTTTGAAAGCCGGAGAATGCAGAAGTTACCTCGCAAAAGAGTTTTCCAAGCTCAGCCTCTCAGGGACGCTCCTAAACGACAGCGGAGTTCGTGAATTAAAGGATTCGCTTTTCAAACAAGGCTATTTCTCTCCATACAGCTGCAATATCAATATGTTGAATCCCGTTGCGGAAGAGAACCTGTGCAGCCAATTAAATCACTGCGGTTTTCAGTTTGTTGAGAATCGAAATAGGGATAATTTCTTATCTCCCTACGATGCAGACATACTCTTGGCTGCTCAATCCAGAAGCGCCATGATGGGAGAAAGGGGTCAGAAAGCGATTTTAGAATCGGACCTTCCACCCGATTTCAATAAAAAGGGTTGGCTGGAAACAAAGATCAGTGATCGTCAGCTCTCTCAAGATGAAAATGTCTTTGTTGCAGCCGCTAACAAAACCTGGAATGAAATTGCCTATCAGAGAAGGACTGCCGATAAAGATTTCGTTTCTCTCAAACACTGCTGGGTTGTTGATTTTGATGCCGATACCGTCAGAAAAGCGACACTGAAAGACGCTGTCGGGAAAGCGGCGGATATGGCTGACACTTGGATGGAAAAAGATCATAACTATAGTTCCTCCGTCAGAAGTCCCATCAGAGAAGCATGTCGAGAACTTTTCAACGCACAAAAAGACTCTTCCGAGTATGACGACCTGTTCGGCAGAGTTAAAGCCGAAAAAGAACTTTCTTTCTGCGACCGGATTCTCAATCCGGCCAGAGACTCGGACGGAAGAGGAAATATTGTTCTGCGGGACTTAAACCACAAAGGCTTGGTCATTTGCAGCGACCCTCGGATGCTGCCGGAAGTCTGCTCCTGGGGACCGGAGATTCTGAAAGCGCAATGCGCGGAAGTTTTGAAAAGTGAAGGCCTAAGTTTTGAAGCGATTGAAGCGCTGGGAAAAAGAGAGCCGGATTACAAAAAGCAGGAACAATTCAACGATTTTTGCAATGCGCAGAAAACGTTCTATTCGATTGAGAGCAAACGAAGAGAAACCGAAGAACTGAATTTAATGAGAAAAACCTTCTCTGACCCAAGCCCGGAAAAAGTTGAGGCGATTAAGGCTGCCGCCAGAGAGCAGATCCGCGCAATGAGGCTTTCACCGAAATTAGATCAGCAAAGAGGGATGACGCAGCAGTCAAGCGCTTCTGACCGTGAAGTAAATCGAACGCAGCAAGCACCGGAGCGATAACCATGGCCTGGAAAAAGATGACTAAAAATTCCGTCTTAAAAAGACAACAGGCAGAGACGATGTTTGCCGAAGGCTTCGGGCCTCACAAAGTCTCAAAGTCTTTGAAAGTGAATTTTCACACGGTGCGTGATTGGCAAACCGCGTTTATTGCCAAGCGGGAATGCAGAAACCAAGGAAATACGTTAATTAACCGCACGCTTGCAATGAACCTATTTAGCTGTGGTTACGGATACAGAACCGTCAGCCGGATCTTGCGGCTTTCCAGCATTTGGCTCAGTCGTGATTGGGCCAGGCAGCATCGCAAGCTCTCAATCATGCAAGCAAGGAAAAATAAGAGGAGCAAAAAATGAAAACAGGACGAACTCTTTATTTTCCCGAAAAGAAGGCTGCTGCGAAGCGTCCCTTTGATCTTGGGAGCATCAACAGCAGCGCATACTCTGCTTTATCCCAAAACGAACCGATCAATTACAGAACGGTAAGCCTAGCTCCAATTTATTTGAGCTTCTGTTCAAATTTGCTGAACAACAATTGGCAGGAGTTCAATTCCCAGCGCAGACAGAATTTTAGTTACCGTTCCAAATTTGGGATTCCCTGCCGGGCCAAGCGCTTTGTAAAGACCTTCTCTGGTCAAGCCGCTTTCCCGTGCTACTTCAGCCATGCCTTTGGCCTTTGCTATGTCAAGGATGGCAGACTTAATCAGAGAACCGTCGCCAGGATCTTCTGCAAAGCAAGATTGCAGGTACAAAGCGTAGTCCTCTTTGCTTTCCAGATAGTCAATCGGGTCATAAGGTTTGCAAAGCTTGATCTCGTTCATAGATTAAATCTCCACTTTCAACAGTATCTCTTTTGCTCTTTCGATGTCCTTGGATTGAGTTTTTTTAGAACCTCCAAGCAGAAGCAAAACAATGATTTTTCCCCTGCGTGCGAAATAAATTCTGTATCCAGGGCCGAAATCAATCTTGCTCTCTATGACACCCTCCCCGACAGAACGTGTTTGACCAAAGTGACCGTTTGTCATATTCCTCAACCGGGCATTAATCCTCTGGAGGACAGCCCTGTCATTGGCCTTAAAGGAATTCAGCCACTTTTGAAAATCTTCTGTTGGATAAAGACTGAGTTCTTCAGTTTCCTCAAACATAATGTCTCGTACATTTCTGTGAACTGTAGTTTACATTATACGGTCATAATCGTCTCTTCTCTGTTGCTCTATACGGGTACTTGTCAGGCCGACGACTTTGGAGAATTAGCCAAACGCTGTGCCCCGTCTGTTGCAGAGGATACGCTGAGGGCCATCGTTAAAACCGAGTCCGGTTTTAATCCTTACGCAATTGGGGTCGTAAAAGGAAAAGTTAAACAGCCAAGGGCTTACCACGAAGCAATGAGCACCATTGCCGAGCTGGAGCTTTCCGGCGCGGATTATTCCGTCGGATTAGCACAAATCAATCGAAAAAATTTCTCAAAGTACGGAATCAGCGCTTCTCAAGCTCTGGACGCCTGTACCAATCTGAAGGTGGCCTCTCGGATTTTAAGTGCGTGTTTTAAGTCTGCCAAACAGTCCCCCGCATCCGATGGAAACGCTCTTCACGATGCGTTGAGCTGCTACTACAGCGGCAATTTCAAGACCGGATACCGACACGGATATGTAGACAAAGTCCGAAGCAATGCCGGGCTCTCGCCGCTTTCTGTGCCCTCGATTCGTGAAGTGGAAGCATCCAAATCCCAATCTTTAATTGCCGAAGGAGTCCCCGGCAAATCAAGCGGACTCATTTTTTAACCTTAGGAGAATTTCTATGAAAAACATCCTCAATCTTTCTTTTTTCATCTTTGCTGCATTGGTTCTCGCACATGAACCGGCACTTGCGGCCAGCGGACTGCAATCGCTTTCTACAGTTGGGAACTCGATTGTCGACGAACTTACTGCTGCTGTGAAGTGGATCGGCACCGGCGGTCTTCTTATTGCCGGAATTATGTATATGTCCGGCAAATTTGGCTGGGACGTACTCATGAAACCGGTAATCGGCCTAGCTATCTGTGCAGCAGCCGGTTGGATTGTTCAAATGATGGGATTTAATTGAGATGGCCGATCCCGTCACTCAAATCGAAACAGCTCCCTTATTTAAGGGAGCTACCCGCCCGGCTTGCATCTTAGGCGTTCCGACCGAAACGTTCGTCATCACTGTTTTAACCGGCATGGTGATTTCGCTGCTGTTTTGGCCGCCGCTGATGCTGTTGATTCCTATCCCGGTTTGGATTTTCAAACGGATCACGGATAGAGATGATCAGGTCCTCTATCAATGGGGAATCTACTTTAGAACCATGATTCAAAACAACCCCAATCGATTGGTTTGGCGCAACTCATTGTCTCTGAGCCCTTCAAATAGAACTCCGAGAGTCATTCTCTGTCCGTCCGATTTTTCAATCAAGGATCACAAGTGATTTTAGAAAGATTAAAAATTTTTGAAAAAGAGCGAGAGTTGGAATCGTACATTCCGTTCTCTTCATTAGTCACGGACCATGTAGTAATGGAAAGGGACGGCTGCCTCATTGCCACAATGAAACTCAACGGCATTCCCTTTGAAACGCAGTCCCCGGAAGATCTCACGATAATGTCCTCCCAGTTGAACGGGTTCTACCGGACATTGGACCGCCCGGATCTTGCCATTCAAATACACCGGGTTAGGCGCAACATCTCGGACAGCCTATCGGTATGTACAGATTCTTTGTTTTCTTCCTTTTTTTCGATTTCTTTTAATGAGAAAACAAAAAAAGAGGGATTTACAGCCGTTGAGCTCTACTGCACGCTAATTCTGCGTGACATTCAGAGCAAAAAGACAACGTTCTTTTCTTCGAAATCTTCGCTTGAAGAAACCCGTTCCCGGCTGGAAAACAGACTGGAAGAATTTGAGAAGATTTATCAAAGTCTCTTTCAGGCGCTCTTGCCTTATGCGCCCGTCACTTTACAAACGTATCAGCAAGACGGACGTCAATATTCTGAACAACTGAGTTTCTACAATTTTTTGCTAACGGGTCGCTGGCAGAAGGTACTTGTACCCAATGGTCCCCTCTATTCAGCGCTGGGCAATGTCCAGGTCTTTATCGGATCGGACACAATCCAACTGCAAACTACTGAAGGAGACACCTACGCTCAAGCAATAGAAATTAAAGAGTATCCGGAAACAACGAACTCGGGCAAGCTCGATCCTCTCATGCAGGAACTTGGCAGCTGCGGCCCCTACCCTTTCATTGAGACTCATACTTTTTGTTTTATGAGCCGCAAAAGAGGAGTAGAGGTTCTGAGCAAGCAGGAAGGTCTGCTGATCAATTCCGGAGATAGATCCGGCTCTCAAATCCAAGAACTGTCTTTAGCCATCGAAGGCCTGATCAACGGAGCATTCGCAATGGGCGAATACTCCTACAGCCTGCTTGTTTTCGGAGAAGAGAACAACGTCAGAAAACACGCTGCGGATGCCGCTCAACTTCTGACAAAGGCGGGGGCCACTCCTTATTTGAGCACATTAGCGCTTTCCGCTTCGTATCTGCACCAATTACCGGGAATGTTCAAAATGCGCCCGAGGGTTGCAAAGATTACGAGTCTGAATTTTTCTCATTTGGCTTCTCTGCATAATTTTCCCTGCGGAAAGCGTGACAAAAACACATGGGGAGAGGCGGTAACCATCCTCAAGACTCCGAGCCAGATGCCGTTTTACTTCAACTTTCATGTTTGTGATCCGTTGGAAGATTCTTACGGCAACAACGACCTTGGCAACACCATGATTATCGGAACTGCCGGCACCGGAAAAACGGCGCTGATGAATATGCTGCTGACGCTGTCTCAGAAATACCGAACCGATACCACCAAGCTCTCCTGCATCTTTTTTGACAAAGACCGAGGGGCTGAGATTGCGATCCGTGCCCTAGGCGGACGCTACTTTACCTTCGAGGAAGGAGCGCCCAGCGGATTCAACCCGTTTCAGCTTGATCCCACACCAGAGAATTTACAGTTTTTGAACCGGTTCGTTCTGAAGCTGATCAAGCAAGACGGACTGCCGGTTTCCCCGGCAGATCAAGATCGGCTGATGCAGGCTATTCAGTCGGTAATGTCGATGGATAAAAGTGTCCGCAGACTCGCCCTCCTTCCTCAGAACCTAGTTCAGGGAAGTTCCGCTGCGGAGATGGAAAACTCTTTGTCCCAGCGTTTAAAGCGTTGGATAGACGGCAATGATCTTGCCTGGGTCTTTGATAATCCGGAAGACAAAATCGACTTTAATTCGAAGCCGGTTTTAGGAATAGACGGAACTGAATTCTTAGCCAATAAGGACATCTGTTCATTAGTCACGGACTATTTGCTCTTTCGTCTCGAATCGATTATTGACGGACGCAGAGTCATGATCTTCATGGATGAGTTTTGGAGATACTTAGCAGACCCGGACACAGCAAAGTACGCATTTGACAAACTCAAAACCATTCGTAAGCAAAACGGTCTCATCATTCTTGCCACGCAGTCTCCTGAAGATATTTTGAGCAATCCTCAAGGCTCAAACTACATTCAGAACTGCATTACCAAGATCTTTCTGCCAAATACCGGAGCCGATGAGAAGCAGTACATCGAGGGGTTCAAACTCACGCCCAACGAGTTTTCTCTGTTGAAAAACTTTCCTCAGCTCTCCAGAACCATGCTGATTAAACAAAATCAGCAGGCGGTTGTCTGCCGGGCAGATTTAAAAGCATTCCCAAAGGCTCTTAAGGTTTTCTCCGGTTCCACAAAAAACATCAATTTTGTTGAAGAACTCATCAAACACACCGGTGAAGAACCGGAGAAGTGGCTTCCCTATTTCTGGGGCGAGAAACCGCTTTCCGAACTGAATTTAAACAGCAACCCAGGAGAATAAAGATGAACAAGATCCTATCCGTATTGTTTGCCGGGCTTATAACTGCTGCCTCCCCCACGCACGCAAGCGGCATCCCGGTTGTGGATGCTTCTGCAATTGCACAGGCGGTGCAGCAGCTTACTCAGCTTCAGCAGATGTACAGCCAGCTGCAAGCCCAGTACAACACTGCCGTCAACACACTGAACAATTTCACCGGTACCCGAGGCTTGGGAATGTTCGGATACAACACTGCACTGCGTCAGTTTCTTCCGAGCAATTTCGAGTCTCAGATGCGCAATGTTTTAAACGGAGGTGTCAGTCAGCTTACGGGGGCTGCAAGAACCATCTATGACAATTTAAACCTAGGCGCACGCTGCGCGACTCTCAACGGAGAGGACAAGGCTTTTTGTGAGAAGCAAGGAGCCTCGTTTGCCCAATATCAAGCTTTTGCGGATGAGGGGAAAAAAGCGGTCGATCAAAGACTTCAAAACATTGAAAACCTAATGAAGCAGATCGATTCAGCGACGGATGCAAAAGCCATCGCTGACCTGAGCGCCCGTATCCAAGCAGAAAAAGTCGCTTTTGAAGCCAGTCAGCTCTCAGCGCAAATGCAGCTGGCCTCTCAAAAAGCACTGAACGAAAAAATGCTTCAGGAACAAGCGCTGATCAATCATCAAAAAGCCTTTCAGCCGTTGGGTAAAGAAGAAATCCGCAGACGGCTTACCAAGTAGTTCGAGAAAAGAAAATGGCAGCAAATTACTTTGAAGCTTTCGGCAATCAGTTCAAAGGCTACATTTCCACATTCAGTACAGACACCTCGGCCGCTCTTATTGACAATCTAGGAAGTGTCGTGGCCGTGGGACTTGTCATGTTCATCATCGTGCGCTCTTTCATGATGATGAGGGAGAACAACTACGGCGCTATTTACGACATTATCGTCCAGATGCTCAAAATCGGATTTATTGCCTTCCTGGCATTAAACACCGGTCACTTTACCAGCTACGTAGTCAAGGCTTTTGAATACTTTCAGAGCGGTTTGATAGAAGCTGTCTCTCACGGTCTTCACAGCACCGTCCAAATAACAAGCGCATGGGGTGCTTTGGATCAACTTTGGGAAACCTTCACCAATGCATTTGATGCAGTTTCGGGACTGATTGGAAAATTCAGTTGGATAACGGATGCACCGGAAATCCTAGCCATGTGCATTGTCACGGTCGCTCTTGGAATGCTGAGTGTGTACTTTACCTTTTCGGCTCTGGGAATACTGCTGATCAACGAAGTCTCTCTCATTATTTTCTTAGGTTTCGGCCCCTTGTTTTTATGCACCTTGATGTTTCCGAGAACGCAGTCCTGGTTTGACGGCTGGATCAGAAGTGTCATCACCACAATTTTCACACTCGTCATTACGTCAGCCGTCATCATGCTTTTTGTTCAGGCTTTTCAAGGCTCCGTGGATGAAATTGAAGTAGCCGCGAAATCTCCGGAAGCCACAAAAGAACTCGGCAATTTGTTTCTCCCGGTGATGAATTTTGCCGTGCTCTCTTTAGCTGCGGCCACTTTAGTCAAGCTCATCCCCGCAATTTCGGCCGGACTCACCGGAGGAGGAAGAATGGATGCACCGGGCATCGGTCAGATGCTTCACGGAGTCGGAAACGTGGCTGCCGCCACAACCGGAGCCCTTTTGTTGGGTTTAGGCAAAGGCTCAGGCAGTTCCGGGATTGCGAATGCCGGACGTTCCTTGCTGGGAGGTCAAGGTCTTAATCAAAACGGCGTACTGCCTTTAGCCGGAATGGGGTTGGCCGCCGGCGGCGCAATGGCCGCTGCCGGATATGTTGCCAGTGCAATGAAAAGTGCCGCCAATTTCAGCCGAAAGCAAGACTCCGGCTCTTCTTCGGCCGAAGACAGTGCCTACAAAAAAACATTTGGAAAAAAGGACTCAGAATGAATTTACTTTTTATTAAATATTTAATTGCCGCCTGCTGCACTTCTCTTCTTTGCGCCTGCGGCGCCCCGGCACCGGCGCTCCCTCACGGTGCTCGGGTACCTATTAACGCACCGATTCAATCAAAAAGCACTGAGACAAATCTCGTCTTTGGAGAAGAAAACAATCCGGTCACAAGCGGAAATAACGAATCGGTTCAAAGCGGCAGCCATTAACACGGCAAAGAAAACAAATCCCTAAAGGAAAGAATCATGTGGAAAAAGAAGACAGAGTCCAATGGAGAACACTCCTCGGACAATACAACCAAAGCACAAGACAATTTTAAAAAAGCACTTGACTGGGAAACAAGCCGGTTAGAGCTTGTAGAAAAGAGCGAAAAAAGAGCGTGGCTGTGCAGCAAAATTTTGGGGCTTTGCCTTATATCAACAGCAGCAGCCATTGCCTTGATGATGCCGCTGAAAAAGACAGAACCCTTTGTTATTCGCGTCAATCAAAACACCGGAGAAGCTGCCGTCTTAGCGATAGCCAATGAAAAAGATATTCCTTTTTCTGAGATGATGGACAAATACTGGCTTAACCAATACGTTCTCAGCCGGGAAAGCTATGACTACCGCACGCTCGAGCACGATTATCTTAAAACCAGAGAGCTGTCGCTTCCCAACGTATTTGACCCGTACGCAGCTCAATTTTCCACAGATAAGAACTCCCTGGACAAACTGCTCGGCGACAGCAAGAAAATTGTCGTTGAAGTCCATACCGTTGTACCAAACGGCAATGGCATTGCCACTGTTCGATTCGGCAAAAAGCTAGTGGATACACAGACCAATGCGGTTGACTCCTCCCAGAACTGGACAGCAACGATTGCCTATGAATACATCCCGAATTTCAAAGCTGACGAGCCGAGCAGACTCATCAATCCTTTCGGATTCAAAGTGACTTCCTACCGAATGGACCCCGATCTCACAGTAGGAGCCGCAAAATGAAGAAAACTTTGATTATCGGAACGCTCTTCTCCGTTCTCTGTTTATCCAATGCGTTTGCTCTGGATAAACCGCAGGCTGCCAAAGAAGACCAAAGAGTTCTTTATACCGATTTCCGAGCCGATGAGGTCTATCCTGTCACTGCTGCCAGCGGAATTATTACCACTATTGTCTTTTCCCCTTCTGAACAGGTTCAAAGTTATGGAAGCGGCTTTTCTACTGCCTGGGAATTTCTAAGCAGAGGGAACTACTTCTTTTTGAAGCCGAAAGCAACGGATGGAAGAACCAATCTTGTGGTTGTCACCAATCGCAGAAGCTATCTCTTTGACATTCGGCTCGGTTCCAGGGCAAAGGCCACCTATCGGTTAACGTTCAGATATCCGCTGGATGAAATTGAAGCGGCCAAGAAAGAAGCCGAAAAAAATCAAGTCAAGAGCCTGCTTTCAGATAGTGCATTGCACTCGGAAGAAAAAGATCCGGAAAACAAAAAATCCAACTATCAATACACAATGAACTTCGGATCTGCCGCTGCTTCCAAGACCATCGCACCAATTAAAGCATTTGATGACAATCGTTTTACGTACCTGAAGTTTAAGGAACAAACGGATTTCCCGGCAGCTTACCGCGTACAGGACGGCGAGGAAACCTTGCTGAACTCCCATGTGGAGGACGGCTGGCTTGTTCTGCACGGCGTTTACGAAGAAGTGAGATTAAGAGCGGGCAAAGCCGTTGTCGGCATTTACAACGAAAACTATCAGGGAGGCGGGGCCTCGGATAAACGTGCCGTCTCTGTCAAGGGCTTATACAGACAAATCAAGCATAAGGAGTAAATAATGCAAACCAATAAAGACACCATTACTTCCGTTGCTCAAGATGCAAAACAAGGTATTCCCCATGTCGAGGGAAGAAAAAGTAAAACTCCGGGCAAACCGCTTGTTGCGGCTGCAATGCTGGCTCTGTGCGTTTTAGTAGGCTACAACTTATATCAGAACCAAGACGTTAAAGAGCAAAAGACTGAAACCTCAAAAGCAAAAGAAAACGGGAACATTTACACAAGCAACAAAACCCTTGTTCTTGATCATCAGGCAGCTGTTAAAAAAGAAGAAATTAAAAATCAAAGTGCCCCTGAACCGGCAATCTCGCCAATCACTCCGGCAATTCCTCCGGTTGCTTACGAGCCCGCGCTTCCGACCTACTCAGCACCCCTGCCCGCAGTCGCTGAAAATGATAGAGAAAAACCCAAAGAGCCTACATTAACCGAAAGAAGAAACAGCGCCCCGATGATGGGAGAGGCAAACACGATCCAAGCCGCTCCTGAAAATAGCACCGAACCTGTTTTCAGAGCCGCCGAACCTCCCCGGTCTTCAGAAAAATTTGACAACTTGCTCACTCCGATTGAAACGGCCTCGGTCAGAGCCTCAATGATGCCCAATCGAAACCTTCTGCTTTCTAAAGGAACGTTTATTGAATGCATCTTGGAGACCAAAGTAGATACAACCGTTCCCGGAATGACGAGCTGCGTCATTCCCAGGAATATTTATTCAGCAAACGGCAAAACGCTACTTTTAGAAAGAGGCTCGAAGGCCGTGGGTGAGTACAAAGGAGCGGTAGAAAACGGCTTAAACAGGATCTTTGTTCTTTGGACGCAAATTCAAACACCCAACGGGGTTCGAATCAATTTGAATTCACCGTCCACGGATGCCCTCGGCGGAGCGGGACTGTCCGGGGAAATTGATTTCCACTGGTGGAGAAGGTTCGGCAATGCTTTACTTTTCACTCTGATTCAAGACGGCTTCGATTTCGGCATGAGCAAAAACACCGAAAACAACGGCGGCGTGAATTACTACCAAAACAGCCAAGACGGGATGGAAAGAATCATTGAAGAGGCTATGCGTCAAAGCGGCAATATTCCGCCCACTCTAACCAAAAATCAAGGGGAGCGCATCGGCATTCTTGTCGCGCGCGATGTTGATTTCTCCTCTGTATACAGTTTGAAACCCCTCCCGGAGACAACAAAATGACTTTTTCAGAACACGACGAACTTGCTATTGAATTAGAAGCTCAGAACACCCATAAGCTGGAACTCAAACTTTTTCCTGCCACATTGGATTTGTATGCATCATCCAAGGGTACGGTGATTAGTACTCTCAACGGTGAAATCCGAAGTTTTCAAAAGGACAAAGTTCTTGAAACTAAAGAAGTTACACTTAACCCTCAGCTTATTTTTGATCCTCAGGAGAAGCTTCCCGGAACAGCTTTAGGTTTTGAGCCCACATCCGATAATTCCGAGATTGAAAACTTTATCGCAGATAAATCAAGACAGATCATCTCGGCAACAAAAACGCTTCTTGAACCGTTCAGAAGCGAAATTGAAGCTCAGATTTGTGAACTCAAACTTCAACAATGCCTGGAGCGCGTTGGAAAAAACGGAGAAGAAATCAGCTATGAAGCAGATTTCCGCAACATTGAGCCGGCAGAAAGCCTCTATTACACCAAACAGTGGCAAAGCCTTCTTAGCGGGATTCAGCACGATCCGGTACTAAGCCTGCATCAGCCCGAATTTTCCGCCTATCTTTCCAATGAAAAATTAAACAGACCTTGGGATCGGGAAGGGAAGCTCTCAATTTCCGCCAAGCCTAAGGAGAAAGTTGTTGAAGCTATTTTCAACAAAGGAAAGAAAGATTTTACAAGGCTCAAACAACTTGATAAAGAAGGACCGGATTTTGCAAAACTGACAGAGGCAAACAAAAAAGCCTGCAAAGTCGTAACTGCCGGATTTCTGCGCGCCCCTCAATTTAAAAACAGACCACGTCTTCAGCAAGCTTTTCGAGACAAGATGGCCTCTGTTTTTAAAGAGGCTCAAGATGCCGGACAACAGTTGTCCGTGGAAATCTATGACAAAAACGCAAAGGCAAGAAAAGTCATAGAAATTAAAAGCAAAGCTCCTGATAAAGAAAGAGAGCGCTAAAAAACCTATAAGCAAAACGAGAGTTAATTATGGCCTCATTACTCGCTGAACAACTGGAATTTGATTTTTTTGCGCCTCCGGAACACGAAAAACCTAAGACCGATAAAAAGCCGGCTGTCTCAACTGCAATCAAAGACGCTGATATTTTGAATTACCAATTAAACAGGGACGGCAGCCGCAAGCTTCAAGATTTCG
>OGZX01000955.1_pt1 | contig 31831 bp, 25 predicted proteins | sample 1576881 | NCBI WGS metagenome assembly OGZX01 (sample SAMEA3541542, study PRJEB24748) | human gut metagenome | biome: human gut; feature: human-associated habitat; material: faeces | place: China | collected 2012 | reverse complement strand
TCGTTCGAGAGCTTTTGGATTGACGGATATACGGCCTTGATCTTATCCACGTACGGGGTAATTTCTTTCAGGTCACGCTGCGACTTGTTGCCAAACAGCTTCGTCATAAATTCATTAAATCCCATGATATAATTATTGAATTGAAGATTAAGAGTTCTCCCAATCTTCGGACGTTATTATTCTTTTATTTAGTTTGTAAAATAGTATTGTTTGAAACCGGGGGAACTGATGATTCAATCCTTATTTTTTGATTGTCAATTCCCGGAGCGGTAAGCTGAGAGATGCGTTTGGCGGTCTGATCCTCAGCACGTGGGTTACCGTAGGGGCTACCTCTGTGGCTTTTACTTCGCGGTAGATATGCTCCGGTTTGAGACCGTTGCCCATAAATACCAGCGGGGTTATCACTGCATTATTTCGTATTACTTTTACTTTCGCTTTCGGATCGTCGTTGTTGATGGTCCATCCCGGTTGCAACTCGATGATCAGGTCGCCACGGTTTGACAGATGCGTACCGTGCAGGTATTGGGAAGTCTTTTCGTTCCAGTTGCCCGTGCGGAGCACATTTTCCGTCGCAACGAACTGCACGCCGCTGAACTCGCGCAGGAATTCGGCAGCCTTTTCCTGTATGGTGATCAGTTCCAGCTTGGCATCTTCTATCGCTTTGCGGTTCAGATAAATCTGGTTGTTATAGAAACCCTTTACCCAGTTTGTGTGCTGGCCGTAGAGAGCCATCAGGTACATATTGAGCAGGGCGACACACCGTTTCGGATGGAATTCGCCATTCGTCAGCTGCATCCCGTCGGGATACTCTTCTTCGCTCTTATAGTAACCGGAACCGGTAAATACGATCAGGGTGTTGTTCAGCCCGACTTTCTTGTCGATCTTGTCTAACAGTTGTTCCAGGTCCTTGTCCAATTGGTAGTAAGTGTCCTGTATCTCGCGGGTGTATTCCTTGTTCATGTTTCCGCGATAGTTGCCGGCATAATAGGTGATGGCAAGCATATCCGGACAGGAACGTGTGCCGAAAGCTCCGTATTCGAGGAATTGAAGTGCCAGGCGGTTGACCTCTTTATTGATAAAAGGCGAGGTTTTCAGATTGAAAAAACACTCGTTTGTATTTTCTTTGAATGTATATTTATAAGGAATCTCATCCAGCACGTACGGGAAAGCATTGAATTTATCCGGCGGTAATGACGGTGTCCATACCATTTGCTCCAAGCGTGCCGACAGAGATTCCGCTCCGTTATTGTAGCGGTCTACGTACCAGGGAATCCCTTTGTAGTAGGTCGTTGTCGCCCATTTACCGTTGTAGTCGTCCATCCAGAATGCACCGTTGGCCGCATGTCCGGCCGAGATGATGGCGCTCTCCGGATTGGGAGCGATGGAGTAGACGTCGCTTCTCCCCTTGGATGCGATTTTCAGTTCGTCTCCGATCGTGGAGCTGATCAGTTTGCAGGGGGAATAATGCTCTTTGGTATAGTTGCCGAGATAGTCCGGATCGTTCAGAATGGAAACTTCCCTTTCTTTATCGAAATCGTACGTCTTAGTCCCGGAGATCCCGTTGAAGTTCGGGTTGCTTCCGGTGAACAGGGTTGCAAAGGCGCTGGCCTCGTCGATGTTGGAGAATTCGAACCGGATGTTACTATACACCAGTCCTTCGTTCATCAACCGCTTGAACCCGCGCTCGCCGAATGTATTGTAGAAATATTCGATGTAATCGCCCCGCAACTGGTCGACAGTGATGCATACAACCAATTTGGGCGTGCTCTGTTGAGCCTCCATATTGGTCGCTGCCAGAATTGCGATGAGCGATGTTAGTATTTTTCGTACCCGATGTTCCATATTTTTCTGTAAACGCCATATCCCGAACGTAGCCAAAGGCTCATTACCAAAGGGATGAATGCTGCATTTAAGTGCTGTGGAATGAAATACCAGCCAGCCAGCATTAGCGTAAGCGCCGCAAAGTTAATAAAATGATAGTAATATGCAGCCTTTCTTAACTTTTTTACTGCAAACAAAATAACAGCTATCAGATTAAATGGTTGTAACCAGACGATCGACCAGTTCGGCCAGATGCTCGGATGCGTTGAAATGAAGCAGAGGAAGAACAGCACGACGCCCGCCATTCCCGCCATGAAAAACAGGATGCAGTCGACAATGCGGAAATATGTTTTCCGGCGCCATTCGATAAAAGTGACCGCCAGCACAAGCAGGAAAAACGTCCAGCAGCAGACAAGCGGAGTGAAGAAATCGCTCTCCGCGTCTGTGTCATCCGTGATCCCTTCCGTGAGGATTTGTTCCGAGCCGACCAGATTCCGCACCGAACCGTCTGTCCCGGTGACGGTTGACTTCCCGAAAGCCTCTTTCAGGTAGACTGGCAGGAACATCTCTTCGCGGGGCGTCGCGACGCGGTCGGTCGGGCTTCCCAGCGCCAGGTCGCATCCGAATGTCAGCCAGGGATGATTGCGGGTACAATCGTTTATCATATCGCGGAACGTCTGCTTCCTTCCCGGGTCGGGGAAATGGATCTTGCCTTCTACGTTCGCCTCCACGATAGCTGCCGGACGGGTCGCGCAGTTATCGAAGAAGAAATTATACCGGTAGACTCTGTTCTCCGGCCGGTTATTGATGAGCAATGCCTCCCAGATCCGGTTCTTCGTGATGGAGTCGAGGTCCAGCACTTGTTCCGTCACTTCGCTTCCACGCATTTCGTATTCGATCATAAAGTCGCGGAAGTGTTCCACGCCTAACCGGTAATCCGTTTCCCCTTTGGCAAAGCGGTAAATGAAGTTAGGTTTGGCAAAAGAGAAGATCCCGTAGTTGAACACCACATCGATCTTTTGTGCCGCGTCCTGCACCCGGAGTGCCGAATGCCCGTAAACCGTATAAACCGCATCGTCCGACGGTGAAACCGTCAGCAGGCTGATCTTCGCATCGTTGCTGAGCTGTGGAGTCTGCGCCTGAAGCGGCAACAGGAAAAAAAGTAATAAAGAAAGGATCAGGTACTTATTTATTTTATTTCCCATAATTTGTAGCCTTTGTTTCCTGCAACATAAATAACATATTTCCTGATCTTAAAATCAGGAAACATCTCCTGTGCATCGGCAGCGTAGCGACAGACCTGTTCGGCGTCAGCGGGCGACGGCTCTGTCAGCGCGAGGATGCGTTTGGCTTCTTTTGCAGGATAATACTTGAATTCGACGATTTGTTTGTTTTTATGATAGCCCGTGCCCGGACGTCCTGTTATTTCCCAATCTGCCCGTCCGGACGGGTAATTTTGTTCGAGTGCAAAGATATATTCGCTGCTCAGATAACGGTTGCACAATTCATAGAACGTGTTGCGGATGAAGTTTTCGTTCATCTTGTCGAAACTCTGGGCGGCAAATTGTCCGAGGTAGACACGATAGTAGCCATTGAACAATGTTTCGATAGAATGATCGTGCGTAAACTGTTCGAAGAAGCCGACATATTTATCAGCTGTTCCCCGCAAATCATTAATGGTGTTGTAATAATCCGTGAAGATTGTCCGCATCGTATTGTTCGGCAAGACCATCTGGAAGTTGTTTTGCAACGTTGTCATTCCTAAGTAATAAAGAGAAATCGGATAGAACTCTTTCTCGAAAAACTGTTGCCGGCTGAATTTGCTTTTCAACATCTCGCGTGTGTAGTTGAGCGTCCCGTTGTAAACCAGTTGGTGGAGCATTTCCCGGGCTTGCTCTTTACCTAACGTCAGGCGTCGTATCCATCCTAAATCCGTCCGCAGGTTCTCATCTATCAGTTCGTCGGGAATTACCCCGTTGTTAATAGTGAAAAGACTAAGAAAATAGGTAAGGATAGTAGAGTTGTAAATCGGTTCGACTCCAGCAAGGAACCGGTAGCCGTCATAATTGTTACGAATTATCTGGCGGACCTCCGGCAATAAACTTTCATCGAAGTTATAAGAACTGAAAATCGCTTGCAAATATTCTTCTGTCTCTTTATAGGTAAAACCAAGCATATTGACCAACTCCGGCTGCAATGTAACCATTTGTGCAATATTGAATCCGCTCGTCAGGTCGTCCATCGTGATAGGCAGTACGCCTGTGATGAATATGCCGCCTATGCTTTGCGTCTTTACCCCTTCCTTGATAATCTTGAAGAAGGTGCGCAGGAAACTGTCGCCGGTTGTCAGCTCGCTATAAAGCGTATCTTTGTTGGCCGTAATCAACTGGTTGGTGAAGTTGTCGTATTCATCGATAATGACATAGACGGGCGGCAGGTTGTTTCGCTGTACATATTCCAGAATGTTGGAAAACTGTACTGTTACGCTTCGCGGATTACTGAATTGGAGGCCTTTCATATATTTGCCGTACACCTGCACAAACCCTGTCAGATAAGGCGACATGACGTCATTGAAGTTCTGTTCGAGGTCCTCCAGGTTGTTGGCAATCGGGACGATCGAGAAGTCCAGATGCAAAACCATATACTTGTTCTGCCGTCCGGTCGGATGCTGTCCGATCCAGGTGTCGCCGAACAACCGCTCGAAACGGTACGCTTCGTTCAGGTCGTAGTAATAATCGAGCATGGTACAGAACAGGCTTTTGCCGAACCGACGGGGACGAAGGAATATAGGAACCTGGTATTTTTCAAGTTCTGCAATATAATTCGTTTTGTCCACGAAGTAATAACCATCTTCCCGTATCTGAGCGTAATTCATGACGGCATACGGAATCTTATATCTGATTTTGTTCTCCATCTTCTTCCTTTCTTGCTTATGCGTCTACAAATATACTCAATTATTCCTGCTTTTCCAGACTATCCGCCAGCAAATAGATCACATGCGTACTGCCTCCCACGCGGCACAGCAAGCCCTCTTCCTGATATTTCTTCAGGTCGGCTGTCGCCTGGTAACGCGAGCAGGCGTTCAGGTTGGCGTAGGTGATGGTCGTGATGCTTTCGTTGCGGTGCAGGTAGTCCAGCATCCTGTTTCTGCGTTCTTCCGGCAGGTAGCAGGTCGTGTTCTTGATCTTTTCTAACGGAACTGTTTTCAATTCCTTTTTCAGCTTTTCCGAACAGCGGAAGTTCACGTTGTCGATCGTGATGACCGAACGACCGTCCGGTAACTTCTGTGTGCGGAGGGAAGGGGAGAAGTGCCCCAGCCCTTCCAGCTCGATGTTGTCGCCGTAGCGCAACGAATGTCCGATTACCCAGACGAAAGAGTCGAGCACGGCTTTGACGTCGGCCGACGAGATCGAGCCGCGCTCGCAAACCAGGGCGCAGATGTCATCCATTTTTTGTGTACTGCGCGCGATTGCCCGTGCGTGTGTTAGTTGTTGCCCCTTCCTGCCTTTCGGTTGCGGAGTCTGGTGTACGCTGAATTTTATTGCCATTCTATTTGTTTATTTCCCCGGAAGAAATTATAAATTCTCCCCGGATATTTTGTTTTTCCCCTGCGGGTAATCGCCTGTCGACAATTGTCAGCAGGCCTGCTGACGATTGTGAGCAGGCTTGCCGACAATTGTAGGCAGGCTTGCTGACAATTGTCGACAGGCAAATACCTGCGCAACAAAGATACGACAGAACAGGGGAAAAAGTGCCGGAGATGCGGATTATTTTCTCCGGCCTTTACCATGAATAGATCTGGTTGTGCTATTCGGATTTCAGATTCCTGACGGGATTCTCGTTTGCGACATACCAATTCTGGAATGTCACCGTGATAAGCGTAACCACGCCTACGAGCAGGAAGGCCGCAGGCAATACCCACCAATACATCGGCGTGCGGTAGGCGAAATTCTCCAGCCACCGGTAAATGCCATACCAGGCAACCGGAGCGCCCAGGATAAAGCAGACCAGCAGAATCCGGAAATAACCTTTGTTGAACATATACAGAATCCCTTCTGTCGTGGCGCCCAGCACCTTGCGCACGGCAATCTCTTTCCTTCTGTATTCGCTCTCGAACATCACCAGTCCGAATACGCCTACAATCGAGATGAAGATAGCGGCAAGGCTGAACAGCGTGATCAGTGAACTGATGTCTCGCTCCTGCTCGTATGTCTGTTGCAGCACTTCGTCGTAGAAGCGGACATCGAAAGGAGATTCGTTGTCGAACCCGGCTAACGATTCGCGTATATGTTTCATCCCCGCGCGCAGGTCACTGCCCGCCTTGAACTTCACGTAGGCGACGTCGTAGAAATTGCCTTCCTGTCCCCACTGGTATTTGCCCCATACGTAAAAAGCCATTGGAGAAACTTTCTGACGGAAAGAGGCGAACTTGATGTCGGGGACGAAGCCGATAATTTCCGCCCCTTCTATCTTTTCATTCAACTTCAGGCCATATTCGGCCCGCGCCTTTTCGTTAAACAGATAGCAACCTGTCTCCTTCTGATCGTCTTCCGGGCGGAAATCCCGGCCTTCTGTCACTTCTATTCCCATGACTTTTAGGAAGGATGATGATACGGGAATGCATTGGAAAGTAATCGGTTTACCGTTGTAATCGCGCCCGCAGCCCATGTATTGGTCCTGGCTGGATAGCAGGAATTGGGAATAGGTGACGTCTTTTACACCGGCGAATGCTTTCAACCGGTTCGTGAAAGCCTCCCGGTTTCTGTTGATCTTTCCGTTCAGGTGGGCGACAATCATTTCGTCTTTGTCATAACCCAACGGCGCATGCTGCATATAGTAGTTTTGCAGGTGCATGAATGAAGCGCCGATGATCAGTGTGAATGAGGCCGCGAACTGGATGCCGATCAGCACGCTCCGCATCCGGCGTCCGGAAGGAGAAAGCCCGAAACTGCCTTTCAAAACCAATGCCGGCGGGAAAGATGTGATGTAACCGGCCGGGTAAAGTCCCGCCAGCAAACCGGCAAGTATGGCTATTACAGCTGTACAACCGATGACCAACCCTTGCGCCCCGAACGACATATCGGCGTCGGTGAGCGAAGCGATCCGCGTTTTTTGTGCCACAAATAGGAGCCCGAGTGAAATCAGGTAGGCAAGCGCACTGATACAAACCGCTTCCAGCAACAGGCCGTACCGCAGCATCTGGTCGGAACTGCCCAATACTTTTTGCGTATTGATGCTCTTGACACGCATCGGGGTCAGTGCCGTGCTGAAGTTCGTGAAATTAATCCCGGCAATGATAAGGATGATAAAGGCGATGGAGAATAGAACGAATATCGTCTGGCGGCTCGCCTTCGGCATCGTGTCGAAATCTACATTAGTCAGGAAATGGAGAGCCGGCAAAGAAGTCAGGTGGTAGACGATCGCGTCCTTGTCTTCTCCGAACAAGCCGCTTTCGAGGATTTCTTTCGCATTGAAGTTCTTCCTGAAATTGTCCAGGACACTTTCTTTATTGGCCGGATCGTCGAGGCGGAGGAAAAACAGATAGCTCCAGTTTTCCCAATCGTCGTAGCTTTCTTTCGGATTCATGGATACGTACATCGAGTTCTTCAGGGAAGAGTTGCGGGGGAAATCCTTATAAACGCCTTTGATGGTCATCGGAGCCATTTGCGGAATGTAAACGTGCAGTTGTTTGTTTATCGCCGATTCGTTGCCGAAGAGTCTCCGGGCTGTACTTTCAGGGATGATAACGCTGTTGGGCTCGTCCAGCGACTGTGCGTCGCCTTCCAGCATGTAGAAATGAAAGACCTGCATGATTTCGGGTGAAACGCTCCAGACATCTTCATCGTAGTTCACCTGTTTTCCGTTTTGCTCCACATAGAGCAGGAGGTTGTTCGACCATGCTGCCATGACACATCCTTCCTTTATATGTGGAGACGATTCGGTAAACGCCCGTGCGAAAGGGCGGCAGACGATTGCTTTTGCGCTTCCGCCCTGTTCGATATCCAAACGGAATATCGACCCGGCATTCTTCTGGCAGGAATCGAACCCCAGGTCATAATTCACTTGTATCATGATAAGCATAAAGGCCACAAAGGCAATGCTCAATCCCAGCACATTCAATATGGTAGCCATTTTGAAACGGCGTAGCACACTCAGGAAGTTTCGCGCGATTGTTTTCATATCCGATGTGATTTAAAGTGAATTAATCGTTGTTGTTATCCGGTTGTTCTCAGACCGGTGTTTCGCCGCTCTTCGCTAACGAAACCAAGCCTCCCATAGCGCCCAGATTCATAGAATCGAGTGCCGAACTGGGAACGATGACCATAGAGCCTTTTTCTTTCAGGCCCTCAAACAGCATATTCATGCCTCTCAGATGCAAGGCGACGGGATTATTGGTGTACTTCCGGCTTGCCTGCTCGAACTTTTCGGCAATCTCCGTTTCGGCCGTTCCCAAGATGACACGCGCCCTTCTTTCACGCTCGGCCTGCGCTTCTTTACTCATGGCGTCGGCCAGAGCCTGCGGGATGGCGATGTCGTTGATGCCGACGGTTTGACAGGTGATGCCCCAGGGACTTGTGTTATGGTCTAAAACCTGTTGCAGGTCTTCGGCTATTTTATCGCGTTCCTGCAAGAGAGTCGACAGCTCATGTTTGCCGATCGTGTCCCTTAAACCGGTTTGGGCGATGTGTTCGATGGCTTTCTGGTATTCCTGCACTTCCAGGGCTGCTTTTTCCGCATCCCAAACCGTCCAGTACACGACCGCATCCACATTGACCGGCACCGTATCTTTGGTAAGCGTCTGCTCCGCCTTGAAAGAACTTACCCGCACCCGCTGGTCGATATAAGCGGAGACAGTGTCGATGATCGGGATGATCATGAAAGGACCGGGGCCTTTTAACCCTTTGTATTTTCCCATACGCAACACCACAGCGCGTTCCCATTGGTCGGCAATGCAGATGGCGGAAGCCAGTAATCCGGAAAAGATAACCAGGAGCACCAGCATCGGAATGTTTATGATGTGCAAAACATATAACACGACCGATACGCAAAGTAATATCAGCAACACGGAAAGGGAAATAGGATTAAACCGACCCTTGTTAATTACACTTGTTGTCATAATCTTTATTTTTTAGAAGTTTCTATATTCTTTAGTTCTCGTATGACTTCATTAAGGCTGAAGCCGTAACTGTGTGCAACGGAAGAAAACTGTATGCAAATCTCTTTCAGTTTATCATTCCTTTCCTTTTCCGGCATCACATTTTCCGTCTTGTTGATAAAAGTTCCGGTTCCTTGCTGAGTCTCCAGAATGTCTTTAATCTCCAGTTCTTTATACGCTTTGGATACCGTGTTGAGGTTTACTTTTAACTCTACGGCAAGCGCTCTGACCGTAGGAAGCTGTTCGCCCAATTTAAGTTGCCCGGATGCTATACCGAATATAATCTGGTCGATAATCTGACGGTAGACCGGCACTCCGCTGGAATAATCTAATACAAACTTAATCATATACTCATATATTATATTATACAAACATTGTACTATTATTATATGACAAAGGTATGGAAAGATTTTAATCTTCCAAATCTTTTGTGAGATTTTTTCGGATAATTTCTGTACTCGGGTATTTGTCCTTGTTTTCGAATATTTCCTACAGTGGGCATTAGGTTATATTCAAAACAATATATCTTCGGCGTTTGAGTTTTTATATATATGATAATTAAGGATATATTTGTCAACTAAATATTACAAGATGAAGACAAACAAGCGTTTTTTACAGAGAGTGAAGTATCTCATTTTAAGTATATGTATCGCTACAATCGCTTCCAATATGAAAGCGGAAGCCCAATCACCAGTTTCTTTTCAGGCAAAGGGCGGAGTCGGAGTGGCCAGTTTCTGGGGAAAGAATGCGGACGGGAAGGTAAAGTTCGCCTATAAGGTTGGAGCCGTTATGGAATATGCGTTTAATGATGTCTGGGCTTTACAGCCGTCTTTGAATTTCGTTTCAAAAGGCAGTAAAGATGAAGAGGAAGGTGTGGGAAAAATGACGATGAACCAGCTTTATCTGGAACTCCCCGTTATGATGGCGGCCCGGTTGAATCTTACGGAAAACTCAAATCTGGTTATCTCGGCAGGTCCTTATGTGGCTTGTGGTGTGGGCGGTAAAACGTCTGCTGCTATAGAATTAATGGTTCCGTCGTTGGTCGGTTTTGAGACTGTAGTGGAAAAATATAAGCTGAATACATTTGGAAGTCTTGCCGATGGAAAAATGGGGAATAAACGCTTTGACGGCGGGATTGCTTTAAATGTCGCTTATGAGAATCGGCACATCATATTGGGAGCGGAAGGTCAGTTGGGTTTTGTTAATGTGAATGATGGGGTTAAAGAAATAGCCGAACTTGCGGGACTGGGCAGCTTCACAGCTAAAAATATATCAGCTTTTGTCACGGTTGGATATAAATTTTAAATCATTGAAAGTATGAATCAGAAACGAATTACAAACAATCGGATCCAGGAGCTGAATCCAGGAGAAATATTTGTGTTTGGCAGTAACCTGGAAGGCGCTCACGGTGGAGGCGCAGCACTTTTAGCTTTCCGTAAATGGGGAGCAATCTGGGGGCAAGGCGCCGGATTACAGGGACAAACGTATGGCATTCCCACGATGCATGGCGGAGTAGAAGAAATCCGCCCTTATGTAGATGAGTTCATCCGTTTTGCCAAGGAACATCCTGAACTGACTTTCCTGGTAACGGAAATCGGTTGCGGTATCGCCGGTTTCCGCCCGGAAGAGATAGCGCCTTTATTCAGAGATGCTGTCCCGGTTGAGAATATTCATCTGCCGGAAAGGTTTTGGAATATATTATTACAATAAAAGGTGTTCATATTCTCTCTTAATTGCGTATATTTGTGAACATTTTGGCACGTCTAAAAGTGAATACACAAATAAAATCTATTAATATCTAACATGGACAACTTGAAAAAAATCTCGTTAACCTTAGCGCTTTGCTGTGCCTCTTTTCATGGCATGGCGGATCAACAGCCGCTTGGGGGATTTAGTTATGGTCCGGTGGAAGCGCCGACCGGTAAAGAATGGGAGTCGCCTGAGAATCTGGCTCTGAACAAAGAACAGCCGCATGCTTATATTTTCCCTTTCCAGGATGTGGAGAATGCCCGTAAGGTGTTGCCTGAAAACAGTAAATTCTGGCAGTCGCTGAATGGTGACTGGAAATTCAATTGGGCGCCCGATCCCGATTCCCGTCCGAAAGATTTTTATAAAACAGAGTTCGATGCCTCCGGATGGGATAACATTCCGATTCCTTCCAGCTGGAATATCTATGGTATTCAGAAAGACGGAAGCCAGAAATATGGTGTGCCTATCTATGTGAACCAGCCCGTTATCTTCCAGCATAAAGTGGCGGTGGACGACTGGCGCGGCGGTGTGATGCGGACTCCTCCGACGAACTGGACGACTTATAAACACCGGAATGAAGTCGGCTCTTACCGTCGTAACTTCGATATCCCACAGGATTGGGATGGCCGTGAAGTCTTTATCAGCTTCGATGGCGTCGATTCTTTCTTTTATCTGTGGATTAACGGTCAGTACGTCGGTTTTTCCAAGAATTCCCGCAACGCGGCTAATTTTAATATAACTCCTTATCTTCGTAAAGGGGCAAATGTGGTGGCGGCAGAAGTCTATCGCAGTTCCGACGGCTCTTTCCTGGAAGCGCAGGATATGTTCCGTCTGCCGGGGATTTTCCGGACGGTGGCTCTTTATTCGGTTCCGAAAGTGCATGTGCGCGACCTGGTTGTAACACCTGATTTGGATGCTGCTTATACGGATGGTTCGCTGGCAATCTCAGCCGACGTGCGTAACCTGGATAAGAAGGCGGCAAAAGGATATAAGCTGGAATATACGTTGTATGCAAACAAACTATATTCGGATGAGAATACAAAAGTCGACAATGTGATCGCTACGGCTATGCTCGATGCCGTAAACCCAGGCCAGACACAATCAGCACAGGCTGTGTTAAACGTGAAGGCTCCCAATAAATGGTCGGCTGAATTTCCGTATCGTTATACGTTGGTGGCAGAATTGAAGAATGCCAAAGGAAAGACGGTGGAAACGGTTTCTACAATTGTCGGATTCCGTAAAGTAGAGATAAAAGATACGCCGGCAGAAAAAGATGAATTCGGCTTGGCAGGCCGTTACTATTATATAAATGGTAAGACTGTTAAGTTGAAAGGCGTCAACCGTCACGAATCGAATCCGGCTGTCGGACATGCCATTACCCGTGAGATGATGGAAAAAGAGGTGATGCTGATGAAGCGTGCCAATATCAACCATGTGCGTAACTCACACTATCCGGATGATCCGTACTGGTATTTCCTGTGTAATAAATATGGTATTTACCTGGAAGATGAGGCGAATATCGAGTCACACGAATATTATTATGGTGCTGCTTCCCTGTCTCATCCGGTTGAATGGAAGAAGGCTCATGTGGCGCGCGTATTGGAAATGGTCCATGCCAATATCAACAATCCGGCTATCGTGATCTGGTCGTTAGGAAACGAGGCAGGCCCGGGCGATAACTTCGTTGCCGCTTATAATGCTTTGAAGCAGGTAGATAAATCACGTCCTGTTCAATATGAACGTAATAATGACATTGTGGATATGGGTTCGAACCAATATCCGTCTATCGGGTGGACGCGTGGCGCGGTAAAAGGCGATTATGATATCAAATATCCGTTCCATATTTCCGAGTATGCCCATTCGATGGGAAATGCTTGCGGTAACCTGGTGGATTACTGGGAAGCGATCGAGTCGACGAACTTCTTCTGTGGCGGTGCTATCTGGGATTGGGTGGACCAGTCTATGTATAACTACGATAAGAAGACCGGCAAACGTTATCTGGCTTATGGTGGTGATTTCGGTGACACGCCGAATGACGGGCAGTTTGTGATGAACGGCATCGTGTTTGGTGATCTGGAGCCGAAACCGCAGTATTACGAAGTGAAGAAAGTGTACCAGAATATAGAGGTGAAAGCTGTCGATGTACAGAAAGGCTCTTTTGAAGTCTTCAATAAATACTATTTTAAAGACCTTTCGGATTATGACGTAAAATGGTCGCTTTATGAAAACGGTAAGGAAGTTCAAGCCGGTTTGGTTAATGCCGGAACAATTGCCGCCCGTACCAGAGCGAAAATATCAATTCCTGTGTCTTTCGATAAACTTAAAAACAGTTCGGAGTATTTTGTAAAGGTACAGTTCCTGCTGAAAGAGAATATGCCTTGGGCTGAAAAAGGCTTTGTGCAGGCAGAAGAACAGATGTTGTTGCAGGAGGCGACAGCACGTCCTTCTATAGCCGAAGTGACAGCTTCTGCCGGAAAAGTAAGTTTGAATGATTCGGACGCTTCGATTAAAACGATAGCAGGCGATGGCTTTGTCGCTAAGTTCGATATGGGAACGGGTACAATTTACAGTTTGGTGTATGGCGGTAAAACGATTATAGCCGACGGTAATGGGCCGAAGCTCGATGCTTTGCGTGCTTTTACCAATAATGATAACTGGTTCTATTCGCAATGGTTTGAACAAGGTCTTCACAACCTGAAACATAAAGCAACGAACAGTACGATCCTGGAGAAAAAGGACGGTACGGTGGTTCTGGCTTTCACCGTTGAATCGCAGGCTCCGAACGGCGCAAAGATTAAAGGCGGGACAAGTTCCGGAAAGAACAGTATTGAAGAATTGACAGATTCTAAATTCGGAGAAAATGACTTCAAATTTATTACAAATCAGATCTGGACCGTTTATCCGGATGGCTCTATCGAGTTGCAGTCCAGTATCACATCCAACCGTCCGAGTCTGGTTTTGCCGCGCTTGGGCTATGTAATGAAAATGCCGCAACAGTATTCCGACTTTACTTATTACGGACGTGGACCGGTCGATAACTATGCCGATCGTAAGAGCGGGCAGTTTATCGAACAGCATAAAAATACAGTGGCAGGTGAGTTTGTAAACTTCCCGAAGCCGCAGGATATGGGCAACCATGAAGATGTGCGCTGGTGTGCATTGACCAATCCTGCCGGAGAAGGTGCCGTGTTTGTAGCCACCGACCGTTTGTCTGCATCCGCTCTCCAGTATTCGGCTTTAGACCTGATTCTGGCACCGCATCCGTATCAGTTGCCGGCAGCCGGAGATACGTATCTGCATCTGGATGCAGCTGTGACCGGATTGGGAGGAAACAGTTGCGGACAGGGCGGGCCGTTGGAACAGGACCGTGTTTTTGCCGGCCATCATAATATGGGCTTTATCATCCGTCCTGCCGGAAAAGATCTGACAGCAACGGCTAATGTCGCACCTGCCGGTGAAGTACCTCTGACAATCATGCGTAACCGTGCCGGAGCGGTAGAACTTTCTTCTGCGCGTAAAGGGGCCGTGATCTGCTATACGATTGATGGAAAAGGGAAAGCAAAAGAATATACGGAACCGATTCCATTCCGTGATGGCGGCATGGTAAAAGCTTGGTTTAAGGATAATCCTGAAATCAATGCGACGGCTTCATTCAGCAAAATAGAAAGTATCCAGACAGAAGTAATCTATACGAGCAGTGAAGAGTCCGGTTATGGAGATGCCAAAAATCTGACGGATGGCGATCCGAATACGATCTGGCACACGATGTTTTCAGTAACGGTTGCCAAGTATCCGCATTGGGTGGATCTGGATGCCGGCGAAGAAAAGCTGATCAAAGGATTTGCATTCCTGCCCCGCCAGGATGGTGTTAACGGAAATATCAAGGATTATTCCATTAGCGTCAGCCAGGATGGTAAGAACTGGGGTGAACCGATACAAAAAGGCACTTTTGAAAATAACCTGAAAGAAAAGAAAGTGCTGTTTGATAAACCGGTAAAAGCTCGTTATATCCGTTTTACTGCGCTGAGCGAACAGCGCGGACAGGATTTCGCTTCGGGTGCCGAACTGGTTATTCTTGCTGATTGATTGAACGTTATATCGCATAGGAAAACAGGAAAGGGGATAGTCTCTTTCCTGTTTTTTTACTTTGTGCCTTCGATATGTCTGTTATCTCATCATTTTTATGTTTCTTTGCGGAAAAATTCAGACACGTGAATCTCATTATAGAACAAGGAAACACATCATCGAAGGTGGCTGTATACAACGGGAAGCGTATGGAGGCTTCTTTTGTGTTTAAGAAGTTCGACGTGGAAGTTATCTCTGGCATATTTAAGAAATATCCGTTGACAAAAGGAATATTCTCAACAGTGATAGACAAAGATGACAAGCTGGTCGCATACTTGGAAACGAATCTTCGGAATTTTGTGCTTTTGGATGAAACGGTGCCTCTTCCGATTACGGTGCAGTATAAAACCCCAAAAACATTGGGGCGGGACAGGCTGGCTGCTGCAGTCGGAGCCAATTACCTGCAACCTGAAAAGGACTTGTTGGTGATCGATGCCGGGACAGCTATTACATATGAACTGGTCGATGCTTCCGGTACTTATCTGGGCGGGAATATTTCGCCCGGGATGACAACCCGGTTCAAGGCTCTGAACCAGTTTACAAAAAAATTGCCTTTGGTGGTCGAGAAGGAGGAAATACCTCTGGTCGGAACGGATACGGAAACAGCGATTCAAGCTGGAGTAGTAAATGGTATAGTGTGCGAAATGGATGGGTATATCGAAATGCTTCGGCTAAAATATCCTAACCTTTTGGTTTTTTTAACAGGCGGTCATTCGTTTTATTTTGAAAGACGGCTAAAAAACTCCATCTTTGCAGACATTAATTTAGTGTTGACAGGATTAAACAGAATCTTAGAGTATAATGTTGAAGATTAATAAGGTACTAATAACAAGCGTTCTTATATTCACACTGTTGCCTTTGATGGCGCAAAACAATACTAACTCGCCCTATACCCGTTTCGGATATGGTGATTTAGGAGAACGTTCGTTCGGCGCAGGTCGAGCCATGGGCGGTGTAGGTTACGGATTACGTTCGCCAAAACAGATCAATCCGATGAACCCGGCGTCATACAGTTGTATGGACTCCCTGACATTTCTCTTTGATTTTGGTGTAGCCGGTCAGTTGTCGTGGTTTGATGATGGAAATGCCCGTCAGAACGATTTCAACGGAAATCTGGAGTACATTGCAATGCAGTTTCCGATTCATCGTCGTGTGGCGTTGAGTTTCGGACTTTTGCCTTATTCCTATGTCGGGTATAAATTCGGGGCTTTACGCAATGAACAGGGCGTGACGTTTACGGAGACTTATAACGGAACGGGTGGTTTGAGCGATTTCTATGGAGGTATCTCTGTGGATATATGGAAAAAGCGTTTGGCTGTCGGTGCTAATTTCGGTTTTTTGTTTGGAAATATCAAACATGAACAGTTGGTAATTATGGGTAGTGAAGGTACTGGGGCATACAATACGAATCGCAGTCAGGAATTACGGGTGCGTGATTTGAAGATGGATTTCGGTTTGCAATATACACATCCGCTTAGTAAGACGGAAAGTGTGACATTGGGACTTGTTTTTTCTCCGAAGAAGAGCCTGCACGCTAAATCTTATCAATTTACGCAGTCTTATACTTCGTCTGGGTCGGATGGAGAAGTGCTTCAGTCTGACACAATTAGTGGTAAGGCTTTTGACTTGCCTAATTCGTATGGAGTTGGCCTTTCGTATGTGAAACAAAATAAATTAACGTTAGCGGCTGATTTTTCCTATGAAGATTGGGGAAAAATGCCTTACTTTGGAGAGAAAGGTAATTTTAAGAACCGTTACCGTGTAGCCGTTGGTGGTGAGTTTATTCCGGATTATATGCGTAAATCATATTTCAGCCGGGTCCGCTATCGTGCAGGTGTTCATTATGGTAATTCATATTTGCGTATGAACCGGACAGATGCGAATCCTTCGGGAGACGGTTATAATGAGATCGGTGCAAGTGTCGGTTTGGGATTGCCGTTGATCGATAATCGTTCATTGATAAATATATCGTTCGAATATGTAAAAAAGAAACCGGAAGTACGGATGAATATGATTGATGAACAATACTTCCGTTTTACGGTGAACTATACGTTTAACGAAGCTTGGTTTATGAAGTTTAAGGTCGATTAACTAAATAGTTAACTTTAATAGAAATAAATATGAAGATCAAAGTATTATTGTTAGCTCTCGGATGTTCGATGATGTCGTTCGGAGCTTATGCACAAAAAGGTGTGGATACTGGTACTCCGTTCGGGTCTGGTGAAGATAGCGTACGTTGTATTACCAATATCAGCTTGTTTGTCCCTTACGCCAAAGCAGGGAATTTTAAAGATGCTTATGAATTCTGGCACCAGGCTTATACCGAATGTCCGGGAGCTCATAAGGATATTTATCTGTATGGTGTGAGAATCATGGACTGGAAAATCAATACAGAAACAGATCCGGCTAAGAAAGCTGCTCTTATCGATGAATTGATGAAGGTTTATGATACGCGTGTGAAATATTTCGGTAATGACCGGAAATATGGTAAAGACTGGATTGTTGCTCGTAAAGCGGCTGATTATATCCGTTTGATGGGTGATAATGCTGATCCTAAAGTGTATTATGCCTGGTTAGGAGAAGTGATCAATGAGTTTGGTGAAAATACCGAAGCTATGGGAGTTTCCTTATATATGATGGGTTCTCACCGTCAGTTGTTGGCTGATCCGAATTTCAAAGAAACGTATTTGGAAGACTATCTGAAATGTTCTAAGATCATTGCGACTCAGTTGGCTGCTGCCCAGGCTGCAAACAATGAGAAAGAAGTGAAGAACCTGACTACTTACAAATCTGCTATTGACGGTGGTTTTGCCGGTAGTGGTGCTGCTGATTGCGAAACTTTGCAGAGCATGTATGCTCCGAAGGTTGAGGCTGCCAAGGGCAACCTGGAAGCTCTGAAGGAAATCGTTTCTATGTTAAGACGTGTTCGTTGCCAGGAAATCGATGCATTCTATACTGCTGCAGCCTATGCTTACGAACTGGAACCGAGTGCAGATGCTGCTTTGGGTATTGCAAAACAGGCTGTAAAAGCAAAGGATTATGATAAGGCGATCAAATATTTTGAGGAAGCTGCCAACATGGAATCTGATGCTGTTTCGAAAGCTGAAGATTACTATCTGATCGGTGTGTTGCTATTCGAACAGAACAACCTGTCAAAAGCAAGACAGTATTGCCAGAAAGCTATCGAAACAAATCCGGATTACGGAGCACCGTATATCTTGATCGGTAATATGTATGCTAAATCTGCAAGATCTATTTATCCGAATGATGGTGTATTGGCAAAAGTCGTATATTATGCCGCTATCGACAAATTTGAGAAAGCAAGACAGGTGGATCAGAACGTAGCAGACGAAGCTGCAAAATTGGCTAATTCTTACCGCGCTCACCTTCCCTCTACGGAAGAAGTATTCATGCATCCGGATCTGGAAAAAGGTAAAACATTCAGAATTGGCGGTTGGATCGGTGAGACTGTAACAATCCGTTAAATATGAATTCGAACCGTTTTCTTTGTAAAACGAATAATCAGGGCATAACAACTATCTTTACGGTAGTTGTTATGCTTCTTTTATTTACAGCCTCTTGTGGCGGTGATACTAAAGAGGTCGTAGTGGTAGCCTTCGACCCGGAGACAACGTATACCATGAAGACTACTGATTACTCAACCTTAATTTCCGATTCGGGAATTACGCGTTATCGTGTGAATGCTAAAGAAATGCTGAGTTTCGATAAAGCGAAAGAACCGTTTGTGTATTTTCCGGAAGGGATTTATGTGGAAAAATTCGATACCTTGTTTAATACTGTGGCAAGTGTCAAGGCCGATACCGTTTATAACTATAAGAAGAAAGAGCTGTGGAAACTGATCGGGAACGTAAAAATAGAAAGTGTGGAAGGTAAGAAGTTTGAAACTTCGCTGCTTTTTTTTGATCAGAAAGAAGAAAAGGTCTATTCCGACAAGTATATCCGGATAGAAGAAGAAGATAAGATAATAACGGGTATTGGGTTCGAATCGAACCAGGATATGACTCGATATAAAATATTTAACTCACAGGGTGTTTTCCCGGTAAATGAATCGGTTAAAACAGATTCGACGGCAACAACGGCTTCGGTAGACTCTGTTGCTGTTAAGACTCCGGAAGTGCAGCCTGTGACCCCTGATACAAACTAAATGGGAGCATTGACATACATATTAATATCACTGGCTTTTTCAGCTTTTTTCTCAGGGATGGAGATTGCCTTTGTCTCTTCCAATAAGTTGCGCTTTGAACTCGACAAGAAAGAAAAAAGCCTGACGAGTAAGATTCTGGATATCTTTTACCGGAATCCGCATCAGTTTATTTCGACGATGTTAGTCGGAAACAATATCGCATTAGTTGTTTACGGTCTGCAAATGGCTATCGTTCTGGAGCCGTTTATAGCTCGTGTGGTCAGTAATGAGGCGCTGATTGTATTGATTCAGTCGATTATTTCCACTCTTTTGATACTGTTTACGGGTGAATTTATTCCAAAAACAATATTTAAGCTGAATCCTAATTTTTCGCTTACCTTGTTTTCTATACCTCTGTTGATCATTTATATTGTATTGTATCCTATTTCAAAGTTCTCTTCGTTGCTTTCTTTCTTGATCCTTAAGATTGTGGGAGTTAAGAATGTGACCGGTTCGACTCAACGGGCCTTGGGGAAGGTGGATCTCGATTATTTTATTCAACAGAGTATAGAAGATGCGCCGCAGAATTCGGATATGGATACGGAAGTCAAGATATTTCAGAATGCACTGGACTTTTCAAATGTGCGTTTACGTGATTGTATCGTTCCCCGTACGGAGATTGTGGCATGCGACAAGACTGTAACGATTGAGGAGTTACGGTCTCGCTTTATTGAAACAGGGCTTTCCAAGATTCTTGTATATAACGAGAATATAGACGATATTATAGGATATATCCATTCGTCGGAGATGTTCAAGAATCCGGAAGATTGGACGCAGAGCATCCGGAGTGTCTCGATCGTGCCCGAAACGATGGCAGCCAATAAGCTGATGAAAGTCCTTATGCAGGATAAGAAAAGCCTGGCTGTCGTGGTGGATGAGTTCGGAGGAACTTCAGGTATTGTGACGTTGGAAGACCTGGTAGAGGAGATCTTTGGAGAAATAGAAGACGAGCATGATATAAAGTCCTATGTGGCGAGGAAAGTAGGAGAGGATGAATACCTGTTGTCCGGCCGTATGGAGATCGACACTTTGAATGAGAAGTTTGACCTGGAATTACCGGAATCGGATGATTATGTTACGATCGCAGGTTTTATCCTGCATTTCTATCAGAAATTCCCGAAGCTGAATGAAACGGTTGTAATTGATAAGTATTCTTTTAAAATCATAAAAGTTACAGCTACGAAAATCGAGTTAGTACGTATGAAAGTAATGAGTTAATTAAAAAAAGAGCATAAAAAGATGCGGTAATCTCTTTTTTTCGTATCTTCGTGCCCTTAAAATGTGGAATAATAAACTTTAAAAATAGATAAAGATAAATGGCTACGCTGGAAAAAATCAGAAGCAAAGCAGGACTGCTGGTACTCGTTGTGGGGTTGGCATTGTTCGCTTTTATCATCGGTGACTTTTTGAACTCCGGTTCTACTTATTTCAGACAATCTCAGGAGAAGGTTGCAGAAGTGGACGGAGAAGTTATTAAAATTCAGGATTATCAGAATCGTATAGACGAGATGACTGAAATGTACAAGATGCAGTCTGGTTCGGCCAGTCTGCCCGAAGAATATCAGACTCAGATCCGTCAGTCTGTATTCGATGGTATGGTACAGGAAATCGTATTGGATAACGCGACTTCCAAATTGGGGCTGACCGTTAGTCCGGAAGAATTGTTCGATATGGTTCAGGGTGAAAACATTTCTCCGATGATCCAACAGATGCAGATGTTTGTAAATCCGCAGACTGGTGCATTCGATAAAACGGCATTACTGAACTTTTTGAAGGCTATCGACGATGATAACATTGCAAGCTATCCTGCCGATCAGCAGGCACAGTTGTTGCAGGCTCGCCAGTTCTGGATGTTCTGGGAAAAGAATATCAAACGTCAGCGTCTGGAACAAAAATATACGACACTGTTGAGCAAGGCTGTTTCAGCCAATAAGCTGGACGCAAAAGATGCTTTTGACGGTTCTGCCGTAAGTTCGGATATTGTTTATGCTATGCAGTCTTATGCAACGATTCCTGATTCAACTGTTCAGGTAAGCAAGAGTGAAATTGAAAAACTGTACAACCAACGCAAAGAGTTGTTCAAGCAGAAAGAAGGCAAGGTGATCAAGTATATCGCTGTCGACATTCGTCCGAGCAAGGAAGACTATGATAAGGCAAGTGCTGAGATCGAATCTTTGAAGAGCGAGTTGGCTTCTACGGATAAAGTAGCAGACTTGGTTACTGAAAATTCGGAAATACCTTATCTGGATGCTTTCTTTACGGAAAACGCATTGGATCCCGAAATGAAACAGTTCGTTAAGACTGCAAGTGTCGGTGACGTATATGGACCGGTATTTGAAAATGATAAATACAGAATGTTCAAGCTGGTTGACAAAACGGTAGCTCCCGACTCTGTGAAAGTGAGCCACATCATGCTGGCTAATACAGGTGACGATGCCGCAATTAAGGCTAAGGCAGACAGCTTGTTGAACGTATTGAAGAAAGGTGGTGATTTTGCTGAACTGGCAAAAGAATTCTCTGCTGACCAGGCTGCCGAAAAGGGTGGTGAACTGGGATGGTTCACAGAAGCAACTGCCTTAAGAGGTGTAAACGAAGATTTTAAGAAAGCCATCTTCTCTACTCCGGTTAATGATTATTCAATTGTAAAATCATTGTATGGAACGCATATTGTCAAGGTTACTGAAAAGACAGCCAATGTAGACAAGTATAAAGTTGCGGATATCGATATGACCGTATCTCCGAGTACAAAGACTTATGGTAATATCTATAATGAGTTGAACCAGTTTATTTCTAAAAACCATAACATGGATAAGTTGGATGATGCTGCAAAAGAAGCCGGTTATAACCTGCTTTCAAATGTAACGGTTACGGCTAACGACCAGCTCTTGGGTTCTATCAAGAACTCCCGTCCGGTAGTTCGTTGGGCCTTCCAGAACAAGAAAGGCGACATCTCTGAAATCTTCGAATGCGATGATAAATTTGTAATTGCTGCTATTCAGGGAACATTACCGGAAGGTTACCGTTCTGTAGAATCGGTTACTCCGATGTTGAAATCAGAATTGATCGCACAGAAGAAAGGCGAAAAGATCGCTCAGGAGCTGACAGCAAAGAATCTGTCTTCTATCGATGCTTATGCACAGGCTATGAATTCTTCTGTAGATTCTGTTAAGTTCGTTAGCTTTGCAACACGCCGTATCGCCGGTATCGGTGTCGAACCGAAACTGAATGCAATGGTTTCACTGGCTCAGAAAGACCTGTTGAGTGCTCCGGTTGCAGGAAACAACGGTGTCTATGTGTTCAAAGTATACGAACAGAATAAAGATGCTAAGGATTATGACGAATCTGCTGAAATCAAGACATTGGATGCTTCCAATGCTTACCGTTTCGGCTTCCAGGCAATCCAGTCGTTGGTTAACAAGGCTGATGTCGAAGATAACCGTATCCGTTTTTATTAATAGTTGACTATAATGGCAGGTAAGCCTGCCGGACTATCATAGGAAACCGCCAGTCGTATCCCGATTGGCGGTTTTTTTATATCTTTGCGGCAAAGAAAACAGATGAAAGATTATGAGTGAGAAAAGACGTTTATTGGGAATGACCTTAGGCGAGTTAAAAGAGGTAGCCGCCGAAGTCAGACTTCCTGGTTACGCTGCGAAACAAATGGCTGACTGGCTGTATAAAAAGAAAGTTGTTTCTATCGCTGCCATGACAAACATTGCAGCAGCTAAACGTACTTTACTGGAAGAAAACTTCGAGGTGGGAGCCATGCCTCCTTCCGACCTGATGAAATCGGTTGACGGGACGATCAAATATCTTTATCCGGCCGGTCCGGGTAATTTTGTGGAGTCTGTCTATATTCCGACAGACGACAGGGCCACTTTATGTGTCTCTTCGCAGGTCGGCTGCAAAATGAACTGCCTCTTTTGTATGACCGGTAAACAAGGATTCACTAAGAATCTGACGGCAAACGAAATTCTGAACCAAATACAATCCCTTCCGGAAACAGATGAACTCACCAATATTGTTTTTATGGGGATGGGAGAACCGCTGGACAATGTGGACGAACTGTTCAAAGTGTTGGAAATATTGACCGCCCCCTACGGATACGCCTGGAGTCCGAAGCGGATCACTGTCTCTACAATCGGGGTGGCCAAAGGGCTTAAACGCTTTCTCGAAGAGAGCGAATGCCATCTGGCGGTTAGTCTGCATTCTCCCTATCCGGCAGAGCGTCTTTCCCTGATGCCGGTCGAAAAGGCTTTTCCGGCGCGCGATATTATCGAGACGATCAAGCAATATGATTTTACCCATCAGCGCCGTGTGTCATTCGAATATATTGTTTTTAAAAATTTGAACGATGATCTTCAACATGCGAAGGCTCTGATTTGTTTATTAGATAAAGTACCATGTAGGGTCAATTTGATTCGTTTCCATGCAATACCCAATGTACCGTTGGAGAGTTCGGATATGGCAAGGATGGAAACTTTTCGGGATGCCTTGAATGCCGCTGGCGTGGTCTGTACCATTCGGGCGTCACGGGGCGAAGATATATTTGCTGCATGTGGAATGCTTTCTACGGCTAAGAAACAACAAAAAGGATAGAAATGGCTTTTGTTGAGGGAAAAGAAACTATATTTGTATAACAAAAAATTAAACGGGTATGAAAACACATTCTTTATTAATCAGTTTTTTTATGCTTCTTGTACTGATGGGAGCATGTAGTTCGGGCCCGATAGTAAGAAACGCTACCGGTTTCGCCTATGAAGTGGTGGTAACAATGAATAAAGCCGACTGGGACGCCCCTGCCGGAAAGGCTATCAAAGCCGAACTGACCTCTGATATACCGGGATTGCCTCAGGCGGAACCTGCTTTTAAAATCACGTATGTTACTCCGGATCAGTTTAATGGCCTGCTGACGTATGTGCGTAATATATTGATAGTTAAGATTGATAAGACTCAGTATACGAAAGTTTCGCTGAGCTATGAAGATAACCGTTGGGCAAAAGGGCAGGTCGTTATGACATTGACAGCCCCCGATGATGAAGCGATTCTTGAATATATCAAGGCACATCCGAGAAATATAGTCGACTTCTTTACCAAATGCGAAAGAAACCGTACAATCGGACAGCTGGAGAAAGAGCACAGTGTAGTTGTGGCTGATCATGTAAAAGACCGTTTCAACGTGATACTGAATGCTCCGGGTAACATGACCTATTTCCGTGATACGACCGGCTTTTTCTGGGCTTCCAATAATGCCAATACCGGACGTACGGATATTGTCGTATACGATTTCCCATATAAGGATGCTGATACGTTTACAGCCGGCTATCTGATCGCTAAACGGGATTCTGTCATGAAAGTAAATATGCCGGGCACCTTCCCCGGGTCCTATATGGCTACGGATACAGCTTGGGTAACGTATTCCCCGACGACGGTAAACGGCAAATATTGCGGTGTGCTGCGTGGATTGTGGCATATGAAAGGCGATATGATGGGCGGTCCGTTCGTCAGCCATGCACGTCTGGATGAGAAGAATAACCGGGTAGTGGTAGTTGAAGGGTTCGTATTCGCGCCTGAAACCGACAAACGAAACTTTATCCGCCGTATCGAATCGGCTTTGTATACATTGCGCCTGCCGGGCGAATTTGAAGAAACGCCGATAGAGAAACCGGATATTCCTGAAGAGAAGAAGTAACAAACATACATAATAAATGGAAGAACGATTGATTAAGGTGGGCATTACCCACGGAGATATAAACGGTATCGGGTACGAGGTGATACTTAAAACTTTATCGGATACCCGTATAGCCGAACTTTGTACGCCGGTAATTTACGGTTCATCGAAGATCGCTGCTTATCACCGGAAGGCTCTGGAACTGCCTGCTGTGAATTTGAGTACCATTGCACAGGCTGAAGATGCCGGAGCAAACCGGGTGAATATTATCAACTGTGTAGATGATGAGACAAAAGTCGAATTGTGTCAGTCTACATCTGTTGCCGGTGAAGCTGCTTATATAGCATTAGAGGCCGCTGTAACCGATCTGAAACGCGGTGTCGTAGATGTCCTGGTGACAGCTCCTATAAATAAGCACAACATACAAAATGAACAATTTCATTTCCCCGGACATACGGAATATCTGGAACAGTGTTTCGGCGGTTTAGGAAAGAAAGCCTTGATGATTCTGATGAAAGACAGCCTCCGTGTTGCACTGGTGACGGGGCATATCCCTCTGGCTCAGGTAGCATCGAAAATATCTGTGGAAGACATTGTGTCGAAATTGCGTATCTTTAATCAATCGCTTAAACAGGATTTCGGGATTGTGCGTCCCCGCATAGCTGTTCTTGCCTTGAATCCGCATGCCGGCGATGCCGGATTGCTGGGGAAGGAAGAAGAAGAAATCATTATCCCTGCAATACAGGAAGCTGAAAAGAGAGGCGTGATGTCTTTTGGACCGTATGCAGCCGACGGTTTCTTCGGTTCGCAGATGTACGAGAAGTTCGACGGTGTTCTGGCTATGTATCATGACCAGGGACTGGCTCCGTTTAAGACGCTGGCGATGGATGACGGCGTTAACTATACGGCTGGTCTGTCGATTGTGCGTACTTCTCCGGCTCATGGTACGGCCTACGATATAGCTGGCCAGAATATAGCTTCCGAAGAGTCTTTTCGCCAGGCTTTATACGCAGCCCTGGATATTTACCGCAATCGCCTGAACTACCGGGAAGCAACCGCTAACCCGTTACGCAAACAATATTTCGATAAGGGAGGCGACAACGAAAAACTCGACTTGACGAAAGAAGAAGAGGTCTAAACCTGATGTTATAGAATTTACTCTTAAGGAGGCTGTTTACAAGTGGTAGGCAGCCTCTTTTTATGCGTGATGAAGCTGGCCTTAAATATATCCCCGTAATCCCTGTCTGTTTTTGGTCTTATAGTAGTGGTTTTAGCCGATCATTACTATGATTTGCCAAAACCATACTGATGACTATAATCCCAGATTTGGTACATGCAGTAAGTTCACTTTGCCTTGGGTGTCGTTCTTTATAAAAGGTTGCGTAATGTGTAATATCTGTCCCTTTTTCCCGTCATTTTTTTTTTGATAGGAAAAGTTTGCGTAAGTTTGCGGTTTCAAAAGAATATAAGTAGTATGTTTAAGGATAAAACAATTGTATATACATCTGGAACATTCGACATGTTCCATTATAACCATCTCCGGATGATAAATTATGCCCGCAGTATTGCGGATATATTGATCGTAGGTGTAAGTACGGACGAGTTGGTCTCATCTTATAAAGCGAAACCGATTATCCCTTTTACCGAACGCCTGCAGATTATCGAAGCATTGAAAACTCCGGATATTGTGATTCCGCAACATACACTGGACCATTCTGAAATAGTTAAAAAGCTGAATATCGATGCTTTTGTCGTGGGAGACGACTGGTACGGTAAATACGATTATTTGAAAGACTTGGGCGTACAGGTGTTTTACTTTCCTTACGGCACAGGCGTTTCTTCTTCGAACCTGAAGAAAACGATTCACGATTCTTATGAAGCGAATTTGAAGTCTCAGCGTCAGTCCAAGCCTGAATCCGTGAAAGGTTTCGGCGAAAAAGAGTGAGGGTTGCAGATGGGAGAGTTTATATTGATAACAGGGGGGACAAAAGGGATCGGTAAAGCGGTTGCCTCTTGCCTGGCAAAAGCCGGGCATAATCTGCTCCTTACATACGCTTCGGATGAAGGCGAGGCTATCCGTACCGTAAACGGGTTGCAGCAACAGTTTGGTGTGGAGGTCGATTCGCTTCAGGCTGATATTTCCGATAAAAATACGATTGACAAGATAGAACAATACTTGGATGACCGCGACATACGGTTGGAAGCTGTTGTTTTTAATGCCGGTCTGACCTGCCGGGACCCGTTTGAAGAGCTGGATATGGCAGAGTGGGAGCGGGTGTTCTTTGCCAATGTGCATTTCCCGGTTTTCCTGTTGCAGCGAATCGTTAATCGTATAAGTAAAGGGGGAAGCATTGTTTTCACCGGTTCGCTGATGGGGATTCAGCCCCATTCGGTTTCATTGGCCTATGGCGTGACGAAGAGCGCCGTGCATTCGCTGGTGAAGAATATGGTGAAATTCCTCGTGCCGTATGAACTGCGTGTGAACGCTGTGGCACCCGGTTTCGTCGATACCGAATGGCAGAAAACAAAGCCTGCCGAGATACGCCGTAACATCGAGAACAAAGTTTCGTTGAGGCGTTTCTGTGATCCGGAAGAGTTGGCGGAGGTCTATAAGATGTTAATAGAAAATAGTTATTTTAATGGCGAAGTGGTCGTTGCAGACGGCGGTTATTCGTATAAATAAAAGATAAATGAGCGATTTGGATAAGGAATACGAGGCTTCGTTGAAGTCGATAGAAACAGAGAATAAGATTGACCGGATTTTTTATCGTCCTATCGGTTTCCGCATCGCCCGTATGCTGAAAGGTACAGGTATTACTCCTAATATGGTGACTGTGGTGTCTATTTTTGTAGGGGCGGCAGTCGGTTTCTTTTTCTATCATGATGATTTGATTTATAACATATGCGGCATCCTGTTGCTGGTGCTTGCGAATATCCTGGATTGCGTGGACGGGCAGTTGGCCCGGTTGACCGGCATCAAATCGGCTATCGGCCGTATCCTGGATGGCTTTGCCGGAGATATTTGGTTTGCTTGTATTTATGTCGCTTTTGCGCTTCGCCTGTCTCACGATTACGGGACGGACTGGTTCTTTGCCTTGGCTGTCCTTTCAGGTTTGTCGCACTTGGTACAGGCTAATATTACAGACTATTACAAGACACTTCATCTGTATTTCATCAGTAAGGATAAAGGGGCGGAGTTCCAGACGCTGGAGCAGGTGCGTGCCCGCCATAAGGAGATGAAATACGGCATCAACAAATTCTTTTATTTCCTGTATCGCGGCTATACGCTTCTACAGGTGAAGGCAACCCCTTCTTTGCAGGGAATGCTCCGTAGCCTGCATGCCCGCTATGGAGATGATATACCGGAGGATATCCGTGTCAGGTTCCGTAAGCAGAGCAAGGAATTGATGCGTATGATAGACCTGCTGACTTTTAATGGACGTACGATCGTGATGTTTATCGTCGTGCTGGTCGGTGAAGTTTGGTTTTATTTCCTCTATGAGATAATCGTGTTGAACATCGTCTTGCTGCTTGCCATGAGGAAGCACGAAAAGATGTGTGCAACATTCTATAAATAATAACTTATGAAAAAGAGCGTCGTAGACATCCATGATTTACAGCAGGTTGCCCCGTTCTTCAAAAGTCGTTTCGGTACGTTTCTCGGAAATGCGCTGATCAAATGGTTAAACATTGAAAAGGTAAACCAGGCACACGCTAACAGTTGCCACCTGCGGGGAGCTGCTTTTACAACGGCTTTGCTGAATGATCCGTTGATTGATATTAAATACAGGTTGCATAATGCCGAAGTGTTGGACCACTTGCCGGAAGGCGCATTTGCTACCGTCTCCAACCATCCGATCGGGTCGATAGACGGCATTATGCTGATCGATATATTTGCTTCGCGTCGTCCCGATTTTAAAGTGATGGTCAACGGAGTACTGACCAAGATCAGCGCGATGGGAGATAATTTCGTCTCTGTCACCCCCGACTCCAATAACCAAGGAGCCAATCCCAAGAATATAAACGGAGTCCGCCTCTCCCTGCAACAACTGAAAGAGGGCCATCCGATGGGCTTTTTCCCGGCGGGCGGTATTTCGATGTATAATAAGAAGACAAAGAGGATACAGGATTTACCCTGGACACATAGCGTGATCCGCCTGATCCGTAAGTCCAAAGTGCCTGTCTATCCTGTTTATTTCGATTTCCTGAATTCCCGCTTTTTCTATTGGTTGGGACGTATCGACTGGCGTATCCGTACGCTGCGCATACCGACCGAAGCGTTCAATAAACGCGGACGTACGGTCGACGTCTATATCGGCGAGCCTGTTACTCCGGAAGAAATCGGGGCGATCGCTGATGATAAAGACCTGGCTGAATTCTTGTATCAGCGGACGTATGGTGCTAAAAAATAACAAAGCGGCACAGAAACCACCTGCAGATTCGGTAAATTGGATTAAGATTTGTAATTTTGGCAGACTAAACTGAAATAATTACAGATAGAAGATATGATAAAGGTTGACGTGCAACAGATAAAGCAGCGTTTTGGGATTATCGGCAATAATGCCGCGTTGAACCGTGCTATCGATGTTGCCTTACAAGTCGCTCCCACGGATTTGTCTGTGCTGATTACCGGAGAGAGCGGTGTCGGTAAAGAAACTTTTCCTCAGATAATACATCAGAACAGTCCGCGTAAGCATGGGCAATATATAGCCGTGAACTGTGGCGCAATCCCCGAAGGAACGATCGATTCCGAATTGTTCGGGCATGAAAAAGGCTCTTTTACAGGGGCTTTGTCCGACCGTAAAGGCTATTTCGAGGTGGCGGACGGCGGAACTATTTTCCTGGATGAGGTAGGCGAGTTGCCGACCCCCACGCAAGCACGCCTGCTGCGTGTGCTGGAAACGGGCGAGTTTATCCGTGTTGGTTCTTCCAAAGTGCAGAAAACAAATGTCCGGATCGTAGCGGCTACTAATGTCAATCTGATGCAGGCCGTTGCGGAAGGCAAGTTCCGTGAGGACTTGTTCTATCGTCTGAGTACGGTGCCTATCCAGGTTCCTCCTTTGCGCGAGCGGGGGGAAGATATTATCTTGTTGTTTCGAAAGTTTGCCGGCGATTGTGCTGAGAAATACCGTATGCCGCCGATCCGTTTGGATGAGGAAGCACGCCAGCTGATGCTGTCGTACCGCTGGCCGGGCAATGTCAGAGAATTGAAGAATATCACCGAACGTATCTCTGTGATCGAGGAGAACCGGGATATCACAGCTCCCGTGCTCCGTCTCTATCTGCCGGATCTGAATATGGAGAAATATCCGGTCCTGGTCAAGCAAGACCCGGAGCAGAAAATCTTTAACAGCGAGCGGGAAATCTTGTACCAGGTGTTGTTTGATATGAAGAAGGATGTCAACGACCTGAAAAAACTGGTGCATGATATAATGGGAGGGAAGATGCCGATCGACGTTCCCGAAGAACCGGCGGCTTACCCGCATCCGATCCAAACCGTTCATTCGGTTCATCCTGTTTCCTCCATTCAGGAGGCTGAAGCGGTGGAAGAGGAAGAAACGCTGTCGTTGGAGGAGGTCGAGAAAGAGATGATCCGTAAAGCGCTTGAGAAACACAACGGCCGACGTAAGAATGCGGCTGCCGATCTGAAGATATCGGAACGTACCTTGTACAGAAAAATTAAAGAATATAATCTGGAATAAAAGATGTTGAAGAATAATAAGATATGGCTTTTCTGTCTGATCGGGCTGATCGTGACGGCTTGTTCGATCTCCTATAAGTTTAATGGTGCCTCTATCGACTATACGAAGGTCAAGACGATCACCATCAAGGATTTTCCCAACCAGGCCCCGCTGGTTTATCCGCCCCTTTCGCAGAAGTTCACGGAAGCCCTGAAGGATATTTATATCCGCCAGACCCGCCTGCAGCTGGTCAATAGCAATGGTGACCTGGATCTGGAAGGTGAGATTACAGGCTACGACTTGACACCTATGGCTGTCAAGGAAGATGCCTATGCGTCTCAGACCAAGCTGACCATTACGGTACGTGTCCGTTATGCCAACCGGGTGAATCCGGACGAGGACTTCGAGCAGACTTTTTCAGCCTATCGTGAGTTCGATGCGACTCAGATGCTGCAACAGGTACAGGATCAGTTGTCGGAAGAGATTACGGATGAGTTGGTCGACCAGATCTATAATGCAACTGTTGCTAACTGGTAAGGATGAAGGCGGCTGATTTATATCAATTGATGGACAACACCACGCTGCTGACAGAGGAAACACTTCCCCGGTTAAAGCAGATCGTGGACGAGTTTCCTTATTTTCAGATAGCCCGGATGCTTTACCTGAAGAATCTGGCTGTCCTGAATGATATACGTTTCAGCGCTGAACTCAAAAAAATGGCGATATTTATTCCTGACCGCAGGAAACTGTTTACCCTGATAGAAGGGGAACGCTATGGTCTGCAATCCCAGCCGGTGAAAGAGGAAACTCCTGCCCGGGAAGATGCATTCTCCCTGATCGATGCTTTCCTGTCCAACCGCGAAGAGGAGGAACCGAAAGCGGATGCTTCCCTCTTATTCCAGCCGTCCGTTTCGTCCGATTATATTTATTGGTCGCTGACAAAAGAAAACGAACAGCCGGAGGAAAAAGAAGAAGCCCGCCTGCAGCATCACGACCTGATCGATTCTTTTATCCGCAACGAAGAACAGCGTCCGCCCGGTAGTGGACTGAACCTCGACGCGGAAGCCCCGGAAGCCAGCGCTCCCGAAAATCTGGCCGAGTTGGAAGAAGGACAGCATAAATCGCTGGACGACTCCTATTTTACGGAGACTTTGGCCCATATTTACATAAAACAGAAGCGATATGAGAAGGCATTGCAAATAATTAAAAACTTAAACTTGAAATATCCAGAAAAAAATGTTTACTTTGCAGACCAAATCAGATTTCTTGAAAAGTTGATTATTAACACTAAAAAATAAAACAAAGATGTACGTATTTATTTCTATCTTAATCCTGATCGCATCTATACTATTGATCTTGATTGTATTGATACAGAACTCAAAAGGCGGAGGTCTGGCTTCAGGATTCTCTTCTTCTAACCAAAT
>OGZX01000949.1_pt1 | contig 31943 bp, 34 predicted proteins | sample 1576881 | NCBI WGS metagenome assembly OGZX01 (sample SAMEA3541542, study PRJEB24748) | human gut metagenome | biome: human gut; feature: human-associated habitat; material: faeces | place: China | collected 2012 | reverse complement strand
CCCCTACGAAGCCTGCTCTTTTGATTCAAATATTCTTATAAAGAAACTATTTCTTCTTCGGTCAGGCCGGTGCAATTGATAATGGATTCCATATCCATTCCCATACGTTTCATGTTTACAGCCACTTGGTGCATACCTTCCGCTTTTCCTTCGGCGAGGCCCTCTGTTTTCCTTCAACACGTCCTTCCTGTTTGGCGGTGTCAATCGTGTCGTTCTGAATTATGATGTCATCAAGATGCCGGTCGTAGACAAGACGTTCCTGGGGTGACGTAGAAGAGAACTGGTTTCGCTGCAGGCATTAACGCCACACACCGAACAATGTACAGCGGCACAAGTAATCCTTGCACCAATCAAAGCTTCTCTATTTCCTCTATCGACAAGTCGGAACAACGGGCGATCATCTCGGTGGGAAGCCCCTCCTTTTTCATACGAGCTGCCATCTGACGCTTTCCTTCAGCTTCTCCTTCTGCTTTTCCTTCTGCAAGACCTTTTTCGCGGCTGATACGTTCAGCCGTGGCGATAGTGTTGACGTAATCGCGGTAGGCTTTCAGCGATTCTTCGTAGCATTCGCGTTCGTCAAGAGTCATGTTTTCAACATCCGCCACTTCGAGCAGTTTCTTGAAAACAGCTTTCTTTGCTTCAAAAGGCATTCTGTCCAACGTTTCCATATGCTTTAATAAATAAATCCAACACTCAAAATCGGTATGGCAGTCCTCTGCCTCCAAGGTGAAATAAGGCAACTGTAGCCGACGTCCGTAAACGGATTTAAGAACTTTCCCATAGTTATATAGGTATTAGTTAAGTTGCCATCCAATACTGGATGGTGCGGTAAAGATAATGATTTATCGAAGACGCACAACATTTAGGGTTCTTTTATATTTCAAATTCCGCTTCTGACCCCAATAAAGCTTTTAAACATATTGAAATCATGCTGATAAATATTAACGAATTATTTCTCTATTCACAAAAAGAGTGTACCTTTGCCCGCATAGAACAAAAAACAATATTAAATTACTAAATTATTATTGACATGGAACTTACACATATCGAACATCTGGGTATCGCAGTGAAGAGTATTGAAGCTTGCTTGCCGTATTACGAAGAAGTATTGGGTTTGAAATGCTACAACATCGAAGAAGTAGCCGATCAAAAAGTTAAGACCGCATTCTTCAAAGTAGGTCAGACTAAGATCGAATTACTGGAACCGACCAGTGAAGACAGCACAATCGCTAAATTCATTGAGAAGAAAGGGGAAGGCATCCACCATATCGCATTTGCAGTACCCGATGTGCAGGCAGCCCTTGACGAAGCTGAATCAAAAGGTGTTAAACTGATCGACAAAGCTCCCCGCGGAGGTGCTGAAGGCTTAAACATTGCTTTCCTTCACCCGAAATCTACATGCAGCGTTTTAACAGAGCTTTGCATGCCGGGAAAATAAAAACACATTAGTTCATTTCTAACAACAAATCAAAAATACAATGAGTAACCAACTTGAAAAAGTAAAGGAGCTTATCGCCCTTCGCGAAACAGCTCGTTTAGGTGGTGGAGAGAAAAGAATTGAATCTCAGCACAAAAAAGGTAAATACACAGCACGCGAACGTATTGCCATGTTGCTGGATGAAGGAAGTTTTGAAGAATTCGATATGTTCGTACAACACCGTTGTACAAACTTCGGTATTGAAAAAACTAAGTATCTGGGTGACGGTATCGTAACAGGTTACGGTACGATCGACGGACGCCTGGTATATATTTATGCACAGGACTTCACCGTATTCGGCGGTGCTTTGTCTGAGGCTTTGGCCATGAAGATCTGTAAAGTAATGGATCAGGCCATGAAAATGGGTGCTCCTGTTATCGGATTGAACGATTCAGGTGGTGCACGTATCCAGGAAGGTGTAAACGCTTTGGCCGGATATGCTGAAATTTTCCAGCGTAACATCCTGGCTTCAGGTGTTATTCCTCAGATTTCCGGTATCTTCGGCCCCTGCGCCGGCGGTGCTGTTTATTCTCCGGCCCTGACAGACTTCAACATCATGACTCGCGGAACAAGCTACATGTTCCTGACAGGTCCGAAAGTTGTAAAGACTGTTACTGGTGAAGACGTAACCCAGGAACAACTGGGTGGTGCAAGCGTACACACGACAAAATCCGGTGTGGCTCACTTCGCTGTAGACACAGAAGAAGACGGTTTGCAGTTGATCCGCAAATTGATCAGCTTCCTGCCTCAGAACAACCTGGAAGAAACTCCGCTGATCGAATGTAAAGATCCGATCGACCGTCTGGATGACAACCTGAACGACATCATCCCAGACAATCCTAACCAGGCTTACGATATGTACGAAGTTATCGGTACGATCATCGACAACGGCGAATTCCTGGAAGTACATGCAGACTATGCTAAGAACATTATAGTAGGTTTCGCCCGCTTCAACGGTCAGACTGTCGGTATCGTAGCCAACCAGCCGAAAGTAATGGCAGGATGTCTGGATAGCAATGCTTCCCGCAAGGCAGGCCGTTTCGTCCGTTTCTGCGACGCATTCAACATTCCGTTGGTAACATTGGTAGACGTACCGGGATTCTTGCCAGGCACAGGCCAGGAATACAACGGTGTGATCCTGCACGGTGCTAAATTGCTTTACGCTTACGGTGAGGCTACAGTGCCTAAAGTAACCGTTACACTGCGTAAGTCTTACGGTGGCGCTTACTGTGTGATGAGCTCCAAACACCTGCGCGGCGATATGAACTATGCTTGGCCGACAGCCGAAATCGCAGTTATGGGCCCGAGCGGTGCAGTAGAAGTTATCTTTGCAAAAGAAGTGGCTGCCGCAGAAGATCCGAAAGCCTGCGCTACAGAAAAAGAAGCCGAATACAAAAAAGCATTTGCCAACCCGTACAATGCCGCTCAATACGGTTATATCGACGATGTTATCGAACCGCGTAACACCCGTTTCCGTATTATTCGCGCTTTACAACAGTTGCAGACTAAAAAGTTAAGCAATCCTGCTAAGAAACATGACAATCTGCCTCTATAATTCTTAAAACAGGAAATGAATATGATGAATAAGAAAATAGGGGTCTTGCTGTTGTTTGCTTTGCTCGTTTCATTCGGGGCAAAAGCACAGCGTGCAACCTCCATGCGAATAAATGAAGTGTTGGTCATCAACGAAGACAACTTCGTTGATGAATACGACAAGCGTCATGCCTGGATCGAATTATTCAATAATTCGGCCGGTTCGGTAAACATTGCGGGATGCTTTTTGACAAATGACAAAAACAACCCGAAAAAGTATCCGATCCCAAAGGGTGACGTCCTGACTATTATCCCTCCGCGCCAGCATACATTGTTTTGGGCGGACGGAGAACCTGATCGTGGTACATTCCATGTTAACTTCACTCTTGACCCGTCTAAAGAAAATTACGTGGCGCTTTATGATGCCGACGGGAAAACACTGATCGATGAGATCGTTATCCCTGCCTCACAAAAAGCAGATATCAGTTACGGTCGTGTTATTGACGGAAAGGAAGAATGGGCGCAATTGGCGAAAGTGACTCCCAGTACGAACAATAAGACACTGGACTCAAACGAAAAGATCGACAACTTCAAGGCGAATGACGCTTGGGGTATCGGTATGACACTGACAGCTATGGCTGTTGTGTTTACCGGACTTTTCCTGTTGTTCTTTATCTTTAAACAAATCGGTAAATTCTCTATTGCAGCCAGCAAACGCAATGCCCAGAAAGCAGCAGGTTCTACATCTGTTGCAGCTAATGCCGGTCAGGAATCTGGAGAGATCTTCGCGGCTATCGGTGCTGCTCTGTATGAAATGAGCGACGACAACCACGATATCGAAAATACGGTTCTTACGATCCGCAAGGTACAAAGAACTTACTCTCCGTGGAGTTCCAAGATTTATGGTCTGCGTGAAGTACCCAAAAAGTAATTATCTTTAAAAACAAACAAGAATGAAAAGTTTCAAATATACTATTAACGGTAACGTATATAAAGTACATATCAACTCAGTAGTAGACGATATTGCTGAAGTGGAAGTAAACGGTACTCCCTATCAGGTAAAGATGGAGAAACCGGCAAAAAAACAGATGGTCACACTGAAGCGTCCGGCCCAGGCTCCAACGACAGCAAGCGGCGAACCGGTCGTATCCCGTCCGGCTGCTTCGACTACCAAAGGAGCGGTTAAATCTCCGCTGCCAGGTGTAATCCTGCAGGTTAACTGTAAAGTCGGCGATGCTGTAAAGAGAGGTCAGAATCTGCTTGTCCTCGAAGCCATGAAGATGGAGAACAACATCAACGCCGATCGTGACGGTAAGATCATTGAAATAAAAGTAAACAAAGGGGATTCCGTACTGGAAGGTGCTGACCTCGTCGTAATAGGATAATATTATGTTAGGATCAGTATTATTACAGGCAGCAGGCGCAGCGCAGGAAAGTTTCCTCCAGTTTCTGGGAGAAAACCTGCAGTTGTTCCTCACTTATACAGGGGTTTACAACGCGACACCGGGTCATATCGTTATGATCCTTATCGGTCTGTTGTTTATCTTCCTGGCTATTAAATATGAATTTGAACCTATGCTCCTTATCCCTATCGGATTCGGTATTCTGATCGGTAACATTCCTTTCAAAGATGCCGGATTGCAAGTAGGTATTTACGAGCAAGGCTCTGTGCTCAACATCCTCTACCAGGGTGTAACCTCCGGATGGTATCCGCCGTTGATCTTCCTCGGCATCGGGGCCATGACCGACTTCTCCGCTTTGATATCCAATCCAAAGCTGATGCTGATCGGTGCTGCCGCCCAGTTCGGTATCTTCGGTGCTTATATCATTGCTCTTCAGATGGGATTCGAACCGAACCAGGCTGGTGCTATCGGTATTATCGGTGGTGCTGACGGCCCTACGGCTATCTTCCTTTCTTCCAAGCTGGCACCGAACCTGATGGGTGCGATTGCGGTATCAGCCTATTCTTATATGGCATTGGTACCTATCATCCAGCCGCCGTTCATGCGTTTGCTGACCACTCAGAAAGAACGTCTGATCCGTATGAAACCGCCGAGAGCTGTTTCTTCTACGGAAAAGATTGTTTTCCCGATCGTCGGTTTGTTGCTGACTTGTTTCCTGGTTCCTTCCGGTCTGCCTCTGTTAGGTATGCTGTTCTTCGGAAACCTGTTGAAAGAAAGTGGTGTGACACGTCGTTTGGCTGAAACAGCCCGTGGTCCGCTGATCGATACGATCACGATCCTGCTGGGTGTAACAGTTGGTGCTTCCACTCAGGCAACTCAGTTCCTGACACTGAACTCTATCAAGATTTTCGGTCTGGGAGCTCTGTCGTTCGTGATTGCGACTTGTGCAGGTATCCTGTTCGTGAAGTTCTTCAACCTGTTCCTGAAAGAAGGCAACAAGATCAACCCGCTTATCGGTAACTCCGGTGTATCCGCCGTTCCTGACTCGGCCCGTATATCTCAGAATGTAGGTTTGGAATATGATCCGACCAACTACCTGTTGATGCACGCTATGGGTCCGAACGTAGCCGGTGTAATCGGTTCTGCCGTAGCAGCCGGTATCTTGCTGGGATTCCTCGGATAATCGAATAATCGATTTATTCTACATAAAAAAGCCTCCGCATCGTCGATACGGAGGCTTTTTATATCCGGCTTTTTCAGATATTTTGTTCAATTGTCATCGGGTCCGTTTCCGGATTAGCTTCCTGTTCCAATGTTGTCCCTAAGAACAACCAGATCATCAACAATATAATTGCTATCACAACCCCGAAGATCAACAATGCATTTACGTTCTTCCGTCTCATATCCATTCATTCCATATTAATTTGGGAATAGAACAAGACATACCCTACTTTAGTTTTGTTCTCCTTTACTTTTGTTCTTTGTTCAACTGAGTAAATATCTTAGAAAAGGTTTCCTGCGTCATGTCCAGATAAGAAGCAATATTATAACGGGGGACATGTTTCATCAAATAATGTATCTCATGCGTATCCATATAATGCCGGACTCTTCCTTCAGCCTGGTTGCTACGCATCCGGAATATCTTTTCTTCACTTTCGATAGCATACATTTCAAGTATCCTGCATATAACAGCTACGAACTCTGTACTCTCGTCCCACAGCTTGTCAAAATGCTCCCGCGTAAAGTAAACGGTCATCGTATCTTCCGTCGCTTTAATATTAATCAAAGAACGTTGTTTTCCAAAAAAGCTATGCCACGATGTACAAAAGTTTCCTTCTCCGGCAAACCGCATAATACATTCTTTACCATCTTTATTATAGAAGCAGGAACAAAATCCGCTTGCTATGAAAAACAACATATTACACTCTCTACTTTCAGTCAGTAATAATTCGCCTTTAGAAAATTGAGATGAGACACTATTGTCATAAATCATCTCACGAAGACTTTCGGAAACCGGATGATAACGATTCATCGCAGTAAACATTTTCTCATAAGCTATATCATATAGCATCTTCCTACTATCTTCCATTTGTTTTCTTATTTTAGTTCAATAAAAATCTTATCTCTTTTACTTGAGATAAAAAGACTTTTTGTGACAGAAAAACCTTGCTATTTTTTTACGCGAAGCTAAAAAAGTCTGTACTAATTTCTATTGATGTAAAATAAGAAATGCTAATAAAGGACAAAAGATCCATCCCCGTAAAAGCAAGGAGTCTGCTCTTGATAGATCTTTTTAGAGTTTTCAGAAACATTTGAGTAAATATACCGGTACAATTCATCGGCAGTCACATGCCCGTCTTGATTCATATCAGCCCTTCCACGTAACCCCATTGCCAGGAAATAGGTAAACAATCCGGTACGTGCTTCATCCAGCACTAATGAAGCCTGATTCGTTGCAGACGAAGTAAACACCCTGAAATTCGGATTCCGGAGCCAGGGCTGGAAAAGCAGAGGTTTTACTTTGACCCCTTTGGTCTGCATTAGATTTAGTGGAGAACCTGTTTGTGAAAATTTACCTAATCCGCTGAAACAAGCATCTATAAAGACTGTAGTACTCTTCGTCGGCAGTTTATCCAGCTGTTCAAACAGGGAATTCAGGCTATAACCTTGTTTTTCTATCAGCCTCAACTTACTGTCAGCAGGAAGCATATAAACATCTTTTCCATCGGCAGCCGAGACCCCATGCCCTGAATAATAAACAAATAAGTCGGTCTTTCCCTTTTCTATTATCCGGGATAATTCACCTTCTTCTGCATTGAATAAGTTCTCAAAAAAGAATCCGGATACTTCTTTATTTTTATGAACAATCACCCTGTCCACACCTAATAAGGCCTTAAAATAGCGGGAAACCAACTCCGCATCATGAGCAGCATAGGGCGCAAACGGAATAAAGTCATATTGTTCCACTCCTATTATAACAGCCACAGAATAAGGACGTACAGCCACCTCATCCGGCAATGAATCCAGATCTGTAACCTGAAGAGACGATACATAATTACTCTTCAATGAGCTTTCCTGAACATTCTGCTTTACAGACGATTCAATCATGCTGAACTGGATCGGGACAGAACGTCCGGATATCTTCTTTTGCGCTGCGACTTCCGATAGTCCCCCAAAGCCGAACAACAGTATCAATGACAATATCAATTTATCCATTCTTCTCCTTCCTTTATTTGAAATACGAAACAATAACAGGCTTCAAAGAAGCACAAGCCGGTATCACTTTTCCCGGTGCTGCTCCTCTATAAGACGGATCGCAAATCACGTATTCTTTATTCCGGAACTTCAGAACCTCACCTTTATATCCGTCACCACTTTCAACAGCAAGAGCCACATGAGCAGGATAATACAAGGTCAACACTTCACCGGTCACATACCGTCTCACCAACCAAGACAAAAATACAGATAAATCTTCACAATCCGCATACGGATAAAAAGCCGTTTCTTCCGGAAAATAATAGACCTCAGAACCATGTACCTCTACATCTGGTTTATGAGTAAACTTCTGTTGAACAAAATCCAGCAGCCACGCGATCTGCTCCGGGCTTGACCTGCCTTCCAGATTCTTCTTTACAACCGTATCCATATATCCGGCAAAAGCCGCGGAAGGGAGCGAACAGAAATAAACCGATAAATCACAAAGCGGATACGTTGCATAGAAATCAAGCAGATTCCGGTTTATATGCTTTACGTTATTTTCCGGAAACACTAATGCCTCCCGTATCTTCAAAGATATAATATTCTCCGCCTTCGGATAATCGGAAGCAATAGAATAAAGTTTCTTCAAACGTTCCGAACCAGTATCCAACACATAATATTTCTCTTCTCCCACCCGAATAAACGGAAGCCTGTAAACCTCTTCGATAAAAGGGAGCAGCAAAACCAGAGATGTTTCCCCCGCCCTACCGATTTTCACCCTGTAACCGGCGTTACTTAATACATAGAATAAGAACAAGATCTGTTCCTGCTGAGAAAATGATGCATATTGCTGTTGGCTGATATACTTTAGCAACTGATAATTACCCCAGTCATTCAGATGTAGCTTCCGGGAATACTTCCGGTAAGCGCCGAAAAAAGAAGTAAAATCTTCAGTAGCCAACTTCCGCCACCCGTCTGCCACCACCTTTTCAGACGATCCGGACAGAGACAAAGACTTCGCCGGTAAAACCGGCAGTTGCAAGGTGCACCCGAAAAAGGTGTCATGAAGACTGCCCGCCGCATGACTCCGTACCGTCCGGGCGGGTGCCGGAGCAGGATCACCACCCCCTGCATACACGGGAGGTTCCGTTCCTTCATACACCGTAAACTCCTGCCATGCCTGTTCCAGATAATCGGCAAAATCACGGTTTATGCTATCTTGAAAAGTATAAAAATCTTCTTCTATAGCAGATAAATAATTTTCAAAATCGTCATCCGCACTTACTTGGGCAATGACCGCTTCCGTATGCCCGGCACTCCACAGGCAAACGATCAGCAACCAACCATATAAGGACAGACTTTTCTTCATACCCGCATCTATTCAGAAAGAAAAGAAAAATACTGCTCGCTCTTCTGCCCTTCCGGAACACGGCGCAACCATCCCAGGACACTGCTGACTGTCATTTCACCGGTATAAGGAATATCATCCCGCGTAGCGACTACCAACAATATATTCTGCTCATAACGGGCCGGACGATTCCCTTTCTCTACACTATAGGCAACCCACTGGCTTCGCGGAAAGGAATACTCCACACCTTTTAGAAAAAGAGAACGTTCTTCATATTCACCCGGATACAACAGGTCAACACCTGCAGCATCAAATATAAACAGATGATAATAGCAATCCTGTCCCGCCGTCAGGGAAAAACGTAATGATTCACCCGCGCGATACGTATTATTCAATCCTGTCAGAGTAAAGCTAAATGAACCGGACCTGGAAGAATGTTGCGCTGCCTCGGCCGAAATGACAGCCCAGGCAATCTCGCTTGCCCATCTCCGGTCGCATCCCATTACCAGCTGGACTTCAACGCTTCCGTCCGGACAATCCTTATACACTTCCATCAGAGGGTAAAGATTGGATAGCCGTGTCGTAACCAGATTCTTGCTACTTGCAATAGTCTGCATCACCGTATTCCCGTCCGAAGTTTCCATCCGGTTCGTCACAAGCTGCCCGACACGCGTTTCCATCAACCCGGCCAATTGTACTTTCGCCAGACTTTCCGCCTGCATACGGGCCGCATCAAAACTATCACCTTTCGACCGGACCGAGACAACAAAAAAACGAGCTTCTCCCCCGGCATCTTTTTCCCGCTGATAACGCCAGGATTCAGCAAGCTGTTCTTCCAATGGCAGCTTTCCGGCCAGTGTCCGGTAACCTTCGGTTAGCAACTGGCGGCTTGCTTCCTGCAATTGCTCGTCTTTCGCAATCCGTACAGTTCCATTTTCCGGTTGCCGGGACTTACAGGCAAACAGGCATAACAAAACGAACAGGAAAATCCATTTACTCCGCATCTTGTACCTCCTTCTCTTTCTTGTCGACAACCGTACTGTCCGTGTCAATCACTACGGAATCGCCCGAATGAAAAACAGGCGGCTCATTCATCTCCAAATGCAAGCCTTCATCCGATGGAATATGTGTAAAATAATAACCACCACCCGCCAGTAACACAAGCAAGCCGGCAACCGCAGCCACACGGGTAAAGACGGAGAAAGTCAAACGATGTTTTTTAGCGTTTGACTTTTCCGCATCGAATGCGGAAACAGATTCTGTCTCTTCTTCATGCGCCAGCCGCCGCATACGTTCCAGCTTTATCCGGCAAGCCTCACAATGGAGCAGATGAAACTGGAAGATTTCCGTTTCTTCCAGACTCAGCCTGTTCAGGAAATAATCCCGCAACTGCCTATCTTTATGTTCTTTACAATCACCCATGCCTTTTATTGTTTTTCAAAAGTACGACAAAACGCTGCCTTAAAATACGACGAGCACGAACCGCATCCTGCCTCAGCTTACCTGCCAGCCGGTTCCGTTCTTCACTTGACAAATCCGCCCCCTTTGCCGCAGCAATCGCCTCATACGATAATCCTTCGACATAATGGAGGAATATCAGCTCCGTCTTTTCCTCTATCCCGCTGGTTAGCTCTGTATACCAGGGTTCGAGTTTGTCCCACAAAATAAGAGTAAGACTACGCCCGACTTCTTCTTCATTTTCACAATCGATATCCACAAGACCATTTTCCTGCAAACAAATCTCCGGAATATCCTCTTCCGGAGACAGAAACGTATCGGCAGGTATCTCTCCCGTAGCAGTCAGCGAAATATCCGGAAGATTATGTTTCCGGACCGCTTCCCTGCACTTATTCAGACAAATACGGGCTATATAATTACGAAAATGCAGAGAGGTTTCAAACACCGGAATATCATCTACCGTCACCTTATCGTGCAACAACAGAGAAGTATCACTCCAAGTATCCTGTAAAATCTCCTTTCTATATTGTATTGATACAGATTGCCAAGATGTGACATTTTGGGCTATCTTTTTTATTTTCAGATATAAACTATCCCAAAACTCCGGATCATCTTTCTTTAACCGGACAAGTAAATCTTGCAAACCGACCGGAAAGCAATTCCGGCACGACTCCCGGCATAGTTCTTCCACCTGTGCCGGACTGTCGGCCGAGAAGAACCGGAGTTTCTCATTCGCGAACAGTTCTTCTTCCAGCATTACCGACAGCTTAAAAGCAAGCGTCTCCGGCGGGACAGCCAGATCTTTGTCAATAGTAGGCTCTTTACACTGTTCACGCAGAGATCCTGTAATCCGCTTCTTTAAATAAAACAGAAAACGTCTGAAAGGTGCATCCGATCCTTCCCTACGAATAAAACCGGCATAGTCCAGTTGTTTATAAAAGGAGAATAGAATCTCTTTACGCCAGGCTGAAAACCGGGTAAAATCGTTAAAGACAGAAGAATCGACCGTCCCGAATAATGGCAATAACCGTTCTACCCCCTCTTCGACAGAAGAAATCAAACCGAGCCTTATCAGTTGATATGCTTCACACTCCTTCCGGATCAATTCTGTTATCACTTCCCGTACCGTCATTTACCCCGTATTAAAAAAAGAATCCGACTGCGCCGTTTACTTCAAAGAAAGAGAATCCGACTGTATTCATACCCAAAGATACAGCAAGTTTCTTATACCGGAAAATACCTCCTAACTCAGCCTCAACACCATCAGCACTGTTTTGCGTATTGACAGCCCACAAATCACCAGTCCGTTGCCCGTCCGAATAGTCAAACGTTTCCGCGTGCCACATCAAACGCCGATATCCGTAACCGGCTCCGACATACAAATAAAGAAAACCGGCAGGCCGGTACAGTACTCCGCCCGTTATTCCCAGCCGGCTCCGTTTCACGGTCTTGTCTACTACATAATAATCAGTTTCTCCTTTATAATTGAAAACGCCAGAGTCATCACAAGTATAAGGAGCATCCTCAAACGAGAAATTCGTCTTCCCCCTCACATAACCGCCCCAGCGGGCCACACGTCCATACATCAGGCCAAAACAAGACGAGCCGGAAACATTATACATCAGCAGGTTTTCCATCTCCTGTTTTTCCTTCACCACTTCTCCCCGCAGCTCAAAGACAATTTGCCCGTCCAATTGCCCCATCTCGTCCACCGCCTGCCAGATAACCGTCTTCTCCCCATTCGTCCCAACCTTCCCGATGTCTCCCTGTACCTGTATCAAAGGATCGGTAAAACTCTCCCCTCCATTGGTACTGACATACAGGTTCAAAGCCGCAAACGAATCAAACGGCAGGCGGCTCAGTGTATAATGAACTCGTACCGCCCGCCCGAAAGGCTCAAAACGAACGTTTGTAATACGCTGTGCATGAAGTCGAACTCCTATTAAAAAGAATACAGTCAATATAAATATAACTCTTTTAATCATTTCTATCTATCTTAAATCGATTTTCAATCCGGTCGTATCCGGATGGTCGGAATCGATACCGTAACAAAGGAAAGCTTACGTGGGGAACGTTTGCCTCCCGAAGTCTCCGGATCAGTAACTGTACATCCCCTATTTATTTGCAAAAAAGGATATCAAATAGTGCAGTATTTTCATATTCCGCTTTTACGGTTTATTCAGGTGACAAAAATAGTGCAAATAAATGAAGTTTACAAAAAAACTTAAAAAGAGTCAGACAATCATTTGTCTGATTCTAAGTATCGATTCAGCCAAATACTGGCAATTCAATAATAGATAAGAAAGGCTGTAGCGTTATGCTGATTGAAGATTATAGCCATAAGTATGGTTTTGGCAAATCATACTTATGATGTCACAAAACCATAACGGTAAGTCTGATTCTTCTACGTCTCCAGAAAAGTCTTAATATAGAACAAGTTTTTTCTAAAATTAAGACAATACTTTTGTCACAAACAAAGGGTATACGACAAATACTATTACAGAAACAAATTGTATTTATATAAAACATACACAATAAGCATATATGAAAACGATTAAATCGAACACATTACTGGGACTTTTGCTTTATTTACTTTTTTCAGCAAACCCTCTTTTCGCCCAACAACCAGAGAGCGAGCAAATCAAAAGCATAAAAAACAATGCCGAATATATTTATACGGAAAGTGAAGCCCAATCATGGGGAGATGCCGAAGATGCTGCAAAAAAGGCTTTACTGTCAAAAGCGACAGCTTGGCTAAAGGAGAAAAAACAGATAATAGATCCTGTCTCTATTGAAAACACGGTATATAATGCCGATATCATAGAGTTAGATGGCGATAAGCCACGCATATTCTGCTATATACATACAAAGGAACTTGCCGCGGACTTCCTGATCACGGAAGAAGTAGTGAAGAAGGAAGAAAACACAAATACACCTTCCATTTCATCTAATCCTCCGATTGATGCAGAAGCCACCAAAAATTATGCACAAGAAGGATTTGAACGGTCTTTCAATTTAAAGAAAGAAGAAAAGGCTGAAGAAGAAAAGAAGACAGAAGAAGAATCGGCTGTAATATCAAAGCCGGCTGAAAACAAGCCGGTTGAAAGCAGCAGTACACCTGAAAAACCGGCGACACACCCCCAAACAACTGTTGCCGATGCCGCCGGATATCCTCAGCCCATACAACAAATTATCCAATGCAAAAATTCAGACGAGCTAAACAACTCGCTGGCACAGCTCAAAGAAAATAATAAAATCATATATGGAACAATAAAAAGCATGACTGCTCCCGAACGTTCATACATCCTCGTTTTCAATAATGACCGGCAGATAATAGCGATCCTTGACAAAGGTAAAACAGAAAGGAGAAATCTGCTTACGGGAAAGACAGACGACCGCATAGGCAACTACACGGGAATGAAAGCGATCTGGTTCCAACTATTCGAATAAAGAACCGCCTCTCCGGTTAATCATAAACAAAACTGTTAAGAGAAGGGTAACAGTAAAACATACACACTACAATGAAAAAGTTGTTTTTAGCACTATGTGCATGCGCCATGCTGACAAGTTGTGGCGTAACCTCCTCACCTGTTATGGGAGTTGCTTACACTGATGTAACTTCAGGACAAGATGTTACGGGTAATAGAGTTGCTCAGAAAGTAGGACGTTCGTCAGCCATGGGTATTCTAGGATTGGTTGCGATTGGTGATGCAAGCTACCAGACTGCGGCAAAAAATGCAGGTATCACACGAGTTAGCCACGTAGACAAACGGGATTATACCATCTTAGGTATTTACACTACTTACGAGACAATTGTCTACGGAGAATAATCACCCAAACGAAAGGATATCTGCTTTTCACTAAGCGGATATCCTTTATATATAACATTATCTGCAAAAAATGAAATATATCATTTTCATCATCGGTTTGCTATTTGCAATACCTATATCGGCACAGAAGCTAAACAAAGACTATTCTTTCCTCCCCCAGGAAAATGGAATCCTCTATTTCATTTTTCCACAGAAGGGTTTCAGCAGTACGGACAATACGGCAAAAAAAGGACTGGAGTACGACCTGACCTATTTCACGGCAAACGATTCCATCCTCTTTTCCTACACATATATTAATAAGGAGCTATGCAAAACCGAAACAATATTCTTTTTATCGGCAGACGGACAAACCCTATACAAAGGTAAAGCCGAAATGCTTTTCGTCCAGCCTAAAAAGGCAACCTGGATACATCGTGCTACGGTCAAGATACCTTATAACCTATTCGTTTCTTTTTATGCTATGCAACAGCCTTATGACATCTGCCTGTATACCAGCCGGAAAGAGATCCATTATACGCTAAAAGAGAGAAAATGGAAAAAGCAGACCTATCTGGTCAGCAGGATATTCGATACAATCAAATACAATCAGAAATAGACACTAATCATTCAAAATATAACAAAAATGGCTACACGAAAAGGTATATGCAGTAACATTGACAATTGTTCAAAAGCCGAAAAACAGGAAGAACAGATTCTCGACAAAAAAGAACAATTCGTCTGTCAAGAATGCGGTCTGCCACTCATCCCGATCCTGGATGGAAAAGAAATGGCAATCTCCCGCAAAACAATTGTCATCCTTTTAGCCATTCTTATAGTTGGCGGAGGGTGCGCTGCTGTTTATTTCTTCCGGGATACCTTATTCACCCGCAAGCCGGAAGTGGCGACAGAAAAGGTGCTTGCCGTTGAACAGGAAACCGAACAGGGAAAAGAGGAAATAACTCTCCCCGAAGCAACCCGGCAGGAAGAGAGACAACCAGAAATATCCGTACAGGAACCGGTTCAGGTTCAAGCCGAAGAGCCTATATTGGAAGCGAATATCGAAGATGAAGAGCCTATGGCTGAAAACGATATCTGCGTATTGAATGAAGAAGATTATACGCCGCAGGAAATAAACATCGGATATGCCATCTGGAATGGTAAAATTTTATACAACCTGCCACACGATACGAAAGGAAAAATGACATTCACCTGCCGTCATATTATTGAATCCCGCGATGAGAAAAAGCGGGAAGCGGAGAAAGGCGATTATATCATTGGCGAATATAATGAAGGCCATTTGGTGCAAGGGCGCTGGTATGACGCAAAGGGGAAATATAAAGGCAGCCTGCTTATCGGATTACCTCAAAAATAGAATAGAATGAAATGCGTTCTCTATTATATTATCCCCCTTTTTCTGGTATTACCGGCACAAAGAGTGTCTTCCCAAACGGAGGCAGCACCGCCAAAATATCCAGTCCTTTTCAGTCCGGAGATCAAAAAGTCTTTGGATGCTCCCTTATGCTCTTTTGTTGAAAGATATTTATATAAACTGTCAAACAGCAAACCGGAAGAAGCCCGTGAACAGATGAAAACTGATAAATTCATCATTGAATACGGGAATCCGACTATTATATCTTTCCTGGATGCTTCAAAGGATGTACGGATAGCCATCCGGGATGAAAAACGTTGTTTTATGACTTGGTGGGATAAAGAAGATGAATTGCTCTCTATTTCTTTTCCTATCCAGTATGAACTCATTTTAGGGTTGAATAAAATCGAAATTGAAAACCTGCTGAAAGATAAACTGCTCCAACATTCCACAGAATATATGCCCGAACCGGCCAAAGAAGAAGATTTGGTTCCGGCCGGACCGAAGAACTTTTTTATTGCGACACCCGGATTTTATCAGGTAGAGATTATGCGTTCAGATCAATACTATGTAAAAAAAGGAAATTCATTCTGCCTGTTGGACGATACCGGTTATCCGCTGGAAACATTATCCAACCTGATGACTTCTGGTCTTATCGAAAACAACATACAGGCAAATATCACACAAAAAAAATATAATAATAAACAAGAGCATATCCAAGTCCCGCTGAATCGATGGATATCAGTATGCCGGTCAGAAGGGTGTATTCCCTATTTCGGCACGGAATACTACGATAAAGATATTGTCCGGGCAACAGTTATCATGGTAAACAGAAGGTTAGGGTATATCCATATTTTCTTTTTCAACTTTCCCCTGCAGCTACTCCATGACAAAAAAGGTGAAATAGATGCGACTCTGTATGCTTATGTGCCGGTACATAACTTGGAGAATTTGTTTGACGACTACAATATTCGCCTGAGAGACCGCAAACCGAAATACAGAATTAATAATCAAGCTAATAACAATTAAATATATCTACACACATGAGAAAGATAATCTACAAACTTCTTTTATGCATGCTGCCTGCATTCTGTATGTTTTTATCCGCTTCCGCACAATATGCGACGACATTAACCATTACGGATCTGGATAATGCCGGACTAAAAGGGAAAATCGAAAAAAACATCACCTCATTACTGAGTGAGTTTAATACGGCACAAGCCAATGGTAAGCTCCCGGCTTTTAACGATTGCATCATAAGCGAACGGGCGAAATCGTCTATCCTTTCTTTATGGGAAAATACACCGTTCAGATGTTCGGAAACAAGTTTTACTCAAAAATGCCTGAACTCTATTGACGGATATCAGGTACGTAATATATCACTATGGATGATGCCGGACAACCCGGACACATTCGGAGAAGACCGCTACCAGGAAGCTGTCATCAACTTCAATACACAGGGAGAAATTACTAATTTCCAGTTAGCCATCAGTAATAACCTGTATACACAGGTCATTAAAAAGAATGCTTCCGTAAAAGACATGCGATGCCGGCAAATGATCCTGGACTATGTAGAACAATTCCGTACAGCCTATAACACAAAGGATATGGAATTCCTGGAACAGATATTCAGTGAAGATGCGTTAATTATTACGGGGAAAGTCGTTAAACGCCAGTCTGTAGAAAAAGGCTTTGGATTCATGGGAGACAAAGCGAAAGTGGAATACAGCGTGCAAAGCAAAAAACAATATTTGGGACGTCTCTCCAACGTATTTCGTAACAACAGACGTATCCATGTTGTGTTCGACGAAATCAAAGTGTATGCACATCCCGCTAAGGAAAACTATTACGGCGTACTGCTGAAACAGGGATACTCCTCGGACAGCTACAGCGATATCGGTTACTTGTTTTTATTATGGGACTTCAACAATGAAGCCGGACCGAAAATCCATGTCCGTACCTGGCAGCCGGAAAAAATCGATGCCAACACCCCTCTTCCTTTAGATGAAATATTCAGCGTAGATGATTTTGAAATTTAATAATAATAATAACAACATGAAGAAACTAATTTTATTCTTAAGCCTGTTTATGGCTGTAAGTTCATCTGTTTTTGCACAGGAGATCCGTGTAAAATCGTATAAAGCATTAGAACGCGACCTCACGGCACGTACGCAGGAACGTCTGGACCGGAATGACAATCCCTGTTCGGTCATTAAAATCGTATCCTCCGGCAAAGATTTCTCATTCGAGGGAAACGTAATCGGCGATCCGGTTGTCAAAAACGGAGAAACAATGATTTACATCACCGAAGGGACCCGCCGTCTTACCATACGTCATGCCAAGTATGGGGTATTGCGGTATGAACTGCCTGAACGGGTTAAGAAGCAAACGGTTTATGAGCTCGCCTTAAAACTCATCGAAGACAAAAACAATAAGCTCCGCACATTAGTGATGCCTGTTGCCGGTATCAATCCCGAACAATTTTCATACGGTATTATGGTCGGTCTTGTTAAACGAACCGGAGGGTACATCAAAGCTAAGTATAGTTTTAAAAACGTATCCACGGATAACATGGAATGCGACGATAGCGGAGTCCTGACTGGTACGGAAGGCAGTCTGCCGTGGTACTCCGGCAATACGGAAAAAAGCCGTTTAGCTATTACCGGCGGTGTCCTGCAGCGTATCTGGAAAACCGGATATGTTTATGCCGGTGCGGGATACGGCTTCCGTACATTAGGATGGGAAACGACCGACGGACTATGGGTAAAGAACACAGATCATTCCTACAAAGGCGTAGAAGCGGAAATCGGCTTGATCATCCGTTTTGGCGGTTTTGCAATTTCAGCAGGCGCACAAACCAACCAGTTCAAATATGCAGAAGCCAATGTGGGAATCGGCATCATGTTCTAATTCACTAACAAATAAAAAACAACAAAATGAACAAATCAATTTATATAAACCTGTTGCTTATGGTTCTTGCGCTCTTCTCTTGCAAAGAAGATACGGCACCCGAAGCCACAGCTCCCGATCTGTTTCTGGAAGCCCCATCAGACCGTGGCCGTTCATTTATTACCTTGAACGGTTCCGTATCCGCATCCGACCAGATCAAAGAGGTTGGTTTTGTCGTATGGCAAACAGGAACAGAAGGAGGTGAGACAACCTACAAAATCGACAACTTTTCAAGTAACCGTATCACAGCCAATATTAAAAATCTGAAAGCCGGTACTACTTATTCGTATTACATGTATGTCAGCAACGACATCAATACGAAAATGACGGAAGAACAGGATTTCACAACTCCTAAAACGTCTGCAGCCCTGGTCAGCGCAACCAGCGTTAACGGCAATACATATTCCGCACAAATCGAAGATACCGGTGGTAGCAACATCACCACTAAAGGTTTCTGTTGGAGCACTACGGGCAAAGCATCGATCTTTGACAATACGGTCTTGATAGAGAATACGGGAACAGACATCACTGCCGTCATACCTGAACTGGCCTCAGCCGGTTCCTATTCAATCCGTGCCTTTGCCCAAAACGAAGAAGGATATTTGGCGTATGGAGCAGAACTAAAACATAAAGCTGAAATAAAAGTAGAAATAGAAGATTCTGTCTTTAAGAAATATCTACTTGACAATTTCGATACAGACAAAAACGGGGTACTATCTACCTTGGAAGTATTAGCCGTAAAGAAAATAGAAGTCAGTACAATCAATATTAGTTCTCTCAAAGGGATAGAATTTTTTATCAACTTAGAAGATCTACAATGTATCGGGGGCGATTTAGTCTATAATAAAGAACAAAATCGTTGGTTAGGAACAGGTAAATTAACTTCTTTGGATATTAGTAAAAATATAAATCTAAAATACTTAGATTGCTCTAGTAACAAACTAACCAAAATCAACACAGCTACAAACACTAAGTTAGTAGAAATCACTATATACGGAAACTCTATAACAGATTTAAATTTAAGTAACAACATTGATTTACAGAGTGTTTTTGCCAATTACAATCTATTAAAGGCATTAGATGTCAGCAAAAACAGCAATTTAATCAATTTAGGTTTTTATGACAACAAGGTCACATCTTTAGATGTGAGTAACAATCTAAATTTAAACTCTCTTGTTTGTCAGCAAAACAAACTCCAGGCATTGGATATTAGTAAAAATAAGAAACTAAGCAATTTGGCTTGTGACTGGAATCAATTGAAAGAAATAGATGTTAGCCAAAATAAAGAACTTACTTATCTATCATGTTGGGATAACCAACTAACATCACTGGATGTAAGTAATAACTTAGAACTGAATGTTCTTAATTGTGATATGAACAAATTAACATCTCTGGACGTGACTAAAAACACAAAGTTAACTCAATTACGTTGTGACGGGAATTATATTGGGCCAGAGTTAGATATATCTCAAAATAAGAATTTAGTCGAGTTTTCAGCCTTTAGAACTGGTATTAATGGAGAAAATCCAAATTTACAAATAATATGGGTATGGAAAGGATTTGATAAGGCTAACGATGCAATGTTTACCAAACCAGCCCATGCCACTTATAAAGAAAAATAATTATGAACAAACTGAAATACATCATACTTATCCTGCCGGCACTGCTATTCAGTGCCTGTGAGAAAGATACGGCTCCGGAAACGACCGTATTGGAAATCCGGACGGACGATCCGACTGATTACGGACGTAAGTCTATCACGCTCAACGGAACGATCTCCAATATTGAAACGATTAAAGAAGCCGGATTCCTCTTTTGGAAAACTGGAGAAAAGGAATATGCGGCAGAGGTCACCTGCGAAGACATCTCTTCCCATCTAAACGCAGTGGTAGATGGCCTGGAAACAGGAGAATCCTATCTATACTGTTTATACGTAGGCAACGGCATCAACCGGATGATGGCAGATACGAAAAGTTTCCAGACACCGACAGTAGGCGCTCCGCTTGTTTCAAAAGTCGAATTGATCAGTGATAAGACAGTACGCGCCACAATCAATGACGATGGTATCGATGAAACCGGCAAACACATTGTAGCCAAAGGTTTTTGTTGGAATACGACCGGACGTCCTACTGTCTTCGATCAAAAAGTAGTAGTAGACAGCATTTCTTTCGAAGCAACCCTCTCCGGCATACAAAGCAATACGGATTATTATGTTCGCGCTTTTGCCCAAAATGACAGTTCTTACTTAGCTTATGGGCCGGAGCTAAAAATCAATATTGGAAGAAAACGCGGTATTTACACCACCGGAGACTTTATCCTCTTCCGTGACCTGGTTAACAGAGGTGAAGACATTTCCTCTTTCATGGAAAACGGTGTTGTCTACATTGATAACGACATAGACTTATCTTCTGAAAAAAATTGGGTTCCATTCCAAACATGCCACTTTATTTTAGATGGGAACAATCATACTATCGACAATATCCATTTCACCATCAATGAGAACGGGAATTGCGGTTTATTCGAATATATTTCCAATATCGGTGAAATCCGTAATCTCACCATCGGGAAAAATTCAACTTTTGTTACTACCGCTGTAGCCGACAATACAGGAAACAATATAGGATCTATTTGCGCTATGAATTTCGGTAAAATCATAAACTGCCATAATTATTGTAACCTCATAGACAACCGTGTTCATATATTTTCGAATATTGGAGGTATATCCGGATGGAACGATGCAGGGAGTATAGAAGGATGTTCAAACCATGGAACGATCTCATCCGACTGGCAAGCCGGAGGCATATCCGGTTTTAATGAAGGAGGCGTGATTTCTAAATGTATAAATCACGGGAATATACGCAATCATACCTATTCAAGACCGAGCGGTGACGGAGCTGCCGGTATTTCATATTCGTTTAATGGAACAATTGAAGACTGTACAAATTACGGAACAATAGAAGGAGAAGGAGCCTATCTCTCCGGCATCGGTGATTGTTCGCAAAAAAGTATTATATCCAACTGTCATAATATGGGCGAAGTAAAAGGATTTACATCTATCGGAGGAATATCCGCATCAATCCCAGACGGAACAGTCAAGAACTGTATTAATGAAGGTAATATCACATTAACAGAGAATCCATATGGATATTCTGGTGATATCGGAGGTATAAGCGCTCAGACAGGTAATGATACGGAAGAAGAAGGAAACGGGTACATTATAAACTGTACAAACAAAGGGCGGATCAACGGTTCTACATTATTCATCGGAAACATTACAGGAAAATTGGAGAGAACAGGGAGTATATCCGGCTGTACTTATGGAGGTTATGTCAACGGCATGCCTGGAACAGAAATGAATGCAGTCGGCAAAGAATTATAATCCATCAAATAAAATGAGAAATGAGGGTGCATCAGGTTCTTATGCATATAACCTTTAGCACCCTCATTTCTTATTCTACATCAACTTTATTAAGGCTATAAACCCCTACATTTATAGCCACTTTATTTATCTAATATCATTATGGCAATAATCGATGCACCCAGTTGGGATATAAATGGTGAGAAAGTTTTTGCTTACCTATATCCAGAAAAGAATCTATCTTCGAATGCAGTACTGAATGTCACTCACTCGCAAGAAGCGATCTTTCTGGTAGATGGTAAAATACAAAAAATTTACCAGGAAGGACGATATACGTTGGACACGCCGAACATTCCCATATTTCGCAAATTATTCGGAATACCCTTCGGAGGGAAAAACCCGTTAATGGCTTCTCTTTGGTTTATCAATAAATCGGATATTCTCCAGATTAACTGCCAGACGAATATGTTTCTGGTAAAAGATACCTCTTTCCCTCACGGGTGTCCGACAATTGCACTTGTCAACTACGGGCTACATGTCGCCAATGCAGAAAAATTCTTTACACATCTGGTAAATTATCAATCTCCATACTATGCCAGTCATATCAATGCCAGTTTAAGTGGACGTATCCAGCATGAGATATCATCCAAGATAGCACAATATGCGGATGCCCATAATCTTTCACTGGCTGAAATAAATGCAAGAAGGAGCTTGCTCACCGGAGAGATGAAGGGAGTATTGACATCTTTCGTCGATAAATACGGAATTGAGGTTGTAGACTTGAATATTGCCGATATCCGGATAGACACAAGCGATGATGGCATGAAAGCAGCCAGCGGTTTTGGCTTCGACCCGAATACCTATAGCCAGAACCGTATGCTGGATATACAAGAGAAAGCACTTGAAAATATAGCCTCCGGCTCCGGTGGGCTAATGGGAGCCTTCGTTGCCATGAGCATGATGAACAATATGCGGCCAGGTTCCCCAGTCTATACGGCCTCATCCGTTGCACAACCTTCTTCCGCACCTGCCCAATCACCAACGAAAGGTGTTTTGATCCATGATGTCTATTGTTCTAATTGTGCCAATAAATATCCCTCCAATATGAAATTTTGCCCCAAATGTGGGAACCAATACAGGCCCTGTCCATCCTGTAGTTCCGACAATTCTCCAACGGCAAAACGTTGTGTCAATTGTGGTAGTCCGCTATTACAGGAAAACATCGAAATCTGTCCAAATTGTAAAAATATGGTTCCGCCAGGTAGTACATTTTGTCCCAGTTGCGGACGTCCTCTCAACGAAGATAGATGTAGTCAATGTAATACACCATTACACGGAGCGACTTTCTGTCCTAATTGCGGTAGTAAAAATAAATAATTTTCATTCAAATCTTATATATCATGGGAAACCAACTATTAAAATACGTCCTGATCCTGATAGGAATGATTGTGCTTTTAACCGGTTCATACCTGCTTCTGCACGAACGGATCGCAGAAAAGAACCTGGCTTTTGATATGATCGTATGCTGTATGATCTATTTTGCCAATATTTTTGCTTATCCCATACTATACTCATCCTCCCGTGAGTTCAGCAATCACATAGCTGGATTAGGCATTTCAATCTTTTTCACTTGGATATACACGATATTGGGAATTGGCGGAATAGTCGGCGGAATCTATTTTACAATTTCTTTCGAATGGCAACTTCTATATCAATTATCCTTCTTCTTAATATATCTATTCGGTGTATATATAGCGAACATAGCAAACAGCAAAATAAATAATAATTAACAAGACAATATCATGAAAGGTAAAGTATTTGATTCATCGCAAGATCTCTATCAGGACCAGGCGCATATTTTATTCGATTATTACAGACAGGCGGCCGAAAAAATTGTCTCGCAAGAAGAAGCAATCGAGAAAAAAATCGAGGCATGGAAAAATGCAGAAAAGAATCAGGCAATAATAATTGACAGAAAACAGAACCAGGCTATTGCATGCCTTGCGGGTATTGTTGTCGGGCTGGTCCTCTATTTTTGCTTCTCACCTATTGTAGGAATAATCATCGCCATTGCCAGCCTCGGAGGGTCCATAGCCATCTTTCTAAAAAAGAGAGCATTTGAAAAAGAAATAGAGCAGACCCAGGAACACATTGCCGAGCAGGAAGAAAATTACCAGAATATATTCAGGGACTATAAAGTCGAAAAGTTAGGAGTCGTCTATATTCCGGTAGCCAGCCAGATACCATACGAAAACAAAAGTTTTTTAGTTGACCATACGGGTTCCATGCAAGAAGAGAAATTTCAACTCCAATTGGTTAACAACCAAGAGTTGTTAACGGAGAAGATCAACCAACTGGAAACTCTTTCAACTAAAGCTCCTTTAGTCGAAAGTTCCGATGATACTGAAGAAATCGATACAGACAATTATTCACGATCTATCCAGAAAGTCACCTATCACGATTATTTCAGCAAGATGGACCGTTGTTTGCGCATCGCCGCCCGTTGCCTGGAAGACGTCACCCTGTCAACGGTTTCCCTACCAGTCATACTTCCACAAAGCAAGTATGCCGACTACCTGAAAGGATATGCGACAAACGATGCGAGCGGTGCCCCTATCCTGAACATATTCAATATTCACAAATATGATAAAGAGATCGATGATTTCAATAAACTGAATGCCATGCGCCAATCATTGTCGCGCGAGAGCGAGCAGTTCGAAGATGTCCTGAAAAGGTTAATATCAAACGTCGGGACCGCCATACAGACAATTGCCATGCTGAAAGTTGCTTCAAGCCATACCTTGGTGGAAGATTCGAATCAGCTGCTTTTCCATATATTAAAAGCATCCTACAACCATTATTCCCCCCTGCTCGAACAAGATGAGATTGAAAAAATGAGACACGAGAACTTCAATTTCAGTGATTCGGTAGAGCATTATACCCCTTTCAGACTAAAAGAAAGCTCGCGTGTACGGTATGACATAATATCAGACTCTTGGGTAGCAGAAGATGGTTCCAAAACAACAATGCCGTTTGGCATCAGCCAGATACAAGAAGAAATTGTTGCGCCAATCGTCCAGAATTTACTGATGGAGAGCCGTGTGGAACGTCTTAAAATATATAATAACATCAAAGATCAGAAAATCAATTATCTGAACCAATGGCACCAGGATACGGAAGATTTTTACGGACGCAACCGTACTTCAAGCGATGATCTACGTAACCTGATGAGAAGCAACCTGACGCAATTCATGGCTTCCCAAGCGACTCTTGCCTCTATGGAAAACATGAAAAAGAGTATCCGGAACGATGAAGAAATAGAAAAAATCGATGACGGAGGAGCAGAGATGCTGGCCGCATTCAAATTGCAAAGCGACCAGTTCGAGAATGTACAGACAGACTTTGAAGAGTATATGAACCGCTTGAAAGACGACATCAACGATCGTGCAACAGCCTTCGGCCATGTAGAATATTACGACGGTTCCCTACGGGACAGAAATGCCAAAGACCTGGTTGATGCCTGCGACAACGTCGCTTCATTGGATGAACGCCGTAAGCCCCTTGTCGTCATCAATCCGCTTTATGCCAAAGTCTCGGAAATACCTCCCGAGCCAAATGTCGAAAGCATTATGAATGAACATCTGTCCCTGAATCTGAATGCAGTAGCGATGTCCTCCCTGAAAGAACTGGAAGAAGATAAGAGCGCATTAACGAATGGGTAATAACACAATCAACAATAGACAATTACATTATGGCATCATATAGTTTTAATGTGGATACTCAGCCAATGGCAGAGCAGATAGACAAAGTATCTGAAAACGTAAATGGGGTCAGTACGGCTGTTGTGACTATGCAAACGGCCGTAATTGCCGCCGAAACAAAGGCTACAAGTATGCTTTGCAACAAAGTGAACAATGGCTTCTATAAACTCATGCTTTCACAGATCGCACAAAAAAGTGCCATCGCCGAAAGCGAAGCCAAAGCCCTCGTCATGGAACTTTCCCAACAAAGTATGGCACTCACCGCACTGAAAACACGCATGGGAAAAGATTTCCACATGATTGCGACCCGCTATACCTCCTTATTCAACTCCTTGAATAAAGCCTTGCACAATCGTATTTACGAGCTCGATAAACCGACTATCAATTTCGTATCCAAAGATATTCAGACATCTGAAAACCGGATAAACGGATTAATAGCCCGGGTTCCCGTAAACCAGTCCGAATCGCTTTCCGTCAGCCAGGCCATTGCCGCCGGCAAGATCAAACATAACGCAAGCATACTGATCGACTACATGAAACATTACCTGAAATTCTTCAATTTCCAACGAAGATTGTCCGAACAGATCATGTTGAACGAAGCGGTCGACCAGACGGGGACAACATACGTGCCGATCATTATTTCGCAAAGCAGGCAGGAAAATAGCTCCACCCCTAATTGTTTCATTGCAGACTCCAATGACATACGACTTAAAAACTATATGGAAGCTCCCATCCTTAAAGGCGTGAGCGATAAACAAGGCGAGTTGAAATGGAAAGAGGTAGACGAAATCGCCTACCAACGGATTACCGGCGAGTTTAACCGATATGTCGCCACATCCGGAACATCAGAGCGGGTTACAAACCTGATAAAGAAACTATACCAACAACAAAAATGGCAAACGCCCGGGGAGGTATGATATGAGTTACACACGACGATATAAAGAAAGAATCACGTTAAGAGACACGAAATCCGTATCTTTTAGTTACACGGGAGCAGACGGAAATAGCCATACTGTTACGAAAAACGTCCCGGTAGAACTCTCGGAAGATTTATACTTCGACATAAATGTCAATACCAACCCGTTTGACAATAGTGTCGATACGTGTAGTGCCAAAGTCGGTAACCTGAAAAAAGCGGTTATCACCGCCGAGGCCGCCGAAGTAGCCAGTAAAGCGACAAATTCCATCAAATTGGGACATACCTTGGGAAGCGGCTTTGTCCAGCTGATAACTTCAAACATAGAAATACAGGTCAGCGAAGAAAGAGCGAAAGCCGAAGCACTATTGATGGCCCTGAAGGCCCAATCAGACGATTTGCTAAAGAAGAAAGCCACCATGGAAGGCGATTACAACCGTATCAAACAACGGTATACAAGCATATTCCAGGATTTGAATAAAGAGCTGAAAAACCGAATCCATGCTTTACACAAAGAGACATTCGGGCTTATCAAACAAAGTACTCAAACCCTTTTCCGTAATACGGAAACAGTATTGATGGCAACGGCACTCGTCGGCCATAAAGAGAATACACAACTTCAGGCCGCATTATATGCCTCTTCCATAAAGCAGAAAGCACAACAACTCATTCAATGTGCTTACGATTACATTTCGGGTACGATCGGCTTAAGCCGTCAGATACAGACACGTCTGACTTATGAGCATGCAACGGAACGAAAAGTTGAAATGATTCCCGTCCTGTATTGTGAAACAACAGACGAGCAATCAGGAATCATGTCCGAACTTTATAACAACGAACTATTAAAAAGCCTGCAAGTGGACAAACAGATGCTGAAACAGAACATCCAATCGTCTCCTCTCACCTGGAAACAAATGGATGCTGAAACAACTGAACGCATCACTTCATATATAGAAAAAGAACTTGCCGTATATGGAGTTAACGATACCCACGAACAACGCGTATCGAACATGATACGGTCGCTATGGAAAAAAGAGCAACCGTTAACATTATCAATCAAATAAAAGACAATCCATCATGAAAGAACTGAAAGATATCAATTTCAACGGAGACATTATATTAAAAGACAATCGTGTAAAAGGTGCTATCCTGCCTAAAGTGGTAGCCGAACTGGAACGAGATATCACAATCCAGAGCGATACAATAATCGAAGGTGCCGTTTATGCCCGTAAACTGGAAATGCTACAAGGCGAAATAGAAATCCAGGGAGCCGTTTATACCCAACTGGAATTTCATGTCAGCTCCTCCGCCACCGGGAAAATAGTACTTCATAAAACGGTTGCCTCATCCGACGCAATTGTTTCTTATGCGAAAGATTGCAAGCTGATGTTTATGGCTGATATTAACGGAAAGCAGGTTAAACTTAGCAATGCATTCGTCGCCGGTAGCATCTTTGCGGATGACGTATACCTGGAAAATTGTGTTGTCTTAGGTGGTATATTTACGACCCAATCGGCTGACCTGAAGAGTTGTGTGATCGGGACCTTCAATGCTCCGGATGTTTCTATGGACGGGACTAATTATTTATTGCTCCCCAGTGCTTTTACCGTACAAAAAATAAAAACGCTACCTACAACCACCCTCTACAACTTAAGTTTAGCAGACTTGGGACATCTGTATCGTGGTTTGGCGGTTGAAGAAAATAGCGGTGTTATCCGAATGGATCTTGACTCCGACGAGCTAAAAAGCGTTTTGGCGGCCGACAATGAACAACAATTGCTACTTTGCTATAGCGTTGTCGGAAAAGTCCTGGCCACCGAACTACTCGATACGGAGAAACTACAAAATCATTTCATCATCGGTTCGACCAGCCTTTACAACCAACTTCAACAAAAATATAACCTTGGACCGGATAAAGACAATCAACCTTGCGAAGTGACTCCGGAAAAAACGGCAGATTTCTTTTTCCGTATCCTAAACGGAAATATCGAGATTCCGGAAATAGACGGGAATTTCACTATCGAAGAAGTTGCCGAAAAGTTTATTTGATACAAAATTAACCACTCTAAGATATATTCTTTCTTAACAATCTTAGAGTGGTTATTATACTATGTATGGATAACAATTCTTTTAATTACCTAACACCTTATTCTTGGCTATTGTCGCTTGGAATTCCTTCAGGTAGAACGGTTCGAAGTAGGCGGTATCCTCAAACTTGCCGGCGGCAAAAGCCTGCTCCGCCAATAGGATCATATTAACCGCCAATGGATGGACATCTTCCATAAACAGAGCATTCGGAGAAGTAATGACCAGTTTACATTTCTCTGCCCCGTTACCAAAGAAGCATACTTTTCCCTTTTCCAGATAGGAAGCATACGTTCCCTCATCAACAATATCGGCCGTCGTCTCGCGAACAAGTTTTAAAGAAGCATCATAGATCGCCGCATACACTTCCATCCGACGGGCATCCAACATCGCACAATAAAGGCAATCCGTTACCCCCTTATTTTGCTTGATAGCAGTAGCAGCCATTATATCTAATGTATGAATACCTATTAGAGGAATACCGAAACCAAAACAAAGACCTTTCGCGACAGATACCCCGATACGCAACCCGGTATAAGAACCCGGACCACTACTAACCGCAACCGCATCCAGCTTACCTTCCTTTTTTTTCAAAGCGGAAAGAGCCTCTTCTACAAATACACCTAACAGAGCAGCATGCGAAGGACCTTCGAAAGAGGCCTTCTCAAAAAGGATTTCCCCGTCCATAGACAACGCTACAGAACAAACAGAAGTCGATGTTTCGATACTTAATATACAGGACATGATTAATTGCCAATCTTGATTACGGATGCAAAAGTATAAAAACATAATTGTAATCGCATGATCAAAACCTATTTTATTAAGACCGGCAAACGACAAATGCTGGGATATACCTCCTAAACCATAGCTTTACACCTCCTAACACATAGCTTTAGGTGGTGTAAAGCTATGGTTTAAGATCCGTCTGAAATACACAGGCGACTTTTTCCAATAATTATCAATTGCCAATTGCCTATTGTCAATTGATTGAGTATCTTTGCAATCTAATTTTCAGAATAATGATACAATCAATGACAGGATTCGGCAAGGTTACGGCCGAACTTCCTTCAAAAAAAGTAACCGTAGAGATTAAGGCTCTGAACAGCAAGCAACTAGATTTATCTACGCGCATTCCTTCCATTTACAAAGACAAAGAGATGCAGATACGTAGCCTGTTACTCCAGTCGCTGGAACGTGGAAAAGTCGAATTTAATATATTCATCGAATATATAGGTAAAGACACCCCCACGCAAATCAACCTGCCTGCGGTGGAAAACTACTATAATCAGATCAAAGATATTGCCGACCGCCTGAACATCTCGCTCCCTTCGGACTGGTTCCAGACATTGCTCCGCATGCCGGACGTGATCAAGACAGAGGCTCAGGAAGTGAATGAAGAAGAATGGACCGTCGTTGAAAATGCAATCAAAGAGGCAATCAAACATCTTTGCGATTTCCGTATCCAGGAAGGCGCCATGCTACAAAAATTGTTTGAACAAAAGATAGCCAACATCGCACGCCTGCTTTCGGAAGTGGAACTTTATGAAAAAGAACGGATCGAAAAAGTAAAAACCCGCATCATGGACAACCTCGAAAAGATTGCCGGACAGGATTACGACAAGAACCGTTTCGAACAGGAAATGATCTACTACATCGAAAAGTTGGATGTAAACGAAGAAAAGAACCGCCTGGACAACCATCTGAAATATTATCTCAGCACAATGGATAACGGGCACGGACAAGGCAAAAAGCTCGGTTTCATCGCCCAGGAAATGGGACGTGAAATCAATACGCTCGGTTCGAAAAGCAACCATGCGGAAATGCAGAAAATTGTCGTTCAGATGAAAGACGAACTGGAACAGATCAAGGAACAGGTACTAAACGTATTATAATATGGCTGGTAAATTAATTATATTCTCTGCCCCGTCAGGCTCAGGTAAATCAACCATCATCAACCATCTGTTAAAACAGAACCTGAACCTGCATTTCTCTATCTCGGCAACAAGCCGTGCACCACGCGGAACAGAGCAGAACGGTGTGGAATATTATTTCCTGACTCCCGACGAATTCCGGGCCCGTATCGCTGCCGGTGATTTTCTGGAATATGAGGAAGTATATACCGATAAATACTACGGCACATTGAAAAGTGAAGTGGAACGCCAACTGAATGAAGGCAACAACGTCATATTCGATGTGGACGTTGTCGGCGGATGCAACATCAAAAAGTTTTATGGTGACCGTGCTCTTTCAGTATTCATCCAGCCGCCCAGCATCGCCCATCTGCGTGAACGTCTGGAAGGACGTGGAACGGATGCTCCCGAAGTGATCGACAGCCGTATCGCAAAAGCGGAATTCGAACTGGGATTTATTCCTCATTTCGATGTCTGCATCGTAAACGACGACCTTGCGACAGCACAGGCCGAAGCAGTGGAAGTTATAAAAGATTTTCTGTCTAAAGAATGAATAACAACAGACAATTATCACGTAAATGGGGATATATTTTCGCACTGACCGGAATCGCGGCATTGGGAACCTGCATTGCAGGCCTCATTTATAAAGAATATCTCATTGCATTTGCAACCGGACTCGTATTCGGCGTACAGGCATTCAACTTTATAATGTGGAAGAAACAACGGTAAAGGAAAACAACAAGCTGAAAACCGGAATCTTTTCCGGTTCTTTCAACCCGGTTCACATCGGTCATTTGGCCCTGGCCAACTGGCTGTGTGAGTTTGCGGGGTTGGACGAACTCTGGTTTGTTATCACGCCTCATAACCCGCTGAAGAAACGCGACGACCTGATGGATGACCGGCTCCGGCTAGAACTGGTCGAAGCTGCCATTGCCGGATATCCTAAATTCAAGGCAAGTGATTTCGAGTTTTCCCTCCCCCAGCCTACTTACACCATCGACACGCTACGTGCACTTGAAAAAACATATCCCGACCGTCAGTTCCATTTCATCATGGGTGCCGATAACTGGGCTTTCATAAAACGGTGGAAAGAGTCTGACCAGCTGATCTCTAACTATCCAATCCTTGTCTATCCGCGTAAAGGATACGAGATACAGATCCCGTCCGATATTCCCTCCATCCGCAAAGTGGATGCTCCTTTAATGGAGATCTCCTCTACGTTCATCCGCGAATCATTGAAAGCCGGGAAGGATGTGCGTTTCTTTCTGCCGGAAGCGATACGAAACCATAAGTGCTTTTCTAATATATAATTAAGCAAACTACCACCCACATTTAGCCGATAAGTGAGAAAAGTTTTGTACTTTTGCGC
>OGZX01000948.1_pt1 | contig 31948 bp, 20 predicted proteins | sample 1576881 | NCBI WGS metagenome assembly OGZX01 (sample SAMEA3541542, study PRJEB24748) | human gut metagenome | biome: human gut; feature: human-associated habitat; material: faeces | place: China | collected 2012 | reverse complement strand
AAGAACCTTTAGATAGCGGAGTTTTTATAGCGAACCCTGCTCTGTGAGGAGACCGATTATTCTTTTTTATTGTATATTTATCTATATATGATATTTTTAGGAATTTCTTTATTCAAATTATACTCTTCCGTAATCAATACTCTTGATAGATGATATGCTGACTGACAATCATTACACCATATTTCACCATATCCGACTCCTCCGACATTTCCTACAAAAGTATAATCGGTATTATCACTCCCGCAATGTGGGCATTTTCCGCTTGTTTTTGTTATTGCTATACTTTCTAAGTTTTTAATTCATTTCATGTCACAACACCTCCATAATATATAACACCATAATTTTATTGTATCACATTTTTATTTTTTTCAACTTTAAATTCACTTTACAAATATAATCATATTGTTTATAATAGTATTATAAACAATACACAAAACACAGGAGCATATAATGAACAAAATTGAATTTACGCAATTCTTACAAAATACAAGAGACAATATACAAGAAAAACTCAATCCGAAAAAAATCGGTACAAAAATATCAGTGAGTTTAAAAAGTAAAAAAACACGCAAAAATCTAATAATCTATGCGTTTTTAACATTATTCTGCATAGCATTTCTGTTACTTCTGTCTGCGTCCACAAGTCCGCTATACAAGGACTTATGCGACGGTGATTCAAGCATTTTCATATTCTTCGGAAAAGCGATAACGCTCGGCAAGGACGCATACAGAGATTATTTTGACCACAAAGGTCCGATTTTGTTTTACATAAATGCATTGGGATATTTTCTGACAAAATCAAAAGTAGGCGTATTCATACTACAATGTATATCCCTTTCAATATCTTCAATATTTATGTACAAAACGGCACGTTTTTTCACAAAACCGATACGCTCGGTAATTTGCGTTATAATCACCATTCTTGCATTCGGTGCGACAATCAGCGACGGCAACTTAACGGAAGAATACTGTATTCTCTACTGTATGATAGCGATTTACACCGCATTAAAATTCATCACAAAGCACCCAAAAGCACCTCACCCTCGCAAAAATATGGTTATTTACGGAATATGTTTTGGAATTTGTGCATTTATCCGCGTAAACAACGGACTGATTATCTGCGGTATTGTATTCGTTACGATTATGACCGACTTTATAAACGAGCATATCAAAGAAATATTTAAAAATATACTGTATTTTATAGTCGGTGTATTGATAGTGGCAGTGCCTGTATGCCTTTTCTTCCTTATTAAAGGGACGCTGTCGGATATGTTGTTTTCTACTTTCGTATTCAACTTTCTATACGCGTCGGAAGGCTCGTCAGAAAAGACATCATCAGCCATATTACTGCTTCTACGATGGGTTGCACCTGTCTTGATGATGATATTCATATCGTCATTTTTCGCAAAACGACTTGGTCCAAAGGTTGCGTCATTTATCACAACAATATCCATATTCGCACTGATACCTATATTACTCGGTTTCAGTTACACGCATTATTACACAACGCTTATACCTTTAATACCGATTTATTGCGCTGTATTCTTCTATATTACGTCAAATAAAATAAATATTCTTGCAGTAATACTTTGCGTAATAATGGCATTTCCGTTGGCAAATTACTTTGTTCAATCAGAGTCAAATATAGTGCATTACTCAAAGAAGTTGTATTCGCAAAGTCACCCTGCCAAAACAAGCGACGTATATTCGGATATTTATTACAGTGCAAAACAGCTTAGCTCGCAAATTCCCGATGAAGACAAAGACAGCGTATACTGCTACGACATTTCGGCAACTTGGCTTTTGCAAGCCGACATTATGCCTTGCTTTAAGATATTTATTCTTCAAGAATGGTGGTCGGAAATGTATCCCGAGTTCGGTCGTCAAATTAATCAAATGATGCTTGAAAAACAACCTAAGTGGGTAGTTATACACAATATCGACATTGTAAACAGTAAGCAGTTTATGAATATAATCAACAATAATTACGAACTTGTCGATGAATACAGTTATGACCGATTATACAAATTGAAAACTCAATAAAAAATAGCTGTTGCAATTAGCAACAGCTATTTTCATGTTTATCTTTGTCATAGACAATACAAAATGATTCTGTAGGATTTTTCACCGTCTTTTTAGCTTTCAAAGCCTTATCCAGCCCCACTCCCACAACTTCATTTGTTTTAAGCACATAAATTCCAGTTTTAACAATAAGATGCGCACCGGGATATTTTTCATTAATCATTTTACTGAATTGTTTATTTAACGCATCTATCTTATCAAAGCTTTCTAAATTTTTAAATCTGAACGCACTGAAAAAAATATCCGCACCGTCAATGTGAGTTATAATATTATAATCATTATCACTTGGCAAAATACAGTTTACAAACTCTGTAAAAACCTTATCTCCCTCAATCTGACCGAACCGTTCGTTGAAATCAAGCATTCCCGAAAAATCGGTATGTAACAGAGCAACCTGTTCGTCTTTTTCCTCTGCAAATTTTCTCAGTCTGCCTATCTGTTCATAAAACTTTGCAATAGTATAACAACTGGTTTTGCGGTCATAATCAATTATTTTTCTAAGCTTTTTCTCATTTTCCGTTTCCTTATCGCTTTGAGAAATGTACATCGTCATAAGCTTAGTCGCCATATTCAATTCAACGCATTCTTCTATCTGCCAAGGATTTTCATATCCGAATCTCGTACAAACAAACATAAAGAACGAATCTCCTGTTGTAATATTTGCATTATAGACCACTTCACCATTCTTTTTATTCTTTTCAAATTCACGTTGAAACTTTAACGAAAATCCGTTTATTTTTTCATTTGAAAGAATAAATACAGGATATTTTTCAAAGAATTCTTTGAAATGCTTAATGTCAGAATGAGCATAATATCCTCTTTTTCCCGCATTATTCTGAAATTTCGGATCACTGCACCATTCATAGCTTATTGTGATTAAATCTTCCTTGGTATTGACCTTCATTATCTGAAACCAGTCAATACCGAACTTTTCAGCCACATACCGAATAATCTTATACATTGCGTCATCGCTGTTTTTCGCACTTGAAGAAAGTTCAAGGAACACTTTCATCATATCGCGTGTCTTAAATAATTCCGTACTGTTTTCGGCATCCTCAGCTTCATAATCAATCGCATGGCTTGAATTGTCGTACACAATATTTTCATTGTATATCTCCCAATGAGCCTTGCCATTCTTTTTTGTACTGTACAGTGCCTTATCTGCTTTTGAGAACAACGCTTTATAATTAGGCACTTCTTCAAATATTCTGCCGTCTGCCACTCCGACACTGCACGTTATTCTCTTATCGTCTGAAATATTAATCTTACATACATTGTCAACAACTCTGTCGGCATTCTCGGCTATTCTGTTACTTTTCAAAAACACGAAAAATTCATCACCGCCGTATCTTCCGACAATAGCGTCGTCATCGGTTGCCTTGTTCAGCATTTCCGCAACCATGGCAATAACGGTATCACCGTATAAATGTCCGTATGTGTCATTTATATTTTTAAAATCATCAATATCAATAACAAACAGTGCGTAATCTCTGCTTTTGGGATTGGATTTTATATACTCATTAATCCTCTCAACGCCTGCATTTCTGTTATAGACATGAAGTACCGGATCAATCTCGATTTTTTCTTTTAATTCTTTTTCATGATGTTTTTCGTCCTCGATATTCGTTATTGTTCCGAAAATTCTTTTAAGATTACCCTTTTCATCATGTTCAAAATTTCTGAAAATGCGGTGCCATTCATAATTCTTATTACCCGGCAACTTCATTCTGACACTTATATTTTCTACTTTTTCATTGTATATGTTTTCTTTAAGATAACCGTAATCTCTTTTATCCGCAAGCTCATAAACAGCATCTTCCGTATTATTGGGGATAGACAGTTTTTTCAGTTCGGTTTGACCTTTCACCGGAATATATAAAGTCATATTATCGTCCGCTACGTTATGTTCAAAAACAATGTTTTTTGAACTTTTAAGAGCAAACGTAAAACATCTTCTCTCATCTTTCATCCTAACAAGATTCGTATGCTGTTCCGTAACGTCCATAAGAATACCGAGAATATCATTTTCATTATATTTAGTCAAATGCATACAAATATAACGTATCGTTCCGTCCGAAACAATACATTTGTATACCACTTCATTTTTATCTTTCAAATCAGCTATAATATTTTTGTCTTCTTCGCAAATATTAAGACTTTCAAAATTTCCGTTCGCATAAGTCGAATAATAGTAATCATTCGCCGAAATAATTTTTAGCGTACTGTCATTTTGAAACGCAACAACGCCACACGGCATTATATTATAGCTATCGTCCTCAAAATATTTTTTCAACATTACAACTGCCTCAACCTTTTTATAAATTATCGGTATAAATATTCTATCACAAAAAATGTATCAAGTAAATATTTTTCGACATATTTTATTATAAAAAAAACAACCGTATCCATATAAGAATACGATTGTATGAGAGAGATTTATTTTACGGTTATATAATAACACAATAATTAAATTTATTCCATTGCATTTGTTGTCCAAAATATTGCAAATGTTGTCCTTTTATGCTATAATAATTGTGTAGGAGGTGTATTTTATGGATGCAATTTCATATAAACAGAAAGAATATCTTTACAGTTATTTCCGTTCAAAGCCTCCGGAACTTAACTTGCACCTTCATAAATATTATGAATTTCTGTATTTTATATCGGGTGATGCAACGTACATAGTCGAGGATAATCTATATAAAATTTACCCCGGCGATATTTTGCTTACAAGACCAGGAGAACTTCATACGATTTTCTTTCAGTCAGAAAAGCCGTATGAGCGTATTTTTATGCAGATACATCCCGACTTTATCCCCGAATTTGATTTGTTTGATAAAATAAATTCTTCACCTATGGGCAAAGATAACAGAATACCGTCAGACATTGTTCAGTCTTTCGGACTTTACGATTATTTTAAAAATGTTGAACATTACATTTTAAACAGAGTACCCGAAAGTGACGCTATGATAAAATCGTATTTTTTACAGTTCCTTGTCGCGGTAAATCATGCACTTGACAACACCATTTTGCCGATAAAACCGACAAATAATAACCGTATTGACGATATAATCGATTACCTTACCGATAATATTTCCGCAGATATAACACTGGATTTTTTAGCAGAAAAATTTTTTATTAATAAGTATTATATGTGCCATACATTTAAAAAACAGACCGGTATTACGATAAAAGAATTTATGAATACAAGAAAAATCACTAAGGCGAAACAAATGCTTTCCGAAGGTGCGGATATTATGGGGCTTTGCTATGAATGTGGGTTTAATGATTATTCCACGTTTTATAAAGCGTTTAAAAAACTTACCGGTAAATCGCCGAAAGATTTTTTGACAGGTGATTGATTTTTGCAGCCACTCCGTCACTTCGTGACACCTCTCCTCAAGGAGAGGCTTTTTGGCTCCCCTTGTGGGGGGCTGTCGGCAACGCCGACTGTGTGGTGGCTTCTCGGGACATCGTGGCACCGTCCTCTACTGCCTTAATATCTAAAAAAAGGGCGACCAATGGTCGCCCCTACATACAATATTGTTTAACATAAGCGGTCATCTGCCATTCATATTCGTACGGGCGGTCATTGGCCGCCTTTTAACATTCCAAACATAAAAAACAGCGGTCAAAGACCGCCGTTTTTTTACATCAATGACTCAACATATATTTGAAGTATTTCATCTTTTGACGGAACGAACATACTGTTTAGTGTACCGCCTGCATTTTGAGCAATTTCTGCATACAATTCAAGTTCTTCTTTTTCAAACTTTTCTTTATCACCCAAAATTTTCGCAAGAATATTTTTAAATTCTTCTGCACTGTCTAAATTCATACAAGACAATATTTCCTTAACTCTGTCCTTATCATTTCTTTCAATATACTTTGTAAACTCACCGAGCAACAATCCGTTTGCTCTGCCGTGGTCAATATTTTTGAAATATGTAAGCGAATATCCCATTGCGTGTACAGCCGTTGTTTTTGTTTGCGATATAACAACTCCTCCAAGCATTGACGCATAAAGCAGTTTTTCTCTATCATCTTCCGTAAGTTCACCGCTAATCAAATCATCAAATGTTGACGCAATAATTTTAACAGCCTCTTTAGCGATTACATCAGCCATTATATTCGCCCTCTTTGACATCATTCCTTCAACCGAATGTGAAAGTGAATCTATTGCGGTATTGACCGTAGTGGCAAGTCCGAGATTTTTTGTGTATTTTGCGTCAAGCAATGCGTATGTTGGGAAAAGGCATGGTGACGCAATACTTTTTTTTGTCTGTTTTTCGTGGTTTGTCAAAATCGCATACGGTGTAACCTCCGAACCGGTTCCGGCAGTTGTCGGAATATGTATCATAGGAAGTGCCTTATTGCCTATGTTGCCGTCAAACAAATTCTTTCTTTCAATGTCCGATACTGCCAGCAATGCAATGGCCTTTGCCGAGTCCATCGGCGAGCCGCCGCCTATGGCAATGACAAAATCAACTTCTTCCTCCATTGCCGTTTCCGCACCGTCATACACACACTCAACTGTCGGATTACTCATAACCTTATCGAATATTACATATTCAATATTATTCTTTTCAAGTGCATATTTGACATCGTCAAGTGCGCCGCTTAATTTTGCGGATTTTTGGCCTGTAACTATAAGTGCTTTCTTTCCTATTTTGAAAACGTCACTGTTTTCTCTGACACAATCCTTTCCCACAATAACCTTTGTAGGCATATAAAATCCCAAATTCATAAACTTAAACACCCTTTCTACAACAAAATAAGCAACAAAAGCAAGCTATAAATAGCTTGCTTTGATTCTTATTTCTTCAATTCTCTTATTTCTTCTCCAAGGAAGCAGAAACCAAAGTAACCCTTTGCCTGAATTTTATCAAGGAATTTAGACAATTTCTTTGGCTTTTCATAGATTACAACATCATAATCCTTACGCAGTTTTTCTGCCTCTTCTATTGCATTTACAACGTCTGCTTTATCGTGAAGCAAAGCAATTCTCTTTTTAGTATCGGGAATTGTATATCCAGCCTCTGTAAGAAGTGAGAAAATTCTTTCAAAACCTATTGAAAAACCTACCGCAGGAATATTTTCACCCGTAAATTTACCGATTAAGTTATCGTAACGACCGCCGCCGGCAATAGAGCCTTTAAACTTATCGCTTACGATTTCAAAAACAGTACCCGTATAATATCCCTGACCTCTTACAAGCGAAATATCGAACTTAATCTTATACGCACCACCCGAAAGTTTTTCAACGGCATTAATTATTGTTTCAATACTTTCTGCTGATTCTTCACCGCAAACATCTTTTACGCTTTCAACAGTTAGTGCTTTTGCGATGACTTCACCGAATTTTGCGATAGCACCGCCGTCAAAACCTTTATCGGTAAGCTCACCGATAACACCCTCAGTACCGATTTTATCCATTTTATCAAATGTAATACACACGCTGTCAAGCTGACTTTCTTCAAAGCCTACACCTTTAAGCAATGCTCTTAAAATTCTTCTGTCATTAATTTTTACGGTAAAGTCCTTTATATCAAGCGACAAAAGTGCTTTTGCTGTTGTATGAATAAGCTCGATTTCAGAGCTTATAGAAGATGAGCCGATTATATCAATATCGCACTGCACAAACTCACGAAGTCTGCCCTTTTGCGGTCTTTCCGCTCTGTACACCTTATCAATCTGTATACACTTTGCAGGAAGAACAAGTTGTTCACGATTATTTGCATAATATCTTGAAAGCGGAAGTGTAAGGTCATATCTAAGTCCCATATCACAAAGCTTATTTGTATCACCGCTGTCCATTGCTTTCTTTAGCTTATCTCCACGCTTTAAAATTTTAAATATCAAATTAAGATTATCACCGCCGTCACTCTTATCAAGATTTTCAATATCTTCAACTGCAGGCGTCATAATACGTTCAAAGCCGGCATCCTGATATGTATTTAAAATTTGATTTTGAAGATAATCTCTAAGTCTGACTTCTTCAGGAAGATAATCATTTGTACCTTTTACTGTCGTGATTTTCATTTTCTATCTCCTTTTGCCATTTTTATCATAAGCTCATATATTTTTTCAAGTGCGTCTACTTTGGCAAGCGGTTTCAAATTTTCTGACATTTCTTTCAATCTGTCCTTATCGCTTACCATAGACATTATTTTATCGTATAATGCGTCAGACGTCAAATCTTTTTCTAAAATTAATTCTGCCGCATTCTTATTTTCAAATTCTCTTGCATTCTGCTCTTGGTGATTACGCACAACATTCGGTGACGGAATAAGTATTGACGGTTTACCGAGTGCGGCAATTTCGCTTACGGTTATCGCACCTGCTCTTGATACAACAACGTCTGCCGCCGCCATACACTCCGCCATATTGTCAATATATGACACAATCTTTATGTTATCCGAAAGAGTTATTCCGCTCTCCTTAATTTTACTCATTATTTTATCGTAATTTCTGTCACCAGTTCCGAACAGCAATTCGATTTTATTGTCCTTTGATATTCTGTCAAGCATACCGATTACCGTATCATTAATTCTGTCCGCACCCAAACTGCCGCCGAAAATAAGCACAAACGGCTTTTTTATACCGAGCTTTTCTCTTGACTTTTCGTAATCGGAATGAAGTATTTCACTTCTGATCGGATTGCCTGTTACAACACATTTTTCCTTATGCTGCATATGATTAATTGTTTCTTCAAAGCTGAGTGCAAGATATGTAACATAATTTGCACTGCCCTTTACCGTCATACCCGGATACACATTTTGCTCATGTATAAGCGACGGCACTTTCATTTTCTTTGACGCCATAGCAACAGGGCCGCTTACATATCCGCCCGTACAAACGATACAGTCGGGTTTAAATTCCTTTATAATCTTATTGCACTTTCTTCTTGCGGAAATAAGTTTTTTTACCGTTTCAAAATTTCTGAAAATATGCTTTCTGTCAAAGCCTTGTATTTCGATATATTCAATATCATATCCTGCTTTCGGTACAAGTTTTGTTTCAAGTCCCGATTTTGTACCGACAAACAAAGCCTTAAAATTCTTATCCTGTTTAGCTGCATAATCGGCGATTGAAATAGCCGGATTAATATGTCCGCCTGTTCCTCCGCCCGCAAATAATACTCTCATAAATCTTCCTCCACATTAATCTTTTACGGAATGTCTTGATATATTAAGCAATACTCCCATTTCACATAAAAGCGTTATTATCGCCGTACCGCCGTAACTGAAAAACGGCAATGCTACACCTGTATTCGGTACGCTCGATGTTGCAACGGCGATATTAAGTATCGTCTGAATAGCAAGCTGAGCCGCAATACCCACCGCAACAAGTGAGCCGTATGTATCGGGTGCATTCATAGCAATTCTTATTGCTCTTATAATAAGCGCCGCAAAAAGCAAAATTACAACAGCCGCACCGATAAGACCAAGTTCCTCACAAACAATCGCAAATATAAAGTCATTATACGGTTCAGGCAAATACGAATATTTCTGTACACTCTGTCCCAAGCCAAGTCCGAAAATACCGCCCGAGCCAATCGCATAAAGTCCTTGCACAACCTGATAACTTTCGTCACGAATATCCGCAAACGGATTCATAAAACTTGTTACGCGTGCCCATCTTACACCGCTGAGTGCGCGGACACCGATTAAGCCGATTGGCAAAAGAATAAGTGCTCCGATAAGTACGGGTTTAATCGGTGTACCGCCTGCAATCATAACGCTTACACCGATACCGGCAATAACTATCGCACCGCTAAGGTGTGTTTCCATAAGCATAAGTCCGACAACTATAAGCATAACTCCTATATACGGCAAATTACCCTTAAGATGTTTCAAATTATATTTTCCCGAATCGACAAGTCGTGCAAAATACATCGCTATAACGGGTTTCATAAATTCCGACGGTTGAAGCTGAAGAAACGGAGTATTAAGCCATCTTCTCGAACCGTTCAATTTTACACCCAAACCCGGTATAAGAACGCAGACCAAAAGTATTGTACATACAATCATAAACTTCGGAACGGTATTTTTATATTTGTTGTAATCAATCCTTGAAATAACCCACATTCCGATAAGTCCCAATATTGCACAAAGGAATTGTTTATTAAAGAAGTAGTACGAATTGTTATGTAAAGTATTTCCGGCAGGTGCAGACGCCGAGAGCAGCATTACCAAACCGAATGAAAGCAACAATATTACTATAAACAAAAATGTATAGTCTATCTCTCCCATTCGTGCAAGCTTAACCGGTTTTCCTATTTTAGCACGAGTTGTTCGTCTATTCTGTTTTATAGCTCTTTTAGGATATGCAGTCCCTGCCATATCTAAATCTCCTTCCGATTAATTCGTCTTAAATTGCAAAATATGCAACAGCACAAGTAATTACCGTTACCAATGTAAATACCGCAACGATTTTCTTTTCTTTCCAACCGCACATTTCAAAATGGTGGTGAATAGGGCTCATCTTAAATATTCTTCTTCCCTCACCGTATTTCTTCTTTGTATATTTGAAATATGCAGTCTGCATAATTACAGAAAGTGTTTCCATAAAGTATACAAAACCTATCAATATAAGGTGTATAGGCATTTTTAGGTCAATCGCCATAAGTGCAACCGACGCACCCAAGAAAAGTGAGCCTGTATCACCCATAAACACCTTTGCAGGATATTTATTATACCACAAAAATCCTATCAAACCGCCGATTAATGCCGCTGAAAATACAGTCACGCCATACTCTTTAAATACGATATATGACACAAGCATAAAGAATATTCCAACTATTGTCGTTATACTTGATGCCAAACCGTCAAGTCCGTCTGTAAGATTTACAGCATTTACAACACCTACGACAACGAACATTACGAACGGTATGTAAAGCCATATCGGCATTATCCATTCAATACTTGTAAACGGTATTTTAATCGCCGTATCAAGCTCGCCTATGAAGTAAAGCACTGCAATATAAATTGCCGCAAGCACAACTTGCATTATGAATTTCTGCGGTGCTGTAAGTCCGAGATTACGTTTTTTTACTACTTTAATGTAATCGTCCACAAAACCGATAACACCGAAACCGAGTGAAATTACAAACAATACAATACATCTTGCGTATGTCGTGTTAAAATTACCGTTCATTGCAAAAATGACGGTTGTTACAAGTATCGCAATCGCCATTGCGACTATGAACATAATACCGCCCATTGTCGGTGTACCCGATTTTTTCTGGTGCCACTTCGGACCTTCTTCTCTTATTTCCTGACCGAATTTAAGTTTTCTGAGCCACGGAATAAACACAGGTCCGAACACAAGCGTTACAACAAGTGCAACGACAAGTGTAAGCAATGATGACATTAACATTTCTTTTATCAATTCCATTTTTTAATCCTTTTCCTCTCGTTATTTATTTTTAATTGTGTTATATACTTCTTCAAAGTGCATTCCTCTTGACGCCTTTATAAGCACCGCGTCACCGCTCTTGATTTCATCTTTGACATAGTTGCACACTTCAAGAGTTTTATCAAATGACACTATATTTTCTACACCGTTATCCTTTGCACCTTGTGCAAGATATTTCATATTTTCACCGGCTGTTATAAGCAAGTCCACTCCGTTCTCCTTGACAGCCTTACCGAGATTGTAATGTGCGTCTTTTGCAAAATCGCCCATTTCAAGCACGTCGCCCAAAATTGCGACTTTTCTGTTTTTATCTGTATCCGCAAGCACTCCGAGTGCCGCTTTAATCGAATCCGGTGACGCATTATAACAGTCATTGATTATCGTAATACCGTTATATTCTTCAACAGCCAATCTCATTTTTGTAAGTTCAAAACTGCGTATTCCCTCTGCAATCTTATCCATAGGCACATCAAATTCACGTCCTACGCATATTGCCGCAAGTGCATTGTACACATTATGTTTACCCGGAACATTTACTTCAATAGGATATTCGCCGCCGTCAACAACTGCGGTGAATTTAATTCCGTTAAGTCCGTTATTTTCAATATCCTTTGCGTAAACATCATTTTCGGGATTTGTTATACCGTAATATACTACCTTGTATTCACCCATACCCTTTGTTTTTGAAAGGTAATCATCATCGCCGTTTACTATAAGTGTATTATCCTTTGTAAACAGCTTTGTCATTTCCATTTTCGCCTTGAAAATGCCTTCGCGTGAGCCGAGATTTTCAATATGCGACTGACCGATGTTTGTTATAACCGCAACATCAGGTCTGCCTATATCAGCAAGATGTTCGATTTCACCGAAATGGTTCATTCCCATTTCAAGAACAGCCGCCTCATGTTCTTTTTCAAGTCCGAAAATCGTAATAGGCAAACCTATTTCATTATTGAAGTTGCCCATTGTCTTAAGTGTATTATACTTCTGTGAAAGGACTGATGCAAGCATATCTTTAGTAGTAGTTTTTCCCACACTGCCCGTAACGGAAACAGTCGGAACATTATACTTTTGCTTGTAATACTTTGCAATGTCGCCGAATGCTTTTAATGTATCTTCAACCTTTACGATTGTCTTATCTACTAAAAGCTCGGTATCTCTCTGTGTCAAAACAGCCGAAGCACCAAGGTCGAAAGCCGCCTTTATAAATTCGTGACCGTCAAACTTTTCACCGACAAGCGGCACAAAAAGCACACCTGCCGTAACCTTTCTCGAATCACTGATTACATCGTTAAAAGTTTGGTGTATGTCACCGCTTAAAAGTGTTCCCCCAGTTGCTTTTAATACATCTTCAATCGTCATTGCCTGCATAATAAATTAAATCCTTTCTCTCTTTTTGTCCTATGCTCAAAAATAAGGGCGGTAGTTTTTCAGCCGCCCTTTTCAATTATTTATTAAGGTGTTTATATACAACAACACGTTCGTCAAAGTCGTGTTTCTCTTTACCAATTATCTGATATGTTTCCTGTCCCTTACCCGCAAGAATGATTACATCATCTTTCTTTGCGTGGTCAAGAGCATATGCGATAGCCTCTCGTCTGTCGACTATTACTTTATATTTTCCGTCTGTGCGTTTCATTCCGACTTCTATCTGTTCTATAATAGAAACAGGGTCTTCCGTACGCGGATTGTCTGACGTTATAATACTGTAATCCGAAAGTTTTCCGGCGATTTCACCCATAATCGGTCGCTTCGTATTATCTCTGTCACCGCCGCAGCCGAACAATGTTATAACCTCACCCTTTGCAAAATCTTTAACGGTTTTAATTATATTTTCAAGACCGTCCGGTGTATGTGCATAGTCGATTATAACCGTATAATCGGTATTTGTAGGAACAACCTCAACACGTCCGACAACTCCTGTTGCATTTTCAAGGCCTTTGATAATGGTATCCATATCAATACCCATCTGCAATGCCGCACCCATGGCGCATATTGCATTATACACGCTGAACTTGCCCGGAATTACTATATGAACACGATATGTCTTACCGTCATATTCAACATCAAAATCAGCACCCGATGATGAAATTTCAATATTTTTTGCTTTAAGGTCGCAACCGTCCGAAAGACCGACTTTTAATATATCGCAGTCATTGTTTGCAACAATCTTCTTACCGCCGTCATCGTCGAAATTAACAACGCCCTTATCGCTGATTTTAAACAGCTTAGCCTTTGCATTTAAGTAATTTTTCATAGTCTTATGGAAATCAAGATGGTCACGCGTAAGATTTGTGAACACACCCACGTCAAAGTGACAACCGTGTACTCTTTCAAGTTCAAGTGCGTGACTCGAAACTTCCATTACAACACATTCCGCATCACTGTCAACCATTTCCGCAAATAGCTGTTGAAGTTCAAGTGCGTTTGGTGTTGTAGGTGTTGTACTTTGCGTAACAAGCACCTTGTCGCCGATAATATTTTGATTTGTACCGATAACACCGATTCTCATACCGGCTGTTTCGATTATACTCTTTATTAAATATGTTATTGTAGTCTTACCGTTTGTGCCTGTGATACCGATAAGTTTGAATTTGCTTGACGGATTGCCGTAATACTTACAAGCCATTTCCGCAATTTCAATTCTCGAATTTTCAACATACCAAACAGGTACATCTACATCTATTTTATCTTCGGCAACGATTAGTGACGCACCGTTTTTAACTGCCATTTCTGCATATTTGTGTCCGTCTGTTTCAAAGCCTTTGATACATACAAAAATGTTTCCCGGGAGTACGTTTCTTGAATCGTACGCTATTCCGGTTATATCTATATCTTCATGCTCATCAAGCCATTTACTGCCTAATAATTCACTTGCTAACATTTGATATTTCCCCCTATCCTATTAGTCTGAAGTTACTTGACGGAATTCCACGCCTATTACTGTCGCAGGTGTAACCTCTTCGCCTGCCGCTATGCTCTGATTTACCGCATACGCACTCGACACTTCACTGTGTCCCGCACCGACAATCTCAAAGTTCAGTCCGCTCATTTCAAGAGTATATTTCGCATTATCCACGGACATTCCTTTAAGATTAGGTACTGTTACCGTATGTGTTTTGTCAATTTCTTCTGTATATAATATTACCGTTGAATCTTCGTTAAGCATTGTACCCGGTTTCGGAAGCTGGTCAACTACCGTATCACCGTCACCTCTCACTTGAACATTCAACTTTTTGTCAACAATGGCTTTCTTCGCCTCTGTCAAATCCATTGTTCTAACGTCAGGTATTTCCTGCTTAACGTCAGGTTCTTCATTTTCTGTGTACTGCTTTTCAACACCTAGATAGTTTAGTACATCTTCAATAACTTCACCTGCCAAAGGTGCGGCTATTGTACCGCCGTACTTGTTATCAACCTGCGGTTCGTCAAGCATTATAAGACACACTATTTCCGGATCGTTTGCAGGAGCAAAACCGATAAATGATGCAATACGTTTTTCTTCGTCACGGTTACCTTTTTCCGAAGTACCTGTTTTACCTCCGATACGGCAGCCTTTTACATACGCATTTTTACCTGTTGATGTCGGCAACGATACAACCGATTCAAGAATTTCTCTCATTTGCTGAGATGTTTCTTCCGAAATAACTCGGCTTATAACCTCCGGCTCATACGTTTTCAAAATTCCGTTTGAGTTTCTGATTTCCTTTACAATCTGCGGTTTCATTCTTTCACCGCCGTTGATAACCGCCGAAACGGCTGTTACAAGCTGTATCGGTGTTATTTGGAAACCTTGACCGAATGAACTTGTCGCAATATCGACTTCACTCATTTTATTATGGTAATAAATACTTGACGCCTCACCGACAAGTTCGACGTTTGTCTTTTCGGTAAGACCGAATGCAGTGAAATATTCCATAAATTTCTCATATCCAAGTCTTTCGCCCAATTCCATAAATACAGGGTTACAAGAGTTTCTTACACCCTCTACAAATGTTTGAGCTCCGTGACCGCTCTTGTTTGCACAACCGATTTTTCTGTCGGCAACAATCTTAAATCCCGGACAATAGAATGTTGAATTAAGGTCTACAACGTGTTCTTCCAAAGCCGCCGCCGCAGTAATAATCTTAAATGTCGAGCCCGGTTCATATGTATCCGAAATAACCTTGTTTCTCCACATTTTATTTCTTATTTTCGCAATGGCCTCGTCACTTAAATTATTCGGATCTTCTGTCGGTTTCGGTGTTGCATCGGGATCGTCACTTGTGTCATCTGATGTATCATATCCCAAATCTATCGCATATTTTTCAAACTGGTCAATATCATACGGATTATTTACGTCAAAATCAGGCTTAGTTGCCATTGCAAGTATTTCGCCCGTTTTCGGGTTCATAATAATACCTGCCGCACCCTCTTTAAGCTTGTTTTCCGTAACCGCCTCTTCAAGGTGCTTTTCAAGGAAATGCTGGATTGTTTCATCAATCGTAAGCACAACGTCATCACCGTTTTGAGAACTGTTCAAATACTCATTTTGTTGGTCTTTAAGTGTTGTACCCTTTGCCGACTGATTAGTTTCTATACTTCCGTTACGCCCCATAAGCTCATCGTCGAAAGTAAGTTCAATCCCCTGCAAACCGTTATTGTCATATCCCGTAAATCCCAAAATATGCGGTGCAACGTTGAACGGATAATATCTCTTTGAATCATTTTCAAAATATACCCCTTTAAATGCTTTTGCAATCGTTGCGTCAACATCTGAATCTCTTAATTTCTTTACCGCCTCGGTCTGTTCGTTCGTAAGACGTTTTTTTATAACTTGGTATCTTGAATTTTTTGTTATAATCTTAAGGATTTCGTTTTGATCCATATTCAAAACAGGAGCCAATCTTGCGGCGATTACTTCACTGTCACCGTCCGCCTCAATATCCTTAGGATTGCAAATAAGTGTGTTTACCGTTGCACTTTCCGCAAGCACCTTACCGTTACGGTCGTAAATATCTCCTCTTGAGGCTGTAACAATACTGCTGCCCTGCTGTTGTGCCTTTGCCTTGCTTGAAAGCTCGTCACCTCTTATTATCTGCCAATATGCCACTCGCAAAACAAGCAACGCAAGCAGTACAGCAACGATACACACCATAAATATCGTTTTCTTTTTAATTTCATTTAATGATGGTTTCATTAATTTATCAATTCCTTTTAATACTTTAATAAATGTACATTTTTCATAATTTTATAATTATAGAAGTCCATTTTTATTTTATGCTGAAAAATTGTACAATATTACCACCAATCTTTTTCAATACAGACACAATACCGTGTCCAAACCCCTCTACTTCACCGGCAGTTTTCTCTGTCATATCATCTTGCTTTACGTTTACATATATTGTCTGATACTTTTCAGGTCTTTGCATACCCAATCTTGTTGTTGCCTCTTTTTCAATTTCTGTAAGGTCAACACTCTGTTCAAGATCAAAAACCATCTGACTTGTTGCTGATTCAAGCGTTGTAAGCTGACTTTTAAGTGACGCAACCTGCTGGTTCATTTCATTCACAGCAACGAATTTTGAAATCATAAATCCTGCTGATACAGCCAAAAGCACTGTCACGCATATTCCACGAAAAATTGTTCTCTTATACTGCATTTGTTCATGATTCCTCTTGTTACTGACTGCTGTGGTATTAACTGTTTTCTCTTTTCTCTTTTGTGGTTTTCTCTTTTTTATCGGTTCATCATACTGTTCCGGCAATTTATATGCCAAATTTCCGTATTCCACAATAATTCTCTCCCTTAATTATCCTTTAGCCTATCCTATAATTTTTCGGCAATTCTCAATTTTGCACTTTTTGAACGTGAATTATGTTCAAGCTCTTCTTCCGACGGTAAAATCGGTTTCCTTGAAATAATTTTAATTTCCGGTTTCTTGCCGCATACGCATACCGGAAATTCTTTCGGACAAGTGCAACCCCTTGCCAAATCCTGAAATGTTTTTTTGACAATTCTGTCCTCAAGTGAATGGAACGTTATAATCGCCAATCTGCCGCCCGATTTTATGCTTGACACAAAGTCTTTAATAGCATTTTCCAATATTCCGAGTTCGTTATTGACTTCAATTCTTATCGCCTGGAACACTCTCTTTGCAGGATGTCCGCCTTCCATACGGGCTTTTTTCGGTATTGCCGCCTTTATGATTTCAACAAGTTCAAATGTTGTTTCAACAGGCTTTGTTTTACGTTTTTCACAAATAAATTCCGCAATACGCTTTGACCACTTTTCTTCGCCGTAGTCATAAAAAATACGCATCAATTCCTCACATGAATATGAATTTACAACGTCATATGCCGATTTCGGCGAAGACGTATTCATTCTCATGTCAAGAGCGGCATCGTGCATATAGCTGAAACCTCTTTCGGCATTATCGAGCTGATATGAACTCACGCCCAAATCAAGTACCGCACCGTCAATTTCATCAATATCAAGTTCTGATAAAATATCCTTAATCTCGCTGAAATTGCGATTTACGAATGTCACTCTGCCGTCAAATTCTTTAAGACGTTCCTTTGCCGCCGCAATAGCCTCTTTGTCTTGGTCTATACCGATAAGTCGGCACGAATCGTTTGTTGACAAAATACCGTGCGAATGTCCGCCGCCGCCGAGTGTGCCGTCTGCATATATACCGTTCGGTTTGATATTCAGCGCATCAATGCTTTCCCCAAACAATACTGAAATATGTTTAAATTCCATTTTGATTCCCTTTCAATTAATTTTTTGAACCGTCAACACTTTATCGACAACCTCAAATCAAATATTAAGTCCGTAATTTAATATTCCGTCCATCATAATATCGTCTGAAAGTTCATCTTGGTATCTATCCCATTCTTCACTGTCCCATATTTCAAGACGTGTGTTTGCACCTACAAGCACAACATCTTTTTTCAGGTTAGCATATTCCATCAGACGCTTTGCGATTGGCACTCTGCCTTGCTTGTCTATAACGGCTGAAGTAGCCTTACCGAAAAACAAACGTACAAAAGCCGCAGCATTTCTGTCTGTGGCAGTTGGGAGTTGATTAATCTTTTCAGAAATCTTATCCCATTCCTCTTGTGTGTATAATTGAAGGCATTTATCTGACATTGAACGTGTAACGTACACTGTTTCGGACATATTTTCTCTAACTTTGGCAGGCAAGATAATTCTTCCGCGCTCGTCAAGCTGACGCGGATATTCGTCAACAAAATTTACCATATTCAATGTCACCTGCCTTTTTATTGATTTATGGGTTACTCTCTCCAATTTGACCGTTTGTCACCCCAAACGCTCCAATCCGCTCCCATTAACTCCATTTTACCCTAAATCAATCAAAAGTGCAATAGGTTTTTTGTATTTTTTTCAGCTCATACATCTCATTTTAACTCATTTTACTGTTTTGCTTGTAAAATTAAGCTAAATGGGATATAATTAGCTTAACTGCATTTTTAATCACATATATATTTGGTGTTGAGTTTACATAATTGCACACTATATATTGTGGTTGTTACTATTATATCACAAATATTTCAGTTTGTGAATAGAATTTTTAAAATTCATTTGCAGAATTGTTACAGAATAATTTCAAAGCAAAACATTATTTTTTGGAGGATATACATAATGGAAAAATCAGAAGAAAAAATCATAAATCAGCTTACGTCTGAATTTAACTTACGTTCCGAACAGGTTACAAACACCGTAAAACTGATTGATGACGGAAACACAATTCCTTTCATTGCCCGTTACAGAAAAGAGGCAACAGGCTCTCTAAGTGATGAAATATTACGAGATTTTTACGACAGGCTTTCATATTTACGTAACCTTGAAGATAAAAAAGAAGAAATATTGCGTTTGATTGACGAGCAAGAAAATTTGACCGTTGAAATCGAAAAATCAATCGAAAATGCCGTAACATTATCGGAACTTGAGGATATATACCGTCCGTTCAGACCGAAACGACGCACAAGAGCGACTATCGCAAAAGAGAAAGGACTGGCACCGCTTGCCGAAATTATCCTTGCACAAAATCCGAGCGATAATATAGAAAGTATTTCGCTTGATTTTATCGACACCGAAAAAGATGTTGAAAGCAGTGAGGACGCAATATCCGGTGCTATGGATATAATCGCCGAAGAAATCAGTGATAACCCCGAATACAGAAAAGATATTCGTCAAAAAACAATCGACTTTGGTCTTTTGGTTTCAAAAGCGTCAACAGAAGACGACAGTGTATACCGTCTTTACTATGATTTTGCCGAACCAATAAAAAAACTTGCAAACCACAGATTGCTTGCGATAAATCGTGGCGAAAAAGAAGGATTTTTATCGGTAAAAATTGATATTGACGAAGAAAAAATCACAAACTATCTTTTCAGACGACTTACTCCAAAACACGAATCACCGTCTACAAAGTACGTCAAACTTGCCGCCGAGGACAGTTATAAACGACTTATTGCACCGTCCATATCAACAGAAATACGCAATATGCTTACGGAAAATGCCGAGGAGGCATCAATAAAGGTATTCAATCAAAATCTTTCGGGACTTTTATTGCAACCGCCTATTAAGGATAAAATCGTTATGGGCTTTGACCCGGGTTACAGAACCGGGTGCAAAGTCGCGGTTGTGGACGAAACAGGCAAAGTCCTTGACACCAATGTTGTTTACTGCACATTACCTAACCACGACAAAGACAAGGCTAAGAAAATTCTTACGGATATGATTTTAAGAAACAACGTAAACTTAATTTCAATCGGTAACGGAACAGCCTCAAAGGAAAGTGAAATATTTATTTCCGACCTTTTAAAAGAAATTGACCGAGACGTATTTTACATTATGACAAACGAAGCAGGTGCGTCGGTTTACAGTGCGTCAAAGCTTGCAACCGAAGAATTTCCGCAATATGACGTTGCACTCAGAAGTGCCGTTTCAATAGCAAGACGTGTGCAAGACCCGCTTGCAGAGCTTGTAAAAATTGACCCTAAGTCAATCGGTGTCGGACAGTATCAGCACGATATGAACCAAAAGCGACTTGGTGAGGCACTCGGAGGAGTGGTTGAAAATTGTGTAAACAGTGTCGGTGTTGACCTTAACACTGCCTCTCCGTCACTGCTTTCATATGTTGCCGGAATTAACAAAACCGTTTCAAAAAACATAATCACATATCGCGAAGAAAACGGTAAATTCAATACAAGAAAAGAACTTTTGAAAGTGCCAAAACTCGGTGCAAAAGCATTTGAGCAGTGCGCAGGTTTCTTGCGTATAACAGACGGTGACAACGTCCTTGACAACACCTCCGTCCACCCTGAAAGCTACAAAGCCGCCGCGCAGCTGCTTAAACATATGGGATATACCGAACAAGACGTTCAAGACGGCACAGTTGCGGATTTAAAGCAACGTCTGTCGAAAGAAAATACACATAAATTAGCCGAAGAACTCGGAATAGGTGAAATCACTTTAAAAGACATTGCCGACAGTATTATAAAGAAAGGCCGCGACCCGCGTGAAGAATTGCCGCAACCCGTTTTAAGAAGCGACATTCTCTCAATGGAAGACTTAAAACCGGATATGGTACTGACGGGAACGGTGAGAAATGTTATAGATTTCGGTGCATTTGTCGATATAGGTGTTCATCAAGACGGACTTGTACACATATCGCAAATATGTGACCGATACATCAAGCACCCAACCGACGTACTTTCAGTCGGTGACGTTGTGAAAGTTCGTGTACTTGAAGTTGACGTACCGAAAAAACGTATTTCACTTACTATGAAGGAGGTATGATTATGAACAACATTGCTTTTCCTAAACTCGGTATTTCTCTAAACATTTCACCTGTCGCATTTTCAATAGGCTCAAAGCCTATTTATTGGTATGCGCTTATCATTCTTTCGGGTTTTCTTTTGGGATTATTTTTCGTTTATAAAACCTGTGAAAAGCGTGGTGTGAAAAAAGATAATGTATGGGATATCGCCTTGTTCGGACTTATTTTCGGAATAATAGGCGCAAGAATATATTATGTGCTTTTCGCACTCGATGAATTTGACTCGATAGCCGATATGTTTAAAGTCTGGAACGGCGGACTTGCTATTTACGGCGGTATTATCGGTGCGATAATCTCAACCGTTATATACTGCAAGGTTAAAAAGCTGAATATCGCCAAAGTCTTTGACGTATGTGCACCCGGTCTGTTTATCGGTCAAGCAATCGGACGTTTCGGAAACTTTGTAAACGTCGAAGTGTACGGCGGTGAAACAAACAGCCTTTTCGGTATGTCCATAAACGGTGCAACACCTGTTCACCCATTATTTTTATATGAATCGATATGGAATGTTATCGGACTTGTGATACTTCTTCTGATTCGTGACAAAAAAAAGAATGACGGACAGGTATTTTGTTTCTATATTTTCTGGTATTCATTCGGCAGACTGTTCCTTGAAGGTATGAGAAATCCGAATTATATATTATATGTAATTCCAAATGTTCTCGGCATTTCTCAGCTTGTTGCAATACTGTTTATGATTGCCGCTGTGTCAGCTTTTGTCGTTTTACAGGTTAAAGCGAAGAAAGACAGTGAAATTTAAACGGTTGTGTCGTTTTCTGCAACACGAAAGTTGCTCCTTTTACACCACAATATATTGACAAGTTTTATCATATATTGTAAAATAAATACAACAAGCAGTGGTTTACATATAACCGTGTAATCGAAAGGAGCATACATAAATGAACAACATTAAACAACTGAAAACAGATTTTGATAATCTTATAATTGAAAAAAATTATTGTCTTTCCGACCCCGAAGTCGTATCAAAAGCAATAGAACTCGAAAACATACTAAATAACACATTAAAAAAATCGCAGACCTTATAGTCTGCGATTTTTGTTTTTAAATTTGTTATTGAGCATTTTCGCAAAGTGCTGTCATACCGCCAAGCGAATCCCACATAAATACTTTCAAATTATTTTCTTTGATACTTTTGTCAAAAGTAATTTCACTTTCCAAATATTTGCCTTTTTCAACATTGGCAACAGGGACTGTCTTGATTTCAACAAGTTTACCGTCCTTGCCATACAATGCACCTATCAATGAAATGTCATCAACATCTTCATCAACAACCGCATATGTTACCGTAGCAGTCTTATCGTCTTTTCCACTTACTTTCACTTCTGAAAATTCAAGCGGTTCTTCACCTTGAACAAATTGTGACACTTTAATTCTGTCGATACCGTTCGGAACAGCCCAGTTAGGTGCCGCACCGGCACGAGTAAATCCGAATTTAACAGCATTTGTTGCGTTTTCTGTAGTATAATCGCCTACTTTTGTTCCGTCAAACCAAAGTGATGCTACACCTGTAGCAGTATTAACCGTCACTTTAACATTCTTAGTGTATGTTTGATTTGCACCGTTGAATATGCTGTCATTTGTGCCGTCACTGTCGCTGTCAAGCCATGTTGCTCCGCCGTCTGTGCTTAGGAACATCTTATAGCCGTTTGTCCAACCAAGACGAATATTACCGATTTGAAGATACTCAAAGTTACCGTCTCTGTTTACCGCACTTCCGAAATACCAATCAACATCATAAGTTACGATAGCATTATTGCCTACTTCAAAATTCTTTTCCGCACTGTATTCACCTGTCGGTTGAGTCGCATTATACCAAATACGGTTATTGTCGCTGTCTACAGCAAGTGACGCAGTGTCTGTACCTACTTGTGTCCAATCTGTCAAGTCACTTTCAGCAAACTTACTGTCACCGCCCTTGTTATACAATTCTTCTGTTACACCCGAAGCAGTCGTTGACTTACTGTATGCAAGGTTTTCGATTTTCGGCGACGCTGTTAAAGTAGCCGAAGCATAATCTTCCATTTTTTGAGTATACAAACTTAATGTCTTGAATTTAGCACCGTTTAGCGCAAATGTTCTTTGCATTACGCCGTCATCATTTGCCCATGTTCCGTCTGTACCCATAACCTTTACAGTACAATTATCATTATCATAATCCAATGTGACTTTTACTTTCCAACGCTTTGAACTACCTTGAATATTACCCGCAACGTTACCGCTGTTTGACCATCCCGAACCCGATGCGGTTACAACAGCTGCCGCAGAATCGGCAGAAGTTTGTGCCATCAAGTCTTGAGCCTTTGTGGTATACGGCTGATATATATTCACAATGTTGTTGCCCTCACTGTCAAGAAGTTTCATTCCCATTGTATATTCATGTCCTGTCCAGTTCCAATTTGAACCGTCAACCTTTACACCGCCTGTTGTAAGTCTGTATTCAAGCTCAACCTTACCGCTATCATAAACTTCAAAATCTTTATGTGCCTCCGCACCGTCAGACGCACCTGTTTGCGAAATCACCGCACTGTTGGCACTTCCTGTAAATGCAGTATTTGCATCAGTATTTTCCGATACAAACTCATTGTTACCCGTTGCGTCAAATACATCTATCGGTTTAACTCTTACCACACACTTTGCGGTATATCCGCCGTCTGTTGTAGTCGCGGTTACAACCGTTCTACCGTAGCTTTTACCTGTGATTGTACCGTTGTCCGAAACTGTTGCGATTTCAGGATTTTCCGATGTCCATTCTACAGACTTATCCGTAGCGTCATCAGGCATTACCGTTGCGGTAATTTGTTTTTTGTAACCCATTCCCAAATCAATTAGTTTTTCTGAAATTCTTATGCCCGTAACTGCATTTTGCATAACAGTCACTTCACAAGTATCTGTAAAGTTGCCGTCTTTGGTTGTTGCCGTTATAGTTGCAGTTCCGGCTGAAATACCTTTCACAACACCGTTTGTAACAGTTGCCACATTTGTATCGGACGAAGTCCAAGTTATACCCTTTCTTGTCGCATTTTCAGGTGTGATAATTGCATTGATTGTTTCTGTCTTGCCTTTTTCAACTTCTATTGACTTTTTCTCCAAAGTCATTCCCGTAACCGCTACTTGCTCCGGTGCCGAATATGTCACCTTTGTATAAGGTACTGCCGGTGCAAGATAGTTAAGTGTATTGCCGCTTTCGTCTGTTGCAAGTGCCACAGAACCTATATAATAGCTTGCGTGTGTCGGTTGGTTATATCCGACATTCTGCCACGCAACCGACAATCTGTATTGGCAGTCGTGCATTAATGTTGTAATTCTGTAATCTGTAGGTATTGTAGAGGTATATATTCTCAAATATGCCTGATCCGTTGCCGAGCCTTTGTTTACCGGCATTATAATTTCTTCACGCCAGTCGCCCCAAATATCGGCAACAAGCGAAGGATTTCTCTTTGAGTAGTTGTTTGTAGAACCGCCTGTAAGTGTGTATCCGTCTGACGGACCGTAAAATCTCTTTGTTGTACCTGTTGCGGCATAATATTTTTGGATAATGTTTGCGTCAAGCAACTCACGGCTCAAATCGCCGTCCCAATATACAAGGAAATTATCAAAGGTACCGCTTCCCGCACCAGCCGGTTTTGCGGCAACATCATCACCGTTTAAGTCGTGAGCATTCGCAATTCCGCTGCTCCAACCTATCGCCAATGCATTTGAATGTTCCTTTGCGTAGCTATCATCAATGTTATCCATAACACCACGTCCGTTATCACTTGATGTAGTCAGTTTTCCGGAACCCCAAAAATGCTTTCCTGTGCTTGCGACTCTTAAATCTTCGGCATACTTTTTAAATTCCTCCTCTTTTACCGAAAATACTTCTTGAGTGCCGTCATTATTAAAGTCGCTCATATGCATTGCGTCACCGTGTCCAAGACCTGTATTTCCGAGAACTGTTTTACCGTCATCATCAAGTGCAGCACTTCCGTAAACAATTTCGTCCTTGCCGTCATTGTCAATATCGCCTACAGAAAGATTATGATTTCCTTGTCCATACAGTGTCGTTGAACTTTCACTCTTCTTACCTTTATGCTCCCACTGCATTGTAAGTTCAGTACCGTCCCATGTATATGCACGAATTACAGAGTCGTGATAATAACCTCTGCACATAACGATACTTGGATGAATACCGTCAAGATAAGCCACTGCCGCAAGGTATCTTTCACTTCTGTTATACTTTGCCTTGCCGTCGCCCCAATATTGATCTTCTGCCGCATCATACGGAATAAAGTCCGTTGTATAAAGTGCGGCACCTGTTTCGCCGTCAAATATGGTTAAATACTGCGTAAACGGATTTTTACCCTTTAATCTTCCGCTTGTGCCTATATATGATTTTGTATTGTCGGTATTTCTGATTTCGTCAGTATCACCGACTTCCGTAACGTAATGACCTGTGCCGTCAACCGTACCTGGTGCTGTTTTCATTGCCACTTCTGACTTTCCGTCACCGTCAAAGTCATACACCAAGAATTGCGTATAGTGTGCACCTGATGTAACATTTTTACCCAAATCAATACGCCACATATAACCGTCATTGTTCGGATCAATCTTATATGCGTCAATATATGCATTACCTGTAAAATCCGCACCGGCACTGTCTTTTGAGTCTGTCGGGTCCCACTTTAATACAATTTCATAATTGCCGTCACCGTCAAGATCGCCGACAGACGCGTCATTCGCACCGCCTTCGTGGCTTTTGTCAACAGTGTAATAATTTGAAATCTTGCCGTCACCCATTCTTTCTACCGGATCAGGACGTGAAATAGGAATATCTACATATGTAAATGAATTTTTCTCACTGTTTCCATTTCCAACCTCATTTGACTTTGCACAGTTGTTGTTTGAAGTAGGTGTAACTTCAGTTTCCTTAGACGCGTCCTCACCCGCTTTTACAACCTTGTATTTATCCGATGCAGTACCCGATGTATCAATCCAGTTTGTAGCGTCATGTACACCTGTTGTATGTATTTTTGTACCGTTTTTATAAATATCGAATGCTTGATTTTCAAGACTTTCGTCACCAAGCAATCTCCAACTCAAATATACACCGTTAACTGCCTGACCTCGTGTATCTGCCGTTGTCTTAACAGCAATCAATCCACGATTAAGCTTTTCCATTTGACGTGTGTTTGTTTGATATTGCGGAGTTTTAACTTCCGCGGCATTTGCCGGTAAGGCAAAACTGCTCATTGTGGCGGTCATTGCAACTGCAACCGCCGCACTTATCACTTTTCTGTTCATTATTAACTCTCTCCCTCAAAAATAATTATAATAATATTTTATAACTTTTTACGGAATTTCTCAATATAAAAAACAGTCATATTTTTTTTTAAGTCACAAATTTTTGCATTGTTTTTTGTGCAATTTCACCTATTTTCTATTTCAACACCTGTATAATATGTTTTTAAAATTTCCTTATATGTCTTTCCCTGCCTCGCAAGGTAATCTGCACCATACTGGCTCATACCGACGCCGTGACCGAACCCTTTTACTCTCATTTTTATATCGCCGTTTTCTTGCGATATTTCAACATTTGTGGAACGCAGTGAAAATATATTTCTAAATTCTGTTCCTTTTATATTTACTCCGCCTACATCAAGTGTTACAATACCGCCTGCATTTGAGCGGTTAATGTTCGATACAAGTCCATTATTCCAATCCACACCGTCAATTTTTTCTTCCGCAATATTTTTAAATTCCTGTTCACTCAATGTCAATTCACTGTGATACTTCGGCGATTCTTCATCTCCCGCACTTGCGACACTTTGCAAATACGGCACGTCCGCCCCCCAAACGTCAACTGCCGATTCCGTTATCCCCGACGAAGTTGAATGAAATACCGCCGATATTATTTCATCGTTGTATGTCATTATCTGTCCCGTAGTTTCGTCAACCGCTGTGCTTATTTTGTTCCAATTTTCATCGGCACCGGCACCCCAGCTTTCTCTCCGCTTATCCTCCGAAATATACGCCTGACAGTGCGTTGAATCGGTGCATATCACCGCACCGTTGTGACTTTCGGCAATGTTGCCTTTGTCTTTTTCGGCAATATGTGAGTACAGATATGTTCTTGCCGCAACGGCTTGTGCCTTTAATGCCTCTTCCTCAAAATCAGCAGGCATTTCCGCCGCCACCACGCATTTTAAATATTCATTAATATCCATATCTTTAACACAATCTTCTTCCGACACATACACACTTACCTTTCCGCTCTCAATCGGACTTTGTCCTTCTCCGCCGCCACCGATTAACCAAACTATCGCAAGCGGCAAAAGTAACGTAATAAAAATGATTATAACAACCACCAAAAGTATTTTTTTCACACCCAAATCTCCTTTTTAGTTTATGTATATGGAAGTAGGCACAAAAAAAGAACTTCCCAAACGGGAAGTTCTTTTAAGTTGATTATTGTTCATTGATGTGTGTATCATTTGCCTGGTTGAAGTTTGTACTTCCGCCTGCAATCTTCGACACACTGTCAAGGATATATGAACCAATCTTATCAGCAAGATACTGTTTATAGTGGTTGTGGTCACCATACCAGCTCTTTACAAGTTCAACTTGTGATGTAAAGCTTGTTCCGTTTTCAGCGTTATAAGCTGCAACATCTTCAGCTGTTAGACTATTAAAGTAATCTTCAAAATAGTAACCCAATTCAATAATGTTCAAATTATGTGATTGAGCAATCTTTCTCAAATCACCGTTATGAGCACCTGTACCACGATTTACTGTAAACTTACCTGTTGATGCATTATACGGATACTGTGAACTACTGAATCCAAGCGGTGTAGCTGTAACAATTACAGGAATAGCACCACGTTGAATAATACCTTCTACATAGTAGTTATTAAGCAATGTGTAGTATGATGCAGATTCACCTGCCTCTTTTGAGTTAATACCCATATTAACAGTTACATAGTCACCAGGGCAAACGCTCAACAGAACTGCCTCAACTCTGCCTTGGTTATAGAAGTTTACAGAGTCACGTCCTGCCATACCGTTATTGCTGAATGATGAGAATGTATCAGGAACTGCTACACCATTACCTACACGGTTACCCCATGAAATGTTACCTGATGCATTATTATTTGTTGTTGAGTCACCAATAGCATATACTGCCGGTTTAGCAAGTGCTGCCTTAGCTGCAGCTTGTGTAATTGTCAAATCTGACAATGTTGAACCGCTTTCAAATGTAAGGTCAAGTACACCGTCGCAAACTGCTACATTAAATTGTGTACCTGTCTTTGTAATTCCTGTTGTTGCCGCAACTCCTTCAACTACTTCAGAAGTCATTGTTGCAGATGAAGTTGTAACCTTAACAACATAGTTACCGTTAGGAACTTTAGCCTTAAATCTGTATGCCGCAGTACCCTTTACATCTGATTCTTCACTTGTTACTACTGATGTATCATCAAAACCGTAACCAATCTTATCTGAATATGCGTCAGCGGCTGTTACCTTTGTAAAGCTGTCGTCTGACGGATCATTACTTCCGAATGCAAATGACAAACCGTGTACATTAACCTTAACTCTTGATGTCAAAGTTTCTTCACCTACAGTTGCAACCGCCTTAACATAAAGAACCTTTGATACTGCACCTGCCTGAACTGTCAAAACGCCTGTTGTTGCATCGAATGTAATTCCCTTCGCATTTGTCACCGGTGTGCCTGCAGCATCAACAAGTGATAGAGTTACGTTTGCACCCTCAACAGCATGACCTGCCTTGTCTCTTACTTCTGCCGTGAAGTTACCTGTTACGGCATCAGAGCCCTCAAACGGAATTGTTATGCTTGAAGACGACTTTGTAAATGCGATTGCATTACCTGTTGTTGATAGAGAAATTTCTTTTTCAACTCTCTTTGAACCGTAAGTTGCAACTACTGTAACAGTTCCGGCAGCTGCCTCGTCTGTTACTGTCAAAGTTGCTGTCTGAGCATCCTTGCTTGCAATGCTTACACCTGTATATTCATCAGCAAGTGACCAAGTAACGGCACCTGAGATATTATATCCGTCTGTATCCTTAACTATAGCAGTCAGTTCTGCTGTTGCACTGTTTGCACCTGTTTCAGGAACCTGGATAGTTTCTGCCTCAGTATTTACAGTCATTGTTGAGGCTGTAGGTGTGTAAATTTTGAAGCTTGCCAAATCTACAGGATATGTACCTTGGAAACAGAAATATTTCTGTGTTTCTGTATATGTAGAACTCATAGCTTCAGCTGTTGTTTCGCCTACAAGAGTACCTGCGTCATTATATACCTTAACCCAGTAAGTTCCTACGCTTTCATCTGCAGAAACAATTACTCTGTACCAATCTTCACTGTTGACACCTGGAATTGACTGAGTGCCAACCGTCAAAGCACCACTTCCGTATGATACTGTCCAGTTAGGATTATTAGTTGCATTATTCGGTGTATTACCGTAGTGACCGAATGCCATTGCACCGCCCGTAAATCTAACTTTCATATCAACGATATATTGTGACGCTTGTTCTGCAAGTTGATATACACCGACAGTTGAACCGCCGCCACCGTTTGATGCAAATTGAAGATACTTTGTATTATCTTCATCCTTCTTAAGTGTTAGAGTTCTTACACCGTTTGAACCGTATATTGACCAGCCGTTAAGAACAAGATCCTTTGAATTGATTGCATTTGATGTAGCTGTGTATCCTACAAGAGAATCGTCATATGAACTCATATTTTCAGGATAACCGGCATCCGGAGCTATATTAGTTGAACCGCTCGCACCGATTACGGCAAACGGAGTAGATATTTCAAATGATTCATCAAGATATGTTACCTTTGCAGTAACCTTACCGAACCAGTTTGAAACACCGTTTCTTACATTGAAGTAAGCAGTAGTATTTCCGTTAGGGCTTTCACCGTCAGTACCCTCACCTGTACCTTCTGCCTTTGTAAGTGTAATATAGCCGTCCTCGTTATCAAGACCTGTAACTGTCCATTCTACATTAAGACCTTCCTTGTTTGTTAGGTCGCCGCCATATATACCTGTTGCCTTAATTGCAATAGGCTTATGTACAGGCTCGCCTTCATTAGGCTGGTTAATTGTAGTATTAAGTTCAGAAGCAAATTCAACTTTTGATAGAGTTTCTTCTGCCTTTTGACCAAACTCATCATACTTATCAGTTGTACGAACAAGTATGTTATCCAATTTCATAACACTCTTCCAACGTCCTGACAAGAATAAGATACCTGTAATCTTATCATTTGTACCATTTGTAGGTACCATTAGCTTATCTACAACCTTATTACCTGCTTTGTCAGTAATACTAACAGTTGCCAAACTATCATTCTTGTCAACTAAAATAGTATAGTGATACCAAGCCGAATCATCAAGAGTTACAGTTGCAGCGTCAACATCATTAATCTTACAGTCATTTGAATTACCTGCCATATTTATCTTGAAAATATAGTTTGAATTCATACCTGTATTATTAGTCGGCATAGTTCCTGATGCTACAACAAATTGTACATCATCTTTGCTTGACTTAGTTAATGCAAGGTCAAATTCTACCGCATACTTATCTTGAGAAGACAAATCAACATCAAATGCCGATGTTGCACTTCTTGTATTCTTATCTGCGTCAGTGTACTGTGCATATTTAGTATTATCTGTACCCAAAGTAATACCGTCTGCATAGTTTGCTGATGCCCAAATATTCTTTAATGCAGATGTATCTGCTACATCTTCATAGTCCTGAGTATATATCTCTGTATATTCTCTCGGTACTTCTGTAGGCTTAACTGTCGGTGTTGCAGTAGGCTCAGCCGTCGGTGTTGTTTCCGGCTGGCTTGTAGGTGCAGTCGGCTTTAGAGTAGGTGCCGGATCAACAGTACCTTCAACACTTGTTGTTGCAAATAAAGGTGTCATTGTCTTTATATCATCCCAAACCATAATTTTAGCCGCTTTACCTTGTAAATCGTAAGCAACTTCACCGCTACCGTTTTCAAGTTTAACATTTTCCTTTAGTTCTACGCCTGCTAAAGTTTTGTTATCGTAATACTTTGAAATTACGATTGTTACTTTGTCAGCTTTAGCATTTGTAATTTTGATTTTTTGATCTTCGTAAACAACGCCTGCCGCCTCCGGAGTTGCAGCTGTAGCAGGTTCGTCTGTTGTAGTAACTCCAGCCGTTGTACTTGGTGAAACAGTCGCAGTAACTTCTTCACCGGAATTTTGTTCACCCTCTGCGCTTGCTGATAAAGGCAATGCAGTGAACGCACTTGCAATCATTGATACAGAAAGTATCGCAGACAGCAATTTTTTTCTTTTCTCCATTTTCTTTTCTCCTCTCTCTCTTAGCTTGATGATCGCTAATCATTAATAACATAATTATACTATAACAATTAAATTTTGTACAGTCCTTTTTTACAATTTCACTAAAATTTTTATCTGAAAAATATTTTTATAATTTTTTTAAAAAAAAGTGTTGACAAATGTATGTGTATCTGATATAATCCACTATGTTGTTTGCAGATGTGGCGGAATTGGCAGACGCGCTAGACTTAGGATCTAGT
>OGZX01000937.1_pt1 | contig 32241 bp, 27 predicted proteins | sample 1576881 | NCBI WGS metagenome assembly OGZX01 (sample SAMEA3541542, study PRJEB24748) | human gut metagenome | biome: human gut; feature: human-associated habitat; material: faeces | place: China | collected 2012 | reverse complement strand
TCTTTCTGTCTATCAATGAAAATCCACACACCCCCTGCCCCCTCTCAAGAGGGGATGGAGTTACCATCGGGCGATATAAACACACCGACAAATCATCATTTGACAGGTTTAAACTGATCCGTATACCTGCCTCATCCTTGTGGTTATCCCCAACGATTATCGGGTGAGGATCTAATCCTCTGAAAGGATGTCTTTTACCTCATCGAACCCACCCTCGAAACGGTTATCCTTTATCTCCGTATGGATCACCCGTTGGAAGAAAAACCGGTGATTGTTCCAATGAAAAGCAGGATAATCCCGGTTCTGCCGGATCACATTATTGCGGAAAACAAGGCCGTCGACCGATTTTGCATACAGGATCGGGGCGTCAAACGTATCGAAAGTGTTGTTTTCGATCACGATTCCGCTATGGAAATACTTCTTCTGATCCTTCAGGTCGGGTATCTCCGGGTAGATGGAAATAACGGCATTGGTGAACTGGAACATATTCGTCAACGCATTGATAAACCGATTGTTGCGGATCAGCACATCGTGGCAGGCGCCCGTCTCGAACCATCCGTTGCAATCGCCGCAAAGCAGGATAGCCGTGCCGGAAGTATGGTCGAAAACGTTGTTTTCCACAACCGTCCGCCGGGGTGTGCTGAAGAGGGAACCGCGGGCGCGGTTGTTGCGGATCACATTGTCGGCAAAATAGACCGTCGGCGTCCATTCCAGGTTCTCGATGCCATACGTCCCGGCCTCGCTGATGGCGGGGTCGACAGGCTTCGAGAAGGTGATGCGGAAGAGGCGGGCGCCGTGATCGTCCGGTTTGTCGACGGCCTGAATAGCCGCCACCGTGTTCTGTTCACCGAGTATCTCCATTGTTTTGGAGTCGATAAACTGGACGGTGTCGCCCGGACGCCCCCATTCGAAACCGTATGACTGGCCGTGCATATATTCGCCCATCAGCGTTTTGTCGTCGAGGCGGCGTTGTACTTTCAGATAGGTGCCGTGCACATTGATCGCGTCGTCCATCATCCCCTCGTACAAACCGCCGACCGAGCGGATCAGCCCCTTGCATCCGGAGAAATGGGTCGCATCCGCCTGTGTCGTGAAGTAACGCGGGTCGTCCTTGCCGCGGAGGCAGACCGAGAAGCGGTCCAGCGTGATATTCTCGCTCATCTGTGCCAGAAGGCCCATTCCTTCGGCATAATGAACCTGGATATTTTCGAGCGACGTGTTCGTATCGTGATACATGAAAACGCCCGGAGTAGGCCGCCCGTGTCCGCGCATGGCGACAACCGTTCCAGGGACGAGCTTCCGGTTCTTCCAGGGAGCGACGATCCGGCGCGGGGCGATCTCCTTCACCCGCCTTGTCCCGACGGCAATATCGCTGGTTGTGTAGACCAGGCGTTTCGTATCTCCCTCGAAGGCAATGCCGGAGGAGGAGACGTGTTCCCAGCCTTCCCCTTTGGCGACCAAGTTGCTATCGCGTATCTCGTATTGCACCCAAGGCGCCACCTCGTAGGTGATCAGGCCGTTCACCGTATCGTTTTCCAACACCTTGACCTGGCTGATATGCGGATTCTCGAAGTCGATACTGAAGTTCTTCAACGTGCAATTCTCCGAACCCACTAAGGAAACGGGAAGCATCCGTCCGTGGAAAATCAGTTCCGAACCCTGCCCGTCAAAGACAACGTTCTTCATCTTCTCGAACGCCAACCCTACCGCCTTGGGATTGTCCTGGTCGTGGTTGGAGATGAAATACTCGCGAAGGGAAGCCCCCTCGGGATAGAAGTCGTAACGTCCTTTCGGTAAAATGATTGTGATGCCGTCCGGGTGATCCGCAGAGGCAATCTCCTGCAGGGCTTTTGCAATCAAAGGAGAGGCGTTTTCCCGGCTGTCCGGCTTCAGGCCGTAGTCGGCCAGATTATAGGACTGATCGGCACAGGCGGTCAACAAAACCGCTAAAATAATTGTTAGTATAAAAGATGAATTTGGTTTCATGGCCAGTATGTTATGTGTTGATTCTAATTACAATTCGGGGACAAATATATCAATTTATTATTTCAGTTAACGATCATTCCCCTTTGATAATCTATAATTCAAGATGAAAAGTACAACTTTGCAAATAATCATTCTGATAGTGTCCGCTTCGGCCGTCATTCTCTTCCTCACACTCATTTACCTGTTATACAAACGAAATAAAGCACAAAAAGAGGATCTTAAAAAATGGAAGAAGCTCCAACATGAAGCCTCCGATCTAAAAAACAAACTGGCTCTTGCCCTACAAGCCGGCGAATTGTCCGTATGGTCATATCTTCCGGAAAAAGACGATTTCGACCTGGCCGATATCTGTACAATTCCCCAACCGGGCATGAGGCTACAAGACATAATCGACCAGCTTGTCGAGGAAGACCGGGAAAAACTCAACCATTTCATCCGGGATATTGTCGAAGGGAAGCATAAAAAGGCATCCGATATCTTCCGGCTGGAAACCACGCGGGGAAGTATCTGCTGGTATGAGATTCATGCGTTGGGGATTACAAATAAGGAAGGAAAAACAGTACGTCTGATCGGAACCCAAAAAGACATAACGGCCAAAGCGAAACGCGAACAGGCATTGCGGAAATATATACAACGTTCCGAACTTGCAATACGTTCGGCCAAGATCATCCAGTGGGATTATGATGTAAAGACCCGCAAGTACACCCGCCTGCTCATCGACCCGGCACAACCGGACTTATTCATCCGTACGCCTTTCCGTTTCACCGTCCATCCGGAAGACCGCCTGATCCTGAAACACGAAGAAGAGCTGCGCGCCAGGGGAGAGGACGGTTCCCAAAGCCTGCATCTGCGCGTGATGTTGGAGGGAGAAAGCGAATACAGATGGGTAAACTCGATCGCCGTTCCCCTCGAAAGCAATGCAGACGGATATGTAACCACTCTGACAGGCCTCCAGATAGACCTCACACCTCTGGAGAAAGCCGAAGAATCTAACCGGATGAAGACTTCTTTCCTGGCTAATATGAGCCATGAGATACGAACGCCGCTCAACGCCATCGTCGGTTTTTCCCAGTTGCTGACACAAACGGACGATAAGGAGGAGCAATCCGAGTTCATCCGCATCATCGACAACAACACGCATCTCCTGCTACAGATCATCAACGACATACTCGACCTTTCCCGGATCGAGGCCGGAAAGATGAAGTTCATCTATTCCGATTTCGACGTCTCCCAGATTCTGCTGGACCTGCAGGAGGTCTATCAGTTACAGGCAAAGGAGGGGGTCGAACTGATCTGTAGAATCCCTTACCGGCAGTACTTCGTCTATTCGGAAAAGAACCGCCTGACACAGGTCTTGTCCAACCTGCTGAGCAATGCAATCAAGTTTACGGAACAGGGCTCTGTCACAATGGGTTACCAGCCGGTCGAAGGCGGCCTTTCATTCTATGTAACCGATACAGGGAAAGGCATCTCGCAAGAACATCTGGAACAAATATTCGACCGCTTCACCAAACTGGACAGCTTCATTCCCGGAACAGGATTGGGACTCTCGATCTGCCAACTGATCGTAAACAAGCTGGGAGGCCGCCTGTCCGTAGAGTCCGAACTGGGGAAAGGAAGTACATTCCGCTTCACCATCGCCTGCAACCCGGCGTCTGATCTGTAATTAATAACGTAAATACCTTCCCTACAGGTTGGCGAAAGCAGAGATTATTCCTATATTTGCCCCTCTTAAAAACAAATAGATATGGAACATCCATTAAGTATTTACAACACGCTTACAAGAAAAAAGGAACAGTTCATCCCGTTGCACGAGCCGCATGTGGGTATGTATGTTTGTGGTCCGACCGTTTACGGCGATGCGCATCTGGGGCATGCACGCCCGGCCATCACGTTCGACCTCCTGTTCCGTTACCTGACTCATATAGGCTACAAAGTACGTTACGTACGCAACATAACCGATGTCGGCCACCTCGAACACGACGCGGATGACGGCGAAGACAAGATTGCCAAGAAAGCCCGCCTCGAACAGTTGGAGCCGATGGAAGTGGTGCAATACTACCTGAACCGTTACCATCATGCGATGGAAGCGCTCAACGTCTTGCCTCCCAGCATCGAGCCGCATGCATCCGGACATATCATCGAACAGATCGAACTGGTGAAGAAGATTCTGGACAACGGCTATGCTTACGAGAGCGAGGGTTCCGTCTACTTCGACGTGGAGAAATATAACAAGGATCATAACTACGGCGTCCTTTCCGGCCGTAATATCGACGATATGCTCAACACGACCCGCGCGTTGGACGGGCAGGACGAGAAGCATAACCCGGTCGATTTCGCCCTCTGGAAATGCGCGCAACCGGAACACATCATGCGCTGGCCTTCTCCCTGGAGCGACGGTTTCCCGGGCTGGCATTGCGAATGTACGGCGATGGGCAAGAAGTACCTGGGCGAGCATTTCGATATCCACGGCGGCGGAATGGACCTCATCTTCCCACACCACGAATGCGAGATCGCTCAGGCGGTCGCTTCGCAGGGCGACGACATGGTTCATTACTGGATGCACAACAACATGATCACCATCAACGGGCAGAAGATGGGCAAGTCGTTGGGTAACTTCATCACGTTAGACGAGTTCTTTACGGGTAGCAACAAGATATTGCATCAGGCTTATTCACCGATGACGATCCGCTTCTTTATCCTCCAGGCGCACTACCGTAGCACGGTAGACTTCAGCAACGAAGCCTTGCAAGCGGCCGAAAAGGGTCTGGAGCGTCTGATGGACGCCTACAACCACCTGATGAAGCTGAAAGCATCCGACGCCTCGACGGTCGACGTGAAAGACCTGCGCCGCCGGTGCTACGACGCCATGAACGACGACCTCAACTCGCCGATCGTGATCGCCCACCTGTTCGATGCCACACGCGCCATCAACTCCGTGAAGGACGGTAAGGCTACGATCTCGGCCGACGACCTGAAAGAGCTTCAGGACGTCTTCCATACCTTCGTCTTCGACGTCCTCGGAATGAAAGACGAAGCAGCCTCAGCCGGCGGTAACACCTACGAGGCATTCGGCAAAGCGATGGATCTGTTATTGACCATCCGCCAGCAGGCCAAAGCCAACAAGGACTGGGCCACATCCGACAAAATCCGTAACGAACTGACCGCCCTCGGCTTCGAAATCAAAGACACGAAGGACGGCGCGGAATGGAAGTTGAGTTGACAGATATTTGACATATTTGAAACAATAAATGATGATTTAACGGTGTGTTTCGTGTTGTGATTGTAGCGCCGGGAGTATCTGTTTCCCCTCTCGAGAGGGGATAAGGGGTGTGTTATCTTTTTGTTTATCAAAGAAAAATTCACACACCCCCTGCCCCCTCTCAAGAGGGGAAGGTGTTACCATCGGTCGATATAAACACATCCATAAATCATCATTTATGGTTCACTATTTCTTATACAATAATTATGACAATAAACGAATTTCTTCAAGGCGACAAGTTCGCCCTATTGGCCGGTGTAGAACTGTTGGAAACCGGTAATGGCTATGCTAAAGCCCGGATGGAAATAAAACCGGAACATCTGAACGGTGGCGGAGTATGCCAGGGTGGAGCGATCTTCACTCTTGCCGATCTTGCTTTTGCCGCCGCGACGAACAGCCATGCACGGCTGACGCTCTCGATCACCTCCAGCATCAACTTCTTCAAGGCCGAAAGCAAAGGCTTCCTCTACGCCGAAGCCCGCGAAGCCTTCAGCCACAAACGGCTTTCGAATTGCGAAGTACGCATCACCAACGAAGCCGGCGACCTCATCGCCACCTTCAACGGAACGGGTTACAGAAAGGATACGGAGTTGCCGTTTGCGGCGATAGAGTAATTACTTACTTTAATCTATCAAACAAACGTTTGGGATTTCGTCGGCAATCCCAAAGCAAAGCTATTTTAATGCTTTGTTCTTTAATATAATAGTAGATCTTATAATCTCCACAGACAAGAAAGCGATACTGCTCAGTTTTCCTGCCAAGTTCTTGCTCCGCTTTTCCCAAATAGGGATTTGCAGAGAGGAGAGAAACCCTTTCCGTGATTTCTCTTATACGTTTTCGCGTCGCATTAATTCCTGCGTTATCTATGTAATAAGCACGAAGCTGACGTAAATCTTCCTGCGCTGTTTCCAGCCATTGGATTTTCATTTCCACCATGATTCTACTTCGTTAAGCATATCTTCATGGCTGATATAACGACCCTCCTTATCTGCCTTTTCGGCTTCATCCAACCGCTCATTCACCTCTTCGAGCGTATAAGCGCAAGGACGATGCTGTCCGGCGGCAGAATTCTTCAACCGCTTATAAGCTGATTCCAGGCGGCTCATCAGTTCGTCGTTGTCGATCGTATTGATGATATCCTGTATCAGGTTCAGTTTGCGTGCCTGCAATTCCAATTGCGTCATAATGAATGTCCTTTCTTTGTTATTGATACACGACAAATGTACGCTATTGCCGTCAGATAAGCAAATAGCGTACATTCTTTTATTTACTCGTAGCGCAAAGAGCGGGCAGGCTTGCTGAAGATGGTTTTGGCGGTTTGCCAGCCGATGGTCAATAAAGAGATCACACACAACAGAATCACCGGGACGACAAAGAACCAGGCCTTCCAGTCCGTACGGAATGAGTAATGGCTCAGCCAGCCGCTCATGATCAGCCACGAAAGCGGAAGGGCGATCACGATCGCAATAGCTATCAAGAGGAAGAACTCGCGTCCCAACTCATAGAACAGTTGCATATTGGAAGCGCCCAGGACCTTCCTTATCCCCATCTCCCGCGTACGGGTCGAACAGGAGAACATGACCAGCACGCCTAACCCCATGCAAGAGATAAAGATCGCCAATATCGCAAACAACGCCACGATCAGCCCGAACACCTCATCCTGCCGGTATTGCTGGTCGAAGAACTGGTCCAGAAAGAAGTAATCATAGCTGGAATCCGGGAAATAACGCTCCCACACCGCCTCCGTCTGCTTCACCAGATCGCGCGGACTGCCGCTCTCCAGGACAACCGAGATATAACGCTGCTTCATCCAACTCAGCTTCTCGTGCAAGGCGAACAAGATGGGCGTATAGTCTTTGTTCAGGGATTGCTGGTGGTAATCCTTCACCACCCCGATAATCTGCATCGGGCGGTCGACCGTCTCGACAGACAGGCGTTGCCCCAAAGCGGCATCCGGCGAGTCGAAGCCTAATGTGCGGACCGCCGATTCGTTCAGGACGATATTATAGACATCTCCCCCGTAATCTTCCGAGAAACCCCGTCCGGCCACAAACTTCAGGTCATAGGCGCTCAGGAAATACTCGTCGCAATTCAGCATCTCCAGCAGGCGCGTCTGCTTCGTCACATCGCTCTCGCGGACGATGGAAAGGAAATCCGTCACCTCCGTCCCGGGCACCGCGCCGGAAACCGTAACCGCCTTCACGGAAGGCAACAAGGCGACCTCCTTCTTGAACGCCTGTAACTTCATCGCGAGCTCCTCGCATTGCGCCGGGAATTTAAGGACAAGCGTCTGATTCACGCGCACGCCCAAAGAAGCGTTCCGCATATATTGCAATTGCGCATAGACGATCAGCGTCCCGCAAAGCAAGACTAAGGAAGCCGTATATTGCAACACGACCAGCACTTTACGGGTTATAGCCGCACCCCGCGTATGCGTGAACTTCCCCTTCAGCAGGCGCATCGGCTTCACCCCCGACAGCACCGTCGCCGGATAGAAACCCGACAGGAACACCCCAATCGCAAATATCAGCAACAAATATCCCCCCAACGGCGTCGTAAACCAAACGGAGAAACTCAAAGCGCGTCCCGTCAGATGGTTGAAAGCCGGCATCAACGCCTCCATCAATCCCGCCGCCAGGACGAAAGCAATCCCGTTCGTCAGCAACGATTCAAACAGGAACTGACCGATGATCTGCCTGCGGCTCGCCCCCGAAGCCCGGCGTATCCCGATCTCCCTGGCGCGCTCCATCGAGCGGGCAACCGTCATATTGATATAATTGATCCAGGCGATGCAAAGGATGGCAAGCGCCGTGCAGATCAGTACCCAGATGGAAGAACGGTTTCCCTTCACCTCCGGCTCGTAGGCCTTCTGGGGGTTCAGGTGGATGTCGCGAAGGTTGACCAGTTGGATTGCCCAAGTCTTGTTCTTCAGAGCCTCTTCCGTCTTATATTTCTCCGCCATGGCGGGGAATTCCTGCTCCACCTGCTCTTTCTTCCCGGCAGACTTCAGCAGGACGTAGGAATAGACCTCGTGCCGATACCAATAGTCGTCCAGCCACTTCGGAAGCGTCTTGTAAGAAATCAGGAGATTATAGCGGATATGCGTGTTCACCGGCATATCTTCCATGATGCCCGTCACCTCGCAAGCCTCCTCCCCGATGTTGCTACGGAAGATCAGTATCTTCCCGATCGGGTTCTTTCCCTTGAAATATTTCCGGGCAATACGTTCGGTAATCACCACCTTGTTCGGCCCGTCCAGGCAGGTGTTCTTGTCCCCTTTCAGCAGCTTGAAGTCGAAGAAATTGAAGAAGTTAGCCTCCGCATATCCGATGCCGGTCTCCCGGTACAGCAGCTCGTTATACTTCACCACCTGCTCAGGGAAGTACTGGCTGCCGACACGGGTGTAATCTTCCACGGCGCTCAGGTTCTGCTTCATCGCCGGAGCATATCCGGAGGAAGAAGAAGCCCAGTCGTCCGTCAGCTCTCCGTTCTCGTAGAAACGCGCCTCGACGCGGAAGATACGCTCCTGCCGGTCGTGCATATCGTCGTAGCTATACTCGAAAGCCACATAGGTCAGGATCAGCAGGGCGGCCGCCATACCGATCGCCAGCCCCGCTATATTGATGGCGCTGAATCCTTTCTTCTTCGCCAGGCTGCGCCGGGCACTGTTCCAATAGTTTGATACTACCATATTCGCAAATATATCATTTTAGTATTAGTTTCTCGTTATCCCCAAACAAGTCATAGCCGGAAATAATCACCCGCTCGCCCGGTTGCAGCCCTTCCACCACCTCATAATATTGCGGGTTCTGGCGGCCGATGCGGACAGGGCGGCGGCGGGCCGTCTTGCCTTCCTCATCGACCACATACATATACTCGCCGCCGCTTGCCTGGTAGAAACTGCCACGGGGGACGATCACCGCCTGCACCGGGTCGCCCAGTTGCAGGTTCAGGTGATAGGTTTGTCCGGCACGGATATTCTCCGGCCGTCCGGAGACAAAATGCAGATCGGTACGAAACTGCCCTTCACGCACTTCCGGGTAGACTTTCGTGACCGTCATATCATACGTCCTGCCCTCGCGTTCGAAGTTGGCGGGAAGGCCGGGCAGGATACGCTCCACGTAATGCTCGTCGATCTTCGCCTCGACCTTCAGTTCGGGCGTGATGACCTGTCCGATCCGCTCCCCCTGGGCGATAGACTGCCCGATCTGGGCTTCGAGGTTGCCCAACTGCCCGTCCACAGGCGCTTTCACCTTCAGGTTCTCCAAGCGTTCGCGCACCAGGGCGAGGCTCTTCTTCATATTCCGGATGTTCTCGTCCAGGCTCTTCAGCTGGCTGCTGCGGAAAAGGGCGTCCTGTTCAATCCGTTCGTCCACGACGGCGAGCTGTCCGCGGGCGGTCTCGTAGTCTTCACGCGCCTGCAGAAACTCTTCGCGGGCGATGAGGCCCTCCTCACACAACCTCCCGTATTGTTTGAACCGGCGTTCCTTCCGCGTCAGTTCCTTGCTCAGTTCGATGCGCTCCTGTTTCAGCCGGAGGTGTTCCTGTTCCATGCTGAGACGTGTGTTACGAAGTTCGTTTTCCTGGTAGGCCAGGTCTGCTTCGCTTTGCAGGATGCCGATATTCAGGAGCGGATTACTGAGGCGCAGGATGATGTCGCCCGCCTTGACCTGCGCCCCTTCTTCGATGAGGCGTTCCTCCACGCGGCCGCCTTCAATCGCGTCGAGATAGATGATACGGTCCGGCAAGACCTGCCCGATAACGCGGATATAATCGTTAAACTCACCCTTCTGCACGGCGGCAACCGTGAGGCGTTCCTTGTCCACCGTCAACGAAGAAGAGGTGTCGCGAAAGATGAACCAGAGCAGGCAGAGCAGCACGAAACTCCCTCCTGCAACGGCATATATATGTTTCTTCTTAAAGCGGGACTTGCGCTCGATGCGGATGTCCATATTACTGTCTGTCATCATACAAGAAAGGACGCAAACGGCGTGCCAGAAACGTAGCGCCCGGATAATCAACAGGATAAGAGAGAACCTCCCCGCCAACCGTCCAAAATTTTGACACCCATCCGTCCAACTATTTGACACTGCCCGTCTCTTGCCCCCTGCCTGTCTGCCCGGCACCACCCGCCATCCTGTTTTCAACAACGTCCCATGAAAAAGCAGGAGAACAGGCAGCTGATTCCCATTGGATGCCATCCCAATCCTTGTCCGACCCGGGTCGGACAGCTGTTCGACGAGGGTGGGACAACTGTCCGACGAAGGTCAAACAACTGTTCGACCCGGGTCGAACAAGGATTACATGGGTACACGATTCCTTTTAGATGGGAACAAGACTATAATTTCATCCTATCTAATTGAAATCAGGACGGCAGCCGGCGGCAGCTAACCGCAGAATAATCCCCTGAAAGTGTCAAATATTTTGACGCTTGCTTGCAAGGTATTCCGGAAGCGGATAACTTTACAGGAAAAAGAGACTATGCAAGCCGGAACAATCCTGATAGTAGATGACAACAAGAGCGTGCTGACCTCCCTCGAACTGCTCCTGGAAGACGAGTTCGAGCAGGTGGAGACTGCCTCGAACCCGAACAGCATCCTGTCGGTTCTGGACAGCAGGCCGGTCGACCTTGTCTTGTTGGATATGAACTTCTCCGCCGGCGTCAATACCGGTAACGAAGGGCTTTTCTGGCTTCGCCGGATACAGGAGATCGCACCGGGGCTGCCCGTTATCATGCTGACGGCCTACGGAGACGTCGAACTGGCGGTAAAGGCTCTGAAAAGCGGGGCTGCCGATTTCGTGCTCAAGCCCTGGGACAATGACAGCCTGCTGGAAAAGATACGCGCCACCTTGCAGGGACGGCAGTCCGGACAACCGCTGCCGCCTCCAAAGCGACCGAGCGAACCAGCGATGATTATCGGCCATTCCCCGGTCATGATGAAGCTCATCAAAGTCGTGACCAAAGTAGCCAAGACGGATGCAAACGTCCTGATCACCGGCGAGAACGGAACGGGGAAAGAGATGCTGGCACGCGAGATACACCGCCTCTCGCTCCGCAGCCGCCACGAAATGGTCCATGTGGACATGGGAGCCGTCAGCGAATCGCTGTTCGAAAGCGAACTGTTCGGGCATGAACGGGGCGCTTTTACCGACGCACGGGAGAGCCGGGCGGGCAAGTTCGAAGCGGCACACGGGAGCACGCTCTTCCTCGACGAGATCGGAAACCTGCCGTTGGGATTGCAAGCCAAGCTGTTAGCTGCCTTGCAGAACCGCGAGATCACCCGACTGGGAAGCAACCGGAAGATTCCGGTCGACATCCGCCTGATCGCCGCCACGAACCGGAACCTGCCGGAAATGGTCGCGCAGTCGCTCTTCCGCGAAGACCTGTTCTACCGCATCAACACGATACAGATCGAAATCCCGCCTCTGCGCAACCGGCGGGAGGACATCGCGCTTTTCGCCGACTATTTCCTGAAGAAATATACCGTCCTTTACAAGCGGACGGGGATCAGCCTGCATCCGCAAGCGGTGGAAAAGTTGACGAACTACGACTGGCCGGGCAATATCCGCGAGCTGCAACATACGATCGAGAAGGCGGTGATCCTGACCGAAAAGAATGTGATACGCGCTTCCGACCTCTTCATCCGTCCCGGCAAGGCGGTTTCCTTCAGTGAAGCGCCTAATCTCGGCGAAGTGGAACGGCAGGCGATCCTGGCCGCCATCACCCAGAACGAAGGGAACCTGACAGCCGCCGCCGAACAGTTGGGGGTGAGCCGGCAGACGCTATATAATAAGATGAAACGCTTCAACCTCTGATCCCCCCGACCGATATGTTCAGCATCCGCCTTTACATACGTATTTTGTTGCAAGTCGTTGCCATCGTCGTGGTGGCCGGGTTGGGCGCGGCAGGCATCGTGACGGGGCGGGCGGTCATACTCGGCATCGTGGCGCTCTTCATCGCCGCCTGGATGATCAGCTTCCTTGTCTACTATCTCAACGCTTCCAACCGGAGGATACAACTCTTCCTGGATGCGATAGAAGACAACGAGTCCATGCTCTACTTCCCCGAAAACATCGGCAGCCGCGAACAACACCGCCTGCACGCCGCTTTCAACCGCATACACAAGCTGATGACCGAAAACAAGCGGAAGGAGTTCGACCGCGAACTGCACCGGAAGGAATATGAATCGTGGGACAGGCTGATGCGCGTCCTGACGCACGAGATCATGAACTCTATCGCTCCGATCGTCTCGCTTTCCGGCACGCTCCTCTCCTATTTCCGGACAAAAGAATCCGTCAAAAGCAGCGAAGAGATCACCGACACGACGGTCCGTAAGACCGTCCGCGGACTCGACACGATCAAGAGCCAGGGGGAAAGCCTGATACATTTCACCGAGTCGTACCGGCAATTCGCCCACCTGAAGAAACCGGAACCCAAACCGTTCTCCCTCACCCGCCTGCTCCAAAACCTGCAAACCCTGCACCAACCGGATATGCAACGGCAACAGATCCGCTTCTCCCTCGACCTTTTCCAACCGGAGATAACGGTTTATGCGGATGAAGAACAGCTTTCGCAGGTCTTGATCAACCTGCTGAAGAACGCCATGCAAGCCCTCGAAGGACAGGAAGACGGACATATCCGCATCCAGGTAAAGCAGCAAAAGAACGAGTTGGAAATACGGGTGACGGACAACGGGCCGGGCATCCCCTCGGACCTGCAGGACGACATCTTCGTCCCCTTCTTCACGACCAAAGCAACGGGAAGCGGCATCGGCCTCAGCCTCTCCCGCCAGATCGTACGGATGCATGGCGGAGAACTGTCCGTCGTCTCGCAACCTTACGCGGAAACGTGTTTCACGATTGCTTTACCCGCAAAGCCACGCGGGTAACTTAGTTTTGCTCTCTTCTTTTTATCTCTACCCGCGAAGTCAGCGGATAGCGCAAGCCTTTGGAAGACTTATAATAGACTTCGGCCGCACCGATCTTCAGTTTGGCGCGTATCTTAATGGGGATATGGTTCTCGTCGTCGCCAACCCAGATTTCGGCAGCTTCCTTGCTCTGGGTAAAGGCATCGTCGTAGATGTCGATGTAGAAATGACGGGTACTGTACTTCAGTGTCTCGGTCCGCTCGACAATCTGCTGGCCGGTATAACGGAAACTGATGTTAATTCGCTCCCGCCCGATTGCCACCTGGAAGGGGAAACTGTCGCCTGTCTTCATCTTATGCCAGTCCAGGGAACGCAGGAACATCGTCGCACCAAGCATATCGAACATATAAGGGTCTTCCGAGATCAGCATCGTGTCGATCTTCGTGCGGGTCGGCGTATAGCGGTGGGAACGGGCAAGTATCTTTTTGTTATCGTACGCGAAATGAATATCGTCGATCATGTAATAATCATTCTCGTTCACGCGCTTCTCGCTTCGGAGCAGCAGCATGTCGGAAGAGAAATGGCAGTCGAGCGTATCCCGCATCTTGTAAACCTTTTCAATGATTCCGGATGTACGGAAAAGAAGACGGTAGTGAAAGGAAGGTTCGCCTTCATATTCCGCCTCGCGGATAGAGAGAGTCGCATTTCCTGCTCGGGGCATCAGAAGTCCCCATTTGAAGTACAACTCATAATGCACCTCCTCACCGGGACTGAACCGATTCCGGACTGGTATTTCCTGTGCCTCTGCCACCGCGGCAGTCAGCACCAGCAGCAATACCAGCCACAGACGGACGGCATTAGAACGGCATTCCCATATTGCCGCCGCTATTATTCCTTGACGATGATTGTTGACTTTCATCTTTGTAGTTTCTTTTCTTCTTGGTTACTTCTTTAGGCTTATTCTTCGTTATCTCAAGAGGTTTCTGTTTGGCGAGCGGGGTCGAGGTGACATTCCAGGTCTCCTCCACCTGCCAGTTCTGCATGACTTCATACATCTTGGGAGAATAATACACCGTCTCGGGCTGCCGTTTTTCGGCATAGTTACCGGTATCCCAGACGCCATTATCATTGGTATCGAGAACAATGCGGGCATAATATTTATCGGGCCTCAAATCCATAAAGAGAACACCGCCGTCTTTCACCTTTGCCTTGCGGACCGGCGCATCCCCCGTACTCAGCAACTCGACAAAAGCGGTTGTATCCACCCCGACGATATTGAGATAAAGGTGGCCGTACTCATCTTCCTTCTTGATCTTAAATTCGCTGGTGAAGAAGTTGTTCCATTTGCCGTAAAGACTGGTGATAGCGGCCGAGTCTACTTCTATACGATATTCTTCCCCGTACTTCCAGGGACGTTTGATAAAGAAGTTCAGGCTGTTCGTCGTATCGGGAAAGAACTCGAAATCGACGGCATTCCAAACCGTATCGACCTTCTGGTCAAGGAAGAAGATATCTTTATCGATACCCAGCACCGGTTCGGTGAAAGTGACGGATATCGTATCGTACAGATTCATCGAGCCGGAGGCACTTACCTGCATTCCGAGGAAATCGATCGGTTCGGGCTCGTCTTTCTTCTTCTTTTTCTTTTCCGCCGGACGGCGACGCATGACAAGTTGTACGGTATCGGTCTGCGGGCGGAGGATATTCAGGGAATCGCTTTTCGGATAAGAGACCTGTACTTGCAGCGTGTCCTGCTTCCAGACCGTCGAGTCGGCCAGCCAATAGTTGACAGCCAGACCGCCTTCCGTCTGCTGGACGAAATACCAGGCGCTGTCTTCCGGAGTAAAGTTGACGGGGACGGGCACCGGAACGGTATCCAGCTTCGAGTTGAAGCGGAGCGTGAAGTATTTCTCGTCCGGACGTTCCGGCTTCACCATATACTGGCGCTCAAACTTCTCCTTAAAAAGGCGGAGTTCGATATTGTCCGGCATGAAACGGGTATAGCCGACCGTCCGGATCGTATCGATCGTCAGACTGTCCTTCCAGGCCGTATCCTGCCGGGAGGTCAGCTCAAAGGTAGGAACGATAACGGAGTCTAAAAAGGCGATATCTTCGCCGGGCTGGTCGAACTTATAGTCGCGGTTGACATCGTTCAGGGCAAAGATATGATAGGTGCCGGGGGCGATGTTGCGGATCGTGAACTGCCCCTTGTCGTTCGTGCGTGAAGTGCGGTCGAAAGGCAATTTGACAAAGGCCGAATCTTCGAGGTTGCTATGCAGACCGATCGTAATACCGGGCATCGGTTCGAGGTTTTCCGCGTTCAGAAGCACACCGGATACTTCAAGCGTGTCGATCACATCACCGGTGGAAAAGGCGAACGAGAAGTTCTCGAAAACGTTCTTTTCGTTGTTGTCGGCGATAGAATTCGTGAAGTCGATCGTATAAGTGGTGTTCTCCTTCAGCGTATCTTTCAGTTCGATCACCGCCTTCTTACCGGCAGAACGGATGATCGGCAACTCCATCTGGGGAGGTGTGATAATCACGTTTTCCGAAGGTTTGTCTATTTGTATCAGTTCGTCAAACAGGATCTCGATCTTCTTTCCCTTGTAATTGATCTGGTTCGGGACAGGCGTACTGCTCACGAACTTAGGCGGATCCTCGTCGTAAGGCCCCCCGTTCGGACTGCCAATATTGGCACACGAATAGATGACGACCAGCAACAGCATTCCATACAACAAGCGGAATGAATTTCGTATATATTTAGTATCCATTTATGTCTATTTCAAATGCATTTGACAAACACGCGCAAAAATAGGGAAAAATCCGGTGAAAATTAGCGATATATAGAGTTATTAATCTATCTTTACATCTATAAGATACAAAATCAACCACATATTAAGATATGTCTATTTTCAGTTGCAAAAAGGGAGAGTAAACCAAAATTCGGAGCCTTTCCCTTCTTCAGAGAAAACACCGATCGAACCGTTCTGCTTTTTGACAAGCATTTCGCTGATCGACAGTCCTAACCCGGTACCTTGCGCAAAATCATTCAGTTTGACAAAACGCTGGAAGATGCGGGAACAGTCTTCTTTCGGGATGCCGCAACCGGTATCCCGGACATAATAGGTCATACCGTTCCCGTCGGGAGAGACACGGTAGCCCAGTACGATAGAGCCCTGAGCGGTGAATTTGATAGCGTTGTTTATAAAGTTCGTCATAACCTGGGTAACTGTCCGGCGTTCGATCTTCATGACACAATCTTTCAAGTCCTTTTCCAATTCCAGCGTCAAGCCTTTTCCTAACAGGTTCATATTGGACAATTGCGCAAACTCCTGCAACAATTCCCGGAGGTTGACTTCTTCGTAAACCGGCTCGATATGCCCGGATTCGATACGGGACATATCTAATATATCATTAATCAGTTGGAGAAGGATACGGTTATTATCGTGGATGATCTTCATATACTTATCTTTCTCCTCTTTTTCCATCTCCGCATCCATCAGCAATTCACTGAAACCGATTATGGCATTTAAAGGTGTACGGATTTCATGGCTCATATTGGCGATAAAAGCTGTTTTCATCAGGTTGCTCTCATCCGCCTGATGCTTGGCTTCCAACAGGTCTATCAAATGTTGCTCCGCCTGTTTGTAGCGGTCGATGCAACTGCTCGTTCCGATCAGCTCGACCACTTCGCCTGTCGCTTCATCCGTCACAGGAATAAAGCGAAACTCAAACCACTCGTATGCACTTCCTTCCGATACATTCGTTCGAACACGTACCTGTATGCTATCTTCCTTGCATTGACGGATTGTCGATACCAGACAATTGTGGAAGTTCAACACATCGTCGGGATGCATAATCTTATAAAACGTTTTCGTTGTGAAAGCCGGTTGAAGTTCTGCCGGAGTGCCGAAACGTTGCAACAGCAGTTCGCAATTAAAGAACCGCTCCGCCAGCGGATCATACTGCCAGGTATAAACTTCACTCTTTTCAAGCGCCAGGGAGACAAGCATCTGATGCCGCTTCAGATCCGCCTGTATAGAGAGGCGTTCCAAACTGATAGCCATTACCTTGGTAAACAGTTTTGCCAGCGACAATTCCGGATCCGTCCAACGCTGGTTATTCCGCTGCCGGATAACAATCAGCACTCCCCAAAGCTTATCACCCGAAAGAATCGGCACGGACATGGATGCCGTATAGGGCATCTTATGGTCAACGATATAATTGAAAAGGTCACACAGTAATTCTTCTTCTCCGAAATAACCGATACGTGTGTATCCTTCCTTATAACGGTCTATAAATTCCGGGATGGTAGACACCTGGAAACCGTTCGGAAGGATGATAGTAGAAGTTTCGCTAAGAACCGTCTCCCTCAGACACATTTTGCTGATTTCTTCATGAAAGGAGAGGTAGCAGCAGGTATCAGCATCATAATGCTCATTGATCAGGCGGAGAATACTCCGGATTCTCAACGTATTGTTTTCCTGGATCATCTCGAGCACGCTGCTCATCAGGCGCTGACTGGTCAGCACATCGTTCTGCGCTTTTTCCTGCAAGTAGATAATCTGGTTGGCAATCTCATCTTGCAGTTTTTCCGGATAACAATAGGAAGTGATATAATTCAAGTTCCCATCATCACCGAACGAACCGATACTGAACCACAGGTAAGCCCTCAAAACGCCATTTTCAGAAAGATGGTGTGTATAGAAATGATACGTCCGGTTCTCCAGGCTCAGACCGGCAATTATATCCCGAAGCGAATCACTTCTGTATTTGGGAAGCAAGTCATGCAGGTTAGAACCTATTATATTGTCCAAATCCATGTACAAAATAGAACATACACATTTATTGGCAGAAGTAATAACACCTTCAGGAGTCAAGGTTATACACGCAATCGGAGCCTGATCGAAGGAAAAAGACAGATGCTTTTTATCTCCATTCAAACGTTCAACTTCTTTCTTTGAAGCTAAAAGTTCTTCATCGCGTTCTTGCAGCAAACGGAGAAGTTCTTCCTTTGGCAGTATATCGTAATTCATGCGCTTAATAATTGAGAGCTGTTGACATTGCAAATATGCACATATTTTTTGATTATCAAGCCAATTCGCTCCTCAATATATCAATAATGGAATGATATAGCAGATTGTTTCAACATCCTGAACCCGATCCTGCAATACAAACACTTCTTCTTTTCGCAATATTCGCGCTTCAACTGGATAAGCGCCTGGCTGTCGCCTGCATGGCGGACGGTGATGCCAGCATGACAAAAGGTGGAAACAATGCTGTTCTTTTCCGGCGGAATGCTTTCCAGAAGACGGGTGGCCCGTTCGCAATATTCAGGCTGTTTGTTGCGGAGTCCATAAGCAAAAAGCATCGGGACAACCGTATTGATCAGCAGGATGTTCAAGGCATTCTCACCTATCGGTTTCTCCTTACGGGGAGAGGCACAGCGAAAATGGTAGTGCGTTTCCCAATAGTCCGAAGGTGATACACGGAAATACTTCTTGATTTCCCCGGTACTCCCCGCCTCCAGGATTGCAGAGAAAAGTGTGTCGTGCTGTACCCAGAGAGTCGCTAACTGGGCCACTTTGAGATAGGGAAAGTTCACGGGCCGGGTACGCAGGCTCTTAAACACAAAATCATCCATTGGCGAAAGGCCGAACTTATGCCGCAGGAACTCATATTCGCGTTGCAACAACCGGTAATAATGATCCTCATTCTCTTCCGCCAGCATACCCGCCTGCCCGAAAAGCATCGCCTCCACCTGCGAAGAACTGCTCCTCTGTTTTCGGATGCAACGGAGCGGAAGGCTTTTTGCCAGTCTTTCGAACGCATCGTTATTCACGCCAAAACCGAAATTGCGGGTTAAAGTAATATAAAAGACCTCATTCCAATCGTTGTTATAAGCATCCAGGAGGGTAAAGATGTCATGTGTCTTCCGTTCCAGCCGCTCGCTCAGCAGCGCTTCCAGCCAGCAGTCGATGTGCAGCGGTTCGATCTGCCGGATATAATCGAGGCACGGAAGGGATGTTTCGCGGTAAAGCAGCCAGTCTATGCTCCGGGCAACAGTATCGGGAACAGCCAAGACCAACTGCGGAATCGGTTCGCCATTTGTCCGGACAGGCAGGAAGTCATCCACACCGGTAACATGCAGGACCACGCTGTCGTAAGCCTTGTCCGTATCATGGTGATGAAGCAGCCAGTCGGAGGATTTATCGTGTATTTCCACACTTCCGACCCATAATGTTCCGTCGATTTTTATTTTTGCATTGAAGAAATCCGGTCCCGCATCCGTATTCTGCATTCCAGGGTCAATCACCTGGACAGGGCGTCCGTCTGTAGTAGCCAAAGAAGCGGCTGCGTAAAGTTTGTATTTCCAAACATAATGTAATAAACGTTCCATCTTTTTTCAGAGTTAAGATTTATGCCCCAAATCTAAGCATTATTCTTTATATTTGCAGCACGTTATCAATGGAAAATTGAAAATTGAGAATTGAAAGTTAAATATATAGATATGAAGATTGCACTTATCGGTTACGGAAAGATGGGAAAGACCATCGAACAGATTGCACTTGGCAGAGGACACCAGATCGTGTCTATCGTAGATATAAACAACCCGGAAGAGATACACTCCGACAATTTCAAGAGCGCCGACGTCGCCATCGAGTTTACTACCCCAGCTACGGCATTCAACAACTATATGCAGTGTTTTGCTGCCGGTGTCCCGGTCGTATCGGGCACGACAGGTTGGCTCGACCGGGTCGGCGAGATTAAGGAAATGTGCGAGAAAGAAGGAAAAACCTTCTTCTATGCCTCCAACTTCAGCATCGGTGTCAACATCTTCTTCGCCCTCAACAAATATCTGGCAAAGATCATGAACAACTTCCCTGCCTACGACGTCAAGATGATGGAAACGCATCATATCCACAAACTGGATGCACCGAGCGGAACAGCTATCACACTGGCCGAAGGAATCCTTGAAAACGTCGACCGGAAAGAACGCTGGACACTGGAAACGGCCGAAAAGGCAACCGACATCCCCATCCACGCCATTCGTGAAGGAGAAGTACCGGGCATTCATGAGATTACCTACGAGTCGGATGTCGACACGATTAGTATCAAGCACGATGCCAAGAGCCGTGCAGGTTTTGCGCTGGGAGCCGTCGTTGCCGCCGAATTTACCGCCGGCAAGAAAGGGTTCCTCGGAATGGACGATATGCTTAAATTCTAAATTAACAAAAAGAACACATGAAGAAGTTTTCTAAAAAACAATGGATTAAATTCAGCATAGCAGCCATCCTCTATCTGCTTTTCACGCTCTGGATGCAAAATGCCTGGTTACTGCTCGGCCTGATTGTGCTGGTCGATATATTCCTTACCCAGTATATTCCCTGGGGAGCCTGGAAACGAACGAAAAATCCGCAAGTACGCAACGTGCTGGAATGGGTGGACGACATCCTGTTTGCACTGGTTGCCGTCTACTTTATCAATATTTTCATCTTCCAGAACTACCAGATCCCCAGTTCATCGCTGGAGAAGTCGCTCCTGGTAGGCGATTACCTGTTCGTCAGCAAATTGAGCTACGGACCGCGCGTACCGAACACGCCGATCGCTTTCCCGCTGGTACAGAACACACTGCCGTTCTTCAACTGCAAGTCTTACCTGGACTGGCCGGAATGGGATTACAAGCGGGTGAAAGGTTTCGGAAATGTAAAACGGAACGATATTGTCGTGTTCAACTTTCCGGCAGGCGATACAATTGCCATGAAGGTACAGAACCCGGACTATTATTCATTAGTAAAAGAGTACGGACGGGAAGCGATCCGGCTGAATAAAGCCCAATTCGGAGACGTCATCTACCGCCCTGTCGACAAGCGCGAGAACTATGTTAAGCGCTGCATTGGTATGCCGGGCGACACGCTTGAAGTCCGCAACAACCAGGTATACATCGACGGCGTTGCCGCCAAGAACCCGGAAAAGATGCAGCTCAAATATCTGTTGGAAACAAACGGTTCGATGTTAAGCGAAGAGCAATTCCGCTTGCTGGACATCAGCAAGGACGACCGTGCGATGATCGACGGCAACAATAATACGTCACTGATGGCATTCTTAGGAATCAAGCCGAATGAAAACGGACAATACAATCCTGTCTATCATATCCCGTTAACCCAAAAAGCGCTTGAGATTGCGAAAAAACTTCCGATCGTCAAGAACATATTTGTCGAACCGGACACATTCGGCGGCGACACATATTATCCGGTAGGTTATGAGACCGGCTGGAGCCGTGACAACTACGGACCGATATGGATACCGAAGAAGGGCGCAACAATCCCGCTGACCGAGCACAATCTGGCCCTCTATGAACGTTGTATCGTCAACTACGAACACAACAAACTCGAAGTAAAAGACGGAAAAGTCTATATCAACGGCAAGCCGGAGACATCCTATACATTCAAATACGATTATTACTGGATGATGGGCGACAACCGTCACAACAGCGCCGACAGCCGCTCGTGGGGCTTTGTTCCGGAAGACCATATCGTTGGAAAACCGATTATGATCTGGCTCTCTTTGGATAAAGACCGCAGTCTGTTCGACGGCGGCATCCGCTGGAACCGTATGTTCCGCTGGGTACATCCTGACTAAAAGTATGAAACAATTCCTGATATCCACGTTCAAATGGTTGGCGATGATCCTCGTCATTGCAGGAATTGTTATGTCCGTCCGCCACTTCTGCGTCGAGTCTTACCGGATATCGACAAATGCAATGGAAGAGGCTTTACACCAGGGCGATTACATCTTGGTAAACAAGCTGCCGGTCGAAGGAAATCCTGGACGGAACAGGGTCGTTCTGTTTACCAGTCCGCTGTTGAAAGACACCGTGAGCAGTCCCCTCTTCCTGAGCCGTTGCATCGGCATGCCAGGCGATACGATCCTTATCAGCAGCGAAGGATATGAGGTGAACGGAAAACGATTGCCTCATTCGCCCCGTTCCCTCAGTACCTATTTCATCACCCAAAAGAGTGCGGCCGATTTCCTGAAAGCATTGCAAAAACTGAATATTCCCGTAAGAGACTCGAAAAGCGAAACGTTCGGATTCTCCATCTCGCTCACGACCTTCGAAGAATACCAGTTGCGTGAAGAACTGACGGAAGATATGAATATCCATTTCATCCGGAACCAGGCCGCCCCCTACAAACTGATTGTCCCGCGAAAAGGCCGGGCTTACCGCTTGGACGAAGCAGCCCTCACCGCCTGCAAGGAAGCAATCCGGGCACAGGCCGGCGACAAAGCCGTCTTCCGCGACGGCAAGCTCTATCTGGACGGACGGGAGACGACGTTCTTTTTTTTCGATCAGGATTATTACTGGATGCTTTCCGACAACGTGAACGAATCGGTCGACTCCCGCCACCTGGGCTTTATCCCCCGCGATCATATCATCGGAAACGCCTGGTTCTGCTGGTTCAGCGCCGACAAACAACGAATCTTTAAACCCGTACATTGATGCAATCCGCGTATATTTCAACGACCTATCTGGGCCCTGTCCAGCAATATTGCAAACTGCTCCAATACCCGGAGATACGGCTGGAAACTGCCGAGAACTACCTGAAGCAGACCTATCGTAACCGCTGCACCATCGCTGCCGCCAACGGGCCTCTCGCCCTGTCCGTCCCCATCGTAAAGCCGGACAGCCTGAAATGTCCGGTCAAAGATATCCGCATCTCGGATCACGGCAACTGGCGCCACCTGCATTGGAACGCGCTGGTATCGGCCTACAACATGAGTCCCTTCTTCGAATATTACGAAGAAGACTTCGCCCCTTTTTACCAAAAGAAATATGATTTCCTGTTCGATTACAACGAAGAACTGCGCGGATTGATTTGCCGCCTGTTGGACATACAGCCGAACATCATCTACACGGAAGAATACCTGCCGGACGTCGAGCATGACTTCCGCGAAACGATCCGCCCCAAGCACGAAGGCGAAGACCCGGAGTTCCGTCCGCAACCTTACTATCAGGTATTCCGGGACAAACACGGCTTTCTGCCGAACATGAGCATCGTAGATTTGCTGTTCAACATGGGACCGGAAGGGTTGCTGGTGTTGCGGGATTCGATCGAAGCAAACCTTTGATATACTCCCTTCCAAGTGTAAAACATTCAGTCTTGCATCAATTGTAAAACAAAGCATACAGAATAATAATGAAAGGTTGAAGGGTTTTGGGCGGATGAAATAAATAATCCGAATCCTTGCACAGTTTATAGATTCTGGCGAATATTGTACTCCTTTTTTGCAACATCCGGCGAGGATGTACGCTTATATAATAAAGAACCAAGTTATTGTCATATGAAAAAGAGCATAATATACACCGGTACCGGTGATAAGGGGACCACTTCCCTGGTGGGTGGACAGCGCGTATCGAAGGCACACCAGCGTATTGAGAGTTACGGAACGGTCGACGAGCTGAATTCGTTTATCGGTTTGTTGATCACTTCCTTGGAAGAACAGGCCGACCAGGATTTCTTGCTGTTCGTCCAGCACAAACTGTTTACAATCGGCTCCTATCTGGCAACCGACCAGGAGAACACCGAGCTGAAGGTAGAAAGCCGGGTGACGCCGGAAACAATCACCCGCATCGAGAAGGAGATAGACCGCCTCGACAACGAACTGCCCAAGATGCGTAACTTCGTTTTGCCCGGAGGAAGCCGTTCGGCGTCGCTGGCGCATGTCTGCCGCACGGTCTGCCGGCGTGCCGAACGCCAGATTTACCGCTTGGCGGAGACGATACCTGTTGAAGAACCTGTTCTCGTTTTTATGAACAGACTGTCTGATTATCTGTTTGTTCTGGCGCGCAAGGAATGTCTGCGGAATAATGGTAAAGAAATTATTTGGGATTATACTTGCATCTAAAGAATATTGTTTTATTTTTGCGGAAAATTTGAGAACCTAACCACCAAGGTGGTTATTAATACTTGACAGCTATGTATTGGACATTAGAGTTAGCTTCAAAATTGGAAGACGCACCCTGGCCTGCAACCAAGGATGAATTGATTGACTATGCACAACGTTCAGGCGCTCCACTGGAAGTGATTGAAAATTTGCAGGAAATGGAAGATGAGGGTGAGATTTACGAATGTATGGAAGATATCTGGCCCGACTATCCAAGTAAAGAAGACTTTTTCTTCAACGAAGAAGAATATTAATGTGCGATAAACGCATACAGGCATGAAATAATAACGAGGTGGCAGGGCTATATCCCGCCGCCTCGTTTGCTTTATATACAATTTATTTGGATTTGTTCCGTTTCATGATATATGAAGAAATATCTCCTGCTTATTATTCTTTTAGTTACCAGTGTCACGGGGGTGCGGGCGCAATACGACTCGCAGCTAAGCCAGTATTTCATGGCGATGGGATACTACAACCCGGCCTATGCAGGTGTTTCGGGAGATTTGAACATGCTGGCTCTTGCACGTTTGCAATATATCGGGATAGAGGGAGCACCAAAATCGTTTTTTATCAATGCGGATATGCCTTTGAAACTGGGCAAGACCAATAACGGTGTAGGATTGGTTATCTTTACCGAAGGGATCGGACTTATTCATACTACGCATGTAAACGTGCAGTATGCTTACAAGCAGAAGCTGTTCGGCGGGACGTTGAGCGTCGGTGTCCAGCTCGGGATTGCGAACCAGTCGTTCGACGGTGAAGGCGTATACTATCCGACCAGCGACTATCATCAGCAGGAAGACCAAGCGATTCCACAGGTGCAGGTGAGCGGTATGGGGTTCGATATGAATGCCGGCCTCTACTACACGCATAAGAAGTTTTATGTAGGTCTGGGAGCCACGCACCTGAACAAAACGGAGATCGCTTTGGACGAGTATTCCTCTATGTATCTCACCAGCACATATAATTTGACGGGCGGATACAATATTCAGTTTCGAAACCCGTTGTATGAATTACAGCCGTCTGTATTCCTGAAAACGGATATGCAGAACTTTCAGGCGGATATTACCGCCCGGCTGGTATATAATAAGATGTTTAACGGAGGTTTTTCCTGGCGTGTGAATGAGTCGGTGATCCTGTTGTTAGGAGCGAAGATCGGAAGTTTTCAAGTTGGTTATGCGTATGATTACCCTACCACGCCCCTTTTTAAAGCAACGAGCGGAAGCCACGAGATTGTGGTGAGCTACAAATTGAAGTTGAAGAAATCGAAGTCAGGAAAGAATAGACACAAAAGTGTACGTATATTATAGTATATGAAAAAAGTATTGTTAGTACTTGCGGCAGTAGCCTTGTTTACCTCATGTGGCAGAACCCTCTCCGGCGGCGGGGGTGAAGTGACAGGGGTACGATCGGTTGCGTTTAACGAACCGGCCCCTTACGGGATGGTTCTGATCAAAAGACGTCCGATATCACTGATATGGCTCGTTCGAAATGGGACCCGCCGATAAGGATTCCCTGTGGGGGATCAACCCGGAAACGAAAGGCGTCTCTTTCGATGCTTTCTGGATGGACGAGACGGAGGTGACGAATGCCAAATACCGCCAGTTTGTGTATTGGGTGCGCGACTCCATCATCCGCGAACGTCTGGCCGACCCTGCATACGGCGGCAACGACCTGTTTAAGATTACCGAAGACAAATACGGCGAACCGGTTACTCCGCATCTCGACTGGAGCCGTCCAATCCCCTGGAAGCGCGCCAATGAAGACGAGATCCGGGCGATCGAGAGCGTCTACACCGTAAATCCGGTGACGGGCGAGAAGACGTTGGACCCGAAACAGATGGTCTATAAATATGAATGGTACGACTACACGTCGGCCGCCCTGCGCAAGCATAATCTGGACCCCGCCGCCCGTGTGCGCAATACCGATATACAGGTCGACCCGAACGAGGTGATCATGATCTCCAAAGATACGGCATACATTACGGAAGAAGGCGAGATCGTGAACGAAACCATTACCCGCCAGCTGAGCGGCCCCTGGGATTTCCTGCATACCCGTATTGTGAATGTCTATCCGGATGAAAGTTGCTGGGTGAACGACTTCAACAATGCTTACAACGAGCCTTATATGCGTATGTATTTCTCGCATCCCGGCTACGACGATTATCCTGTAGTGGGTGTTTCCTGGGAACAGGCTACCGCTTTCTGCGTATGGCGCACCGACTTGTTCAAGCAATCCCTGAACTTCCCTAACGGACAGGCGATCGAACCGTTCCGCTTGCCGACCGAAGGCGAGTGGGAATATGCAGCCCGTACAGGCAAGAACGAAAACAAATATCCTTGGGCAGGTGACGACCTGATGAACAGCAAAGGCTGCTTCCTCGGTAACTTCAAGCCCGGAAAAGGCAATTATACGGAAGACGGACATCTGATCACTTCGCGCGTCGGCTCCTTCGCCCCGAACGAATTCGGCCTGTTTGACATGGCGGGTAACGTGGCGGAATGGACTTCGACCTCTTATTCCGAATCCGGCCCGAGCCAGATGAGCGATATGAACCCCGACCTGCGCTACAACGCGGCTAAGGAAGACCCATACGCGATGAAGAAGAAAGTCGTTCGCGGCGGTTCCTGGAAAGACGTGGCACAGTTCATCCGTTCGGATATGCGCACCTTCGAGTACCAGAACGAAACACGTTCTTACATCGGTTTCCGTTGCGCCCGTACACAGATCGGTTTCTCGAGAGGTAAAAGCAAGAAATAACAAAGAAATATACAATCATGGGAAAATATAGAAGATATAAGAACAGAGTCGAAATGTACCTCGCCAGCGAAAAGGGTAAGCGAGTGCTGAATTTCTGTTATAGCTGGGGTGCTTCCATTGTAATCATCGGCGCCCTGTTCAAATTATTACACTTGCCGTATGGTAACCAGATCCTTTTTATCGCCATGACGGTCGAAGCGTTGGTATTCTTTATCTCCGCATTCGAACGTCCGAACAAGGAATACCACTGGGAAGAAGTGTTCCCCGTCCTGAAGTCTAAGAACCCGCTGGACCGTCCGGACTTTGCCAATAGCACGATCGCAGGCATGATGAATGCGGCGGATAATATAACGGATGATGAGGCCGGTAGCGGTCTGAACATCAGCATAGGCGGCAAGTCTGCTTCCGGCTTAGGTAACCTCGGCCTGGATGTGAGCGAGGAAGATACCAAGAATCTCTCCGACAGCATCAAGAAGCTGAGCGGTGCAGCCGAACAGATCTCCAAAATGGCGGAACTGACGGAAGCCACCCAGAAGTATCTGGAACAACTCTCCGGCATGTCCGAACACATGGAACGGTTCAGCCAGGTGACCAGCTCGCTGACCAACGTGTCCGACACGCTGCTTAATTCCTATAAGAGCATCACGGACAACTCCGACGGCATCAACCAGAATTCACGCGGCTATGTGCAGCAGATGGAGATGCTGAACCGCAATATCTCCGGCCTGAACACAATCTACGAAATACAGCTGAAGAGCATCAGCTCGCAGATCGAATCGATCGAACATATCAACGGCGGCCTGAACCGCATCCGCGAAATGTACGACGGCTCTGTAGTCGACAGCTCTGTCTTCCGTAACGAAACGGAAAAGATGACGCGCCAACTGGCTGAACTGAACCAGGTCTACAGCCGTCTGTTGCAGGCTATGACAGTCAACATGGGCTATCAACAACCCGCACAGCCGCAGCAACCTGTTTACCAACAGCAACCGCAGCAACAACAGCCGCAACAGCAGAATTACCAGCAGCCGTATCAGCAGCCGTACGGATACCAACAGCAGGCTCCGTATACAAACAACCCAATGAAGTAATCGAATATGTCAGGAATAGCAAATAATCCCAATTCGCCCCGTCAGAAGATGATCAACCTGATGTATCTGGTGTTCATCGCTATGATGGCACTCAATGTGTCGTCGGAGGTACTCGACGGTTTCGAACTGGTGGAAGACAGCTTGCGAACCTCTATCGATAATACTTCCAGCCGCAACGATATTGTCACTAATGAGCTGAAAGACTATTATCAGAGCAATCCCGAAAAGGTGCGCGAATGGTACGAAAAGGGTATGAAGGTGAAAGAAGCTTCCGACAGCCTGTACAACTATGTGCAGGACCTGAAGGTGCGTATCGCGCAGATTGCCGACGGTAAGAATGCCAATGTCAATAACATCGACCATAAGGACGATCTCGAAGCCGCTTCCCGCGTGATGCTCTCGCCTGTCTCGGGTGAAGGGAAGAACCTGCGTAAAAGCATCGAGGCCTATCGCATGATGTTGGGCGAGATGGTGGAAGACTCCGCCAAGACCCGCATTATCGAAGCGAGCCTGTCGACGAAAGCGCCCCATAAGGCGGGAATCAACACCCGTACGTGGGAAGAAGCTTTGTTCGAAAATATGCCGGTGGCGGCAGCCGTCACCTTGTTGACGAAGATGCAGAGCGACATCCGCTATGCCGAAGGTGAAGTTTTGTCGAACCTGTTGAGCAGTGTCGATGTGCGCGACTATCGCGTGAACCAGATCACCGCCCAGGTGATTCCGGAAAGCCAGATCGTGATGCGCGGCAGCCAGTATAGAGCCAATATCGTCCTCTCTGCTGTCGATTCGACCAAGCGTCCTTCCGTCTTTGTGAACGGTAAGGAACTGCCTTACGACGCGAACGGTATGTTTACAGCCGTAGCCGGGACACCGGGTACTTATCCGGTGAAAGGATATATCGAAATGCCGGGCAGCGACGGAAGCGTCATGCGCCGCGAGTTCGAAAGCGAATATTTCGTGACCGAGCCGAGTGCGACGGTTGCACCGGTCTTGATGAATGTATTATATGCAGGATATGTCAACCCGATCCGTATCGCTGTGCCGGGCGTACCGAGCGGCAATGTGACGGCCACGATGACAAACGGAACATTGACGCGTAAAGGCGACCTTTGGGAAGCGCGTCCTGCAACAGTCGGAACAGATGCTGTCGTCTCTGTCCATGCCAAGATGGCGGACGGGCGCAGCGTAGAGATGGCGAAGACGACTTTCCGTGTCCGCCCCCTGCCGGACCCGATGCCTTTTATCGAGTATAAGGACCAGAACGGCAACGTCCGCAAATTCCGCGGCGGCCAGTTCTCCAAACGGAGCCTGCTGGAAGCCGACGGCATCCAGGCCGCTATCGACGACGACCTGCTGAACGTGCCGTTCAAGGTGTTGAGCTTCGAGCTGACCTTCTACGACTCGATGGGTAACATCATCCCGGAAGTCACGCAAGGCAGCCAGTTCTCACAACGTCAGAAAGACTATATCCGTCGCCTGGCAAGAGGCAAGCGCTTCTACATCACCCATGTGAAAGTGTTAGGTCCGGATAACAAGGAACGAACCATTCCGACCGTCGAAGTAATCGTAAATTAACGAACGTAGGGGCAGGGTCCAAACCTGCCCTCAAATAGATAAAGATATGAAACGTTTTTATTACATAGCAACCCTCGTTGCCGCCCTGTTCGCCTCCCTTCCCATGCAGGCGCAGGAGGAAGCCGGCAACGCGCAGCAGCAACAGCAGAGACGTCGCGGTCCCGAAGCGAGTCGTGGCGCCCGTGCCGACGAGAATAAAGAAGGCGGCATGCCCGAGTTGACCGTGCGTGCACAGGATATGAACGAACGGATGACGCAGCACGTCGGCAACGCCCGGTGGATGCGTGTCATCTACCGCCAGATAGACCTGACGAAGGAGCAGAACGCGCCCCTTTATTATCCCACCCAGCCGATGAACGGACAGATGAACCTGTTCTCCATCATCTTCCAGCTCGTTTGCGAGGGCAAGCTCTCCGCCTACGAATACCTGGACGGCTACGAGGACTTCAGCGACAACCGCAAGCTCGACCTGAAAGTCATGCTCGACCGCTGCCGTATCTACTACGAAGAGACGGCGGGTGCTAATAACGAACCGGCCAGCTTTGTCGTGAACGAAAGCGACATCCCTTCCGGTGATGTGCGTTCCTACTATGTGAAGGAAGCCTGGTACTTCGACCAGAACAACTCCGTGTTCGATGTCAAGACACTGGCGATCTGCCCGATCCTGACGATCGTGGACGATATGGGACAGAACACGATGCCGATGTTCTGGATTCCGTACGAAGATCTCCGTCCCTACATCAACACCGCCTATATCATGACGTCTAACATCAACAACGCCATGACCTTCACGCTCGACGACTACTTCCGCCGCCGCATGTTCCAGGGCGATATCTTCAAGACGCAGAACCTGATGAACCAGCCTCTGCAAGCCTATTGCCCGACACCCGACTCGCTGAAACGCGAACAGGAACGCATCGAGAACCAGCTCGTCACCTTCGAGAAGTCTCTCTACCTGCAACCTGACACCGCCCAGCTCGCCGCCGACACAAAAGGCAAAAAGACCAAGAGCGCAACCGTCTCCGCCCGCGGCCAGAAAACGGAAGCCGTCAAAGAAAGCAAGCAGAAGGAAGTCAAAGTAAAAGCCCCCAAAGCACAGAAGAGCGCCCCGGTCCGGAGTGTACGGCGCAGGAGGTAGTTGTTATTACGGATATTTGCTTATATTTGTAGCATAATAACGAAGAGAGCAATGAAAACAACCTCCGAAATAGTAGAAATGCTACGTGACTTCAAAGCCCGTTCGGCCGAGAAGTATGGTATTGTCACCCTCGGCCTTTTCGGTTCTGTTGCACGTGGGGAACAAAGGGAAGGGAGTGACATTGATGTTTGCCTGAAGCTGCGTGAAACGAGCTATCATACATTAATGGATATCAAGGAAGACCTCGAACAGCTATTCCATACGAAAGTAGATGTAATCACCTTGCACGACACAATGCGCGCATTGTTCCGGCATAATATCGAACAAGATGCAATCTTTATCTAAGACAACGGCACTCGATATGCTTGAGTTCGTCAGCATGAGGACGAATTTAGCAATGACCTGTATGGAAGGCGTATCCGGTACACAGGAACTATTATTGTCGAACGAAGGCATGAACTTATTTGATGCAACCTGTATGCGTCTTCAGACCATAGGCGAGACTATGAAGAAACTTGATACCTTCACGGGAGGGAATCTCCTGAAATGTTACAAGGAAATCTTCTGGCGTGATATTTTCGGACTCCGTAATATTATCTCACATGATTACCTGGCGATAGACCCGGAGCTTATATTCGATGTCGTAAGTATAGAACTCCCTGTTCTGTCTCTCTCTTTGCAATCTATTATTTCAGATGTTAAAGCTGGGAAGCATGATAGCTTATTCCGCTAACCCCTGCAAAAACGCCTCCAACACCACCCCCGTTTCGACCAGTCCCAAGCGTTTGCGCATGCGGCTACGGGCTTTATTGACGCCGGAGCGGGAGATGCCTAAGGTGAGGGCGATTTCATCGTTGTTCAGTTTCAGGAACAGGAGCATGGCGATCAGTTCGTCCATGCGGGTCAGGTCGGCACACCGGTTGTGCAGTGCCGGCAGATAGTCCGGGCAAACCGACTGGAAGCTCTGCCGGAAGTTCGCCACCTCGCTGGGGCCTGAAAGCGGTTTCGACAGTTTCGCATGCAGCTCGCTGATATCCCGCCGGCGCGATGCCTCCTTGAGTTCCTGTTCCCGTTCGCCCAAGACTTGCGAGAGCTTGGCATACTGCTCGTCCCGCGTATGCACCCCGTCCAAGAGAGAAGTAATCTGTGCCAGGCGCGCCTCGCTGACCCGGCGTAACAGCCGTTGCCGCTGCCGGAAATAGAGCCCGCCCGCCAGGAGCAGGAACGCTAATGCCCCCGTCGACACCCATGCTAACGTCAGCGTACGCCCCTTCAACGCCACCTCCGCCGTCAACGCCCGGTTCTCCTGTTCCTTGCGTCCCGTCTCGTAGCGCACGTTCGCACCGATAGCGGCGTTCAGTTTCTCTTCCCGGTTCAGCGAATCCGCTGCCGCCATGGCAGCAGGATATAACGCCGCCATTTCGCGCAACCGTCCTTCCCGTGCATACCAGTCGAGCAGGACGCGCGACGAGGCGGCATACTGCTCCTGCCAGTCCATCTGCGCCAACTCGCCCACCGCCTGCTCCATCAGCCGGATACCTTCAGCCACCGAGCCCGAGGCAGCCAATACCTGTCCGTAGAGGAATCGCGCCGGCACCTTGTCCACCAGGCGTG
>OGZX01000936.1_pt1 | contig 32266 bp, 21 predicted proteins | sample 1576881 | NCBI WGS metagenome assembly OGZX01 (sample SAMEA3541542, study PRJEB24748) | human gut metagenome | biome: human gut; feature: human-associated habitat; material: faeces | place: China | collected 2012 | reverse complement strand
AAAACCAAATATCACCCGTCTCCAGTCGTTGAAGATGAAGTAGCAGGAACTGATGATAACAACATCACAAGCCATTATCATGCGTCCCAGAGTGACGTCGTGGTATTTGTTGATAATGGCGGCGATAATGTCCGTACCGCCGGTACTTCCGTTACAGTTGAATACCACTCCCAGTCCGATACCGCACATTGTAGCGCCTATCAGGCAAGCCATGAAGTCCTGTCCGGGTCCCAGTATTTGCGGGGGAACACCGTCTGCTCCATTCACTAGTACCTGGAAGAACCACAGGAAGAAGGTCAGTCCGAAGATGGCAAATGTAGTCTTGATACTGAACTTCGGTCCCAGTATTTTGATGGCAAACGTCATCAGGACGGCATTGATGATGAAATACGACCATTGGATAGGAAATCCGGTGGCGTAGTAAATGATAGCACCGATACCGGTAGTACCGCCGGTCGTAATCTGATAGGGGATAAGGAACGCTGCCCATCCCATGGCATAGCTGATGAGTCCGAAAGTGATGAAGACGTAGTCTCTCAACTCTCTCATCACTTCCGCTTTTGCTGGTTTTGTAATTCGCATATCTATTATTTAACAACGATGTTTACGATCTTCTTCGGCACTACGATTACCTTAGCGATGGCTTTGCCTTCTATCCACTTTTCAGAACGTTCGTCTGCCAATACAGCGGCCTGAATGGCATCTGCTGCTGCATCTGCAGGGAACTCCATGTTGAAACGTGCCTTTCCGTTGAAGGAAATGGTATAGTTAACCGTATCTTCTACCAGGTATTCTTCGTTGTGTTGCGGCCATTGGGCATCGCATACGGAACCTGTATTACCCAACGTTGCCCACAGTTCCTCGCATACGTGGGGAGCGAAAGGAGCCAGTACGATAACAAACTGGTTCAGTATTTCCTTTTTGCTGCATTTCAATGTAAACAACTCGTTTACACAAATCATGAAAGCACTGATGCTGGTGTTGTAAGAGAACTGTTCGATGTCTCCCGTTACCTTCTTGATAAGTTTGTGCAGTGATTTCAGTTCTTCTTTGGTAGCCGGTTCGTCTGTTACCATGTAGTTGTCATTGCGGTCGTAGAACAGGCTCCAGAACTTCTTGATGAAGCGGTGTACACCGTCTATACCGTTCGTATCCCACGGTTTGGATTGCTCAACCGGACCGAGGAACATTTCGTACATACGAAGTGTGTCTGCACCGTATTTCTCTACAATCATGTCGGGATTGACAACGTTGAACATGGATTTACTCATCTTTTCCACAGCCCATCCGCAGATGTACTTGCCGTCTTCGAGGATGAACTCTGCCGTTTCGTATTCGGGACGCCATGCCTTGAAGGCTTCAAGATCCAGGATGTCATTGGATACGATGTTTACATCCACATGGAGTGGGGTAGTGTCGTACTGGTCTTTCAGGTTCAGAGATACGAACTTATTGGTATCTTTGATACGATAAACAAAGTTGCTTCGACCTTGAATCATACCCTGGTTCACCAGTTTCTGGAACGGTTCTTCTACTGCCGAAACACCGAGGTCGTGCAGGAACTTGTTCCAGAAACGGGAATATATCAAGTGACCGGTGGCGTGTTCGGTACCACCTACATAGAGGTCTACGTTACGCCAGTATTCATCTACTTTCTTGTCGACAAGGGCAGTGTGGTTGTGCGGATCCATATAGCGCAGATAGTAAGCGCTTGAACCTGCAAAGCCGGGCATGGTGTTGAGTTCCAGCGGGAAGATGGTAGTGTTGTTTATCTTTTCGTTTTCTACTACGCATTTGTTTACGGTGTCCCAAGCCCATTTGGTAGCGTGTCCCAACGGGGGTTCACCTGTTTCGGTAGGCAGGAATTTGGCTACTTCGGGAAGTTCGAGGGGCAGACAGCTTTCGTCAATCATATAAGGCATTCCGTCTTTGTAGTAAACCGGGAACGGTTCACCCCAGTAACGCTGGCGTGAGAAGATGGCATCGCGCAGGCGGAAGTTTACTTTCACACGTCCCAGGTTATGCTCTTTTACGTATTTCTTAGTAGCTTCAATAGCTTCTTTGATGGTCAATCCGTTTAATGAAAGGTCGCAATAAGGAGCGACACCCTGGCGCGGAGAGTTGCATACGATACCTTCCTTGGCATCGAAGCTTTCTTCGCTTACGTCGCAGCCTTCTACCAACGGACGGATTTCCAGTCCGAAGTGTTTGGCGAAAGCATAGTCGCGGCTATCGTGTGCAGGTACAGCCATGATAGCGCCTGTTCCGTATCCGGCAAGTACATAGTCGCTGATCCAGATGGGCACTGCTTCGCCGGTGAAAGGATTCACGGCATAGCTTCCGGAGAATACACCGGTAACGCTGCGGTCGGCAATGCGTTCACGTTCGGTACGCTTCTTGGTACGTTCCAGGTAAGCGTCTACTTCTGCTTTCTGTTCCGGGGTGGTGAGTTGCGGTACCAGTTCGCTTTCGGGAGCCAATACCATGAAGGTAACGCCGAACATCGTATCTGCACGGGTGGTGAAGATGGTAAATTCGAGGTCGCTGTCCTTTACTTTGAATTGTATTTCGGCACCTTCGCTACGGCCTATCCAGTTCTTTTGAGTTTCTTTCAGCGATTCGGTCCAGTCGATGGTATCGAGTCCGTCCAACAGGCGTTGTGCATAGGCGGACACGCGGAGACACCATTGGCGCATCTTCTTCTGGACAACGGGGAAGCCGCCGCGTTCTGATACGCCGTCCACTACCTCGTCGTTGGCAAGCACCGTGCCCAGTTGGGGACACCAGTTCACCATCGTTTCGCCCAGGTAGGCGATACGGTAGTTCATCAGTATTTCCTGCTGTTCTTTTTCGCTCTTGGCGTTCCATTCCTGGGCGGTGAAGCTGATTTCTTCGCTGCAAGCGGCATTCAGACCTTCGTTGCCGTATGTGGCGAATGCGTCAATCAATTCCTGGATGGGACGTGCCTGTTTTTCGTCGTTGCAGTAGTAGCTATTGAACATCTTCTGGAAAGCCCATTGAGTCCAGTGGTAATATTCGGGTTCGCAAGTGCGGATTTCGCGGTCCCAGTCGAAAGAGAAACCGATCTTGTCCAGCTGCTCACGATAGCGGTTGATATTGTTGACGGTGGTAATTGCAGGGTGCTGTCCCGTTTGTATGGCATACTGCTCGGCGGGGAGTCCGTATGCATCATATCCCATGGGATTCAGAACATTGAAACCTTGCAGTCGTTTGTAGCGGGCGTAAATATCAGAAGCAATATATCCCAGCGGATGGCCTACGTGCAAGCCCGCACCGGATGGGTAGGGGAACATATTCAGCACATAGAATTTCTGCTTCTTTTCGTCTTCCGTCACTTGGTAGGTTTTATTTTCCACCCACCGTTTCTGCCATTTCTTTTCAATCTCCCTGAAATTGTATTCCATAATGGTATTTGTTAGTATATTGTTGAAAACACTGTTAGTTCTATGGTTTAAACCAGTTAATAACTGGTTAATAGCGGTGCAAAGTTACGGGTTTATTTTCAGATTTGTATATAAGTAGTATAAAAAACACAGCTCAACGCTTGATAATTCATTTTTTATTACCTATATTTGTGATGTGCTTTTAAAACTAATTTTTTGTTTGTAATACAAGTAATAGCTAAATTAGTTCAATAGGATTTTACAAGAAAAGATTTTTAGGATATTCCAAGGGATGAAGTCTGAGAAGATTCCATCCCTTTTTATTTAAAATGATGTATCTTTGCACGCAACTTACAGGCGGACAAACGTATGAATCCAAAGAAAAACTACACTTATCACCTGATTGCTATCTGCACAGTGGCAATATGGGGTTTGACATTTATCTCTACGAAAGTATTAATCGAGCACGGTCTTTCTCCTCAGGAGATATTCCTGCTGCGTTTTCTGATTGCCTATGTGGGCATTTGGTTCATTTCTCCCCGTAAGTTGTTTGCCGATAATTGGAAGGATGAGTTTTGGTTGTTCCTGGGGGGTATCACGGGTGGTTCGTTCTACTTTCTGACGGAGAATACTGCTTTGGAAATTACATTGGCAACGAATGTGGCATTCATTGTCTGCACTACGCCGCTACTTACTACAATCCTTTCTCTGCTGATTTATAAAAAGGAAAAGGCTACCCGCAGCTTGATAGGCGGTTCTTTATTGGCATTGGTCGGAGTGGCACTGGTGGTTTACAATGGTCATTTCGTACTGAAACTTTCTCCGTTGGGTGATTTCCTTACATTGCTTGCCGCTCTTTCATGGGCATTCTACGGCTTGATAATGCGTAAGATGACTGATCGTTACAATATTATTTTCATAACCCGTAAAATATTCTTTTATGGTGTGCTGACCATCCTTCCTGCATTCCTTGTCCGTCCCTGGCAGTTCGATATAGCGAGGCTGACGGAGCCTGCCGTTCTGTTGAACCTTTTGTTCTTGGGTGTATTGGCTTCCTTAATCTGCTTCGCAGTGTGGAACTTGGTGTTGAAGCAACTGGGTACGGTAAGGGCTTCCAATTATATTTATCTCAATCCGCTTTTTACTATGATAGGTTCTGCTTTCCTGCTGGGAGAGCAGTTGACGATAATGGCACTTATGGGGGCTGTATTGATATTGAGCGGAGTATATTGTGCAGGGAAGAAATAAATTATCTCCTTATTATTTTGTTGTTTGCATTTTTCATTGTTTGCATACTCGGTATGCTTATATCGTTGTACCCCCTCTCAGAAATAGTTTTGGGAAGGGGTATAATGAGTCAAGGACTGAATGTAGTTCAGTCCTTGACTCAAAGGCTTTCAGTCCTTGACTGAATACGGTTCATTTAATGACTGAATGTAGTTGATGTGGAGTATGATAGAAATCGTATGATTATTTGTCAATATTAATGCTGCATTGTTACTTTTCTGCCAATAGTTGTATGGCTTCATTTGTAACGGGATGTTCTGCCATCAGGCTCCAGTTGTTATTCTTTTCGTTCCATTCGTAGCTCAGGTAGTGCAGGGTGTTGTTATCTGTCTGCTGGTAAACGGCCTTTTCTTTGACATCTGAATAAGCTTTTTCTTTCTCATTCCACGAGGCATATTCTATGGTCACATCGCCGGTATAGAAGAAGTTCAGGCTGTGATGGTTCTCAAAGCGTTGCGTGTTTTCGTTCCACTTCAATACTTCTTTGCGGGATACACGGCCGGCGTTGTCGTAGATGTAGTTGTACTTCACGTGGTTGTGCAGATATTTGTTGTTTTCCACCTTGAATACGGTTTGTGTTTCCACACGTCCTTCGTTTGTTTCGGTGTTGTAGGCAAACTGGTTTACACGGTTACCGGCTGCTGCGTTTACTACGGATGTCATTGCGATGATTACTGAAATTACTAAAGTCTTCATAATTGTTTATTTTTTAAGTTATACATTTTATTTCTTGTTTTGCAGGGATTTGTTCCCTTTCGACATTGCAAAGATAGGGTTGGTCGAAAATCTTTTAGGTTATCGCAATGTTATCGTTACGTTAACGTAGAATTTATTACTTTTGCATTATCTAATTAAAGTTCTAAAGAGTGAAATAGGAGATACGGGGTATGATAAAGTTATTATTGGTAGAAGACGATGCCAGCTTGAGATACATCATTCAGGGCGGTCTGGAAGATATGATAGGCGATTATGAAGTAATTACCGCCTGCAACGGCGAAGAAGGCCTGCGTCAGTGGAAGGAACACCGTCCCGACGTGATAGTATCCGATATCGAAATGCCCGTTATGGACGGCTATGAAATGGTGAAACGCATCCGTGAGACGGACGGCGAGACACCTATCTTGTTTTCTTCGGCACTGGTTTCGCCCAAAGACGTGGTGAAAGGCTATGAGATTGGTGCCAATAACTATATCAAGAAACCCTTTATTCCCGAAGAACTGGATGCGCACGTCCATGCCTTGCTGAAACTCTCCAAAGGCGAGAAGGCCAAAGATGAAAGCCAATGCTACAAGATAGGCAAGGACTATATGCTGGATGCCACCCATGCCACGTTGAAGCATTCTTCCGGGGTGAACAAGACGCTGACCGTGCGCGAAGCAGGTCTGCTGCAAATGCTTTGCGAAAAGCGGGGAGACGTGATTCGTCGTGAAGCTATTCTCGACAAATTCTGGAATACCGAGGATGATTATTTCGCATCCCGTAGCCTCGATGTATTTGTGACGAAACTGCGGAAACTGCTTGCCGAAGATGATTCGGTTACTATCAAGACGGTGAAAGGAGTAGGCTTGATGCTGATAGAAACTTAAAGGTATGGGGAGAAATGCGTATGAAACGAAAAGTAAATATCTCTTGTCTTGGAATCCGTTTAGGATTGTTCCTACTGCTGGTTGTTGCTTCGCAACAGCTTTCTGCACAGGAAGACAGTACACGCTTTGCCCGCGACAGTGTGCGGATAAAGCCGGAAACCAACGAGCCTTTCTCCTCTTCCTTCGAACTTTCTCCTGAGATGCCTGCCCCTTCTTCCGCATTGCCATCGGATTCTTCATATTCTATGCCTGACTTCTCGCTGAAAGAATCTCTTTATCTGCCTTATCACACTAACCCTTCTTTGCTTTTTAAGGGCGATTACAGTACAAGCGGCATGATAGGACAGTTCGGTCACGGTGCATTATTCGGCTCCGGCGGACAGACAAGCGTACCGGGTATCGGGCGTTTCAACAATGCTTCGCTGATGTATCAGCATACCCTTAACCGGCAACTGTCTTTCCAACTCGGTATGGATGCCATGAAAGTGAATATGATTCATGCTACCGGGCAAACATTCAGTGCATCGGGCGCCTTGTTATATCGCCCTTCCGAGCGCATTGCTTTCAAAGTTTTCGGTTCGTATGCTATCGGAAACACGTATGGGATGGATACCCATCGCTATGGTGCCACCATGTCGCTGGATATGTCCAGTCGCTTTGGCGTAGAGATAGGAGTGCAGCGTTATTACGACTCCATGCGTGGCCGTTGGGAAACTGTCCCCATCGTGATTCCTTATTATAACTTCGACAAATTCAAACTTGGACTCGATGTCGGCGAATTGCTGTATGAAATCTTTCGCGATGCCGTTTCCGGTGACAGATGGCGTGGCGGACCTACGATTGCACCACCCCGTTTTCAGATGCCGCCATTGCGGTAATTGTTTTCTTATTGTCCGCTTCTGTGCGGACAGTTGTCCGAAAGCGAACATTGCTTATTTTTCAATAATCGTTGATTATCAGCAGTTTATTACTTTGGCACGCCAATTGACTATATATTGGCGAAGGCGGTTGAGAAAAACCAACCACCTGAAACCAAGAGTAATAACAATAAAAAATAACGATTATGAAAACGAACTTATTCTCAAAAGCAGTTGTAATGGTAGCCGTAGTAATGGCAAGTGTAATGAACTTCTCAGCAAGTGCAGTCAATCCTGCCGAGTATGTAAAGAATGAAGAGATGACCGGCGAATTAATGACCGCCAAGACCATCTTCCGTAATGAGGACGGCCACCTGTTCCGTCACCTTCGTTACACTTATACTTACGACAACGAAAACCGTGTATCAAGCAAGGAAGCCTCTAAGTGGGACAGTGAAAAAGAAGCCTGGGTTCCTTATTTCAAACTGGACGTTGAATATACAGGCAATGAAGTAGAACTCAGCTATGCCCGTTGGAACTCCCGCAGCAACTCCTATGACAGCAAAGTGGAAAAGACAGTTTACGAAGTAAACGACGAAAACGCAAACATGATGCTTGCAAGTGCAAAATAGAATTGGTAAGCAGTTAATAATAAAGCCGGTTATCCGAGTGATATATACTCGATAACCGGCTTTTATATTGTCTGTTTGGCCGGACATTAGTTGTTTGCCATTTTTTCTCTCTCTCTTTTCAATGCCGATGGAACTTTCTTTCTACTTGGTATCTTAATGCTGGCATAGCGCAAGGGTTTGGGGAAACCTTCAGCCTCTCTACGAAGGAAATCTTTTACTCTATAAGGATTAAGCCGTTTGCCGGGCGGTAATTGGCGGTTACGATCCATATACCACAAAATGAATGCATACTCTTTTCTGATTTCAATTCGGCCTGCTGTCAGTAGGATGGCTCCTTTGTGTCCCGGGTATGAGATATAGTATATTGATGCCCCATGATATAGATACTTTACCCGCTGGTCGGTGAAAGGGAACATGATGGTGGCACCGTTCCATCCCCAGAAAAGAGGCTTCGGCACTTCTACCATGCCTGTGAGGCGATGAAACGTAATTTTCCTTTTAGCTCTGTATATATGGAAGGCAATGTAGTATAGCATGATTATCCAGACGGCAAAGAATGCCAATACGGTGATGATAATCAAAAATGCTGCAATGACATCGATAAACTCGTGGATGGGGATAATCAATTTGTCTGAATCCAAAAACGGTAATAGGAGCCAGGTGAGGAATGCCAGTCCGATGGTCAATCCGATGACGTAAAACGTACTTTCGGTTTTGGACGCAGTCCAGTCCAGCACCAATATTTCGTCGTCTATATAGGCATAATTATCGGCTGTGTCATTATCCGGCATCTCGCCTATCGGGGTGCGATAATCATCCTGCGGTGAATGCTTATCGCATTTTGTTGTAGTCATTTTACTTCTGAGTTTTCCAAACATGTGTAGTTGTGTGTTTAAAAAGTGCATACGTGCTTATAATAAATACCAAGAGCAAAGTTATGAAAAAAAATAGTATGACAGATGCTTTTCCACTCTTTTGTCCGCTTCTGTGCGGACAGTTGTCCGAAAGCGGACATTGCTTGTTTTCTAATAATCGTTGATTATCAGCAGTTTATTACTTTGGCACGCCAATTGACTATATATTGGCGAAGGCGGTTGAGAAAAACCAACCACCTGAAACCAAGAGTAATAACAATAAAAAATAACGATTATGAAAACGAACTTATTCTCAAAAGCAGTTGTAATGGTAGCCGTAGTAATGGCAAGTGTAATGAACTTCTCAGCAAGTGCAGTCAATCCTGCCGAGTATGTAAAGAATGAAGAGATGACCGGCGAATTAATGACCGCCAAGACCATCTTCCGTAATGAGGACGGCCACCTGTTCCGTCACCTTCGTTACACTTATACTTACGACAACGAAAACCGTGTATCAAGCAAGGAAGCCTCTAAGTGGGACAGTGAAAAAGAAGCCTGGGTTCCTTATTTCAAACTGGACGTTGAATATACAGGCAATGAAGTAGAACTCAGCTATGCCCGTTGGAACTCCCGCAGCAACTCCTATGACAGCAAAGTGGAAAAGACAGTTTACGAAGTGAACGATGAAAATGCTTCTTTAATGTTGGCAAGCACAAAGTAGAACAATAAAGAATAGTGGAAAAGCTGGTTATTTGAGATACAAAAACTCAGATAACCGGCTTTTTTTATAACTTTGCCTATTGAGTATGAATGCCTTATTCTTTCAGCGCCTCTTGTAGTTTTCAGGCGGCGCTATAAGAGCCGGGTGCGTGTTTTGTGAACTAATAACAATAAAAAGATTCAGTGATTATGAAACGTTTGATTATGATTTTAATGTGCGCAATTCCGTTCCTTTCATTAGGTGCGCAAGAGAAAAAAGTATTGGTAGCCTATTTTTCGTGTACGGGAAATACCGAATCTATTGCCAAAGCGATAGCTACGGAAGTTAAGTGCGACTTGTATCGCATAACACCGGAGAAGGCCTATACCGATGCTGACCTTGACTGGCGGAACAAACAAAGCCGTAGCAGTGTGGAGATGGGCGACGAATCATCCCGTCCCTCTTTGGCAGACAAGAAAGCAGCCGTAGGGGACTACGACGTTATCTTCATCGGCTTCCCCATCTGGTGGAACACGTATCCGCGAATCGTCAATACATTCCTGGAAAGCTATAACTTCCGGGGCAAGACCATTATTCCATTTGCCACATCGGGCAGCAGTTCCATTGCAAATAGTGAGAAAATGCTTCGCGAGCATTACGGAAAAGGCGTTACCTTGAAGTCCGGCAGGATATGCAATGATGGTGCAGAGGCAAGCAAGAAGTGGGCACAGGAAGTCTTGAAATAATTCCCTAAGGCGGGCACGTTTGTTTCTTAATAGAGAAACGCTCGTTCCTAAAGGCAGGAACAGTTGTATCCTACCGGTAGGAAACCGCAGTGCGCTATATATCAAAAAGATAATCTATAAATATCTTAAGGAAAGGAGCTGAATATTATGGAAGAGACAGATAAAATAATCCGGGTACAGCACTACCCATCACCGTGCGGAGAATTGATTCTCGGTTCTTATGAAGGTAAACTTTGCTTGTGCGACTGGACGCTGGACGAGGAACGCAGAAAGATGATTGATAAGAGGATACAAACGTTACTCCATGCCCGGTATGAAGCCGGCACGTCCGAAACGATAGCAACCGCTATCACCCAATTGGACGAATACTTTTCCAAGCATAGGACTACATTCGATATTCCTCTGCTACTCCTCGGTACGGACTTCCAAAAAGCGGTATGGAACGAATTGATGAAGGTGCCTTATGGAACAACGGAATCGTATGCCGGACTTTCCTCTCGGTTGGGTAATCCGAAAGCAGTGCGTGCCGTAGCCGTAGCCAATGGAGCAAATGCCATTTCCATCCTTATCCCCTGCCATCGCATTATCGGCAGCAACCGGAAACTGACCGGATATGCCGGTGGGCTTCAGGCAAAAAGGACTCTGCTGGAATTAGAGTCTTATCCCTTCAATGCCGGTACTAACCTATAAAGCGTCTTACGAGTCATAATCTTCTGATTCAGAAAGCTGACGATGTAGCCCGTAATGCAGGCAGCAATGAGCGAACCTTCGCGTACTCCCTCGATGCTCTGCCGGAATGCCAACGAAAGCAGTACAGCCAGCGTGACCAGTGCGACATCAAAGTACACCTTGAACTGCCCGAACTCCTTGTTGTAGCGTTGCGATGCATATTTCACAAATGCCTCGGCACTCATCATTGCCACCCTGGGCTTAAGTTCGAGTACCACACCGATTGACTGCACAATGCATCCTATAAGTAGTACTGCCATTGACATTGCGTAGCCCGATGGATGTAAATCGCTTGCCAGCACCATATTGGCATCTATGAATGCCGAGAATATAAACGAAAACGGAATCTGAAGCAATATCTCGACTACATCCTGCCGGCTTCTGTGGTCCCTTACCAACCAAAACTGCCCTGCTATCAGCACCATATTGATGATAAACGTACAGGTTCCCAGCGTAAGCGGAGTATTGAGGCTTAATACATAGTTCACACTCGATATAGGCGTAGTGCCCAATGTGGAGTGCACAATCAGCACAATGCCTGCCGAGAGGAAGTACAATCCTAATACAAAAACCAAATACCTTCTTAAAACTTCTTTCAATTCCATATATCAGAAACAATTTACTTTCTTTTGAATCGGTTGCAAAGGTCCTGCTTTTTTAAGAGAAACAGATAATCCAATCCCGTACAGTTTTTGTCTTTTACGAAACAAATCCTACCTTTGCAGTAGAAAAGGAGGGCAATAAATGGTAAAATCTCGTATATTCGATAATGCGCAACTACTGAAGGAGCATCCCGGAATTCCCCATTACCAAGAGGACGTAGTCTGCTTCAAGAGCGAGTACAGCGATAGAAGCTATCCCGCGAACGAGCAGTATTTCAACCGCGAACTCTATATGATTTTCATGCTCGAAGGCCGTTCGGAGATTCTGGTGAACGGAGAAGCCATTGTTTTGGAAGCCAATACTCTGCTTATACATGGGCCCAACTACCTGACAAACCATCTGTTTTCGAGTCGGGACATCCGGTTCATCACCCTTTCAATCTCCGAGTCCATGCGCACACAGGATTCCTATCTAACCCAAATCGTCTCCGTTTTACTCGCAACGATGCGGCAAAACAGACAATATACCATCCGCTTGACCGATGAAGAAGCATCTGTTGTCCGGAAAGAGTTGGAGCAACTGATGTACTTGCTGGGTTCCCGGCATAGTTTTCTGTTTCGCAGGATACAAGCCGCCTGTAATGCCTTGTTCCTGGACATTGCCGACTTCCTTTCGCGCAAGACGGTGATAAGAAAGCACGTCAGCCCCAAAGACCATGTGTTGCAAGAGTTCCATGCACTGGTCACCTGCCATTTCCGCGAAGAACATTTTGTCGGTTTCTACGCCGATAAACTGGCTATCAGCGAGCAATACCTTTCGCGCATTGTGCGCAATGCTACGGGCAGGAGTGTAAGTACCATAATCAATGAACTGCTTACGATGGAGGCCCAGATGCTTTTAGGATCGAGGAAACATACGGTAAACGAACTTGCCACAAAACTTTGCTTCAGCGATGCTTCCGCCTTCTGCAAGTTTTTTAAGCGCAATACGGGGGAAACTCCATTGGAATTCCGCAGGAGGTTATGGCAGAAGTAGCTTGCATTGTTGCCCCCCTCTATTTATATCCCTCTATTTGTTTCCTTATTTACAGGTTTCTTCTTATTTTTGCTCATGTAAATGGAATAGATACGATATGACTATTATCAATCATTATAAAAACGAATAATTATGAAGTATAAGAAAAAAGTTTATTTGCTGTTATTCTCTTTTCTGTTTATTCTACCTGTTGCAATGCAAGCACAAAGCGAGTATCCCATAGAGCAAGTATCGGCTATCAACGTAGGTGACGGACGTATTCTGTTTCGTGACTTGAAAACAGAAAAACCGTTGAATGGCGACCATCGCATTATCGATGGTTATCATTCCGCTTATATTCAGGCAGAGTTCAAAGATGGGTTCTACAACGGCAAATACGAAGAACACGAATATAATAAGCTGAAAGCCGAAGGAGTTTATAAAGACGGCTTGAAGAACGGAACCTTTAAGATATACGACAGCGAAGGACGAGTGAAAGAAGAAAAATCCTATAAGGAGGGTAAACTGGATGGTGCACACAAAACCTACTATACTACCGGAAAACTGGAACGCGAAGTCAACTACCGTAACGGCAAGCAAGATGGCAAGGAACTGTCTTATGAATTGGACGGCACCCTGCGCAGAGACCATACTTACAAAGACGGCAAGCAAGTAGGTAAGCAGTTCACCTTCTTCAAAGGCACATACGAACTCTACGAAACAGTGTACTATAACGAAAACGGGCAGAAAGACGGTGATTATTCATCGGTATTTACTTTCGGCCAGCCGCACATTCTGGGCCATTACAAGGAAGGACAGAAGGACGGCCGCTGGATTGAGATAGCCGAAAGCGGAGATACACTGGGCATAGAAACCTATGCCAACGGCAAACAAGAAGGCTTGTGTGTAACCTTTGATTCCGATTCGGGTACTCGCAAAAAGGAATTTTATATGAAAGCCGACCGTAAGGACGGACTCTACCGTGAGTATAACCCGGAGAATGGAGAAATGGTTTATGAAGCAACCTATCAATATGACCGTCTTCATGGGAAAGAGCGCCGCCTGATTGTCAGCAACCGTTACGATTTCTGGGAAATATCTACTTATGTAAACGGACGCCGGAGCGGACCGTTCGAAGCCCGCTACGTAAAAAACAACCAGGTGCGTGAAGTCGGGGAGTACCGTAATGGAAGGCGTATTGGCCGCTGGAAGCAGTATGATATAGACGGTAAACTGGAAAAAGAGTGGGAAGAAACCAAATGATCTTCCTTAAACGTATGTCACTAAATAGAAAAACCTTACATTTGGAGAATTGAACTACCCAAAGCTATTAATCATGTAAATATATCCCATTATGAGTATAGGTTTCAGATTGACCACAAAGTCAAAAAGCGTTTCTACTTTCCGAAAGTTACTGAATGTTATTGCCGGTAGGAACTGTGCCGCTGTCAACCACGAAGAAGATAGTTCGGAATTGACTATCTGCCGTTTAGGAAGTATGTTCTTCAATTACGAAATGGCAGGAGATGAAATAGCCGTATCGTGCGAATGCCAAACCAATCTGTTAGGAGCGGGCTTTCACAAGGCTGCCATAGAGATAGTCGATGAATTGGTAGACCTGAACGGTTTTCCCTTTGAAGTGGACGACGACACGGAATATTACGGACACAGAGACTTCGAACGAATGCGTTCCGAGCATTTCTATAATTGGTTGCTGAATATTATGGAACTCTGCCAGGAGCGGATGGGAGAGGATTACAAGATGCTTGCCATTTGTTGGGATTATAATAAATATATGCCTTTGGAAGTCGAAGGAACCGTCGTTTCCCCTTTCGGGCGCATTCATCTGAAACGTTTCCTGGAACGGGCAAACGAAGAAGGTATCGAGCCGTTGGCAAAAGAATTCTTTATGTGGAACGACGAGGAGCGTGACGCGCTGTTCTATCGCAATTCGGCGCTGGGCGCTTTGTGGGAAGATTGTTACTTTATGCCGTCTTCACGCAGTGAGGATGAGGAAGAAATCAACGCTTTCATCATTGAGAATCTGGAAAAGGCAGCAAGTATGGATGCTTCCCTTCCTTTCCCGAAGGAAGATTATTTGCTGCTTTGCAGCCTGGCGGATAAAGAGCCGGTGGACATCTCTGCGCTTCCCGATCTTGTGTGCGATTATCCTATCGGATACCGTAAGGATAAAGTGATTTATCGTTTGGGAAATCTGAGCTTTGCACTTCCCGGCAGTTTCCTTTATTTCGAAGAAGAAGACTCCCGCGGCTACTATGATGATGCGGAGGAAGCCTGGCACGTAGTGCGTATCTCGGCTTTTTCCGTTCCCGAGGACGAAGTGAATTATATGGAAGACGATGAGAACGTATTAGTCAAAGAAATCTCCTTTATGAACGGTCAATGCCGGCTTTACGATCTCGGTGGTGACGAAGAGGGAGGTGATGAATACGTATATCAGTGCCAGGTCATCACAGAACGCCAGTTTTCACTCTTCACCATTTCGTGCGGGGGAGAGAAGGAAGCCACAAGCTTCTGTACGGACTTTATCGACCATCTGACTGCCTCGATAGAAGATAAGAATGCTGATGGTGAAGCACAGGAAGCCACAGATATCCAGGAAGGTTCCGAAGAGTATAACCCGGAAATGTATGAGGAAGAAGAACTGGATGCTTTGGAAACCCATGTTGAAAAGTTCTTCGGGCATTCGGACAATGTCTTTCATGAAATAGCGTCGCCGGATATCCATGTGGACATCTATATCATTGAGCCGACACCGGAAAAGAATTACTATACATTGATTACTACCGGAATGGGTGCCCGTCGCATGAATGTACCCGAAGAACTGAGCGAGTATAAGCTGGAACGGGCGGAAGTTATGGTCTGCCTGCCTGCCGACTGGGATATATATGGACAGGGCGAAGAGAACTACTGGCCGCTGCGTTGGCTGAAGATACTTGCCCGCCTGCCGATAGAACAAGACACATGGCTGGGATGGGGACATACGGTGCCCAATGGCGGTCCGTTTGCCGATAATACAAAGTTATCGTGTGTATTGCTGATTAACCCGGAAGATGTGGAGGAAGGCGCTTCCGTATGCCAGTTGCCCAATGGAGAAGAAGTGAATTTCTACCAGATGATTCCATTGTATGAGGAAGAGATGAACTTCAAACTTGAACATGGAGCGGAAGTCTTGCTGGACAGGATGGATGAAGTGGGTATAGTGGTGGACATCAACCGTAAAAACGTGTGTGCAGATTAAAGATAGTTTGTAATGAATAAGACTTTATATTTGCTGTTTCTCTGCTGTCTGTGCATGGTGGAGGGATTTGCACAGGACAAGGTTTCCTTCTTCAGTGAAGTAGATACTGCTTTTCAGCAGATACGCGTCGGTAGAGAAGTGCAACTATGCTATCTGAGTAACCGGCAGATAGAAAAACATACCTTGCCTGTATGGAATACGGAAGAAGTGGAAAGAATATCAGGACCTCACCCGATGACTTCTTCAAGAGTTGAGACAATAAACGGGGTGTCGGAAGTTGTATCATTGCAGGGCGTTTATTATGCTATACGCTTTTTGAAGCCGGGAACTTTTTCTTTACCGGCTATTACGGCCGTAATCGAAGGGAACACTTATACGTGTGATCCTATGGTGGTTCGTGTGCTTCCTGCCGAATCATCGGAAGGCGTAGTTTGTACGCTGACCGTGAATCCTGAGACTCCTAAAGTGGGACAAGAGTTTGAAGTAATTTTGACTTGTAACCGTAAGCCCGATGCAAGCGTACCTACGTTCCATCATCCGGATATTGAACAGGTCTCTTTTTCGGGTAGCTCTACTTCCCACAATGGCGCAGGGGAATATCGCTATGTCTACAAGATGAAAGCTACCCATCCGGGGAATTATATCCTTGTACCGTTGGACTTGACTTTCGGTGGAAAGGAATACCCCTTGAAGGTTTATCAGTTTGATGTGGAAAGGGTAGACTACCTTTGGGGCTTTATCTTCTTTTTCCTGGGCATAGGGGTGATTATTCGTTTCTGGCTGCTTTTCCATAGAGAAGGCAAACATGGATTAGCCGAGTTTGTAATGGCTACCGGAAGGCTGAATTTGTCCGTTGGCAACGCGCTGACGCATTACGGATTGTCTGTCTTTGCGTTTATCCTTCCTTTCACTTTTGTTTGCTGTACGATATACGACTACTTTCTGCGTACGCCGCCTTTTTATACCTTCTCCTTTGTTGCCGGAATGCTTGGTATCCCCGTATTATTGTGTATTCTTTTTGCCCGTATGCAATACCGGAAGCTATTCTTTGAAAAAGTGAAAACGAAGCTTACTATCGATGAGCTTTATGAGGTGATACAGAAGGTGGGCGCACTGCATGAGTGGAGCTATGAACATGCCGGAGACGATTGCTTTGTAGGCCATACCTCTCCCGGTTTCTTCAGTGGCAGTTGGGGTGAGCAGATATTTGTTGTATTCGATAAAGGGCAGGTTTGGATTAATAGTATTTGCGATCTCAACCAACGGGCTTCCATAACCTCTTTCGGGCGGACGAAGAAGAACATCCGTTTGCTGAAGAAGGCTATTGCCGAGGCGGAAGGTAGGGTATAGGCATAAAAAAAGGAGTACCGCTGTACTCCAACCTTTGTTAACCTTAAATCTAATACTATGAAAAACACATTGCAAAGGTACGGACTTTCGGGAAATCTCCAAATAAAACAAATAAAAAAGTGTGTTTTATAACATGTTTTAGTAAAAGCACTGGCTTTGTTAAGGCTTACTAAGTATTTGGAGCCTCTCCGCGTCTGTTTTCTAAAAAAGGCTTATCTTTGTGTCATTAATAAATTAATGTACTAACTCTAAAAGAGATACCACTGTGAACGAAGATATTGTCCTCACCCCGATGATGAAGCAGTTCCTTGATTTAAAGGCAAAGCATCCGGACGCTGTCATGCTGTTTCGTTGCGGCGACTTCTACGAAACTTATTCTACCGATGCTGTGGTTGCAGCAGAAATCCTGGGAATCACTCTGACCAAACGTGCCAATGGAAAGGGAAAAACTGTCGAGATGGCGGGTTTTCCACATCATGCACTCGATACATATCTGCCCAAACTGATACGGGCAGGCAAGCGTGTGGCTATCTGCGACCAGTTGGAAGACCCGAAACTGACGAAGAAGCTGGTAAAGCGGGGCATCACGGAGTTGGTAACGCCGGGCGTATCCATCAATGACAATATACTGAACTACCGGGAGAACAACTTCCTGGCCGCCGTCCACTTCGGCAAAGGGGCTTGCGGTGTGGCTTTCCTGGATATATCTACGGGAGAGTTCCTTACCGCCGAAGGACCCTTTGATTATGTAGACAAGTTGCTGAACAACTTTGCCCCGAAAGAGGTACTTTTTGAACGCGGAAAGCGGGGTATGTTCGAAGGGAATTTCGGAAGCAAGTTCTTTACTTTCGAGTTGGACGACTGGGTATTTACGGAAACCACTGCCCGCGAGAAACTGCTGAAGCATTTTGAAGTGAAGAACCTGAAAGGCTTTGGTGTGGAGCATCTCAGGAACGGTATCATTGCTTCGGGGGCTATCCTGCAATACCTCATTATGACGCAGCACACGCAGATAGGGCATATCACCTCGCTGGCTCGTATTGAAGAAGATAAATACGTTCGCTTGGACAAGTTCACGGTGCGCAGCCTGGAGCTGATGGGCAGCATGAACGACGGTGGCAGCAGTCTGCTGAATGTGATAGACAAGACCATCAGCCCGATGGGCGCCCGTCTGCTGAAGCGCTGGCTGGTATTCCCGTTGAAGGATGTACAGCCCATCAACGAGCGCCTGAATGTAGTGGAGTATTTCTTCCGCCAACCGGACTTTAAAGAACTGATAGAAGAACAGCTACACCTGATAGGCGACTTGGAACGTATTATCTCCAAGGTTGCCGTAGGCCGTGTTTCTCCCCGTGAGGTGGTGGCATTAAAGGTTGCCCTGCAAGCCATAGCACCCATCAAAGAGGCCTGTATGGAAGCTGATAATGCAAGCTTGAACCATATCGGCGAACAACTGAATATTTGCCAGTCCATCCGTGAGCGTATCGACCGGGAGATTGATAACGACCCGCCGTTGCTGATTAATAAAGGGGGAGTCATCAAGTCCGGCGTCAGTGCCGAACTGGACGAATTGCGTCAGATAGCCTATTCCGGCAAGGATTATCTCTTGCAGATACAGCAACGTGAGAGTGAACAGACGGAAATCCCCAGTTTGAAGATAGGCTATAACAATGTTTTCGGTTACTACATCGAGGTACGCAATGCTCATAAGGACAAGGTGCCGCCCGAATGGATACGCAAGCAGACTCTTGCCAATGCCGAGCGCTACATTACGCAGGAACTGAAAGAATATGAGGAGAAGATACTCGGTGCGGAAGATAAGATATTGATACTGGAAACACAGCTATATGCCGAGTTGGTGCAGGCTTTGAGCGAGTTTATCCCTGCCATCCAGATTAATGCCAACCAAATAGCACGATTGGACTGCTTGCTCTCCTTTGCCACTGCTGCCCGCGAGAATAACTATATCCGCCCTGTCATTGCCGACGACGATGTGCTGGAAATCCATCAGGGACGCCACCCGGTGATTGAGAAACAACTCCCGATAGGCGAGAAGTACATAGCCAATGATGTGATGCTGGATAGCAATACGCAGCAGATTATTATCATTACCGGTCCCAACATGGCAGGTAAATCCGCACTGCTGCGTCAGACGGCACTGATTACACTGCTGGCTCAAATCGGCAGCTTTGTGCCTGCCGAGAGTGCGCACATCGGTTTGGTAGACAAGATATTTACCCGTGTAGGTGCCAGCGACAATATCTCCGTCGGCGAATCTACGTTTATGGTAGAGATGAACGAGGCGGCGGATATTCTGAATAACCTGTCTCCGCGTAGCCTTGTGCTGTTTGATGAGTTGGGGCGTGGTACTTCCACTTACGACGGTATTTCCATTGCCTGGGCTATTGTAGAGCATATCCACGAGCATCCCCGGGCAAAGGCGCGTACACTGTTTGCCACCCACTACCATGAGTTGAACGAGATGGAGAAATCCTTCAAACGCATCAAGAACTACAACGTATCCGTGAAGGAAGTCGATAATAAAGTCATCTTCCTGCGCAAGCTGGAACGTGGTGGCAGTGAGCACTCCTTCGGTATCCATGTAGCAAAGATGGCAGGTATGCCGAAAAGCATTGTGAAGCGTGCCAATGACATATTGAAGCAACTGGAAACAGACAACCGCCAGCAAGGAATATCCAGCAAGCCGATGGCAGAGGTAGGGGAGACGCGTGGCGGTATGCAACTCAGTTTCTTCCAACTCGATGATCCGGTACTATGCCAGATACGCGACGAAATACTCAATTTGGATGTGAACAATCTTACACCGTTAGAGGCACTGAACAAGCTGAGTGATATAAAGAGAATTGTAAAAGGGAAGTAATCACTTCCCTTTTTTTATGCTTTAGTTCATTATTTCCTTCTTCACACTGTCCTTTTGCTGCTCCCTGTATTGGCGCGGCGGCATACCGAAGCGCTGGGAGAACAGTTTGTAGAAGGTAGCGCGATTGTTGAAGCCTGTACTGTCCATTATCTCTTCGATGGTGAAATTCTTGGTGAGCAGCAGGCGTTCTGCTGCCGTCAGGCGGTACTCTTTGATGATATCGGCAGGAGACTTCTCGGTGATTGATTTCAGTTTCCGGTAGAATTGGCGGGTACTGTAACCTAAATCGCTGCTTAGCAACTCTACGGATAACTCCGGGTTGGCAATATTCCGGTCTATGACTTCTATTACTTTGTCCAGGAACTCCTGGTCTTCTTTGTGTATGCAGTTACCGTTCTCTACTTTAAAGGAGCTGAATACCGAACTATAATACTCTTTCAAGTCCGCTTCCCGCTTTATCAGGCGATAAACCACCTTTTCCAGATACTTCACGTTGAAGGGCTTGGTAACATAGACCTCTGCGCCTGCTTCGATACCTTTCACCTGTTCATCTTCGTGGTGCAACGCCGATAGCAGGATGAGGGGTATGTGACTCCACAGCTTGCTTTGCTTTATCTTCTGGGCAAAGGATAAACCGTCTATTTCGGGCATCATCACATCCGAAATGATTAAATCCGGTTGTTTCTGTTCCAGACTATCCAAAGCTTCACGTGCATTGCTGAAAGACCACACATTATACTTATCCATAAATATCTCCGATACAAACCATAACATAGAAGGGTCGTCGTCGATAATCATAACCGTCTGTCTGGAAGGATCGAAGCCGGTAACACTCTTTTCCGGTTCCACGGGTTCTGCATGGGTGCTCAAGGGAGTGGGTTTATCATTTTCCCGGACGGCTTCATATACTTCCTGCCTTGTTTCTGCCTCTTGCGGCGTAAGCGGTAATTCCGGCAAAGTGACTGTAAAGGCGGTTATCTGGTTCGGGATGCTGTCGACTGTAATCTCTCCGTTCAGCAGAGTCGTCATACTCTTGCAGATGGCGAGCCCAAGCCCGTTCCGCGAGTCCTTTCCGTTCATTTCAAAGGAGTCCAGTACCTTGTAGCGGTCGAATATCTTTGCCATGTTTTCTTTGGCAATGCCTTTCCCGGAATTGGTTATACGGAGAGTCAGAAGTTGATTCTCAACCTTTAGCCCTACAGTGATGTTTCCGTTTTCGGGCGTATATTTAAAGGCATTGGATATTAAATTATTGGCTATCTTGTTGAAACAGCTGATGTCCGTGTTCCATTGGATGCCCGGTTCGATGTTCAGGCGGTAGTCCAACTTTCTGTTCTCTGCCAGTTCGCCGAATGATTCTGCAATGCTTTGGAGCTTGTCCGATACAGGCAATTTCTGAACGGAGAGTGCTTTGTTTCCTGTTTCCAGCCTGCGGAATTCAAGCAATTCCAGTATCAGGCTGTTCAGTTTCTCGGTGTTCTGCTTTATCATCTTTCCGTATTTGCGGATGTACGAGTCGGCTTGCGGATAGGAAAGAATCTTCTCGCATGGACCGTAAATCAGCGTCAGAGGGGTGCAGAACTCATGTGTGATGTTGGTGAAGAAGCGTAGTTTGGATTCGTATACCTCTTCCTTCTTCTCCCGGTTCATCTTTTCAATCATGCGGTGCTGCTTGCGGCGGTATTGGCGGATGATTCTATAAATGCTCACTGCGCACAGCAGGGCAAGCAGAATGGCATAAAGTGCGTATGCCCAGTAACTGAGGTACCAGGGCGGGGTGATGCGTATCGTGATGGCTTGCGGCTGGCTCTCACGGCCGTTGATGTTGTTGCGGTACTTTATCAGGAGCGTATATTCCCCCGGTGAGAGGTTGGAGAAGATGGCGCTGCCCGATGTTCCGTTTTCTATCCATTGGTCGCTCACTTCTTTCAGTTGATAGGAATAGGAGTAGTTGTTTCCGTTGATGTAGTCAATCGCCATGAAGTTAATTTGGAAGAAATTCTGGCTGTAATCCAGTTGCAGCATCTTCTGATCCTTCCCTTCGTGCAAGAAATCATGGATGTTATATTCCTTTCCGAAGATAGACAGGCTTTTCAGGCTGATTTGAGGCATGTACTCTTCTGTGGTATACGTATTAGCCCTAACAGTAATAAATCCGTTTGTACCGCCAAAAAATAAGGTCTCCGTGCGATTATCCTTAAAGAAGGCACCGTCGCTGAACTCTGTCACGTCCAGCCCGTTCCCGCTATTGTACGTCTGACCGGTGCCGTTCTCCGGGTTAAACCTTATCAGTCCCTGGTTGGTGCTCAGCCAAAGGTTGCCGTGATGGTCTTCCAGAATGCCGTGTACTGTATTGTTGGATAGCGAACAGGCTTTGTTGTAATGAGCATTTTCCCGGTCGAAGTATAGCAGTCCCGAACTGGTTCCCAGCCAATAGCCGCGTGCATTCTTATAGATGGCAAATATATCGTTGGCAGTCTGGCTGTTCACGATAACATCGAATTGATAAGGAGCCATCTCTCCGGTTTCTATATTCATGCGGTAGGCTCCATAGCCACGGTTACCGAACCAAAGGATGGAATCGCTTTCCTGGAACGATGTGAAGAAGTAGTTGGAAGCCATGCGCCCCTCGTCCAATACGGTGCGCGTAGCAGACTTTACAACGGGGATAGCGCCGGAATTGCCCAACGTCACCTTCACGATGCCTTCGCCTACGGTAGATACCCACAGGGTAGTGTCGTTCAGTTCGTTGATGGAGTGCACGTATTTCACCTTCCTGCCGTCTGCCATGATAGGCAGTTCCTTCATTTGCCCGCTCTGATACGAGTAATAGTTGATTCCGTTTTCCGTACCTATCCATAACCGGTCTTTGCGTCCGGGAGCGAAGCAGTAGACGGAATTGTCCGTCAAGGTGCTATTACCGGCAGAGATACGGTCGAAAGAAGTGGGAATACTATTATCCGGTGTATAATTCTTGATGCGTAGTATGCCACCCCCTTTGGTTCCTATCCACAGGGTCTGCTGCGGGTCGTAGTAGAGGGCTCGTACAGGGTTGCTGATTTGGTAGACAGGCGTATCCAGCAGGGTATTGGTGATGGAGAAGGCATCGTTGAAGTACATATATACGCCTTGCCCATCTGTCCCCACCCATACGATATCCTGAAAGCGGTCTTTCATCAGGCAGAAGATGCCCGAATGTATTTCGGTGGACTGTATCTGGTATTTTATCTTCCGGTCGGACATGTATTTCAATACTATCAGTCCGCTGTTTTTGAAACCGATGTAATAGTCGTTCTGTTGCTTGATGATGGAAGATACCTCGCCACGGGCTTGTATCTCGGCTTTGAGGTCGGCTATGTAGTACGGCTGGCGGTTGTTGAAGTCGTATTCGTACAATGAGCAGGTTTCGTCGATAAAGTAAGCCGATTGTTCTTCGGAGAAAGCCCATAGCAGCCTTTCCGGGTGTTTGAAGTCGTTATTGGGAGTCAGTGCTATATTCTGTCCCGTTTTCTGTATCCGATAGCTGCGGGTGTCGTTGTCAGAAGTGAATATCCACAGGATGTTATGGGTATCGACGGTGATGGAAAGCACATGCTCGAATGCCGCTTTCGGGATGTCCAGCCGGCGGAAGGCTTGTTGCTCTTGTTGGTAGCAGTATAAATATCCGTCGTCTTTCAGGATGAACAGTTCGCCGTCCTTCCCCTTTGCCAGATGGTTATTGTCTTTGAAGTCGGTAAAGCTGCGGCTCGTCTGATGCTTGGTGTCCAGCCGGTCCAGCCCGTAGTTGGTCTGAATCCACAGTATGTCCTCTTCGGTTTCCGTGATATGGTTTATCAGGTTTCCCGACAGCAGGGTTTCCGAAGGATTAACGGGACTGTATACGTGTATGCCGTTGCCGTCGAAAACATTCAGCCCGTCGCACGAGCCTATCCAGATAACGCCTTGCCGGTCTTGGTAGAGGGATAGAATGGCACTGTTGGACAATCCGTTCTTGTTGGAGAATTGCCGAATACTGGATGCATCGGCCGTACGTGGAAGGCAGCATAAGGCGCAGACAAGCAGTAAAAGTGCTGTGAGTTTGTTCTTCATATCTGTATACCGGACTGATTTGCATTGCAAAGATAAAGGAATAATGGCAGGGCATGGCAGGAAAGCATGAAAAAAAGAGGCTACACCCAAATATAGATTAGTATATTTTGATGTAGCCTCGGTAGTAATTCTACTACTGGTTCATATTATTTGTTCATCTTGTCCATCAGCACCTTCATCCAGTATCCGCCGACTACCGAACGGGCTTTGAATCCTACCATCTTACCGCTGTCGGTGTAGAAGTAGTCGCTGTTGGGGACTCTCGATACGGTTTCGTCGATGTATCTGTATAGCGGGCTCACGAACTTCTCGAAATCAGCCTGACTGGCTGACATGGTGGCTGACCAGATAATCCAGTCCGACTTGCTGTAAGTGTTTCGTGAGTCGAGCGGCAGTCCGTAGATGTTCTGTTTCGTCAGATAATAAGCGATTTCCTTCTTGGCAACTTCTTCCGGGAACAGGTTGGTATTCCACAGCTTGTCCCAAATCATGTTGTACTTCTGGCTCCAGGTATTCTGACGGTCGAAGGCGAGGCGGTAGTGGTCGCCTTCGCGGGCCATGCTTTCCCATCGGGTTGCCATATCTTTGGCGGTGGCGGCATACTTGTCGGCTACATCATCCATGCCCAGCATACGTGCCATTTCGCTGTAGCCTGCTACGCCCATAATGGCTTTCAACGACAGGTTGGCGTTGTGTGCCCAGTGACCGGCAAAGTCGTCCGTACAAAGCTGGTTCTCCGGGTCGAGTCCGTTCTCTGCCAGGTAGTTTGTCCAGGTGGTCAGCAAGTCCCAGTACTTCTTGGCATAGTCGGCATTGCCTTCTATCTTGGAGATGGCGGCTGCCAGTATCACCATGTTTCCGCTCTCTTCCACCGGCATGTCGGCGCCGTAGATTTGTCCGTTTGCCATTGGATATACGCCCAGGTCGTGTGCAGGGAAAGGCTTTGTCCAGCGCTTGCTTGCACTATAGTCGAAGATACTTGTTATCATGCCCTTCACCAGGTCGGGGTTGTAGGTCAGGAAGAGGGGAGTGGACGGGTAAGTTACGTCTACCGTATTGATGAATCCGCCGCTGTTGTTCTCTTTGGAGAAGAAGAGCAGGTTGCCTTCCTTGTCGGTAAACAGCTTGTGTGCCGAGATAGCCTGACGATAGGCGGCGGAACAGATTTCGGCATATTGCTTGCCACCGGCTTTCAGGGCATCGTCATAAATCATTTCGTCCTGCATGCGGCAACGTTGCATGATGTCGGCGTAATTGTCTCTCAGTTTCTCGAATGCGTCCTCGATGGTTACTTTTCCTTCGTGTTTCCAGTAACCCATATATCGTTCGTACATGTATTCTACCGAATATACATCGTCGTATCCCAGCATCACGAAGCCGGTGTTGCCGGTCTTGCCTACCTGACCCAGGTTGTGTACATACGTCATGGCGGGTTGCTCGTTGGCGCGTCGTGCCCACCAGTTGAGCTTCGAGAATCCGGTCTTTCCGTGGTTGATGAAGGAGCGCTTCATGTCATAATAACCGCCCAGTCCTACTTCTGTTCCTGCCGCAGAGGGAGCAGCCAGGTATACATAGCCCCAGTCGATGCACAAGCCGTCGCCCTTCTTGGCGCAAACGGGTTGTTCTATGCTGCCGGCTTTCACGTAGCGGATGCCTTTCTGTGAGAATACGGTGGCGGTGGTGGGCTGCGTATTGTCGTTGATGGCTATTTCGGGAGTTGTTTCCAGATAGAACTGCACGTCGTGTTCTTTCTTGTCCAGTGAGCGGACGCGGTAGGAAACATAGTTGACGGGAGTAGACAGCAGGTCGAGGTCGTCAATCAACTGCGGGGCGGTGAATACGACGTCCAACTCTACCGGACCGCAGGTGAAGGTATAGTAAGTAGAGGTTGCCAGTACGCTTACTGCAGTCTGCACGGCTTCCCAGGTGAACTTCGCGGCATTGTCGTTCTCGTAGTACAGGCCGAAGTCCAGGTAGGCGCCGCCCGTTGTGTTGTGGCAGTGTGCGGCAATCACATTCTTGCCTTTGTGCAGTTTCTGCTTCATTGCGTCTGTGAGTTTCAGGCGTACGTTATCGCGCCATATCTCACCGGTAGATACGATGTTCTCTCCGTTGAGATAGAGTTCGAACACATCGTCGTGGGAGAAGATGAAATAGAAGTCCCGGTTGAGGTCCAGTTCGTCTATGTAGAAGCTGCGGCGTACATATACGTCACTGTTCTGCTCGCTCCAATGCGTGTGGACGCGGGGCATGTCGTTGCTTCCGAAGGCTGCTCTTCCTTTCTTCCATCCCTCTTCTTTGAAGTCGGGCATCATCCAGTTGGCTGCCGGCTTTTCTCTTACGAAGGATGCTTCCCATATTTCTTCGTTGGTCATGGGTACAATGGTGTGCAGGTCGAGTTTCTCCTTGCCCATGAAGCGATAGCTGGTGCCATCTACGCGCAGGGCGCCTATCAATGACTTCGTAGCATTGGTCCAGTGCGTTGTCTCGCCTTCGGTCAGCTTGTCGTAGGGAGACCAGATGGAGAAATAAGGGTCCGACACAATCAAGGGAACGGACGGTGCACGCAGTTCCGTACTGCGGTTTGCTTTGTAAGGGTCTGCTGCCTGGGATGCAGTGTGCAACCCGGCTAACAGTAAAAAGGTAGTGAGTAATCTTAGTTTCATATCTTGATAAAATGATTATTAATAATTGGGTTGAAGTTGTTTTAGAGGCTGTTCAGTAAATCTGTCTTTCCTTCATTGACCAGTTTCAGTATCAGCTCTCCGAACAGAGTGTTCTGCCATGCAAACCAGGCACGGGTGAAGTTTGTGGGGTCGTCCTTGTGAAAGGATTCGTGCATGAAGCCTGTTCCGGCATCGGTATCCATCAGCATCTTGATGCATGCCTTGATTTCCTGGTCGTCCTGGCTGGTGAAAGCCTTCATCATGATGCTCATAGGCCATACCATGTCATATCCGATGTGCGGGCCGCCGATACCTTCGCCTGCTTTCCCCTTGAAGAAGTACGGGTTGCTTTCGCTCCATACAAAGCGGCGGGTATTCTGATAGATGGGGTCGTTTACATCTACGTCGCCCAGATAGGACATGGCGAGCAGGCTGGGTACATTGGCATCGTCCATCAGCATGTGGTTGCCGAAGCCGTCCACTTCGAAGGCGTAGATGGTGCCGAATTCAGGATGGTTGTAGGTGGCATACTTCTGCAAGGCGGTTTCCACTTCTGCTGCCAGGTCTTTGCATTCCTGTGCCATGGTGGTGTCGTGGTTCACTTCCGAAAGTATCTCGGCAGCCTTTCTCAAAGAAGAAACGGCGAAGAAGTTGGACGGAATGAGGAACTGGAGCGTAGTGGCATCGTCCGAAGGGCGGAACGAGGATACAATCAGTCCGACGGGATTGACGGGAGCACCCAGTCCGCCGTTGTTCAGTGTGTCGAGGGCGCGTTCCGTCTTGCGTTGGAAGTGATAAGGGCCTACTCCTTCTTTGCGTTGCTGCTCCTTGAAGGTTTTCAGTATGCTGGTAATCGCTTTCAGCCATTCTCCGTCGAAGATGCTGGCGTCGCCGGTTTCCTTCCAGTACTGGTAGGCAAGGCGCAGGGGATAGCACAGGGAGTCGATTTCCCATTTGCGTTCGTGCAACTCGGGTTTCATATCCGTCATATCCGACATCCAGTCGCCACCGGTAGGGCCATCGTTGTAGGCGTTGGCATAGGGGTCTATATTGATGCACAGGAACTGGCGGCGGATGACTCCTTCGAGCATTTTCTTCAGTTCCTCATCTTTATTGGCTAATTGCACGTAGGGGAAAACCTGTGCACCGGAGTCGCGCAGCCACATGGCATGAATGTCACCGGTATAGACAAACGTGTCCGGCTTGCCGTTCAGCATGCGGAAGTGTACGGTAGTGTCCAGCGTGTTGGGGAAACAGTTCTCGAACATCCACGCCAGCTTCGGGTTGGTGAGCAGCTTCTTGACGCGTGCTATCTCGGCTTCCACGGCTTTGGATGTGAAAAGCCTGTTCTTCACGGCAGGGCGGTTCGTCTTGTAGGCGGCGGCAACCTGTGCGTGGTTCACTACTACGGTGTTGTCTTGTTTCATAGCCGGCTCGGCAGCCCGGGCTGTGTTACAGAGGCCTAACAGGGCAACTGCGCATAAACCTAAATTTCTCTTCTTCATGTTTTTTAAGGGATTAGTTTTAATTCTATTTGATGGCTGCCAGGCGAGCGTACATCTCTACCATGGCAGCTTGCGTTAATAACCATTTGCGGCTGTCGCGGGTGTTTCCGGTGAAGTCCGTGCTGAACAGTCCGTGTTCGTCCCGGGCGTTCTTCCATGCCATGTCCAGGCTCTTGTCGAAAGAGTTCAGGTAGGTTCTGTCCCGGTCTGTCTGATAGAGTTCGATATAGCCGCGCAGCATTACTGCGGTGAACCATACGTCGCCTTTCTTTATCAGCCTGAAGGAGTCTCCTTTCTGCGGTGTATAGCTTGTAAAGAAATAGTAGTAGCAACTCTTGGCAATGTTCCGGGCATCGGTGAGATACTGTTGCTGCCCGGTGAGTTGGTACAGCAGACTGGCGGATTGCATCATCTGCCCGCTGTTGTAGGCGTATTTGGCTTTGCCTATATTCCCGTCCAGGGCGATATTGTCGAAGTACAGTTGGTCGGCGGGGTCTTGCAGCGTGGCTTTGGTCCATTCGTACAACTGCTGTCCCTTTTTCAGATAGGAGCTGTCCTGCGTTGCTTTGAACAGTTTCAAGGCAAGGACTGAGCCGGGAGCGTTGGAGCAGGTGTTCTTGGACTCCTTTGTCTGCTCGCACCAGTAGATGCCGCCGCCCAGTTTGTCGTCCGTACCGCTTTCTATAAACTTCCAGATGAGTTCCGCCTTTTGCAGATACTTTGCTTCGTGCGTCAGCAGGTAGGTATCGGTAAAGTCGATGCCCAGCCAGACATTATCGTCGTAGTAACGGTCGGATTGCGAGGCGGAGTGGATATAAGAGGCGTATGCTTCGGGAGTTCTCCGGGTGTCGAAGTATTCTTCGAGTCCTACCAATACTTTATTATCGAGGATAGATTTGTAAGTAGCGTCTTGCGTGGCGGCAAACAGGGCGTTTACTGCGGAGACAGTTCCCGAGTAGGGCCACAGATAGGAATACTGGTTGGGCATATCCCTCTGTTGTTCAGAGGTGAGATAGGTTGCGGTATAGTTGTTGATATCCGACGGGTAATTCTCGCGTAGCAGGCAGGTGCCGGGTACGGAGTAATTCTGATATATGGAGTCGAGCGTCTGCCTGGCTCGTATCAAGGCTGATTCGTCGTCTGCGGCAGTCTGTTCCTGAGAGTCGCAACCGGTCATTGCCACTGCGCACATGAGTAAAATAAAAAGCAATTGTTTTGAATTCATCATTCTTAATTCAGATCATTATATATGTTTTCCTTTTCCTTCTTAAAAAACAGACAGTACTCTCCCTTTAAGGGGGGGAGACTATCTGCTTTTGGGGTTATTCCTGAATTGAGAATCTTCTTACCTGCTAATACCGTTACCTATTGAAGTGTTTTTCTGTGCGCAAAACTACGGAAGAACGTATAAACAGGGTGTCTCATTTTGTGACATTAGTGTATAGAAGGGTGGAAATGGCATAAAAACGGATAGTTGTGTCACAAAAACATAAAAAGACAAGATACTCTTATCCAAGTATCTTGTCCAATAGTCCGATGTAGTAAAACGGAAGGTTTATCAAGCGGAATCTTTTCCCCTTTTGAGTGACGACTTCGTCTACCGATAGAGGGTTACTCCATATCCGTATGGCTATGTCGTGGGGCGCTGCATCCATATAGCTGTGCAAGGACCTCAGGTGGGCATTGATGCCGGACTTCACTTCAATGGGGATGCACAGGCCGTTTTTGGCTATTACAAAGTCAACTTCTGCGTCGCTTCCTTTCTGCGGATTAACCCAGAAGTGGCGGCGGGCGGTAATCTTATGGTTATATGCCAGCAGTTCTTGTGCTACGATGTGCTCAGCAACTTTGCCTCTCCAGGCATCCTGTATATTGTTTGTTGAGAACACTTCTTCGCGGATTCCGGCCACGTAGTTAATCAGTCCGGTATCCAGCCAGAGTAGTTTAGGGCGTCGGGTGTAAGCTGGTTGAAGTGGGAGCAACGCTGAGGTGACCGGATACGCTAACTCCAGAAGCATTGCCTTTTCGATGGTACGGAAGGCTTCTCCCATCTCCCTGGAGCGATAGGTGGAGTTTGCGAAATGCTCAAAGGAAATGGTGTTTCCGCCGAAAGTCCATCCGTTCTTGATGATGAAGCGCATTACCTTGGTCATTGTGTCGTTAGTGGCGTATTTCTCTACATCATCGCTATACGAGGTTATCAAGGTATCGTAGATATCATCCAATGCCAGTATATCCTTGTTTTTGGCATACCGCATCACGGCTTCGGGCATTCCGCCGACTATGCAATAGTTCTTGAAATGCTTCATGATGCGCGTATGCGCCTTTTCTGCCTGCAGGTTTTCTATCAGTTCCTTGTCGAAGTCTTCGCCGATGCCGTTCAGGTATTCGAGGAACGAGCAGGGGCGCAGGGCCAGGTATTGCACTCTGCCTACCGGGAAGGATATCTTCTTGTCTATGAGATTCTCGAGTAAAGAGCCTGCTGCGATAACGTGCAGATGACCGGCTTTCTCATAGAAATAGCGCAGCATGGCAACGGCTTTCGGAGAGTTCTGTATCTCGTCGATAAACAACAACGTAGGCTTATCCTCTTTTTTCTGTTGGCAACGTATGTAAATGGCGTCGATAAGTTCTTCTATCGTAATGTACCAGTCGAACAGTTGGCAATCATCCGGTTCGTCCAGGTTAAGCTTCAGATAAACATCATAGCTTTTGGCAAACTCATCAACCAGGGTTGATTTGCCTACTTGGCGCGCACCGCGCAGTATGAGTGGCTTTCTGCTATCGCTGTCCTTCCACTCTTGCAAAGAGGATAAGAGTCTACGTTCTATCATATATCTATAAATGCTTGTTTTACAAGGCAAAGATAATGATTTTGTAATAAAGTAGGGGCAACTTTCTTTATTATTTGTAATAAAGTAGGGGCATCCCTCTCTTATTTTTGTAATGAATCAAGGGATACCAGCGGACTTGCCTTCACTCCTTCGAAAGTCATCTTGACGGGTTTTATCTTTCCGTCCTTGTCGAAGTACATGCGGTCGATGCAAGTGGCGCGGCTGTTGGCAGCAGTCTCGCCCAGCGGACGGCGGTGGTAGATGATATACCATTCATCTGCTCCGGGGCCTTTGAATACGGAGTGATGGCCGGCACCTGTGGCGATGTTGGTGTCTTGTTCCAGTATCTTGCCTACTCTCTCGAAAGGACCGAAGGGGGAGTCGGCAATGGCGTATGCTACGCAGTAATCCGGGCCGCCCCAGCCGCCTTCGGACCACATGAAGTAGTACTTGCCGTTATGCTTCAACATGAAGGGGCCTTCGGTGTAGTTCTTGGGGGTGACTTCTTTGTAGATGGTACCGTCGTCGAAGGGGACGATGCTCAGCAAGTCGGGTGCCATCTTCACGATGTTGCCGTGTCCCCAGCCGCCGTAATACATATAATACTGCCCGTCGTCGTCCTTGAATACGAATTGGTCGATGGGCTGGGCGCCGTTCACTATCTTGTCAATTAGCGGCTTGCCCAGGGCATCTTTGAACGGACCGGCAGGATTGTCGGCGATGGCTACACCGATTCCGCCCGGTTCTTCGTTGTTCTGGATGTCGTTGGCTCCGAAGAAGATGTAATATTTATCGTTTGCATGAACCACTGCCGGCGCCCAAAGTGCGCGCCACAGCCAACTGATATTCTCTTTTTGAAGCACTTTCGGGTGCTTGGTCCAGTTCACTAAGTCTTTCGAGGAAAAGGCGTCCATAAAGGTTTGGTCTTCGTAAGCTGCTGAATAAGTAGGATAAATCCAGTATTCATCTCCGAATACAACTCCTTCGGGGTCGGCATACCAGCCCTCAAAAAGGGGATTGCCGCTCGTCTTGGGAGATTGATTCACAGTTTGGGAAAAGGCGGAAGAAGACCAGCCTATCACACAGGAGAGAAGAAAATATCTAAGCTTCATATCGTATGTATTTTAAAGTTCGGGGGACAAAAATAGTGAAATTGTGATGAAGCAAGGTAATATAGGCTGTTTTTTTACGAGGGTGTGCCGAAGTAGCCAGTACATTATCTTTCAGACGCGGATTGAGCGGATTAAGCGGATTTTTCTTGATTTAT
>OGZX01000916.1_pt1 | contig 32712 bp, 30 predicted proteins | sample 1576881 | NCBI WGS metagenome assembly OGZX01 (sample SAMEA3541542, study PRJEB24748) | human gut metagenome | biome: human gut; feature: human-associated habitat; material: faeces | place: China | collected 2012 | reverse complement strand
AATCCACTACCACCACTGTATTGTACGGAATTTTCAGTTCAGAAAATTCCTACCCATGAAAAGTAACTGATTCTTTTCCCAAAACGAAAAAAGACTCAGAGCAGCCACTTTGCATGGTCTCTGAGTCTTCTCACATTGATATACTGCTTTTACCTGTTCAGGATCTCCATAAATTCCTCCCCGGTGATCGTCTCCTTCTCGAGAAGATATCCGGCGAGTTCGTTTAATTTTGCTGCATGGTCTCTTAAGATTCCCATCGCCTTTTCGTACTGTGCCTTCACGGTAGCGATCACCTCGTCATCGATGGCTTTCGCTGTCTCCGGTGAGCATGCGAGGGAGGTGTCTCCGCCAAGGTACTGGTTCGTCACGGTCTCAAGGGCAACCATACCGAACTGGTCGCTCATACCGTAGCGGGTCACCATAGCGCGGGCAAGCTTTGTGGCCTGTTCGATATCGTTGGAGGCGCCGGTCGTGATAGAGTGGAACATAAATTCCTCCGCCGCACGGCCGCCGGTCAGGGTTGCGATCTTGTTAAGTGCCTCCTCCTTGCTCATAAGAAGACGTTCGCCGTCCTCCACCTGCATCGTATAGCCGAGAGCGCCCGATGTTCTCGGAATAATTGTGATCTTGTGGACCGGAGCGGAATTGCTCTGGCACGCAGCCACCAGGGCGTGGCCGATCTCGTGGTAAGCGACGATCCGGCGTTCATTCTCAGATACGGACGCATTTTTCTTCTGGTAACCAGCGATAACGGTCTCAACGCTCTCCTCCAGATCAGCCTGGGATACAACGCGGCGTCCCATGCGGACGGCACGGAGCGCGCCCTCGTTGATAATGTTCGCAAGCTCGGCACCGCTGGCACCGACAGTCGCTCTCGCGATGGCGTTAAAGTCAACGGACTCATCCATCTTGACATCTTTTCCATGTACCCGCAGGATCGCCTCACGGCCTTTGAGATCCGGGAGTTCCACCGGAATTCTTCTGTCGAAACGGCCCGGTCTTAAAAGTGCCTTATCAAGTGTCTCCGGACGGTTTGTCGCTGCGAGAATAACAACACCCTTTCGTCCGTCAAATCCATCCATCTCCGTTAACAGCTGGTTTAACGTCTGCTCGCGCTCATCGTTTCCGCCCATGCCGCTTCCGTCACGCTTTTTACCGATCGTATCGATCTCATCGATAAAAACGATACACGGAGCCTTCTCATTTGCCTGTTTGAATAGATCACGGACCTTCGCAGCACCCATGCCGACGAACATCTCCACGAACTCAGAACCGGAGATCGAGAAGAACGGGACATGCGCCTCACCGGCAACTGCTTTTGCGAGCAACGTCTTACCGGTTCCAGGAGGGCCCACGAGAAGAGCTCCCTTCGGAAGCGTCGCACCGATATCGGCATACTTCTTCGGATCATGAAGGAAATCGACGATCTCTTTTAATGCGTCTTTCGCCTCTTCCTCTCCGGCAACATCCGCAAATGTCACGCCGGTCTCACTCTCCGCATAGATCTTCGCATTCGATTTTCCGAACGTCATCGCGTTTCCGCCTATCCGCTTTGCCATACTGCGGCTTAAGATCTGTCCAATCGCGATCATGATCACAAACGGAAGGATCCAGCTGGTGAAGAATGACATGATTGCAGATTCCTTCTGCGGGATCACCTTATCAAAGGTAACTCCCTTGCTGTACAGACGCTGCGTAAGATCCGGGTCGTCCCAGAGACCAGTCTTGTAGATCTGCTCTTTTCCGCTGCTGTCCTTTGTGACAAATACGATCTCACCGTTTGCGTCATCCTTCTCAACCTGTTTTACCTGTCCATTATCGACCATAGTCAGGAACTCATTGTAGCCAACTTCCTTTACCTGCTGCTTCAGCGCAGACGGGAATACGATTCCGTTCAGGAGAACTGTCATCACAAGGATCACGATCATATAATAGAAGAATCCCTTGAACGTATTCAGGTTGTTCGGGTCCGGCTTTTTTCCGCCGTCTTTTGTACCCATATGTTTTCCTCCTTAAATAGTCTGTCCTGCATCCGTTCTTATCGCCAAAAAATATATCGGACCGCGGACAGGAATTTCTGCCTTTTCACATGCTGTTATCAACGGATCATGTGTCCAAAATGACACCCTGTCATCTTGTGTGATTTTTATCCTATCTCAGGCAGCCCTGAAAGTCAATGGAATTTATGGAAGTTTCTGAAATATTATATTTTTTTTAGAAATTCTTTTGTCATTTTTTCATGGAGCGGAATTCAAAAAATTAGCTTGACAAACACTCTTTTCCGTACTATGATACCCATAACCAAACAAGAAAAACCGTTGAGAAAGAGGAGTACATTTTCGATCGTGTTTTTACAGAGAGCTGCAGGCGGTGGGATTGCAGTATGGCACTGGAAATGGAATGGACTTTCGAGGGCAGTCCTGAATTTTTAGTATGGACTGACGGCTACCGCAGTCGTTAAACGAGCGGCGTATATGTTGGTATACGAAAAAAGCGGACCGAAAGGTCAAATTGAGTGGCACCGCGGATATGAAATTCGTCTCAAGGATCAGATTTTAAATCGATATCTGATCCTTGGGATTTTTTTATACCTAAAGGACCTGCCGACGGCAGCTCCCTACAGATGTATGGCAGCAAAAATACATGCTCTGTACAAGATATCCCACACCACGGCACCTTCGCTCCACACCTCCAACAACTACTGAACCGCATGACCGGATCGGAAAGACCCGGAATGCAGTTACGAATCATCTCAATTAAAAAGTAGAAGAGGAGAACAAAATTATGAAAAAATCGATCAAAGCAATCATCGCAGCAACATTCACCGCAGCACTTCTCGCAGGCTGCTCTTCAAACACAGCTTCCACAACGACTGCCGCTGAGACGACAGTTGCCGAGACAACAACTGCCGAAGCAACAACTGCAGGATCCGCAGACGCAGCGGATACCGCTCTCGCAGACGGTTCCTACACGATCGGCATCAACCAGTTCGCTGTTCACGGCTCTCTCGACAACTGCCGGGAAGGTTTCATCGAAGGTCTCGCCGAGAACGGATTCGTGGAAGGCAAAAATCTTACCGTATTAGAAGAAAACGCACAGGCTGACCCAGGGTTAGCAGCACAGATCAGCACAAACTTCGCCGGACAGAAGGTGGATCTCATCTGCGCGATCGCAACACCGAGCGCCCAGAGCGCATACAGCGTCGGCAGAAAGAATGATATTCCGGTCATCTATACAGCAGTTACCGATCCGGTCGCAGCTGAACTTGCAAACGCAGACGGAACACCGGTCGGCGAAGTGACAGGAACAAGTGATAAGCTTCCGGTTGAACAGCAGCTCGAAATGATCCGCGCGATCCTTCCGGATGCGAAGAAGATCGGTATCATGTATACAACAAGCGAAGTAAACTCCGCTTCCACACTCGCAGAGTATAAGGAAAAAGCTGCTGATTACGGTTTCGAGATCGTTGAGTCCGGCGTTTCCTCCACAGCAGACATCCCGCTGGCAGCTGACAGCCTCTTAGAACAGGTTGACTGCTTAAACAACTTAACAGACAACACCGTCGTTGCTTCTCTTCCGCTGATCCTTTCCAAAGCAAACGCAAAGAACATCCCGGTATTCGGAAGTGAGATCGAACAGGTCAAGATCGGCTGTCTCGCTGCAATGGGTCTCGATTATGTTGATCTTGGAAAGCAGACAGGACGCATGGCTGCCGAAGTCTTAAAGGGCGAGAAAAAAGCAAGCGAACTGAACTTTGAAGTCATCGAGGAAGCAGCTTTCTACGGAAACTCCAAAGTCGCTGAGGATCTCGGGATCACATTCCCGGAGGACCTCTCCAAGAATGCAAAAGAATTATTCACTGAGATCACCCAGTAATAATTCAAACAGACACAATGTCAGGAAGTCCGGCAAAGCATTTCATCCGCTTTGCCGGACTTTGCACCAGAATGTAACTGTAAAAGTAACTGTTCAGCAGAGCTGAACACCCACTGCAATAACCGCGATAAAATACAGGTTATTGATTTTCGGAGGATAACATGGCAATCTTATTAGGAATCTTTGAGGAAGGGCTGATCTACGCGATCATGGCCCTGGGCGTATACATCACCTACAAGATCCTGGACTTTCCGGATCTTTCGGTCGATGGAACATTCCCCCTGGGCGCAGCGCTGACCGCAGGGTTGATCGTGAAAGGCATTTCCCCGGTGTGGGCATTACCGCTCTCTTTCTTCGCAGGCGTGCTCGCCGGATGCGTGACCGGCTTTATTCATGTAAAATGCAAGGTCCGCGATCTGTTTTCCGGTATCATTGTCATGACCGCTCTCTACTCCGTAAATCTTCGGATCGCCGGAATGAAAGCCAATCTCCCGTTCCTGTCCCAGGATACGATCTTCGACAATGAATGGACGCGAAACAGCCTGCCGGCATCCGTGAGACCGTACATCGTTGTGATCATCCTTGCAGTGATCGCCCTGATCTGCAAATTCGTCCTCGACTGGTACTTAAACACGAGATCCGGATATCTGCTCCGGGCAGCCGGAGACAATGACGCTCTCGTAACCTCTCTCGCGGAGGACAAAGGCCGCGTGAAGATCATCGGTCTTGCGATCGCGAACGGCTTCGCAGCTCTCGCCGGAGGATTTCTTGCTCAGAAGCAGGCCTTCTTCGATATCTCCATCGGTACCGGGACCATGGTCTTCGGTCTCGCAAGCGTCATCCTCGGAACCCAGCTGTTCCATCGCTTTGGAAAATTAAAAGCGACCACCGCGGTCATCGCAGGCGCGATCCTCTACAAGGCATGCGTCGCTTTCGTCATTTCCATGCGCATCGTAAAAGCAACTGACCTGAAACTGATCACTGCAGCGATCCTTCTTCTGATCCTGATCATCAGTGATTCCATGAAGAGAAAGGGGGCACATCATGCTTGAATTAAAGAACATCAATAAATATTACAATGCAGGCACTGTGAACGAAATGTGCCTCTTTAAGGATTTCAACCTGAGCATCGCCGACGGCGAGTTCGTCTCCGTAATCGGCAGCAATGGATCCGGAAAGACTTCCATGTTAAACCTGATCTGCGGCAGCATTCCGGTCGACTCCGGAACGATCACGATGGGCGGGGTCGATATCACAAAGATGCCAGAGTACAAACGCCAGCGCCGCATCGGCCGCGTCTACCAGCACCCGGCAATGGGAACCTGCCCGAACATGACGATCCTGGAGAATATGGCGCTCGCCGATAATAAAGGAAAACCGTTTAACCTGCTCCCCGGAACAAACAAGTCCCGCATCGATTTCTACCGCGACCAGTTAAAGATCTTAGGACTCGGTCTTGAGGATAAGATGGGCGTGAAGGTCGGCGTTCTCTCCGGCGGTCAGCGCCAGGCGATGGCACTTTTGATGTCCACGATGACCCCGATCGAATTTCTGATCCTCGATGAGCACACTGCAGCCCTCGACCCGAAGACCGCCGACATCATCATGGAACTCACAGGAAAGATCGTTGCGGAGAAACACCTGACAACGATCATGGTCACCCACAATCTCCGCTTCGCAGTCGAGTACGGCGACCGTCTCCTGATGATGCACCAGGGACATGCGGTCATGGACAAAAAGGGCGAGGAAAAGGCGAACACGAAAGTAGATGATATCCTCGACATGTTCAACGCGATCAGTATCGAGTGCGGAAACTAATCGGGAAATATCAAAAATCCATTCCAAATCGGCTTCACCGATGGGATTTTGCCTTCAAGCCTGTGTTTTATTACGGTCAGCGCAGCAAGTGCGCAGACCTACTGACCAGTTACAAAGTATCAGTAAAATCCAGTTACAATACACACACTGAAAATCCCCACACACGGTAACGAAAAAGAGCGATGAACTCCGGGATCCGACATCAGATTCCAGAACTCATCGCTCTTTTTATTCTGTAACTGTTCCTGTGCTTTCCTCAGCTTCTCGAGAATCCCAGCGTCTTCTCCAGTTCTTTCTTAAATGCCAGCACATCCAAGGCAAGTTCCGCGATCCGGGTATCCGTCATCCGGCTCACCGGTGCGGAGATGCTCAGGGCGTAGACCGGTTCTTTATGGTAATCCGGAATGCTGACCGCGATGCAGCGGACGCCTTCCTCATTCTCCTCATCATCCATCGCATATCCGACCTTCCGCACTGTTCCGATCCGTTCCATGAGATCCTGAAACTTTGTTACAGTGTACGGTGTCAGGGACACGATCTCTGAGCTGTTCCAGATCTCTCTGATCTCCGGATCCGGCAGCTCCGCGAGCAGCGCTTTGCCGACGCCGGAGCAGTACAGGGGGATCCGGCTTCCGACTCTCGATACCATCCGGATCGAGCTGACGTTGGATTCCACTTTATCGATATACACGGCCTCCGTTCCCTCTCTGCGGACGAGATGGACCGTCTCTCCGGTCTGCTCCGACAGTTTCTTCAGTGACGGATGAACCAGAGAAGCCATGTTCGTCTGTTCCAGGATCTTGCCTCCGATCTCCAGGAACTTCAGAGACAGCGCGTATTTCAGGGATTCCTCGTCCTGCCGGATATAGCCCATATACTGGAGGGAAGTCACGAGCCGGTGCGTCGTGCTCTTGTGGAATCCGAGCTGCGCGCTCAGATCCATGATCCCCATCGGACCATTCTCCGCCAGACACTCGATCACCTGGAACAGGCGCTCTGCGACCTGGATCGGATTTTTTCCTGTTTCTTCCATTCTTTCTGTTCTCCTATCTACCCCGACAGTTCAGTTTTCTGTCAGGTATTTACACGCTTCCCCGTAACTGTTCAGTAGTTACAGTACACGGGCACTCCATGCCCACGCACTGTAACGGGATTTTGCCGATGCTTCGCATTCCGAATCAGCAAAATCCGTGACCACAACGGTATCATACGGAATTTTCAGTTCAGAAAATTCCTATCCGTGAAAAGTAACGTTCAGTACCCTCACAGTTACGATTTTTCTTAATAAGACTCTGTGTCCGGAACCCGGTCTGAAAAATGACCGACGGATCCCGATCACCGGTCCGTCATTTATATGAATCGTGTTTTCTTTGTCATTTCCACGAACTCTCTGTTCGTTCTTGTTCGCGCGAACATGTCCAGGATCTTCTCCACGGACTCCTCCGCTTTCATGGAGTTTGTCGCCTTGCGGACGATATCCACAGCTTCCGCCTCCTCGCTTGTGAGCAGGAGATCGTCGCGGCGTGTACCGGACTTTAAGATATCGATTGCCGGGAAGATCCGCTTCTCGGAGAGCTTGCGGTCGAGTACAAGCTCCATATTTCCGGTACCTTTAAATTCCTCGTAGATAACGTCATCCATACGGCTTCCGGTATCGACAAGTGCGGTTGCAAGGATCGTCAGGCTTCCGCCCTCTCTCATATTTCTCGCTGCTCCGAAGAAACGCTTCGGCATGTGGAGTGCCGCCGGATCAAGACCACCCGAAAGAGTACGTCCGCTCGGCGGAACGACCAGGTTGTAGGCTCTTGCAAGTCTTGTGATACTGTCTAAGAGGATCATGACATCACGTCCATGCTCTACCAGACGTCTCGCGCGCTCGATGACCATCTCAGAAACACGTTTGTGGCGCTCCGGGAGCTCATCAAACGTAGAGTAGATGACTTCCACGTTCGGTCCCACAACGGATTCCTTAATGTCTGTAACCTCCTCCGGGCGCTCATCGATCAGAAGAATGATCATATGCATATCCGGATAGTTGGTCGTAACTGCTTTTGCAACCTGTTTTAATAAGGTTGTCTTACCTGCTTTCGGCGGGGATACGATCAGACCTCGCTGACCTTTACCGATCGGAGCAAGGAGGTCCATGACTCTCATCGCTGTCGTATTTTTTTCACCTCTGACTTCCAGATTCAGTCTCTGGTTCGGGAAGATCGGGGTCAGATCCTCAAAGTTCGGGCGGTGCTCCACAACACTCGTCGGATAGCCGTTGATCGTCTTTACATAGAGAAGTGCCGCAAATTTCTCTGTCGCGGATTTCACTCTCCGGCTTCCTCGGATGATATCGCCGGTCTTCATGTTAAAGCGGCGGATCTGGGAAGGTGCCACATAGACATCGTTATCTCCCGGAAGGAAGTTCTCACAGCGGATAAATCCGAAGCCATCCGGCATGACCTCTAAAATTCCGTTTGCCTCTATCCCGCTGTCGAGATCCTGAAGATCTGCCTTCGGTTCCGCGGTATAACTCTGAGCACCCTGGTTTCTTGTCTGGCAACCAGTCTGATAGGTTCTTGAGCTCTCCTGAATTCCCTGGGCATCCGGCATGCCGCCCTGAGTCTGGCGGTCCTGATAGCTTCCCTGAGTCTGGGAATCCTGCGCAGATGACTGTCCCTGGTAAGCATTCTGACGGTCCTGGTAGCTGCTCTGGCGGTCCTGGTAACTGATCTGGCGATCCTGATGACCACTCTGACGGTCCTGATAGCTGCTCTGACGATCCTGGTAATTACTCTGGCGATCTCTGTAATTGTTCTGACGGCTCTGGTAGCTGCCCTGCCGGTCATTTTTCATCTGGCGCTCCCCACGCTCCTGACGGTCATTTCTCTCATATCGTTCCGCACGCTCGGTTCTCTCCGGACGCCCCGTGCGGTCCTGGAAGACCGCCGGTCTCTCCGATGCCATTTTCTCCTGTCCCGCACCTCCGGAAACATTTCCAGCAGCCGGCGCTTTCTCTTTCTGCGCTGCCGCCTGCATCGGTGCTGCCGTATTCTCTCTATTTTCATTATTTTCTGCCGGTACTTTTGCGCCGCCGGCACTTTCCGCCGCCTCACAAAGGCGATCGATCAATTCTGCTTTTCTCAAGCCGCTGATATTCCTGATTCCCTGGCTCTTTGCCAGCTCTTTTAACTGGGTCAGCGGTAATGTTGCTAATTTTTCACGCATAATAATACTCCTTCATCCTTATTCCGGTTTTATCATCTCGTTGGGAATCAAAAAAAGATCATAACAGCCTCCCCGTCTCCGGATCCGCTGCCTTGGAACCATTAGATTTGAAACTTTTCTCCGATCGGATCACCGCATTTCAGCGATATCGGAGGACTTTTTCGAAACTGCCCGGGAGCAAAGAAGCAAGTATCGTTTCCAATACTTTCCTCCCAGGCTGTTCTGATGAGTATATCTCATTATAACGCACACATAAAAAAATGGAAAGAGGAAATTTCAGTTCAGAAAATTCCTACCCGTGAAAAGTAGCTTCCCTCTTTATAAACTCCATATGCTCCCTGATCTTCTTTTCATACCCGTTCTCCGACGGCTCATAGAATCTCATTCCTTCCATCCCGTCCGGCAGATACTGCTGGGTGACATAATGATTCGGATAGTCATGTGCATATTTATAGCCGAGTCCATGGCCCAGCTTCTCCGCGCCTTTGTAGTGCTTATCCTGAAGATGCGCCGGAACCGGCATCGTCCGCATATTCGCTACAGCCTTCATCGCATTCTGGATCCCCACACAGGCCGCATTGCTCTTCGGAGCCGTCGCGACATAGGCGGCCGCCTGGGAGAGGATGATCTGGCTCTCCGGCATTCCGATCCGCTCCACCGCCTGCGCCGCGCTCACCGCGACCACAAGCGCATTCGGATCCGCATTTCCGACATCCTCGGAAGCGCAGATCATGATCCTGCGGGCAATAAACTTCACATCCTCACCTGCATACAGCATTCTGGCCAGGTAATAGACCGCCGCATCCGGGTCCGATCCGCGCATGCTCTTGATGAATGCAGAGATCGTATCGTAGTGGTTATCCCCGTCATGATCGTAGCGAACCACCCGTTTCTGGATACATTCCGCCGCGACATCGATCGTGATATGGATCTTTCCGTCCTCCGACTTGTCCGTCGTAAGAATTCCGAGCTCGACCGCATTTAACGCCGCTCTCGCGTCCCCGTTTGCCACATCCGCAAGGAAATCCGCCGCCTCATCCGTGATATCGGCTCCATAAGTTCCCATTCCTTTTTCCGTATCATAGACAGCCCGGATTACCAGTTCCCGGATATCCTGCTTTTCCAGCGGTTTTAACTCGAAGATCCTGGATCTGGAAAGAAGCGCGTTGTTCACCTCAAAATATGGATTCTCCGTCGTCGCTCCGATCAGCGTGATCGTCCCGTCCTCCACGAACGGCAGGAGATAATCCTGCTGCGACTTATTAAAGCGATGGATCTCATCCACGAAAAGGATCGTCTTCTGTCCGTACATGCCGATCGCATCCTTCGCATTTTTCACGATCTCTTCCATATCTTTTTTTCCGGCGACCGTGGCGTTGATCTGCTCAAAACGCGCACTCGTCGTATGTGCGATCACCTTTGCGAGCGTCGTCTTTCCTGTTCCGGGCGGTCCGTAAAAGATCACCGACCCCAGCTTGTCCGCCTTGATCGCACGGTAAAGGAGTTTATCCTTTCCGATAATATGTTTCTGACCGACCACCTCGTCCAGAGTCGTCGGGCGCATTCTGGACGCGAGGGGCGATTCCTTCTCCATCGTATTTTGTCTCATATAATCAAATAAATCCATGAAAACTGCCTTTCCCGAGTGTTTTAATCGACCATCAGTTCGTCTACTGTAACAAAAGTATACCCTTTCGCCGTAAGGTTGTCAATGATCCGGAGCGCAGCTTCCACGGACGTCCGGAACTCATCATGCATCAGGATGATGTCCCCGTCCTCCGTATCTTTTAAGACTTTTGCGGTCACTTTTTCCGTGTTCTTCAGACGCCAGTCGATGGAATCGACATCCCAGAATACCGGTATCATGTCCACCGCCTCCTCCAGCTTCGCATTCCAGCTTCCGTATGGCGGGCGAACGTACTCCGGCATGACTCCGGTCACTGCCCGGATCTTCTCCCCGGTTTCACAGATTTCTTTTTTGGCATCCGAAAGCGGTTCTTTCGTGAGATCCTTATGTGTCATACAATGGACACCGATCAGATGGCCATCCTCCGCCATCTGCTTTACGAGATCTTCCTTTCCGTCGATGCACTCGCCGACAAGAAAAAAGGATGCACGGATCCCGCGTTCCCTGAGACCGTCCAGGAGCGGTTTTGTGTATCTGGAATTCGGACCATCATCGAATGTGAGCGCCACGTATTTTCTCATATCGGTCTCCTTCTCCCGTACCATGTCCGATTCCCTCGACATGACGTTCCTGTCTTTTCGATCTTCCTGCTCCCCTGACTCATTTTCCTCTTTATTTCTTTCACGATACAAGTCTCCCTTAAAATCCTTTTCCACACCTTCTCCTTTCCACATCCGCAAGGTCACACCGCACAGGATCAGATCCACAACTACGATCACCAGAAACAGAACGATTTTCTGTCTGAATTTCATTGATACCTCCTGCCTATTTGTTTTCCCATCTCATTTTATAAATATATGCGCATGATCGTTTTCCTTTCCTCTCCCAAAGAGAAATACACACGACACTTCTAAACAGACAGAACCCCTGAAACAGCGATATTGGGGATCGTCTGCCTCAGGGGTTCTGCGCTCAATATGTATCATCTTTTCCCTTATGGGGATCACGGCCGGAAATGCGGATTTTTTCGCTGTGGCGAGGCAGCGGGCCCTTCGGCCTTCCATTTCTCCTGCGGGCATCCATTCCGCAGAAAAACCGGTCTTTATCACATCCACCACGATGTGAATCTATCAAAGTGGGGGAATCTGCAAATTCAACCAGACAACTTTGCAGCTTTCAAAAACCGGACGTCGTTGTCCAAGTGGGTGGGCTCGGGATCCCTGTGAGTGGATCCCGGGTCCGGAAAAGGATGGGTACAATAACTAAAAATTAGTTTGTTTATCTTTCTTTTTGTTTTTGTGTTTTTATTATAGGCCATACTTCATAGAATGTCAATCATTATTTCAAACTTTTTGTGTGAAAAAACGTTATATAATTGACAAACAGTTTGTTATATGGTATTCTGAGATCAGTTAAGAGTTTCAGAGGTTTGTTCGCCTCTGCTTTGTTAATATTTTCACGTAATATTCCGGCAGTGTATTTCGGGGGGGGAATGCCTGATCCGGTATCTGTCTCCATGGAGGTACACATTTATGGAAATTTCCCAGTATCTTGATTTCGACTTTCTGATCCGTTTTCTCGAAGGGCTCCAGAAATTTCTCGGTGAAAACAGCGAGATCCTGATCCACGACTACCGGAAAGGTTACGATCACACGATCGTCTATGCCCTGAATGCCGCGCTCAGCGGACGCGATGTCGGCGGTTCTCCGAAGGGTGGAATGATCACACAGTTCGGAAAAGATATCGAACCGATGAAGGAAAGTCTCCAAACCTTCTCAAACGGTCAGAAAGATCAGTTTTACAAATCCTTCACGACCCTGATCCCGGATGAGAACGGCAAGATCATCGGAGCTGTCTGCGTAAATCTCGATGTCTCCGACTTTTTAAATGCCCAGCGTGCGCTCCATGCGTTCGTCCAGTATCCGATGACCCACCATGCGCCGATGAGTGATAAAGACGCGCTTGCGACCAAGAATGTGGACGATATCCTTCAGTATTATATGAATCAGGCAGAACTCCTCGTCGGAAAGCCGATGGGACTCATGAACAAAGAAGAAAAGATCCGCGCCCTGGATTATCTCGACCAGAAAGGTGTCTTCAAGATCTCCAAGACGAGCGTGCTCCTCTGTGAGACGCTGAAGGTTTCAAAATACACGCTTTACAATTATCTTGAGGAGGCGAGAAGCAGCCGCGGAGATAAGGAGAGCGAAGAGTAATCTCCTGTCAATGGATATTCGCGATCCATTCTCGCTGCCTGCTCATCACTGCTGCATTGAAAACGCAGGGTGAACTTTTTCATTCCAGATAAATCTTTTTTGTCAAAAGGAGTACAGCCATCTTATCCGGGGCTGTACTCCTTTTTTACTCTTTTTCATCTAAGAACCTTGAAGCACTCCTATCTGCCAATACCAGGACTTAAGCGCAGTATATAAACGAGTTTCTCTGTTTTTATCCGATTACAAAATTCCAGAATTAACTTTTTAGGCTTAATTGAATATTCCATCGGGATTCCGCCTCTGCCCTCTTATTTTCAGAAATATCAGCAGCGATTCTTTAATAAGCCGCCTTAAAGATCCCGATGATCTGCTCTTTTGTCGCCTTTCTCGGGTTGGTCACGCTGCAGACATCCTTCATGGCGTTCTCAGCCATAACCGGGAAGTCCTCTTCCTTTACACCGAGATCGCGGAGCCGTTCCGGAATTCCGACCTGGCTGCTGAGCTGTCGGATCGCTGCGATCGCTTTTCTTGCTGCATCCATCGTTGATAAGTTTTCCGTAATCTCGCCCATGGCCTTTGCGATGTCGCGGAAGCGGTTCGCATTGCCGATCAGGTTGAACTCTTCCACATGCGGGAGAAGGATCGCGTTGCAGACACCGTGCGGGAGATTGTACATACCGCCGAGCTGATGTGCCATCGCATGGACATATCCGAGGGATGCGTTATTGAATGCGATACCTGCGAGATACTGTCCGTAAGCCATCTTGTCGCGGGCCTTCATGTAAACTCCGTTTGCAACTGCTTTCGGGAGATACTGGGTGATCATCGTGATCGACATCAGCGCTGCCGCATCGGTCAGAGGATTTGCGTTTGTGGAGACATACGCCTCGATCGCATGGGTCAGGGCGTCCATTCCGGTTGCTGCTGTCAGGGCCGGCGGCATTCCGACCATAAGGTTCGGGTCGTTGATCGCGATCTGCGGAGTCACGCGCCAGTCAACGATCGCCATCTTTACATGCCGGCTTGTATCGGTGATGATACAGAAACGGGTGATCTCAGAAGCAGTTCCGGCTGTTGTGTTAACTGCGATCATCGGGCATAACGGATTGCTGGAGCGGTCGACACCTTCGTAATCTCTGATGTTTCCTCCGTTTGAGGCAACTAGGGCGATCGCCTTCGCACAGTCGTGGGAGGAACCACCGCCGAGGGAGATGATGGAATCACATCCGTTCTCCCGGAAGACCTGTAATCCGGCTTCCACATTCACATCCTTCGGGTTCGGCTCCACTCCGCCGAATACGGTGCTCTCGACACCGGCGTCGGAAAGGATCGTCTGAATATTTTCTGCCATACCGTTCTTTGCGAGAAAGGCGTCCGTCACGATCAACGCTTTCTTTCCGCCAAGGCTCTGCATTAAGGAGCCGGTCTCTTTTACGGAATCTTCACCAAATAAGTTTCTTGTAGGTAAAAAATAATAAGTTGTTGCCATAATAGATACCTCTCTTTCCAACGATTGGATGAATACTTTTTGTTTGATTACTAAAAGTTTGTTTGTATTCCTTTTTGTTTTGCTCTGGCGTCATGTTATCACGGACATATGTCTTTGTCAAGAAGATTTTCAAACTTTTTGTTTGTTATTTTATTATCATATTACAATTTGTTTTGTTTCTGTCAAACATTCTGTCTCTTTTGCTTCCGGGATCCTGTCGGTTCCCACACGAAATCCCGAGATTGACGAACCCGAAAGTTGCCGCTATAATAGCGTTAATTTAAAATGTCTTATCGCATATCCGGCTTCATTTACCGATTCGATGAAAGGAAGGGATTTCCCATGTTCAGCAAACGAGAATACGAATACGTGATGGAAATTGCCAAAGAAGGCAGCTTTTCAAAGGCGGCGCAAAATCTTTATATCTCCCAGCCGGCCCTCAGCGGAGCGATCAAGAAGATTGAGAAGGAGCTTTACGGCATCCCGCTCTTTGACCGCACGGTGACTCCGGTCGCCTTGACACCGGGCGGACAGTATTATCTGGAACAGACCAGAAAAATCTATGAGCTGAGCAACGAGATCGACCGGCATTTTGCGAATCTCGCCGGAATCCGGAGCGGCGTCATCAACATCGGAAGCTCCGGATATTTCTGCGCTTATTTTCTCCCGGAGCTTATTCGCGGCTACCGGAGACTCAACCCGAAATGCCAGATCAACGTGACCGAGACGGACACCTCCGGCATGGATGACGGGCTGCGGTCCGGCGAGTTCGACATCACGATCGATGTGGAGGAACTGGACCCCGAAATGTTTGAGCGCATGGTGCTCGACTATGAATATATGATCATGGCGATCCCAGCTTCTTTTCCGGTCAATGAGGAGTTGAAATCGTATCAGATTTCCAGAGAGTCCATTTTAAACCGCAGTTTTCTCGACGAGGAGGTCCCGTCTGTCGATCTTTCCCTTGTCGCGAAAGAGCCGTTTCTGATGCTCAAGAAAAACCATGACTCCTACCGGCGCAGCATGAGTATCTGCGAGCATGCCGGCTTCGAGCCAAATACGGTCATGTACTTTGACCAGCTTCAGACCGCCTACAATGTCGCGAGGAGCGGTCAGACCGGCATCATCTTTTTCCGCGATACGCTGTTGAAATATGCGGAAAAAACAGAAAAGCTCTGCTACTATAAGATCGATGATCCTCTCGCAAGACGCCCGATCCTGCTCTCCATGAAACGCTATCCAGGTGTCGGACCGACCGTCGATGATTTCATCAAATATATCATGTTGTCGAAAAAATAGCCCAAAACAAGTGAAAACACGCTTCGCGAGTTTCCCCTTGTTATCGCGGCAGTCGCCAAGGTCTCGCGCAAGCGCGGACTTTGGCTCGTTGTTCGCGTAAATTAAACAACACATCCGGAACAGGGATTTTGCCTCCTACCATTGCACCCCTGGTTTCCGGATGTATTTTTTTGTCTTGATAAGCGTTCCGTGATCACTGATACCTTATAAGCATTTGCTTATACATCCATATCTGAAAGCGAGTTGGAAGATTTTTTCCACGCGTGATAAAGTAAGCTCAGAAAGAGAAAAGAACATTTCGAACCAAAGAACACTTCAAAAAGCAAGGAGGATTCCATATGAGACTAGCAACCATCAAAACAAACGGAAGCGAAAAAGCCGGCATCGTATTATCAGGCGGTGTTCTCCCGATCGAAGCACTGAATGCAGCAAAGGGAACCGCATGGGCGGAGGACATGATGAGCCTCATCAAGAAACAGCAGATCCCGGGACTTACCAAATGGTACAACGAAGGCGGCAAAGATGAGCTTGCAGCAATTCCGGGACTCGTTCCAAACGCAGATGTCGTATACGGACCGCTCTACCGCAATCCGAAACGTATCTTCGGAATCGGTCTCAACTATCTCGACCATGCCGGAGACATCGGCTCCGCAGCACCGAAAGGATTCCCGGGAAGCTTCTTCAAAATGGCCGACACACTCATCGGACCTGGCGATGAGATCCAGCTTCCGAAATTAAAAGAAGCACAGAAGACAACCGCTGAGGCTGAGCTCGGAATCATCATAGGCAAGGATTGCAGAGATGTCTCCGAAGAGAACTGGCAGGATGCCATCGTCGGATACACAACGATCCTCGACATGACTGAGGAGTCGATCCTGAAAGGAAATGATTATGTAAGCGGAAACCCGAGATACTTAACGATCGTCAAGAACTTCCCGACTTTCTTCTCCTTCGGACCGCAGCTCGTAACACCGGATGAGGTTCCAGATGTCCTGAAACTGAATGTACAGAGCATTCATAACGGCGAAGTTCATGCGGAAAACGTGGTCGCAAATATGACACATCGCCCGGCGCGCCTCGTTTCCTTGCACAGCAGCATCCAGGGCTGGTATGCAGGTGACATTCTCTCCACAGGAACACCGAGAGCATTCCACATCCAGGACGGCGATATCGCAGAATGCCGCATCACAGGTCCGGACGGATTCGAGATGGAGCCGCTTGTAAATCCGGTCGTTGACCTGAAAAAGCATCCGGAGAAGGAAGCTTAAAACTTCCGAAAACCATCAGATCATACATAGTCATTTTAAGAGTCTGTAACTGTTCCGTATCTTTGCAGCTGCAAGGAAAAATCCATTCCAGAGCGGCTGAGCCGGTAGGATTTGATCTGCAGTTTTATTCTTTATTGCAGTCTGCACAGCAAGTGCAAAGACCTGCTGAATGGTTACATTCATATGTAATTACGAAAATCACAAACTTATCGGAGGTATTTATCATGGAATTAGGTTTAAAAGGAAAAGTTGTTCTTTGTATGGCATCTGCTGCCGGACTTGGAAAGGGAATCGCGACCGAGATGGCAAGAGAAGGTGCCAAAGTGATGCTCTGCACCGCAGAACCATTTAAGGATCAGCTCCTCGAAGCACAGGCTGAGATCGAAAAAGAGACCGGAAACCGTCCGGAGACTTTCCTCTGCGATGTCAACAAGGCAGAAGATATCGAAGCTCTTGTAAAACACACCGAAGAAACGCTCGGCGATATCTACGCTCTCGTCAACATGTGTCCGGGTCCAAAGCCGGGTCCATTCGAGAACTTCGATGACGCAGCATGGACAAACGCATTCAACATGTGCCTGCTCTCCTATGTGAGAACGATCCGTGCGGTACTTCCGTCCATGAAACGTCTCGGAGGCGGCCGCATCGTAAACTCCACTTCCTCTTCCGTCAAGGACTGCCTCGACAACCTGATCCTCTCCAACACCATGAGAATGGGCGTTGTCGGCATGACAAAGACACTCGCAAGAGAAGTCGGAAAAGACAATATCCTGATCAATGTCATCGGACCGGGCCGTATCGGAACTGCAAGAATCGAGAGCTTAAACAAGATGCGTGCAGATAAAGCCGGAATCAGCGTATCCGACTACGAGAAGGAAGATCTCAAGAAATTCCCGATGGGACGCTACGGCACGATCGACGAGTACGGCCGTCTTGCAACATGGCTCTGCTCCGAAGCGAATACTTATGTATCCGGTCAGACAATTCTTCTGGACGGTGCAATGACAACTGCTTATTGATATCGGAGGTATGATCCTATGAACAAATTATTCGCAAAAAGAATGGACGAGCTCGCTCCGTCCGGAATCAGAAAAGTAAATGAGAAAGCACTTGCCATGGAGCGCGCCGGTGAGACTGTCATCCACTTCGAGCTTGGACGTCCGGATTTTGACACTCCGGAGTACATCAAAAAGGCATGTATCGCTGATATCGAAAAAGGCGACGTATTCTACACCTCCAACTTTGGGACCATGGAGCTTCGTGAGGCGATCGCGTGGAAGTTAAAGACCCAGAACAACATCGACTACAAACCGTCCGAGATCATCGTCAGCGTTGGTCTTTCCGAGGCCGTATTCGATGTCATGACCGCGATTCTCGATGAAGGCGATGAGATCCTCGTTCCGAATCCAGGCTGGTTAAACTACTTAAATGTTCCGAAGCTTCTCGGTGCAACTCCGATCACCTACACGCTGAAAGAGGAGAATGACTACCAGATCGATCTCGACGAGATCCGCGCGAAAGTAACTCCGCGCACAAAAGCCATGGTCCTCATCACTCCGAGCAACCCGACCGGCGGCGTTCTGGCGGAAAATGTTTTAAAAGAACTCGCTGAGATCGCCATCAAAAACGATATCATGGTCATCTCCGATGAAGTTTACGAGAGACTTTTATACGATGATGCAAAACACATCAGCATCGCTTCCCTGCCGGGCATGAAGGAGCGCACGATCACCTTAAACGGCTTCTCCAAGGCATATTCCATGACCGGATGGCGTCTCGGATACGCTGCCTGCAATGAGGACATCGTTAAAACAGTCAATAAGCTGCACCAGCATGTCGTTACCTGCGCGACCTCTTTCGTTCAGAAAGCCGGTGTTGTCGCACTCCGCGAGGAGAAAGAGGAAGTCAACGACATGGTAAAAGAATACCAGAGACGCCGCGATTACGCAGTCAAAGCCATCAATGAGATCGATGGTTTGAGCTGTCGCTGCCCGAAAGGTGCATTCTATATCTTCATCAACATCGAGAAACTCGGCATGACCGGACAGGAGTTTGCACCGCTGCTGCTCGAGAACGCCAAAGTTGCCATGGTCCCGGGCGATGTGTTCGGAACCGAGGGCGATCACTATATCCGGATGTCCTTTGCAAACAGCTATGAGAACATCGTAGAGGGATGCAAACGGCTGAAAGAGTTTGTTGAGAAGCTGCGCAGCAACTAGGCCGGAACGAATGCTTAACCGGTAAACAAAACAGGATTTCTTTCCTGGCACCACAGAAAAGAAATCCTGACAAATCATTGATAATATTCTACTTTCGATACCCCCTACTTTGCAGGACATACTGTCGGCGGCTTCTGCGGATGGCCGACAGCATTTCCCATTCTTTATCAGAATGCATATCACAGTCACATCTTTCTCTTGCTTCTGTCTTACTCTCCCATACAGTAAAACGTAAACTCTCCCTCTGCCAGCACCTTCCCGGTCTCCGACTCCATCACCTGGGATTTCGTGAAGCAGACGGTCTTTCCTCGCTTCGTGATCTTCGCGACTCCGCGGAGCTCCTTCGCGCTGCTGCCACGGAGGAACCGGAACGAACTGTCCAGTGTCACGTATTTTCTTCCGTCATTTCTCGTCACAAGTCCCGCCGCGATCTCCGCCATCACAAACATCAGCCCGCCGTGGACTGTCTGCATGGCATTTAAGGAATCCTCCGTGACCTCCGCACACACTTCGGCTGCGTCCTCGGACAAAGCGACTGCGCGGATGTTATTATGGATCATGAATGGATTGGTGCGGTTTACGCGCTCCATCTGTTCTACGAATGTTTCTTTTGGCTGTTTTTCGGTCTCCATCTTATTCCTCCTGCTGCTCTCTTCGTATTTTTATGCTGAATGACATGATCTCATCTATTTCGTACAATTCGCCGCATCGATCGCGATCGCCAGCATGAGCGCCATGACCTCATCCTTCGGATCCACGATGTCGATCACATAGGTATCGCCCCATTGAAACGGCTTTTTTGAAATATGGACCGCCACACAGCACGCCTCATAGACATCATATTCCCACGCCAGAAAGTCTCCCTCACACCGCCATCCGTTGTAATCCAACTCATAGCGCGGCTTGAAAAAGGAAAATTCTTTCTGGACACTTCCGGCCTCTTTTCCTCCGATTTCGATATCAAAACACGGCAAAACCGCAAACAGCCGCTGTTTCACCATGCCAACTTCCTTTCCACTCTTATCATACACGTGGATCTGATGCCCCAGCGCAAAAAATTCCGCTTTTACGAAATACTTTGGGCTCTCATGTTCATCATAGACGTCGTAAGTATCGGTCCATGAGAATACTCTTTGTTTGATCAGTAACTGCATAGCGGCCTCCTTTCCGACTATCTGTTTGCATCCCATCTTGCAAATACTTCCTCCACCGCCGCCAGATACTCCGGCACATGTTGTGATTTGCGAATCTTTTTGGCGAGTTTTTCGCTGTCCGGCACTTCTGCCAGCATGTAGCTCCAGAGATCTTTCATCCGGAACAGAAGATTCCGGTCGCCGGACATGGTCTCGCGGTAGTGTTCAAAGAGGGCGTCATGGAACTCGCGAATCCGCGGCAGGATGTCGGCTTCCGGCTCCGTCTCTTCCTGCAAGATCATCTCCGCCAACGCCGGATTCCGGATCAGTCCACGCCCGATCATGACCGTCCCGACTGTTGGAAACTTTTCCCGAAATTCTTTTACCTTCTCCACGGTAAACAGATCCCCGTTATACACGACCGGATTCCTGCTCTCCTTCAAAATGTCCGTAAACACATCGAGATGCGGGGTTCCCTTATAAAATTCCTTCTGGATCCGGGGATGGACCGTCAGTTCGTGGATCGGGTAGCGGTTATAAACCTGCATGAGTTCCGGCCATTCTTCCACCTCGTTCTTCCCGATCCGTGTCTTTATCGAAACAAGAAATTCACCATTCCGCACCGCAGCATCCGAAAACACCTCATCAAAAAAGCGGTCCAGATCATCCGGGTAGAGAAGAAATCCCGACCCTTTCTTCTTTGCCGTGACCGTTCCGGACGGACACCCGAGATTCAGATTGATCTCCCGGTATCCCATCTCCAAAAGTTTCTTCGATGCAAGAAGAAAATCCCCTGCCCTGTTTGTCAGGATCTGCGGAACGACCGGTACCCCGGCATTGTTTTCCGGCAATACATCCCGCATCTCCTTCACACTCATCCCCTGTTCCGGTCCCGGCGCCAGAAACGGGGTAAAATATTTCTCCACACCGCCAAAATATTTGTGGTGCAGATTTCTGTATGGATAGGTTGTGATCCCCTCAAGCGGGGCAAAATAGATATGCATGTCTTATGTTCCTCGTATCGTTCGTTTGATTTTTCATTATCGTACCACATTTTATTGCTACAGGCAAATTTCTCTCCATTTCTCTGGAAAACCTGTCCCATTTCCACTATACTATAGGTACACGGAAAGATCATCTTTCCGCTACCACAGCACTTTCCTTCTGCGGACCTTTCCTGAGCAACCTCCGCAGAACTGTTATGGCAACATGCGCTTGGCTTGAATATTTTTGGAGGTGTTTACGATATGACAGATTTAAGTATTCATGAATTATCCCTTGGATTCGCTCACGATAAACAGATGCTGACCGATTTTCTCGCAAAGCATCATTTAAATTATGAGGATGATATCGAGGCGGCATTCGGCGTGTTCGATGCCGATGAGAATCTGACCGGCTGCGGATGCTGTGCCGGGAATCTTTTGAAATGTTTTGCGGTCGATGAAAGTCTGCGCGGGCAGAATGCGCTCGGAAGTCTTGTCTCCCGCCTTGTGGAAAACCGCTTTGCCGCCGGTCATTACGATCTTTTTGTCATCACCCGACCGAAAAATAAGGTACTCTTTACCTCCTGCGGCTTCTATCCGTTAGCGGAGACAGAGTCCGTTCTGATGCTGGAAAATAAGAAAAATGGACTCGACAATTTCTATAAAAAGTTTCTTGCCGGAACCGAGGATTCCGACAACATCGGCTGCATCGTCATGAACTGCAATCCGTTCACAAAAGGCCATCTTGCACTGATCACCTACGCGGCCAGAGCCTGCGACCTGCTCCACATCTTCGTGGTCGAGGAAAACCGCTCCCAGTTCCCGTTTGCGGACCGGCTGCGCCTTGTCCGTGAAGGAACCGACCACCTTGCGAACGTCATCGTTCATCCGTCCGGCCCATATATGATCTCCAATGCGACCTTCCCGACCTATTTCTTAAAGGAAGGCGAAGACGCCGCAAAGATCCAGAGTGAGCTCGATATCACCCTGTTCGCCTCCCGGATCGCACCGCTTCTTCATATTAAAAAACGCTTTGCAGGGGAAGAACCGTTCGATCCGGTGACGAGAAATTATAATGAAGCCATGATCCGGATCCTGCCGCGCTATGGGATCTCCTTCATAAAGATCGACCGGATCACAACGGAAGGTCCGGATGGAAAGCCGGAAGTCATCAGCGCTTCCCGCGTCCGCAAGCTCCTCGCCGAACAGGGTGTGACAGACGAAGTGCTCTCCCTGGTGCCGGAATGTACTGCGAAGTATCTGAAAGAAAAGTTTTCTGCTGAAAGTACGCACTAAGGCAGGAATCCGTTTCAAATCGGCTACGCAGACGGGATTTTTACCTTCAGACCTACTGAACAGTTACTTCTTTTACAACATGGGAGGTATCCATGAACCTGACTGACGTGATCACCGGCACTCCGGTGACTTCCGAAGAACTCCGCGCCGCGAGAGACCGGCATGTACTGGAAAAGTGGGAGCTGCTCTCCGCAGGAGACGGCTCCTGCCTTGTGGAATTTTCCCTGAATATTGCCGGAGCGGTGAAAGTGTTTCCTTTCGCCAGGACCGCGTTTCGCGAGGAACTCCGGGAATTGCAGGAAAAACTCGGCCGCTTCTCCATAAAAAATACAAAGATCTGTGAAGAGCCAACCGGCGATCACGCCTTTTTTCTCCTGGATTCCCCGGAAATCCCGGTCAAACAGTTTCTCGTCTCCATCGAGGAGAGTCATCCGCTCGGCCGTCTCTTCAATCTTGATGTGTGCGGGCTGGACGGAGTTTCCGTAAAGCGGCAGGATCTTCATCTCCTTCCCCGCACCTGTCTGGTGTGCGGAGGGGATGCGAATACCTGCCAGGCCCAAAAACGCCATTCCATGGAACTCATCCAGTGGCAGACGGCAAAACTCTTTAACGATCATTTCAGGGACCGCTCGGCAGATCTTGCCGCCTCCGCGGCGGTCCGCGGGCTGCTCTACGAGGTCTCAACAACCCCGAAGCCGGGACTTGTAGACCGGAATAATTCCGGTTCGCATTCGGATATGGACTTTTTTACATTTCTGGACAGCAGCGCTTCCCTGATCCCATGGTTCCGGGAATTTTTCTGTCTCGGGTGGGACCATGCAGACGAGGCGGACGAACAGATCTTTGAGCGGCTCCGCTATGCCGGGCAGCGCGCGGAGACCGCCATGTTCTCCGCCACGCACGGGATCAACACCCACAAAGGTCTTGTCTTCGCCTCTGCGATCCTCTGCGGGGCGCTGGGAAAAGTCCATGCAGGAAAGAGTCTGCCGCTTCCGGCCGGTGAAGTTCTCAGCGAATGCAGGAAGCTTGGAAGCTGTTCCCTCGGTGATCTGGCAAAACTTTCCAGGCATCAGAACAAGCTGTCCCACGCTTCTTCCATTGATGTGAACTCGCAGGATAGCCGGGGTTCTATGCCGATGGACACCAAAAATCATCCCACACAAGCTGAACCATCCGCCTTGTCGAACGGCGAGCGCATCTTCTCCTCCTACGGCATCCAGGGTGCCAGAGGTGAGGCTGCTGCCGGTTTCCCTTCCGCTGTCCTGATCGGACTTCCGGCACTCAAAAAATGGCTTGCCGCCGGTTTTTCCTTAAACGATGCGGCCGCCATGGCACTCCTCACCCTGATCTCGGAGGTCGATGACACCAACATGGTGCACCGCGGCGGTCCGGAGCTCGCAAAAAAAAGCAAAGAGCAGGCAAAACACCTGCTCTCTGCTGTCACGAATGATTCATTTAAAGAAATATTGTCTTCACTGGACGAACAGTACATCGCCATGCACTTAAGTCCCGGCGGATGTGCTGATCTCCTGGCCGTCAGCCTGATGTTCCATTTTCTGGAAACATGCGGGATGATCAGCCCTGTTATTTCATCGTCACTTCCACACCGTCGTCATCCGTCCATGTGATCTCGTAGGTGTCCGCTGTGTAAGTGAATCCCTGGATCTCCACCGATGTAGTGTCGATCTTCTTTAAGGAAACCGTAAAATCCGTGCAGTCATCCGTGTCCTCTCCCACATATTCGTAGAGGAGACTGTCCGGATCATTCGGTTTCTTCATCAGATCTCCTGAAATCGCTGACAGACGATCCAGACTGAGTGTTCCGGAAAGACCGTACTCCGCCTCGCAAATCTTCAGTGCCTCCGCGATCCGGTGTCCCTTTTCATAAGCTACCGCACTCTTTGCGCGCTCCACATATCCATTGTAGACTCCGATGCTCACAGATGCAAGGATCACCATGATGACGATGACTACCATCAGTTCCACCAGGGAATATCCGCCCTGATCTTTCTTCTTTCGTTCTCTGAAGTTTCTGAAATCCCATATTTTCTTCGTCATACTCTGCCCCTGCTTTCTCTCTGCCCGGAGCAATCCGATGACGCGCCTATTCTGTTGTCACAAAACCTGCTTTTTCATGTTCTCGCCCCGGTTGATCTTCATCGTTACAGTTTGTTTATAACATATGGTCATGCCGCGTTCTATTGTCCGAATTCTGTCAATCATTTCGATTCCAGCACTGCCATCGCAATCTTTTCCGGTTTGATCGGCAGCTCATAAAATCTTGTCCCTGTTGCATTGTAGATCGCGTCCGCAACTGCCGGGAGCGGGGTGTTGATCACGACTTCACCGATCGATTTCGCGCCGAACGGTCCCTCATTCTCATAGCTCGACTCAAAATCGACCCGGATCTTTCCGATATCCACACGGGTCGGGATCTTATACTGCATCAGGGAATTTTCCGCGAGCTTTCCAAGTTTATTATAGGTAATATTTTCCGTGAGCGCCATTCCGATCCCCTGCAGGATCCCGCCTTCCGCCTGGACTCTCGCAAGATTCGGGTTCACCGGCGTTCCGCAGTCGACGGCGGCGGCATAATCGATGACCTTCGCCTCACCTGTCTCAAGATCCACCTCGACCTCCGCAGCTCCGACCATAAACGGCGGCGGAGAGATCGGGGAACTGTTCGTCACGGTCGCCTCGAGAGCGATCCCGTTTCCACACATGGAGGCGGTGGCGATATCCGCAAGGGAAACCTGCTGTTTTTCTGCTGAGCCTAAATTCTCAACATTTTCCGGCTGCGGATTTGAATTCTCTCGTTCGTCCACGACATGGATTCCTGCCGCTTTTTCCGGATCGACCGCACTTTTTTTCTCTCTCCGTACAACCTTCCCGTCAAACACGACCTCATTCTCCGGGCAGTTCATCATCTGTGCACCGAGTTTGCAGATCTGTTCCCGAACCTGCAGTGCACACTTTTCAACCGCTTTTCCCGTGACATACGTCGTACTGGACGCGTAGGAACCGGAATCATACGGCGAAGTATCCGTGTCCGCGCCGAACACCGTGATCTCATCGACAGAGCACTCGAGAACCTCCGCCGCGATCTGCGCCAGGATCGTATCACAGCCGGTTCCCATATCGGCTGCACCGATCGACAGCGTGTAGAATCCGTCGTCGTTCACCTTGATCGTGGCACTTCCCACATCGACGGACGAAATACCGGATCCCTGCATCGCCATTCCCATGCCGACCGCGCGGACCTTTCCGTTGCCCATATCGCGGACCGGATATTTTTCGTCCCAGTGGATCATCTCTTTCACACGCACAAGACAGCGATCAAGCGCACAGCTCGTATTGACCTGACCGTAATAGGCCGGCATCACGTCGCCCTCTTTGATGATGTTCTTCTCGCGGATCTCAAACGGATCCATGTGAAGCTTCGCGGCAAGTTCGTTCACCGCGGACTCCACCGCGAACAGTCCCTGTGTCGCCCCGTATCCACGGTACGCCCCGGCAGACATCACATTCGTGTATACAACATCACTCACAAACCGGAATGCCTTCGCCTTCCCGTAGAGCGGGATGGATTTATGCCCGGAAAGTCCGACCGTTGTGGGACCATGTTCCCCGTAAGCGCCCGTGTTGGACAGCGTGTACATGTCGATGCCGTTGACGATCCCGTCCTTACTTGCACCGAGACGCACATGGACTTCCATCTCATGGCGCGGTGTAGAGGCGGTCATGCTCTCCTCGCGGGTAAAGATGATCTTTGACGGTTTCTTTGTCATCCAGGTCACATAAGCCGGATAAACCTCGCTGATCGATGTCTGCTTCGCACCGAATCCGCCTCCGATCCTCGGCTTGCTGACGCGGATCATGGACTTCGGGATATGGAGCGCATTGGCGATGATCCGGCGGCAGTGGAATACGATCTGGGTGGAGCTGACCACGTTGAGGCGTCCGTAAGCGTCGATCGTACAGAACGTCCGGAATGTCTCCATCATCGTCTGCTGACATGCCTTCGTGTGATAGACATGGTCGATCACAACATCGCTCTCCCTCAATACTTTCTCGATATCTCCCTCTCCCGATTCGTCATGGGCGCACAGATTTCTCTTATTGTCCGCCCCGACCGGAACAAGACTCTCCCAGTTGTCCTCCGGATGAACCAGGATCCTGTTGTCCTTCGCCTTCCTGAAATCAAGGAGCGGTTCCAGGACCTCGTACTGGACTTTGATGAGCTTTAATGCCCGGTCCACACATTTTTCATCGCGACCGGCAACGATCGCGACCACATCCCCGACGTAGCGGACATGCCGGTCAAGCAAGAGTCTGTCATACGGACTCATCTCCGGATATGTCTGTCCTGCCTGCGTGTACCGCTTCGCGTCCTGCGGGATATCTTCCCAGGTATAGATCGCCTCGATCCCGTCCACTTTCATCGCAGCCGTCTTATTCAAGGAAGTCACGATCGCGTTCGCATGCGGGGAGCGCAGGAGTTTTACGATCAGGCAGTCCTTCGGAGCGATATCGTCCATGTATACAGGCTGTCCGGTCACAAGCTGCATCGCGTCCTTTTTCCGGACAGGTTTATTTACATATTTCATAACTTTCGTCCTCTTTCTGTATTTGTAACAGTCTCACATCATTTGTTCTGCGTGTTGTCACGGTCCGACCGTCACACGCGCGCCTCACCGGACCGTCACCCGTTCTTTTCTTTCTTCCATGCGAGAAACGCCTGGATACCGCGAAGCTGTCCCTCGTAGCCGGAGCAGCGGCATAAGTTGCCCGCCAGATATTCCTTGATTTCCTCCGTATCCGGATATTCGTTTTCCCGGAACAGCGCCAGCGCGTTCATAATGAAGCCAGGATTGCAGAATCCGCACTGCTCGGCGCCCTGATCCGCGATAAAAGCGCCGAATTCCTTCGCTTCGTCCTGAAGTCCTTCCAGCGTCGTCACACTTCTTCCGTCTGCCCGCGCCGCAAGAACGGAGCAGGAAAGCACCGGCTTTTCATCTAAAAATACCGTGCAGAGCCCGCAGTTCGACGTCTCACATCCGCGCTTTACACTGTAACAGCCGTGATTCCGCACAAAATCGATCAGAAGAAGGTCTGCGTCGATCTCCTCCGAGATCTTTTTTCCATTTAATGTTATCGTGATGTTCATGTATGATTCCTCGTTTTTATCTGTTTCCAGTTTCTTTATGCTCCATAACGGACTGAGTTTCTTTCAGTCAGACAAAGCTTTCTTCTTTCAAACCATTCTTCATCCGTCTGTTCTTATTCCCCCAACTTACATACCGCCCGTCTCACCAGCACCCCGGCCAGATGGTTCCGGTACTCCGCGCTTCCTCTCGTGTTGGAGCCGGTCACGATCTGTTCCTTTACACACTTGGCAGCATACTCCGCGATGTTTTCCACATTTTTGTCCTTCATATCCTCATTGGACAGCTCAAAGAGAACCGCTTTTCCCGGTCTTGCCCCGATCGCGAACCGGTATCCGGCTTCTGTCTTTGCCGCGGCACAGGTGAGGACCGGAAAATCGGTCTGCGTGTTGCGGACGGACTGGTAATCAAACGATGCCGCTTCTTTTTTTACGATCAGCCGGACCAGGATGTCCCGGTCATACGGCATTTTTGCGTACTCTCTCAACGGAATGATCCCGCCTTTGTAAAGCTCCACATAGCTGTCCATCGCCAGAAACATCGTCAGCACGTCGGAAAATCCGTATCTTCCGTAAATACTTCCTCCGACCGTCGCGAGATTCCGGAACTGGACGCCGACGATGTGGCGCACCGACTCCCGCACAGCGCCGTCCGTATACCCGTTAAGTCCCGAATCAAGTTCCAGATCTCTCAATGTGACCATGCAGCCGATCCGGAATTCATCCTCCGTCTCCTCGATCGTGTCAAGTCCGAGCCCGGACAGGTCGATCGCCGTACCGATCGGCATCTTTCCCATCTTCAGCCAGACCATGCCGCCCAGGACCCGGTTGCTCTTTTTCTGGTTTAACTGCCACGCCTCTTCCAGGCTTTCCGCTTTTTTATATTCCCTGATGACTCTCATACCATTGCTCCTCATGATCCCTCAGAATATGCAGTTGTTCCCGCCTTTTCCTGCTCTCAAAAAAGTCCGGATCCCTGTATTCTGAAGCGTTCTTCAAAAATTACTTTTATTTTAACATACTTTCTGCTATAATTCCGTTATAGTTGGAAAAATACAACGATATTCCAGCAAAAAAAGATCGAAAGAGGACAAAAGATTATGAAAAAAAATCTCAAACAGCTCTCCGCTCTGCTCTTAGCTCTCGCATTATCTGTGAGCGTAACTGCATGTGGAAGCAACACCGCATCAACAACAACTGCTGCCGCTGAGACGACCGCAGAATCCACCGAAGCAGCTTCTGAATCCGCTTCTGAGACTTCCGAGGCCGCTGCCTCCGACATGGAAGTCACCTATCCGGTTACCATCACCGACCATCTCGGCCGTGAGGTTACGATCGAGAAGCAGCCGGAATCCTTTGTCAGCGGCTACTATATCTCCACAAGCCTGATGATCGCGCTTGGTCTTGACGACAAGTTAGTCGGCGTCGAGGCAAAAGCGGACAAGAGAAATATCTATAAACTCAGCGCTCCGGAGCTCACAAGTCTTCCGTCCGTCGGAACCGCAAAAGAGTTCGATCTGGAAGGCTGCGCAGCATTAAAGCCGGATCTTGTAATTGTTCCTGTGAAATTAAAGGATTCCATCCCGGCAATGGAAGAGCTCGGTCTCACCGTGATCGCTGTCAATCCGGAGGATGACGCAAAGCTGATGGAGACGATCGACATGATCTCCACCGCAGCAAACGTAGTAGAAAAAGGACAGACACTCGAATACTGGATCTCTGATACCACCGCAGAGCTTGTCCAGTCTCTCGAGGGAAAAGAAACTCCGTCCGTATATCTTGCAGGAAACAGCGCTCTGTTACAGACTGCTGGTCCGGAAATGTACCAGTCCACTCTGATCGAGCATGCAGGCGGCGTCAATGCAGCTTCTGAGATCACAGACACCTACTGGGCTGACACTTCCTACGAGCAGATCCTTTCCTGGAACCCGGATTACATCATTCTCGCAGCCGATGCGGACTACGATGTGGACTCCGTTCTGAACGATTCCGCTCTTGCCGACTGCACAGCCGTAAAAGAAGGACATGTTTACCAGATCCCGAGCGACATCGAGGCACTCGATTCCCCGGTTCCGGCAAGCTTTTTAGGAAGCTACTACGTCGCTTCCGTTCTTCACCCGGACGTTGTAACTGAAGACGATTTCAAGACAGCAGAGAAGAATTTCTATGAAACATTCTATGGATTCACTCCGGAAAGCGCAAACTAATTCCAACCGAACCATGGCAACCTTAACACTGGCGATGACTTTTGTGGTCATCGCCTTTGTTTCTGCCCTGAGTACCGGAAAATATCCGATCACATTATCTGGCCTGGCTGCCGGGGATCCGATGGCGCTCCGTACCTTCACGGTTCTCCGCCTGCCGCGCGCTGTCATGGGACTCATCGGCGGATTTGGGCTTGGGATCGCAGGATTCGTCTACCAGACGGTCTTCCGGAATCCGCTGGCATCCCCCGACATCATCGGTGTCTCCTCCGGGGCCAGTGCCGGTGCGGCTTTCGCGATCCTGTTCGTCTCCGCCGCCGCGCCGTCCACAACACTCTTCGCATTTTTCGGTGCTCTTCTCGCCGTCTGCCTTTCCCTCGGGCTCACCGCTCTCTCCCCAGTCCGGGACCATTCTTCCATCGTTCTCGCGGGGATCGCGGTCCATGCTCTCGCACAGACCGTTCTCATGCTCTTAAAACTTATGGCAGATCCGGAAAAACAGCTCGCCTCGATCGAATACTGGATCATGGGAAGTCTCTCCGGCGTCACCTCATCAAAGATCCCGTTTCCGGTCGCGATCATCCTGAGCTCCTCCGCGCTGGTCTTCCTGCTCCACCGACATCTTCTGGCACTCTCGGTCCGTGAGGATGAGGCCCGCATGCTCGGCGTATCCGTCCGGAAAACACGTTTTTTCATTCTTTTTCTCGCCACACTCACCGTCGCAGCCGCCGTCAGTGTGACCGGACTCATCAGCTTCGTCGGTCTTCTCGCTCCGCACACAGCAAGACTTCTGACCGGGCATAACCGGAAGTCCGCATGCTTTCTCAGCGGTCTCATCGGGAGTTTCCTGCTCCTGACCGCGGATATTCTTGCAAAGTCACTCGCCGCAGTGGAGCTTCCTGTCAGTATCTTTACCTCGCTCCTCGGAGCGCCGTTTTTGATCTATCTGATCCTCTCGGAAAGGAGGCGCTGATCATTATGTCTGAATATTTTTCCATTCAGGACCTCTCCGTCTCTATGGGTGGTCATCAGATCCTGGATCATCTTTCCCTTTCGGTTGAAAATCCCGGGCATATGATCGCGCTCCTCGGACCGAACGGGAGCGGAAAGACTACCCTTTTGCGGGCCATATGCGGAGAGCTTTCCCACAGCGGCCATGTTCTCCTGAACGGGCAGGACCTCACAGCTCTCTCTCCAAAAGCTCTCGCAGGACTCGTAAGTTATATTCCGCAGCAGAGCGGGATCTCCATTTCCATAAGTGCGCTGGATGTCGTGCTCATGGGATTTTACTCCCGGTTGAAACTCTTCGAACAGCCGTCTGCCAAGATGCGGGAGGCAGCCCTCCAGGCGCTCGCTTCCGTCGGAATGGACGATTTTGCGAATCGGGATTACTTAACACTCAGCGGTGGGGAACAGCAGCTCGTGATCCTGGCGAGAACACTCATCGAAGATACTTCGCTCCTGCTCTTTGATGAGCCGGACAGTTCGCTGGACCTTGGGAATAAGTACCGGATGATGGGGCTGATCGCAGATATTGTACATGCGGCTCGAGGCTCCGGTGGATCTGTTTCCCGAACTTGTTTTTTCTCCCCAGAAGAGGGATCTGAAACAGATACCGTTCTGGATATGCCGTATCTACAATCCGAACATGCTTTTGCAGGAAAAACTGCGATTCTCTGTCTCCATGACCCGACACTCGCACTCGCGTACTGTGATATCCTGCTGCTCCTGAAGGACGGCAGGCTGATCCACACGCTGCACCCGAAAACGGATCCCATCGCCGTCATGGAACAGGCTTTTTCTGATATCTACGGGGAGGTGCGCCTGGTTCCGGTTCCTGATCCATCAAACTGTGCAGGGAATCGGCTGATTCTTCTGCCGATTTTATAGCGACAGTCCCGTAATCCTGGTTGCATTTTCTATAGATCTGCCACATGATCCTGTTCATAGGAAACCTCTGGATTTTCCTCCTACTCCCTGCGCACCATACCACTGATGTACCAGAAAGAAGGTGATCTTTTCATGAAATCTGACATCCGCGTCTTTCTATGTGACGATGACAACCTCCGCTTCTTCGGTGAAGGTCCCTGCCGCCTGCTCCACCTGATCGAGGAGACCGGTTCGCTGCGGGCGGCAACCCTCTCGATGGGGATGGCATACACAAAAGCGCTCCATCTCATGAAGCGTGCGGAAAAGAATCTTGGTTTTTCACTGACCGCCAGAACGATCGGCGGAAAAGGCGGCGGCGGGAGTGTCCTGACACCGGAAGCAAAGGAGTTTTTACATGATTATGAAACCTGGCGGAACGCCTGCATTCAGAGCAGCCGCGACCTCTATACTCAAGTCCTTTCTAAATACAACAGAAACAGCAGTGGAGCGAAAGGCGGAAGTGAACTTTCTGAAAGTTGATATCGATCCGATTCTGGCAAAAAAACGTCATCTGATCATCACCGGAAGCCGCAGAAGTGGGAAGAGCACACTGCTGCGGGAAATTCTGACATTGCCGGATTTTCCGGCTGATACGATTTCCAGTGAAATATCTGAAAGTCTCCGGAATCCTGTCTCCGCCGACTCCTCTCTGCCCGGATCCTGCCTGCCGGTGTTTCACGGATTGCGAAGACATATCTCAGACGTTCCGTTTTTGCCTGGTCAAGCCGAATCCCGCCTGCAGATGTTTCCCGGCTTTACAACACATGCTTTCAAACAGGACCGCGTTGAGCTGACTGACAATCTGACCGGAGAAACCTCGCGGATCGGAATTTACCGTCCAAAGTTCTCTTTCCATGCCTTTCCGGCAGATTCTGATTCCGGGAAATCGGCGGCTTCATCCGCTTCTTCCGGCAATCAGATGGTTCCGGATCTCAACGGTTTTCTCGGCGGCGGTCTTGCTTCCATAAAACGGGC
>OGZX01000915.1_pt1 | contig 32810 bp, 18 predicted proteins | sample 1576881 | NCBI WGS metagenome assembly OGZX01 (sample SAMEA3541542, study PRJEB24748) | human gut metagenome | biome: human gut; feature: human-associated habitat; material: faeces | place: China | collected 2012 | reverse complement strand
CGCTCGCCTGCCTGTTGTCCTATGGATTCACGGCGGAGCTTATCACAATGGATATGGGCATGAGATAGAGTTCGATGGCGAGGCCTATGCCAAGAAAGACGTTATTCTGGTGACGATTAATTACCGTCTGGGAATGTGGGGCTTTTTAGCGCATCCCTTGCTGACCGCTGAGAATGGCGGCAAAGGTTCCGGCAACTATGGACTTTATGACCAGCTGGAAGCCCTGAGATGGGTAAAGAAAAATATCGCTGCCTTTGGCGGCAACCCGGATAATGTGACGGTGATGGGACAGAGCGCCGGTGCGGGAAGCGTGCAGGCACTGATTTCCTCGCCGCTGTCGAAAGGGCTGATTCATCGTGCTGTGATTCAGAGCGGTGGTGGCCTGGGCTCTTCTTTCCGCTCTTTGCAGGAAGCGGAACAGCGTGGTGAAGCCATCTGGAAGGAAGCGGGCATCACTTCTTTGAAAGAGATGCGGGCTTATCCTGCCGACAAGTTTCTGGAACTATTGGCAAAGCAAAAGAATCCCGGCGGTTCACCGTATGCCCCGTGCATAGACGGTGAATTTCTCACTGCCCCTTTGGACGAAACGGCAAAGACCGGAAAAGAGTTGGATATTTCTTATATGATAGGCTATACTTCGGATGATTTCGGACCGGATCGAAGGAGGCAGGCGGCTGTTGGCTGGAGCCTTCTACAGGAAAAGCAGAACCGGCAGCCGGCTTATGTATACTGCTTCTCCCACGACTTGCCGGGCGAAGAACTCCCCCCTGATCCCAAGACGGGCAAGTCCGATGAGATGAAAGGCGCTTTCCACTCTTCCGAGTTATGGTATATGTTCGGCACTTTAGGCAAAAGCTGGCGCCCGATGGAAGCTGCCGATTATGAACTGAGCGAACGCATGGTAAGCTATTGGACCAACTTCGCCCGAACGGGTAATCCCAATGGTGAAGGGTTGCCGGTGTGGAAACCTTGCACGGAAAAGGATGCCTATGTTCAGATATTGGATGTGAAGAAGTAGGCGGGTCCTTCTTCTTCACATTATTTGTGATACTCGCTCGGGCTTACTCCAAACTGTTTTTTGAAACTCTTGGAGAAGTGGGAGAGCGTGCTGAAACCGGTTATATCTGCAATTTCTGAGATGGTGTACTTGCCTTCTGCTATCAGTTCGGCAGCACGGTTCAACTTATAGGTTTTGAAGAAAATGCTCGGGTTTTCGCCTGTCAGTCCTTTTACTTTGTAATAGAACTTGGTGCGCGATATCTTCAGCAGTTCCGTCATGCGGGCTATGTCGAGTTCCGGATTGGAAATCTCATTTTCCATCAAGTGGTAAAGGTCGGTCATGAAGGCATTGTCCTGTGGGGAAAGGACATTTTCTTCGATCTCGTCCACCTGCGTGGCTTTGCCAAGAAGGCTGCGTACATTCTCCCGGTTTTTGAGTTGCGACTGTATCAGTGCCAACAGATAGCTTGGTTCGAACGGTTTTGTTACATAGGCATCTGCACCGGTATTCAATCCTTCTACCTGGTTCTCTACGGTTGCTTTGGCTGTTACCAATATTACCGGAATATGGCAGAGTTGCAAGTCTTCTTTTACTTCCCTGCAAAGTTGATAGCCATCCTTACCGGGCATCACTACGTCACTCAAAATTAAATCAGGTGCTTCCTCTTTCATGGCTTTGAGGGCACTGCCGGCATCGAAGCGGCAGACGATTTTGTAATGAGGCGACAGCAATGTATTCAGATAATGGGCTACTTCTGTATCGTCGTCCACTACTAAAATCATCTTTTGTTCTTCAGAATTTTCCGTTTGCTCTTCAGGTTGGTAGGGTACGTTGGCCGGTAACGGGAAGGCTTCCGATTGATTGCTTTGTTCCGGTTCACGCTCTTCTTCGGTATAGGAGAGGTCGTTTACCGGAAGAATCAGAGTAAATACGGCACCGCTTCCTTCATTCGGCTTGCTTGCTTTGATGTGGCCATGATGCAATTCGGCCAGGCTGCGTGCGTAGTACAAACCGATACCTGTGCCCCAGTTATATGTGCCTTCGGTCTGGTTGGCCATTTGGTAATAGCGTTCGAATATCTTTTCCAGTTTGTCTTCGGGGATGTCTTGTCCGGTGTTGGCTACGGCTATCTTAATATATTGCGTATCCTTATCTTCTGTGGTCAGTTTGAAGAGTTGTGCAGCCTCTTCGCGGGTTATCACGTCAAAGCATACGCTGATTTTCCCGCCTGTCGGTGTAAACTTCATGGCATTGGACATCAGATTACCGATTATTTTGTCCGCTTTGTCTTCATCCAGCCATAGCAGGAAGGTATCTTCCAGCCCATAGGTATTCAGTGTGATGTTTTTATTCTTTGCATTCACTTGGAAGATGTCAACCAGCCGTTGCAGGGAAGCGATGATATCCGCCCGTTTTACTTTCAGTTTCAGGGTGTCGTTTTCCAGCTTGTTGAAGTCCATCATCTGATTTACCAGTTTCAACATACGGTTTACACTGCGCTGCACGATGTAGAGCAGATTCTTGTTTTCGCCGGTTATGTCGGGGGCATTGCAAAGTTGCGCCACCGGACCTGATATCATAGTCAGCGGCGTGCGGAACTCGTGCGATACATTGGCAAAAAAGCTCATGTTCATCCGGTTAAGCCTTTGTTCCTGTTCCTTTTCCAACCGCGCGTGCCGGGCGGCTTCCTTTTCAGTCCTGATGCGCAGGAGGGCACGCAGGAAGAGCAGTACGATGGCGGTTGCCAGTATGAAGTAGATGCTATATGCCCACCATGTACGCCAGGGGGCAGGATATACTATGATGCGGATGGAGTTTTCTGCTTCTACGATACTCTTGTCGTTGTTGGTAATCTTTACATGGAAGACGTACTCACCGGCGGGCAGGTTAGCGTAATAGGCCTCGTGGTTGTTGCGGGCATCTATCCAGTAATTGTCGAAGCCCTCCAGGTGATATTGATAGTGTACACGGTCATATTCGCTGTAGTCCAATGCAGAGAAAGAGAGGCTGAAACTGTTCTCGTCATGCTCCAGATGTATGTCGGGAGAGTAGGACAGATGCTCGCTGATGGTTTGCCCGTTCTGCTGCGGCCGTATCAGCTGGTTGTGTATCTTCAAGTCGCTGAACAGTAGTGGGATGTTGCGCTTGATGGGCACGTCGATGGGATTGAAGAAAGTCAGTCCGTGCGTACCGCCGAAGACCAGCGTTCCGTCGGGCAGCCGGCAGGAGGCGCGGTCGTAGAATTGGTTTCCGCCTATGCCGTCGGCTGCATAATAGTTGGTGAAGTGTTTTGTGGTCCGGTCATACTTGCTCAGGCCGTATTGTGTGCTTATCCAGAGGTTGCCTTGCAAGTCTTCCTCGATACCGGATATGTCGAGGCAGGAGGTGCCGGGCACGGGTATCATTCTGCCCGTGTCGGGATAGTAACACATCAGGCCGTTGCTGACGGAACCTATCCAGACAGCTCCGTAGGTGTCTTTGTGCAGGGCCGTGGGGATAAATACGGAACGGCGGATACAAGCTTTTTGATCTTCTTCGGAGATATCTACCAGACTTGTTGTCAAGTCTCCGATGTTGATTTTCTTTAGCGGCTGGTAAAACCCTGCCACCATCAGTTGGCTGTTGTCTATCATCGTTAAACCGGGGACGAAGGTGAAGCCCTCGAAAAGCTTTACCTGACTGAACTCCTTTTCTCCCGGGCGAAGTGCATAGATGTTGACTGTGGCTGTTCCTATCCAGATGGTGCCGTCGGGCGACTGCATAATGGACATGGGCAGGTGAACCTGGTGTCGCTCTTCTATTTTCAGTTGTCCGTTGGGGGTATAGTGTCCTTTTAATACCTCGTTGTTGCTAGTGGTCATCCAGATGGCGTCGCTGTCGTCCACCATCAATTGGTTCACGAAGATGTCTTTCTGTTTTTCTTGCGCGAACAGTTCCGGGTCGATGTGCTTAATTTCCCGGGTCTTCGTGTCGTATATGTATATACCGTCCATGAGTGTGGATATCCATAATTTATTGTCTCTCCCGGCACTGAGGGATATTACGGATTTCTTGTCTAACTCCGTGCGCAGATAATTGTCGTTGTTGAAGCGTTCCTTGTAGTTGTAGCGTACGGTGTAGCCCTGGTCTACAGAACCGATCCACAGGTTTTGCTGGGAGTCGGTAAATATTTTGCTGACTTTGAAGCGGGGCATTTCAAAGGGGAATCCGTTTTCACCTTGGCAGGTTACGCTGCCGGTTACCGGATTGTAATAGAACATGCCGTGCTTGGCAGTGTTCAGCAATAGGCCGTTGTTGCCGTATGGGTGTATGTAGTTGATGTCGGCGTTGCGGAGTACGGGGTGCCGGGCAATGGATGGAGGAAGTTGCTTGAAGGCACGTGTCCGGGTGTCGAAGATGGCAATGGTGTGGTTTCCGGTTATCCATAGGTCGTTGTTGTGTAAGTACGAGCAGTAGGGATATCCGTGGAGTGCGATAGAATCCTTCTGTTGCAGGGTAGCGGGGTCGTAGCGATAAAGGGCGGTGGCGGTCATCACCCATAGGTTGTTGCCGGCGTCAATGTGGCATTGTACGTGGAACGTATGGTTGGGATCTATATCGGGCAGGACGCAGGTGATTTTTTCCGTTTCAGGGTCGTAGGCATAAAGTTGTGATACGGTGTTCATGAAGATACGTCCTTTGCGGTCTTCGATGATTTGGCGTACGTTCTTGTCGTTGGCTTCGATGGGGATAAACTTGAAATTATCCTGATTGGTATATCGGCATATTCCGTTCACGGTGGCAATCCAAAACCGGTTCTTGGAGTCGCGCAGCAGGTGGGTGATTTGATTGTCGGGCAGTCCCAGTGAGTCGTCGGTACAGAAGTACTGGTGGTATTCGTGTACGTTGTATTTATTCAGTCCCCGAAAAGTTCCCACCCAGATGTGTCCTTGTGCATCTTCTGCGAAAGCTGTTATCTTTTGGTTGGAAATGTCGTTGGCTATCACCGGACTTTCCACTGGGACTTCTTTCACTTCAGCCTTTTCAGTTGGTTGGCAAGCTGCTACTAAGCATAGCAAGACTAATAAAGACAATGTTCTCATAGCATCTTGTATTAAGTGTATTTATTCGATGTGAAATGGTTCTTTTGATGTTTTTTGGTGCGAAAATAGGAATAATAATTGTCTTGAGAACTGTCGGGTAACATATTTTGAACATGTAGACAAATATTTGAACAAATAGAACAATTGCTTTGAACGTACAGACAAACCTTTCGGATGAGCTGGATAGTGAGGACGTTACGAATGAACTAATATTGCAAACGTAAAACTTAAAAACTAATACATATATGAAAAAGCAATTCTTATCAGTATTGGCTTTTGCTTCTTTGCTTTTTGTTTCCTGTGGTGGTACAGCCGTGGCAGAGAGGCAACCCGTATCGGCGGGAGAGGTGACGGCCTCTTCAAGTCAGGCTGTTGTTCAGACAGAGTCGGGCAAAGTGGCCGGATATGTGGAAAATGGTGTGTATATATATAAAGGTATTCCTTACGCTAAGGCCGAACGTTTTATGCCACCCGTAGCAGCAGATAAATGGGAAGAGATTCGCAGTAGTCGTGCTTACGGCCCCACTTGTCCGCAAGCTAAACGTATGGGATGGTACAGTGATGAGCAGGCGTTTGCTTTCAATTGGGATGACGGCTATTCCGATGAAAACTGTCTGCGGGTGAACATTTGGACACCAGGACTGAAAGACGGAAAGAAGCGCCCTGTCATGGTGTGGCTACATGGTGGAGGTTATTCCGCCGGTAGTGGTCAGGAGTTACCTTCTTATGATGGCACCAACCTGGCAAAGAAAGGAGATGTAGTAGTGGTTACGCTGAACCATCGACTGAATGTACTGGGCTTTCTCGACCTTTCTGCTTATGGTGATAAGTATGCAAAATCAGGTAATGCCGGATTACTCGACCTGGTAGCGGCACTTCAATGGGTAAACAAGAATATAGCATCTTTCGGTGGAGATGCACAGAATGTTACAATTTTCGGTCAGTCGGGTGGTGGCGGCAAAGTTTCTACTCTGCTTGCCACGCCGTCGGCGAAAGGCTTGTTCCATAAAGCCATAGTACAGAGCGGGTCTATGCTTCGTACGATGGAGCAGAAATATTCTCGCCGCATCGGTGTTGCGGTAATGGAGGAACTTGGCCTGAATCCTTCGCAGATAGACGAATTACAAAAGATACCTTACGACAAGTTGCTTGCCGCAGGCGAAAAGGCTGTTGCCAAAATACGCGTGGAAGCTGATAAAGAGGGAGTATCTTCCTTTATTTTCGGTTGGGCACCTACAGTGGATGGTGATGTACTGCCTGCACAACCTTTTAATCCTCAGGCTCCGGCACAAAGCAAGGATATTCCGGTAATGATTGGTACTACCCTGCACGAGTTTACTGCGAGTACTTATTTCCCGCCTTTGCGGAGCATGACGAAGGAGCAGATTGTAGAACAGCTTAAAAAGAAATATGGTGATCGTATGAATGATTTCCTGAAAGCCTTTGAGATAGCCTATCCTGGATATCAGCCCAAAGACTTGATGGATGTGGACTTCATTTTCCGTCCCAGTGCGGTGGAGCAGGCCAAATTGAAGGCGGCACAGCATGGCGCACCGGTCTATATGTATTTGTTTGCTTGGGAATCGCCCGTTATGGACGGTATGTTCCGCAGTACACACTGCATGGAGATTCCTTTTGTGTTCGATAATGCTGTACGTCATGCTTCGATGACCGGAGGCGGTAAATCGGCACAGGTCTTGGCAGACAAGATGAGTAGTGCTTGGCTGAACTTTGCCCGTACCGGGAATCCCAATACCGAAGGCTTGCCTGAGTGGGAACCTTATACAGCGGCAAAGGGAGCGACGATGGTTTTCAATAACGACTGTGGAATGAAATACAACCATGACAAGGAATTACTTGAGGTGGTAATGGCATTTCCTGTGCGTGGTTTCTAATGCAGGCTTGATAAAAACAACCAAATAATCCTTTTATTAATAACCTAATTAATTACTAATGAGAAGCATTATGAAAAAAGATGCAATGAAAAGGCTGGCGGTGTCAGCGCTTTTCCTTTTGGCTGGGATACCTTTCCTACTGGCACAAGGCCAGATAAAGGTGTCCGGTAGAGTGACCGATGTCTTGGATGAGACTATGATTGGTGTAAGTGTCTTGGAGAAAGGTACGACCAATGGGGTTGTAACCGATTTTGACGGTAACTACTCGCTTTCCGTCAAAGAGGGTGCTACGTTGGTGTTCTCGTATGTGGGATATTTATCTCAAGAATTGAAGGCAAAAAACGGAACAATGAATGTTGTGTTGAAAGAAGACACCAAATTACTGGACGAGGTTGTGGTGATAGGTTACGGTACGACGAAGGCCAAGAACTTCACCGGTTCGGTAGATATGGTGAAGATGTCCGATTCCCCGGTAGCCGATTTGAACCTCAGTTCTGCAGCTGACTTGTTACGCGGTCGTTTGAGCGGCGTCATTCTGGGAGCCGAGGCAGGCGAAGTGGGTACTTCTTCCAGTATTTTAGTACGTGGCAAGAAGAGTATCAACAGCACGACTGAGGAACCTCTTATCATTTTGAATGGTGTTATTTTCTCCGGTGAGTTGAATGATATTGATCCGACAACTATCGAAAATATCAGTGTACTGAAAGATGCCACCTCTTTGGCCGCTTACGGTTCGAAAGCTGCGCAAGGTGTCATTATGGTAACAACCAAGAAAGGAAAGGAAGGAAAGCCTATGGTGACTTTTTCCACTTCCCATCAGTTCTCTACACCGACTTATAAACCGAAAAACTTGAGCGGTGAGGATTATATCGTTTATAAAAATATCAAGAATGGTACGGAAGATCTGACCAGTACAGCATTCATGACGCCGTTTGAACTGGAGAACTATAAAAAGGGCAAAGAAACCGATTGGTTTGATTTGGCTACCCGTACAGGTTATACGCAGAATTACAATGCCAGTATATCGGGAGCAGGTGAGAAATTCAACTATTATGTCGGGGTCGGACATTCGGGACAACGTGGTATGTTGGTTGGGAACAGCTTTGAACGTAATACATTGACTATGAATACCAGTTCCAAAATTACTTCTTGGTTGGAAATTGGTGCGAATGTCAACTTCACCAATACCATCAACGATGAAGTACCGGTCAGCTTATCTAGTTCACGGGCAACCCCATACGGAGAACCCTTCCTGCCCGACGGTACTCCGCGCAAATACTACGACGGACAGGATGAAGCTGGACAAAACGGTCTCTTCACTAGAGGTAAAGAACGGGACAATCGTCGTTCCAACTTGAATCTCGGTGGCTTTTTAAGTGTCAATATTCCTTGGGTAGAGGGACTGAATTTCCGTATGAATGCTTCATACACTCGTATCGACCTTAATAATAAGAGTTTCGAGCATGAAAGCTTCTTCCCCACCAATATTGCAGGTGACTGGGACGGTGTAGGATACAGTGGTTCTTATCTTAATTTGAAGGAGGCTAACGGTACTATTGCATCTACTCAGACTATCAGTTGGGTGATGGACTACATCCTTTCCTATTCCAAAGCTTTCGGCGATCATTATGTCAGCGCATCGTTGGTTTACACCCGTGATAGTAATGAAACCATTGCGCAAAGCTATACCGGTAAAAATTTTGCTAATGCAGGTAATACTTTGAAAGGCTGGCATGGTTTGGGCGATGCAGCTATTCAGACCATTACCAATCCTACTTATACCCTTCACAACGATGTGGGTTATTTGGCCCGTTTAATGTGGTCGTACAAGGATACTTATCACTTGAACGGATCAATCCGTCGTGATGGTTCTTCCGTTTTCGGAAGGGATCATAGATGGGGATATTTCCCGGCATTCGGTGCTGCTTGGACCATTTCTAATGAAAAATTCATGGAACCCTACAAGAACTGGCTGAATAATTTGAAGTTGAAACTTTCTTGGGGTAAGAATGGTGCACAAACGTTGGCACCTTACGGTACGTTGTCTACCATGTCGTTGGCACAGAGCGGTGCTATACCTAATTATTATGACGGATCTATCCATTGGGGACAGACTATTAAGACGTTAGGCAATCCGGAACTGGGTTGGCAAACCACAGTTTCTTGGAACGGCGGTTTTGAAACCGATGTACTGGATCGCCGGCTTCATTTCGAAATCAACTACTATAAATCCAAAACAACAGACCAGATCTTTAACCGTAACATTCCTGTGATGGGTGCCGGCATCACTACACAGAAGGCCACAATGGGACAAGTGAACAACTGGGGTATTGAAATTAACGCTTCTTCCGTTAATGTTAAGCAGAAAGATTTCCGCTGGAATACCGACCTGACTTTCACGCTGAACCGCAACAAATTGGTCGACTTGTACGGTGACGGACAAGATGACTTGACGAATGGTTTCTTTATCGGCAAATCTCTGGGCGCTATCTATGGCTATGAGGTATCCCGAATCAACCCTGAAGACGGTACGCCTTTTTATGTAGCAGCCGACGGTTCCGAAACGGCGAATCCCGCCGCCAGCGATCGGAAAATTTTGGGTTACACGATGGAAAACTTTCGTATGAATCTGGCCAATACTTTCACTTACAAGAACTGGCAGCTTTACATTATGCTGACGGGAATTTTCGGAGGTGGCGGTTACGGATTGGCTGATAATACGTTTGCTTATCTAACGTATAATACCGGCCATAGTATGAGCGCATATGACGTTCCGTTCTGGACTCCGCAGAACAAGAGTACTAAGTACCCGAGCCCAGCTTTCACTAATCCTGGCAATTATTACAGTGTCCACAACAACTATGGTCATGTGCGTTTGCAGGATTTGAGCCTCTCCTATAACATCAGTTCGTTGGTAGCTAAGTGGGGTATCAAGAATGCCAAGGTGTCGCTTTCCGGCCGCAACTTGTTTTTCATTGCTCCGGGATGGAAGATGAGCGACCCTGAAGCTCGCTCATCAAGCATGTACTCTACTGCCATGTCGTTGCCGCGCGCCGTAACATTGGCCTTGAATCTGTCTTTCTGATAATTATGTCTAACACAATCCAATATCAAGATATATGAAACTGAATAAAATATTATTCTTGGGTGCAATCGGTCTATTGGCCGCTTGTACTTCAGACAATGAATTCTTGGAGGAGAACCCCAAGGATCTGATAACCATAGAAAATGCTTTCAATACCAGTGATCAAGTGCTTGCCACAGTCTTGTCGGCTTACAGTCAGCTGGAAACAAATTACTTCCCGGAAGGTATGGGGGCTGATGCGTTTTCCTATAAACAGTTGGGAACCGATATTTTAGACAATAAGTACTCTAATACTCATTATAGTAATTATACAACAGCTTGGGGATCTACTATGGGGCATGTAAAGGCAGTATGGGACAATTATTACAAGATTATCTCCTATTGCAACCTAGCCTTGTCTCAAATAGAAAACAATAGTAAAATCAACTGGCCTGATGAAGCGGAGAAAGGGCGTATAGCAGGCGAAGCCAGATTTTTGCGTGGTTTGAGTTATCTCCGTTTGGCAGAGTATTATGGCAATGTGCCTTATGTCGCTGAATTTTCTGAGATAGCCCGATTTGATTACGTGCGTGATCCCCGTGCAACGGTTTATGGGAAAGCTATTGATGACATGAAAGCAGCTTATGACATTTTGCCGGAATCCACGGTTGCCATAGGTGAACCGGGACGTGCCAGCCGCTATGCCGCTGCTTTGTTTTTGGCCGAAGCCTATTTGGCTCGTGGTGTAGAGAGTGGTGATTCCAATGACTTTACACAAGCCGCCGATTATGCGCAGAAAGTCATAGCTAAACATCCGCTGATGACTTCTCGCTTTGGTTTGCGTGCCCCCGGTGCCGGCGGTACGCGAAACGGTATTGACAACGCATTACCAGAAGGTAGCGCCTTCTCTGACTTGTTCGTATCGGCCAACATGACTAATTCTGTCAATACAGAGGCTATTTGGATTGCTATGGCAGCTCCCGACTATAATACTTTTGCTGCTAACGGAAACAATGGCAAACGTTCCATCACGCTCTCTTTGTCTCCCTCAGTTCAAGACTTCAGACTTATTAATGATGGAACGGCAGGTAAGCCGTGGAGTGAACATGTCAGCCAAAAGTATGGTGGTGAGGCCAGCCCTTTTATACATGGTGGCGCAGGTTGGGCGCAGACTCCTCCGACTTGGTTCGTTTCCTGTACGGCTTGGGATGCCGAACATAACTTCAGTACTTCTGTAGACGACCGTTTCAAAGAAGGTGTCACCGTGCGTACAAAGTATTTGGTTACCAACGAACAACATTCTCTTTTTGAACAGTATGCAGGATGGGAAGAACTGAACAAGGAAACCATTAATGAAGGTTCGATGTTCTGCCCCATTTTTTACAAGGAAACGCCGATGGACGGTTGGGACTGGGATGAAGTGAACCCCAATTGGAACTGGTATTGGGTTATATCCCGTGCCGCGCTCTACCGTAATAAGTACATTGCCCGTTCAGGCGAAGCCTATCTACTGCTGGCTGAGGCACAATTACGTGGCGGCAAGAATGGTGATGCATTGAATACTCTGAATACATTGCGTACCCGCTCTCATGCAAATCCTGCAACTAAAATCGATATGCAGGTCATTTTGGATGAACGCGCCCGTGAACTGATGCTTGAGGAAGATCGTTGGGCCACATTGCTCCGCATGAATACGGATGAGTGGCAACCACGCTTGCTCAACTATGGCACTTATACGGCAGCTCCAGGCGATGAGGTCTATCCGGAAAACCGCCGTTGGGCCGAATATACCGACCGTACCATCAAGTTCAAGAATTGGCCTATTCCGCAGACTTACATCGATTTGAATACCGGTGCGCCGATGGAGCAGAATGAAGGATGGAAATAAAAAAAGATATGATGAATCTGAATTATTTTAAACTGTACAAAATATGAAAAATGTGATTCGAATGGTGGGTATCGGTATTGCCGCATGCTGTTTAGCAGTTCCTACTGTACAAGCGCAGGTGAAACTGAGTGCTGATAATATAGACGAGGTCATAGGACAAATGACTCTGGAAGAGAAAGTGCACATGGTTATCGGTTGCGGTATGGCGATGGGCGATGATGTGAAATTCCCCGGAACAGCGGGACGGACGTATGACATATCCCGCTTGGGTATTCCTTCGGTTTATTTGGCTGATGGACCTCACCGTTTGGCGATGAGTGTGAAGCGTAACTTTGACAGTCGTTTCTATTATGCAACTGAGTTCCCCTCGGGGACAACAGTGGCTGCTACTTTTAATCCCGATGCCGCATTTCAGGTAGGTGCTGCGTTGGGCGAGGAAGTCAAGGACTACGGCATGGATGTGCTGCTGGCTCCGGGTGCCAATCTCATGCGTAATGCCTTGTGCGGGCGTAACCATGAATACTACTCGGAAGATCCGGTGGTTACAGGAAAGATGGCTGCAGGTTACATCAATGGTGTGCAGAGCCAGGGTACAGGAACTTGTCTGAAGCACTTTGCTGTGAACAATCAGGAAACCAACCGTAATAGTAACGATTCTCGCTTGACACAACGTCCCTTGCGCGAACTTTACCTGAAAGGTTTTGAAATTGCCGTAAAGGAATCGCAGCCGTGGAGCATCATGACTGCTTACAACAAGGTAAATGGGAAATATACCTGCGAAGACATAGACTTGACGGAAAACATCCTGCGCGACGAATGGGGATTCAAGGGCGTGGTCATGTCTGACTGGAATGCCGGAAAAGACGCCGTGACTTCCATGTTGGCCGGCAATGATATGTTGCAGCCAGGGCAGGAACGCCAGTACAAGGCCATTCTGGAAGCTGTGCAAAACGGTACACTGGACGAGGCTGTCTTGAATCGCAACGTGAAGCGGGTTCTTGAACTGGTGGTGAAGTGTCACAGTTTTGCCGGATATAAGTATGCCAATGAAACTGACCTGAAGGCACATGCACAGGTAGATCGCAGCGTGGGTGCTGAAGGTATTGTACTGTTGGAAAACCGGAATACCCTGCCTTTGGCTGGCGATATAAAAAGCGTAGCTTTGTATGGTACTACTTCGTACGATATGGTACCTGCCGGTATGGGATTCGGTAGCACCGGCGTGGGGTATTATTCTGTATCTCTGGTGGAAGGCATGCGCAATGCCGGTTACCTGGTTGACAAAGAATTAATAAAGAAATACAGAAAACACTTGGCTGATGAGCAAAAACGACTTTACCCGAACGGAAAACCTCCTTTCTCTCTGGTCCCTCCCAAGCGTGCTGACGAATTTGTGCCAACAGTTGAAGAGCTGGCAGTACAGGTCAAGAATAACGACGTGGCCATTCTCACCTTCGGACGTACTTGTGGTGAGGCTTCGGATAGACGTGTGGAAGAATTCTATTTGAAGGAGAATGAAGTTGCGCTTATCAAACAGGTGACCGAGGCTTACCATGCCGCTGACAAGAAAGTAGTGGTAGTGCTGAATATTTGCAGTCCGGTGGAGACCGCTTCCTGGAAGAATACGGTCGATGCTGTAATATGTGCATTCCAGCCCGGACAGGAAGTCGGAAACTGTGTGGCAGATGTACTGACCGGCAAGGTGAATCCTTCGGGCCGTCTCCCCATGACCTTTGCCGTGAAGTATGGTGATGCACCGTCCGATGCCAATTTCCCCTACGACTATGAGTTTAAGATGCCGTCGTTTGCAATGGGAAGCGGCATGAACTTCAAATCGAAGGAAAAGGAAGAGAAGCCGAAAGAACCGGTTCGCAATGTTGACTTTACGGATTATGAAGAAGGCATTTATGTCGGTTATCGTTATTTCGACACCTTCGGTAAAGAAGTGTCCTATCCTTTCGGCTATGGTTTGTCTTATACAACCTTCAGTTTTGAAGTGGTGTCATCAACCATTAACGGCGAAGACTGCGAAATGAAGGTGGCTGTGGAGAATATAGGTAAGTGTGCCGGTAAAGAATCAGTGCAACTCTATGTGAAGGCGCCGTTAGGTGGACTGGAAAAACCTGCAAAAGAACTGAAGACTTTTGTTAAGACTAAGTTACTGCAACCGGGCGAAACTGAAGTGGTTACCTTGTCGTGGAAACTGATGGACATGGCTTCGTTTAACGAAAAGAGCAGTACGTGGGAATTGGCTAAGGGAACTTACCAATGGATGGCAGCCGCTTCGTCGGCCGACGTGCGTTGTACCGTTGATCAAAAAGTGGGCAAAGCTCAAAAGATGAAAGCTCATAATGCTATGAAGCCGCAGGTTGCTATTAAAATAAATTCGTTAGTAAAAAAATAAGCGATATATAATATGCAAAATAAATCTGTTATTATTGCTATCAGCGCATTGCTCTTAGCCATATCCTCTCCTTCGGTTGCACAGAATACACCGGTGCTGACTGTAGAAGGCGGGCAGTTAGAAGGTGTTGTCGAAACAGAAGGTGTGTCGTTGTATAAAGGCATTCCATATGCTGCGCCTCCGGTAGGTGAGTTGCGTTGGAAGCAGCCGCAGCCGGTGAAGCCGTGGCAGGGTGTGCGCCGCTGTGATAAGTTTGGTGCGGCTTCCTTGCAGGGTGGACAGGCGGAAGGCTCGTTTTATTGGAAAGAATTCTATCAGGATGGTGATCCGGAAATGAGCGAAGACTGCCTCTATCTGAATGTGTGGACACCGGCCGCGGGTACGGATGCCAAACTGCCAGTGATGTTCTGGATACACGGTGGTGCTTTTCAGAACGGGTTCGGGCATGAAATCGAGTTCAGTGGTGATGCCTATGCCAAAAGAGGAGTAGTGCTTGTCACGATAAACTATCGTCTCGGTATGTGTGGTTTCTTGGCGCACCCTTTATTAACGGCGGAGAATGGCGGAAAGGGGTCGGGCAATTACGGATTGTTCGACCAATTGGCTGCCTTGAAATGGGTAAAGAAGAATATTGCTGCTTTCGGTGGTGATCCGGATAATGTGACAGTATTTGGACAAAGTGCCGGTGCCGGTAGCGTGCAGTCGCTCATATCTTCTCCTTTATCGAAAGGGTATATTAACCGTGCTATCATCCAGAGTGGAGGAGGTCTGAACGGAATCATTAGAACCAAGACTCTGAAAGAAGCCGAGGAGTGGGGAAAGACAGTGTGGGAAGCTTCGGGCATCAAGACCCTTAAAGAAATGCGGGCCTATCCTGCCGAGAAGTTTCAGGATGTGGTAACTTCTTATATGAAGAAGTCGAAAGCTTTCATGGGCATGCCTTACAGTCCCTGTATTGACAAACAGTTACTGACCGCGTCGTTATATGATGTGGCTATGGCAGGCAATGCATTGGACATTCCTTACATGATAGGCTATGTATCCGATGATATAGCTCCGGAAATGATGGAGAAAGCCGCTGTAGATTGGAGTTTGCTGCTTGAAGAGCAGGGACGGAAGTCTGCCTATGTATATCGTTTTAGTCGTGACTTGCCGGGTGAGGACATGCCTGCCGGCATGAAGGGAGCTTTCCATTCTGCAGAGTTGTGGTATGTGTTCGGCACATTGGGCAAATGCTGGCGTCCGATGGAAAAGGCTGATTTCGAACTGAGCGAACGGATGGTAGGCTATTGGACGAACTTCGCTAAATATGGCGATCCGAATGGCGATGGACTTCCTGAATGGAAACCTTGTACAAAGGCGGATACTTATATTCAAACTTTGGATATATCTAAATAGATAGAACACGCAACAAAATGAGAACAGGTAACTAAAAAATCAATCAAACTGTAGGCTATAATAGAATATATTGCTTATTTTGCAAGACCAAGGTTGCTGCTTATCAAGCAAATACTATGAAACTACAATTCTCTTTTACATGACCATGAAAAAGATTATACTTTCATTATTCGCCGCCTGCCTGATGCTGGCGGCAAATGCCCAGGCTCCGGGTTGGGGACCTCAAAGCAAAGTCGTTACCGACAGTATTTATAGTAAAGTGCTGAAGGCGAACCGTGCTTTCACCATTTATCTGCCTAAAAGTTATGATGTAGATACAAACAAGAAGTATCCTGTTCTTTACTTGCTGCATGGCATGATGGGGGTCAATACCAGTTGGTTTAATGACCAGCGTGCTAAGGATGTGATGGATCAGTTGGTTGCTTCGGGAGAGGCATGCGAGATGATTATCGTCTCCCCGAATGCCGGTGGGAATATCTATGCCGGGGTATGGAACGGATATTTCAATATGCCGGGCTGGGCTTATGAGGACTTCTTCTACAAGGAATTCTTGCCCTACATCGAGAAGACCTACCGCGTGGTGGGCGATAAGCAGCACCGTGCCATTGCGGGATTGTCAATGGGAGGTGGTGGTACCGCCAGCTATGCACAGCGCTATCCCGATATGTATTGTGCTGCCTATGCCATGAGTGCACTGATGAATATCCCTGCCGGGTCGGAGAATCCTTCGACAAACCCGGATGACAAGATGGTGATTCTCACCAAATCGGTGATGGAGTATAACTGTATCAGATATGTGGCGGAAGCGGACGATGCCCGCAAGGAGAAACTGCGTACGGTGCAATGGTTTGTGGACTGCGGCGACGATGATTTCCTCTTGGACCGTAACATTGAGTTTTTCCAGGCGATGCGCAACGCAGGTATACCTTGTCAGTTTCGTGTACGCGATGGCGGGCATACTTCGGAATATTGGCATTCGGCACTTTATACCTGCTTGCCCTTTGTGACTCGCAGTTTCGGGAAATAGGGTGCTGAAACTGTTCTGTTTCTCTTCTCTTCCGTACCCGCTCCGCTTCTCCTTCGCTTCTATAGGGGGAGAAAATAAGCGGACCAGGTACGGAGAGGGTACGGACCGGGTACGGAGAAGGTACGATGTGGGCCGGATTGTTCTAAAGTTCGTTTTTCCCATAAAATATAAACCTTTTAAATTAGATAGCATGAAGAGATTTTCATTTTTAGCAATGGCACTGTTGATGTGCACGATTACGTTTGCGCAGCAGGCGCTTTGGGGCGGTGCTCCGGTGGTTTCCCCTGAAATTCACAGTGATAATACGGTTACGTTCCGACTGAAGGCACCCAAGGCGGTGCGAGTACAGATTACCGGCGACTTCCTGCCGAAACAGATGATTAAGACTGAGCGGGGCGAGTACGAAGCGCCGGGTATCGTCGACCTGACCGAAGGCAAAGAAGGTGTATGGGAATTTACTACCCCTGAGCCTTTGCAACCCGAACTTTACGGCTATGCTTTCGTTGTGGACGGATTGCGGATGATGGATCCTGCCAACGTTTACATGATTCGTGACGTGGCTACGGTGACGAACGTGTTCATCATCGGCGGCGGACGTGCCGACCTGTATAAGGTGAATGCCGTGCCCCACGGAACGGTATCGCGCATGTGGTATCACAGCCCCACGCTGAACATGGACCGCCGACTGACGGTATATACACCGGCAGGTTATGAAACCAGCGGCAAGCGTTACCCGGTATTCTACCTGTTGCATGGTGCCGGTGGTGACGAGGAAGCATGGATTGCCCTCGGCCGTACCTCGCAAATACTCGATAACCTCATTGCACAAGGCAAGGCGAAACCGATGATTGTAGTAATGACCAACGGCAATGCCTGGCAGCAAGCCGCTCCCGGCGAAGCACCCGCAGGTTTCACCATTCCCAGCATGAGCCCTGCCGAACGCGCTGCGGCACCCGAAGGCGGTTTCGAACTCTCCTTCCCGGACATTGTGAAGTTCGTAGAGAAAAACTTCCGCACCATTCCCAACAAGAAGAATCGTGCCATTGCCGGCCTTTCAATGGGTAGCTTCCATTCATTGAATATCTCGAAGTATTATCCCGATATGTTCGACTACGTGGGACTCTTTTCCGGGGCCGGCGGTCGGAACGACAAGTCTACTTGTCCTGTTTATACTGACTTTGAAGGCAAGTTGAAGGTACAGTTTGCCAAGAAACCGGCACTTTACTTCATTGCTTGCGGCAAAACGGACTTCGTATACAAGGGTGTATCGGACTTCCGCAGCCTGCTGGACAAGAACGGATTCAAGTACGAATATCTGGAGAGTGAAGAAGGGCATATTTGGAAGAACTGGCGTATCTATCTGACTGAGTTTGCTCCTAAATTATTCAAGTAAAATAACAAGCACATTTGTAAATAACAAAATAAGTATGAAAAGATTATCTTTATTAGCAATCACCTTGCTGATGTGTACCCTTGCATCCGCACAGCAAGCTCTTTGGGGCGGCGCTCCGGTCGTTTCTCCCGAGATTCACGACAACAACACCGTTACTTTCCGCCTAAAGGCGCCGAAGGCAGTGCGCGTACAGGTAACCGGTGATTTTCTGCCGACGCAGAAGATAAGCACTCCGTTTGGTGAGTTCGATGGCCCGGGTATGGGCGAGCTGGTTGAAGGCAAGGACGGCGTATGGGAATATACGACTCCCGAACCCCTGGCTCCCGAACTTTACAGCTACTCCTTCATCGTGGACGGGTTGCGGATGATGGACCCTGCCAACGTTTATATGATTCGCGACGTATCCACCGTGACCAATGTGTTTATCATTGGCGGCGGACGTGTCGATCTCTATAAGGTGAACGATGTGCCCCACGGAACGGTATCGCGTATGTGGTACAACAGCCCTACGTTGGGCATGGATCGCCGTCTGACGGTATATACACCGGCAGGCTACGAGACAAGTGGCAAACGCTATCCGGTATTTTACCTGCTGCACGGTATGGGTGGTGACGAGGAAGCATGGATTGCCCTGGGACGTACGGCACAGATTCTCGATAACCTCATTGCACAAGGTAAAGCCAAACCGATGATTGTGGTAATGACTAATGGTAATGCGGCACAGGAAGCAGCTCCGGGCGAGTCTTCACTCGGCTTTGCGGCTCCCGGCATGCAGTTGCCCAAGACGATGGAAGGTTCTTTTGAATCGGCATTCCCCGATGTGGTGAAGTTTGTCGATAAGACGTTCCGTACCATCAAGAGCAAGTCGGGCCGTGCCATTGCCGGTCTGTCTATGGGTGGCTACCACTCACTGCACATCTCCAAGCAATATCCCGATATGTTCAATTATGTAGGTTTGTTCTCGGCAGCCATCATGCCGGACAAGAATGTGAAGTCTCCTATCTATGAGGATATGGAAGGCAAACTGAAAACCCAGTTTGCCAAGAAGCCTGCCCTTTACTGGATTGGTATCGGCAAGGCGGACTTCCTGTACAAAGCCAACGAGGATTATCGCAAACTGCTGGACGAAAACGGATATAAATACACTTACTACGAGACTGGCGAGGGCCACATCTGGAAGAACTGGCGTATTTATCTGACGGAATTCACACCACTGTTGTTCAAGTAAAAAAGGCATAGCAGAGTATCTTAATTCCCCTCCTCCTGGGAGGAGGGGTGCCCGTAGGGTGGGGTGGTAGGTGAATACTAAAACGAAATTATCCTTTTAACGGAATCTTTTTCCCTACCACCTCCCCCTTCGGGTACTCCTCCTCCCAGGAGGAGGAGAATTGTGATACAATACAGAATATTAACACACTCATTATTAAGAAGGAATGAAAAAGCAATTATTTTCCATAGCGCTCGCTGCAACCACTCTTGTGGCTTGCGGTCCCAGTGCGCCCCAGCTTGGCGAGGCATCTTTGGACGATGTCATTGGTGCCATGACCCTCGAAGAGAAAGGTCACCTGATTGTCGGAACCGGTATGGCAGGCTTCTCGGGTGATAGTGCCGTTATCGGCGAAACCCGTAAACTGGTGCCCGGTGCTGCCGGAACCACTTATCCCATTGAACGCCTCGGCATCCCTGCGGTAGTCTTGGCGGACGGACCAGCCGGGCTTCGCATTAACCCTACACGCGACGGAGACTCCGCTACTTATTATTGTACCCATTTCCCTATCGGGACACTGCTTGCCTCTACCTGGGACCAGGAATTGGTTGAAAATGTAGGTAAGGCTATCGGTAACGAAGTATTGGAGTATGGTGCTGACGTCCTGCTGGCGCCGGCCTTGAATATACACCGCAACCCGCTTTGCGGACGTAACTTCGAGTATTACTCCGAAGACCCCGTGGTGGCAGGTAAGATTGCTGCCGCCTACGTGCGTGGTGTGCAGAGCAACGGTGTGGGAACTTCGATCAAGCACTTTGCCGTCAACAACCAGGAGACGAACCGTATGGCGAACGATGCCCGCGTGTCTCAGCGTGCCCTGCGCGAAATCTATCTGAAAGGTTTCGAGATAGCAGTGAAAGAGTCGGCACCCTGGACTGTGATGTCTTCGTACAACTATCTGAACGGTACTTATACTTCCGAGAGTAAGGAACTCCAGACTACGCTTCTGCGCGACGAATGGGGCTTCGGCGGTATGGTGATGACCGATTGGTTTGGTGGCAAGAATGTCGTTGCCCAAATGGAAGCCGGCAACGATATGCTGCAACCGGGCACCGACAAGCAGTATGCTGCTATCATTCAGGCGGTGAAGGACGGCAAACTGGATGAGGCTATTCTGGACCGCAACGTAAAGCGTATCCTCGAAATGATTCTCCAGACTCCCCACTTCAAGGGATATAAGTTCTCTAATAAACCCGATCTGAAAGCCCATGCCGCCGTTACCCGCCAGTCGGCTACCGAAGGTATGGTGTTGCTGAAGAACGATAACGGAGCATTGCCGTTGGCTGCGGGAGTGAAGAATGTAGCCCTCTTCGGCTGTACTTCTTACGACTTCATTGCAGGCGGTACCGGTTCCGGCAATGTGAACCGTGCTTACACAGTCTCCCTGTTGGATGGTTTGAACAATGCCGGTTATGTGGTAGACGATGCCTTGAAAGCATCTTACGAACAATACATTACTGCCGAGAAAGAACGCCTGTCGAAGGAGAAGAAAGATTGGTTCATGCCCGATGCCCGCCCCGCCGAGATGGCAGTGGCTCCACAGGAAATCCAGGCGCAGGCTGCTAAAGCGGATGTTGCCCTGGTTACTTTGGGGCGCACTTCTGGCGAATTCCTCGACCGCAAACTTTCCGACTTTAACCTCAGCAAGGAAGAACAGCAGCTTTTGCAGTCCGTCTGCAAAGCCTTCCATGCAGCAGGCAAGAAGGTAGTGGTAGTGCTCAACATCGGCGGTGTTATCGAAACCGCTTCCTGGAAAGGACAGCCGGATGCCATTCTTTGCGCTTGGCAAGCTGGACAAGAAGGCGGTAACAGCGTGGCAGACGTATTGAGCGGCAAAGCCTCTCCTTCGGGCAAGCTCCCGATGACCTTCCCCGTGAAGTTCGACGATGCCGCTTCTTCTGCCAACTTCCCCATTGACATGACCGCCAACATCGACATTACGAATGCGGGCGACAAGAAGAGCGAAGTGAAGAACGTGGATTATACCAATTATGAGGAAGGCATCTACGTGGGCTACCGTTACTTCGACAGCTTCGGCAAGGCAGTGTCTTATCCCTTCGGTTATGGTTTGAGCTATACCACCTTTGAATATGTCAACCCGGCTGTCAAGGCAGATAAGGATACTTATACCGTTACGGTAGAGGTGAAGAATACGGGCAAGGCTGCCGGTAAGGAAGTCGTTCAGCTTTATGTATCGGCTCCGGGCAGTGACACGATGGACAAACCGGAAAAGGAACTGAAAGCCTTTGCCAAGACGAAGGAACTGCAACCGGGAGAGACGGCTACGGTCACTCTGAAAGTGAATGCTGCCGACCTGGCTTCCTACGATGCCGCTTCTTCCTCATGGGTAGTGGATGGCGGAAATTATAAGTTCCTCATCGGTGCATCGTCTCGCGACATCAAGGCTGCGCTCAATGCCGATGTGGCTGCTGCAACCAGCAAGACAAACGATATACTGAAGCCTCAGGAAGCTCTCGATATATTGAAGAAATAACAAAACTTACCCTAAAATGCATCCTGCTATATACTTCGTGTATGGCAGGATGTGTTATCTTTGCACGCGTAAAAAACTAATATCACAACCATGAACAAAAAGTTAATCTTATCCTTAGCCCTGTCCGGGCTGGTATTTACTGCCGCAGCACAAACCACCGTTGCACCGGCTATCCCGAGAGACGAAAAGATAGAGCAGCAGATTGAGGCTCTGCTCAAAAAGATGACGCTTGACGAGAAAGTCGGGCAGATGTGTGAACTTACTATCGACCTTCTGCAAAAGCGAACCAATCCTTTTGCCGGTATGGACCCGAAGAATCCTAAAGTGGGAGACCTTAAGAAGGTATTGAAGAAGTATAAGTTGGAGAAAGAATTTGACCTCTCCAAAGGTATGCCGGGACAAGATGTAATGATGCAGATTTATATGCGCATCCAGGGCATCGAGAGTGCGAAAGGCTTCCAGATAGACGAGGCGATGCTCGATAGCGTCATCGGTAAATATAAAGTAGGTTCCATCCTCAATGTGCCCAACGGCGTGGCGCAGACTCCCGAGAAGTGGCAGGAAATCATCAAGCGCATTCAGGAGAAATCCATGAAGGAGATTGGTATCCCCTGCGTTTATGGTGTAGACCAGATACACGGAACCACCTATACGCTGGGTGGCACGTTCTTCCCGCAGGGTGTCAATATGGGCGCTACCTTCAACCGTGCCTTGACGCGTCGTGGTGCCGAAATCTCCGCTTACGAGACCAAAGCCGGAAGTATTCCCTGGACTTATGCTCCTGTAACCGACCTGGGCCGTGACCCGCGCTGGCCGCGTATGTGGGAAAACTATGGCGAGGACTGCTATGTGAATGCTGAAATGGGCCGCGAAGCCATCCTCGGCTTTCAGGGCAATGACCCTAATAATATCGGAACCAACAATGTGGCCGCCTGTATGAAGCACTTTATGGGTTACGGCGTTCCTGTTTCCGGCAAAGACCGTACTCCGTCGTCCATCACCGAACAGGATATGCGCGAAAAGCACTTTGCCCCTTATCTCGAAATGGTTCGTAACGGCGCACTTTCCGTTATGATTAACTCTGCCATGAACAACGGCCTGCCTTTCCATGCCAACTACGAATTACTGACCAAGTGGCTGAAAGAAGACCTCAACTGGGACGGTATGATTGTGACTGACTGGGCGGACATCAACAACCTTTATAGCCGCGACCACATTGCCAAGGACAAGAAAGAAGCTATCAAGCTTGCCATCAATGCCGGTATCGATATGTCTATGGACCCCTACGAATGGAAGTTCTGTACGCTCCTTAAAGAACTGGTACAGGAAGGTGAAGTGCCGATGAGCCGTATCGACGATGCTGTTCGTCGTGTGCTGCGTATGAAGTATCGCCTCAATCTGTTTGAAAAGCCGTACTATGATTTGAAAGACTTCCCTCTCTTCGGTAGTGCCGAACACGCTGCTGCTGCCCTTCAGGCTGCTGAAGAATCTATGGTCCTCTTGAAGAATGCGGACGGCATTCTCCCGCTTGCCAAAGGTAAGAAGTTGCTCCTCACCGGTCCGAATGCCAACTCTATCCGTACCCTTAACGGTGGCTGGTCTTATTCCTGGCAAGGTGACAAGGCAGATGAATGCGGTGCTGACTATAACACGATCCTCGAAGCCTTTACCAACAAGTTCGGTGCCGACAACATCGTCTACGAACCGGGTGTAACTTATAAGAAAGGCGGTAACTGGTGGGATGAGAACGCTCCCGAGATAGACAAGGCCGTAGCTGCTGCCGCCAACGCCGACTACATCGTAGCCTGCATCGGCGAGAACTCCTACTGCGAAACTCCGGGTAACCTTACCAACCTCTTCCTCTCTCAGAATCAGCTCGACCTGGTGAAAGCCCTTGCCAAGACCGGCAAGCCCGTCATTCTGATACTGAACGAAGGCCGTCCCCGCCTGATAGCCGATATCGAACCTCTGGCACAAGCCGTAGTCGATATTATGCTTCCGGGTAACTATGGTGGCGATGCTCTTGCCAATCTTCTGGCAGGTGATGCCAACTTCAGCGGCAAGATGCCTTTCACTTATCCAAAGGAAATCAACTCCTTGATTACTTACGACTACAAGCCTTGCGAACACATTGGCAAGCAGATGGAAGGTGCTTATAACTACGATGCCCAGGTTTCCGTACAGTGGGCTTTCGGCTATGGTCTGAGCTACACTACTTTTGCTTACAGCAACTTCAAGGTAGACAAACCTAACTTTACTGCCGATGATGTACTTACTTTCAGCGTTGACGTAAAGAACACCGGCAATCGCGTAGGTAAAGAAAGCATCCTGCTCTTCAGCAGCGACCTCGTAGCTTCCCTTACTCCCGATAACCGTCGCCTTCGCGCTTTCGAGAAGGTAGAACTGAAGCCGGGTGAAACCAAAACCGTGACTCTGAAAGTGAAAGGTTCCGACCTTGCCTTCGTTGGCTACGACGGCAAATGGATTCTGGAAGCAGGTGACTTCCGCATCCAGGCAGGTGACCAGGTGATGAACGTGGTTTGCACGGATACTAAGAAGTGGGAAACGCCGAATAAATAGTAGCTTCTTATTTTAAGAATACTTTCTAAAATCCCTCAATGAGTGACGATTTTTCATAAAACGGGCACTCATTGGGGGATTTTTATTATGTTTGCAACAGAATAAATAATCTTGATATATACTATCAACTATGAAAAACCGATTGTTGCTTTTTTGTTTACTCATCGCTTGTCCGTTACTACATGCCCAGGAGGTAGAGTTGGAGAATTATCAAAACGAACTTGCCCGTGCCGAGAAGTTGAAAAACCGGGATAGCATTGCTGCGGCATATTGTCATTTGGGCGAATATTATACTCACCGTTCGGCAGACAGTGCCCTTTATTATGCAGAAAAAGGATTGGAAGTGTTGGCGACAAAACCTTCATCTTTGCATACCACTCTATTACATAATATAGGAGATGCTTATTTTTCCTCGGGCAATCTGGACAAGGCTTTTCACTATTTCTCTATGGCACGCCACGGGGCAAGCACCCTGAAAGATACGGTGGCATGGGCCACTGCGGACACAAGTCTCGGAATAGTCTATCGGCAAAGGGAAAATCCGGACTCTGCGCTGATATGCTACAATGAAGCGTTAGATTTGCTCGAAGGACGGGAGGATTATTCTGAGCAGGCACAAGTATTGAGCAGCATTGCTATACTTTATGCCAATAAAAGCCGTTTGGATGAAAGCATATCTTATGGAAAACGTGCAGTAGAAGTGGCTGCGAAGAGTAAAGACATGGATATGATAGTGTATGCCAACTACGCCTGTGGCGGCTCCTACTTTCAGCAAAGACATTACGATGAGGGTATCGCTATGCTGCACGCTGTAGTAAACGAGGGAATTCGGCAGCAGAAACCCATTTATGTGTTGAAAGGCTATACAACAATACTTGAAATGTTCAAGGCTTTGGGCAAACGGGATTCAGTCGATTTTTATATGAAAAGAGCGGAAGCCATTGTGCAACAGCTGCCGGAGAACTCACTGGAAGTTTTGGGCTTTCTTGAAGAACAATCTCTTATTTATATGGAACTGGGACGTAATCGTGAGAGTCTGAACATACAAATGGATTTGTTGAAACGTAGTGGAGGAAGGAGATATCTGCCTGTCGATAAATTATATCTGATGATAGCACGTAATTATCGCGACCTTAAAGAGCCGGAAAATGCCATATACTACTACGATATGGCTTACCGAACGTGCGACAGTTTATACTCTGAACGTGTCAACCAGGAGTTGTCCGACATGAGCGTGAAGTATGATACTAAAGAGAAAGAGCTTGAAATAGCCCGTCTGAACCAAGTTCAGCTGGAACAGAAAGCACAAACGATGCGTTGGATTATTGCAACGACTGTGGTTGTGTTTGTCTTCCTGCTTTTCATCCTTTATTATATACTTCGTCGCAAGCGTATCAAGAAAGAAGAAGAGCTGAAACTTGCCCAAAGCTATATAGACGGTTTGGAGCGTGAGCGTACGCGCCTGGCCAAAGACCTGCACGACGGTGTATGCAATGACCTGTTGGGCATCGGTATGCAGATGCAATGCCTGCCACCCACCGGTGAAGCGAAGCAAGAACTGCTCGGTATGCTCGAACAAGTGCGTAGCGATGTGCGTAGCATTTCCCACGAACTAATGCCGCCTAAATTCCTGCACGCCACGTTGGCGGAAACAGTGGAAGCCTATGTGGAACGCCTCGCTGTACCTCCATCTGTGCAACTAGCTTTCAGCAGGGAAAACGAAGGGATGGAATGGCAGCAAGTGTCTGAACAAGTGGCTTATGAAGTTTATCGTATTTTACAAGAACTGCTATCCAACGTACTGAAACACTCCGGAGCGACGGAGATATATGTAAACCTTTCTTTACAAGAACAGCTCTTGACACTGCAAATCACTAACAATGGCAAGAACTACTCCGATAACGGCGAAGCGGGAACAGGTATCGGTCTGACTACTATCCGGGAGCGGGCGAAAACTGTGGGCGGACTGCTTACTACGGATATACAGGATGGAAGGCAGTTGTTTAAACTGGAAATTTCGTTGCCTATTTAACTGAAAAGCATTCTGCCGGAGACTAAAATCACTATTTCTGATGATGCGGCATATTAATAAATAGTTTTTCTTTGCAACATAAATCAGAACACAAGAATAGGTTGATGAAAGGAAAAGATATACGCATTTTGTTGGTGGATGACCATGATTTAGTGCTTCAAGGTTTGAAGCGGATAGTAGAGTGTTCGTTACCGGAAATAAAAAACGTATGTACAGCTTCATCGGGGCAAGAGGCGTTGCAACTTATTTCGTCCCAACGTTTCAATCTTTTCGTGTTGGATATAGAGTTGCCCGATTTATCAGGATTGGATATTATTTCCCGCATTCGTGAAAAGGACCCTCAGGCACGCATCATTGTGAATACTATGCACGAAGAAATTTGGTTCATAAAGAACCTGATACAGTGCGATGTAGAGGGTATTCTGTTTAAATCTATCGATTCTACCAAGATTGCCGAAGCTATCCGCAGCGTGCTGGACGGTAAGACTTATTATTGCCCCTATGCCGAACATGTGCGTGCACAGATGCGACGCTCGGACGAGGGACGGCGTGAGGAACTTACCCAGCGCGAACTGGATGTGTTGAAGCGTATTTCCGAAGGGAAGAATACTCAGGAGATAGCCTCCGAACTTTGTGTCTCCACCAATACGGTCGATACACACCGCCGCCATCTGTTGGAGAAACTCGATGCAAAGAATGTGGCAGATCTGATAATGACGGCTATTTCCAAAGGGATTATTCCTATCCGCAAATGCTGACGACATTATTCATTTAAAACAAATATTATGAAAAAGTTTACTATGGCAGTTTTGTCCGCAATGTTTTGCGGGCTGGTTATGTTGTCGGCATGCGGCGGTGCGAAGAAAAATGATCAAGGCGCAGAAGGTCAGGAAACTGCAGCCGGGAATAATGCTCCATGTGGCTACCTCATGCCTGCTCTTTCGGCGAATGACTTTTGTGGCGATTTTACTACGATGGGGCCTGATTACGGTTATTTGATACCGGAAAAAGGGTTGTTCCTTAAAATGAATGACATCCGGGGAGCATATGGAATTGATGTTTATACGTATGTAATGGATGGTGACAAGATACAATGTACGCCGGGACATTTTGTAATGATTGTACCCAGGGGTGGCGATAAATTGGAAGTAACCATCAAGAAAAGTTCCAAGAACAATACTCCTTCCTTCACTTTCGTGCCTACTCCCAACTGTGAAAACTCTGCTTATGTAGCTACGGAAACGGTAGCCGGTAAGTATTACTATCTCTGTGGTGACGGCGAAGCCCGCTATAAGTTCGAAGACCTGTTTGAGGACGAGCGTTGTGTGGAGTTCAAGAATCTGGTGGATAATTACGGTAAATAATTTGCATTAGAATAGCTGGATACTTATGAAGAATATATTTAGACTTTTCTTCTCTTTGCTGTGTCTCTGCCTGTTAGGCGGTTGTTCTGAGAAGGAAGAGACCGGTGAAGTGCGTCTTATGGACGGAACGAAAGCTAACCAAACGATTTATGCCGATGATACTTCCGATGAGGGGAACGGTATAAGATTCAGTACGGACGGTCCCTGGGTGGCCGAAGTGGTGGAAGGGGCTTCCACGCGCGATAGCGATGTAAGTTGGGTTCGGTTGAGCCGTTATGGCGGGGATGCAGCGGGTGACTATGTCATCACCGTATCCATTACTCCTAATTACACGGGGGCAGACCGCACGGCGTATATTCGGATTGTCAGCGGAACTTCTACCCTTACAATCACCGTGCTGCAAAAGGCTACAACCAAAGATGGCGATCTGCCGATGGATACTGACAGAACGTATGACGGCAAGCCGGCCTACGCTACGTTTGACACAGACAAGATTGAACTTCCGGCTTTGCCGGATGGGCCGTTTGTGATTAACTTCCATACGAACATGTTGGAACCGATGATACAGATTGTTCTGCCGGGACTCACTGCAGAGGAAGAAGAGATTGCGGCGGTTGTAGATTGGTTGCGTCCCGATGAGGCGAACAGAGGAGAATGCGAACTGACATTGGATGTCTTTCCTAACAAATCGGGCAAGGAACGGCAAGCCACTTTGAAGTTTATGAGGAACGATGAGTCGCTGGTAGGCTCCGTGCTATTGGTACAAGCGCCCGGAGCGCAATGCCAATTGATAGACTCAAAAGCTACTGTGGGTTCGCTACTCTTTAAGTTCAGCATTAATGAGCAGACTAAGTTCGTGCGCTATGTGCTATCTGGTAAGAGATTATCGCAGAATGAGTTGGATGCAACCTTCTTGGATCATCAGAGGTCAAGTGAACTGGCTCTGACGGAAGGTCAGACTACGTTCGACCTTACTTTTGATAATCTCATTCCTGCAACTGCTTACTATTTGTATCTGCGTCCGTTGGATAAAAACTGGGTAAATGTAGGTTTTGATGTATTAGAAGAGGCTACGACTGCCATGCCGGAAAGCAAGCACGACCTGGTGTTGGAAGTCAGTGCCAATCCGGCAAATGACTTTACAGTCTGCTTACCTTTCAGTGATTCTAATTTAAAAGGCACGGTGGATTGGGGAGATGGAAAAACGGAAAATGTAGAAGGCTGGGGTCAGCAGGGTATTAGTCATACATATGATGTGACCTCTTCTACAAACTTTGAAGTTCGATTTAGTGGTATATTAACAAATTTGGGATTAACTTCTGATATCAGTGCGGCAAGACAGAACACATTGCTTGCTATCAAGCAATGGGGATATACTGGGCTTACAAATATAAAACTGTCTGGTTTCAGCAGTTTGAAATCAGTTGCTGAGGATACGGAAGGAGCTTTCCGTGGGATGAAGGACTTTGGAGTAGAGCCCTACGGAGGTAGTTTCAGTAATACGGGGATAGAAGCTATTCCACAAGGATTTTTTGACTATGCGGTCAATGCAACTAGCTTTGACGACACTTTCGAAGGATGTAGTAAGTTGGCTGCCATTCCTGCCGGATTATTCAAGAACTGTGTGAAAGCAACTTCATTCAAAGGTACTTTTATAGGCTGTGAATTAGTGAAAGAAATTCCGGAAGATCTATTTTCCGGTTGTACTGAGGTGACAAGTTTCTGGTTTACGTTTAATAGATGTAAGGCCTTAGAGACAGTTCCTGAGAAGTTATTTGCAACCAATACTAAAGTAACTTCGTTTGAAGCAACGTTTGCAGAATGCACCAACTTGAAAACGATTCCGGCAGGACTGTTTGCCAATTGTCCGGAAGTACTTTACTTTGGTACATGTGCATCACGTGTCGGCTCTTATGCCGGTGGTTCGGGCATCTTTGACGGATGTATTGCTTTACAAAGCGTCCCTGAAAACTTATTTGCTGGTAATCCGGAGATTTTGGATATGTCTCATGTTTTTGAAAGATGCTATGCATTGACGGCATTGCCTGAAAAGCTTTTTAGCAAGAATACAAAACTGATGTTTTTGGAAGAAACTTTCCTGAATTGTAAGGCTCTGAAGAATGTTTCTGTTGCAATCTTTGATAATAACAGGCAATTGTTGAGCGTGAGGGAACTTTTTTATCAGTGCTATGACTTGGAAGGAGAATCACCTTATACGCTTGTGGGAGATAAAAAGGTACATTTATACGAACGTGCTGATTATAACACTGAATTTGCCGCTCCAGATAATAATCCTCACAGTTTTAAGGATTGCACAAAATTGATAGACTACGAAAATATGCCTGCCGGTTGGAAGTAACCAAGAAGTGGGAAGCTCCGAATAAGTAAGATATCTCTATTGTTATTATACAGAAGTATCTCTATTATCATTATACAGAAGCCGGTAGCTTGGCATTTTCAGCAAGCTACCGGCTTTCTTTTTCAATCATTTATTCGGCAGTCTTACTTGTTCACATTCAAGATTCTCGATTCGTTATCGCTATTATTGGTACGCTTCTTAGTTCCCAATGTCGAACGATGTGTTCCCTGGTGTCGAACAGTGCCTTCCCGATGATAAATGATAACTTAGGAGTTAGGCCCCTAGTTTAGGGATATGCTCTTTTAGGGCACGTTGCTAAATTCTCATTCGTCTGTTATGGGTAGGATAATCATTATAATAATATATGAATGAGCTTTTAAAATTAATGGGCAGTTAGGAAAATCTTTTTCTCCAGTTGGGAAAAAATATTCAGGAGACTTTTCAATATTACTTCCTATCTTTAAAATTATAAAGAAACACCTTCCTGAATTAATTGCTTGTATAAGATTAATAGTGGCGGACATAGAAGCCGGTATAAATGTGGTGTATGAGCGTTGATTCTTTCTTTTTTCTCTAATATTTTGTGCGCAAACAGATTCTTTTTATCTTTGCATAGAATGAATCTTTAATTCAGGAGAGATAATGGATACGTCTGACGTCATTGACATATTACGAAAGTTTAAAGCCAATTTTGCTGAGAAATATGGCATTAAAACTTTGGGATTATTCGGCTCCTTTGCGCGTAAGCAACAGAAAGAGACGAGTGATGTGGATGTGGTTGTCACTTTGAAGGAGCCGGATTTCTTTACTATTGTTGCCATTCAAGAGGAATTAGAGAAACTTACTAATTCTAAAGTTGATGTTGTTAACTTCAGAGACTCATTGCGGGAGTCATTTAAAAAGAATATTCTAAAAGATGCAATCTTTATCTAAAGAGTTGGTGATAGAACGATTGAATTTGATTATTGAAAAGTCAAATCTCGTCGTAGAGCGGAATATGAATATTACTTCATATCTTTAAAATTATAAAGAAACACCTTCCTGAATTAATAGCTTGTGTAAGATTAATAGTGACGGACATAGAAACCGGTAAACACGAAAGCCTGTTTTCTAAGCATAATTCTTAATCAGGAATTCATGCTTTTAGGGCAACAATGCCGGATAATGTGGAGTATGAGCGTTAATTCTTTCTTTTTTTCTCTAATATTTTGTAGTCGAACAGATTATTTATATCTTTGCAACCGGAAACGGATGAAAGGTGGAGGGGCGATTAAGCTCCTCTTTTTTATTCTTATTAGTTAATCTATGATAGAAAAGAAAACTGTTTGTCAGATTGTTGATGAGTGGCTGGAAGAAAAAGATTATTTCCTGGTGGAAGTGACCATCAGCCCGGATGATAAAATTCTTGTGGAAATAGACCACAAAGAAGGTGTGTGGATTGAGGATTGCGTGGAGCTGAGCCGCTACATCGAGTCCAAGTTGAATCGTGAGGATGAGGATTATGAGTTGGAAGTCGGCTCCGCCGGCATCGGACAACCCTTCAAGGTGCTGCAACAGTACATCAACTACATCGGTAAGGAAGTTGAAGTGCTGACCAAAGACGGACGTAAGCTATTCGGCGTACTGAAGGATGCCGATGAACAACGATTTGTCGTTACCATCCAAAAGAAAGTAAAGGAAGAAGGTGCCAAGCGTCCCAAAATGGTGGACGAGGACCTGACGTTTACCTATGATGAGATAAAATACACTAAATACTTAATCAGTTTTAAATAAGACTATGGCCAAAAAAGAAGAAACTATCAGCTTGATAGATACATTTTCGGAATTCAAGGAACTGAAGAACATCGATCGTACCACCATGGTAAGTGTACTCGAAGAGTCATTCCGTAGTGTGATTGCGAAGATGTTTGGCACCGATGAGAATTACGACGTAATCGTGAACCCGGACAAGGGTGACTTCGAGATATGGCGTAACCGTGAAGTAGTAGCGGATGAGGATTTGGAAAATCCGAACCTGCAGATTCCCCTGAGTGAAGCGCAGAAGATAGATGCTTCGTACGAGGTGGGCGAGGAAGTGACGGACGAAGTGAACTTTGCCAAGTTCGGCCGCCGTGCCATCCTGAACCTGCGTCAGACATTGGCCTCTAAGATTTTGGAACTGGAAAAGGATAGTATCTATAACAAATACATTGATAAGGTGGGAAGCATCATCAACGCAGAAGTCTACCAGATATGGAAGAAAGAAATGCTGCTGCTCGATGATGAAGGCAACGAACTGTTGCTGCCCAAGACCGAACAGATACCGAGCGACTTCTACCGCAAGGGCGAGACAGCCCGCGCCGTAGTGGCACGTGTGGACAACAAGAACAATAATCCGAAGATTATCCTGAGCCGTACGTCGCCTGTGTTCCTGCAACGCCTGTTCGAAATGGAAGTTCCCGAAATCAATGACGGACTGATTACCATCAAGAAGATTGCCCGCATCCCCGGTGAACGTGCAAAGATTGCTGTTGAGAGCTACGACGACCGCATCGACCCGGTAGGTGCCTGTGTCGGTGTGAAG
>OGZX01000911.1_pt1 | contig 33011 bp, 25 predicted proteins | sample 1576881 | NCBI WGS metagenome assembly OGZX01 (sample SAMEA3541542, study PRJEB24748) | human gut metagenome | biome: human gut; feature: human-associated habitat; material: faeces | place: China | collected 2012 | reverse complement strand
GGCGCACACAGTGCGCCTCTACAGCCGCTCCGCAAGCCTCCGTCCCGTCGGCGTCGCCGCCAAACCGCCGCTGCCGGTCTCCCGGAGTGAGGCGGGCAAAGCATCGCCCACGGCCCGCATGGCGTCGATGACCTCGTCGCAGGGGATGGCGCTCTCCACCCCGGACAGGGCCATCTCGGCGCAGGACAGGGCGTTGACCGCCCCCATCACATTCCGGTTGACGCAGGGCACCTCCACCAGCCCGGCCACCGGGTCGCACACCAGCCCCAGGGTGTTGGACAGGGCCATGGCGCAGGCGTGGGCCATCTGGCCGGGCGTGCCGCCCATCACATAAACCAGGGCGGCGGCCGCCATGCCGGAGGCGGAGCCCACCTCCGCCTGACAGCCCCCCTCCGCCCCGGAGATGGAGGCGCGGGTGGCGATCACCTGTCCGAAGCCGGCCGCCACATAGAGGGCCTCCACCATCCGGCGGTCGTCCAGGCCGTCCCTGGCCTGGAGGGGGAGGAACACCGCGGGCAGCACCCCGCTGGCCCCCGCCGTGGGGGCGGCCACGATGCGCTTCATGCAGGCGTTGCACTCCCCCGTCTTGAGGGCGGCGGCGATCACCTGCCGCAGAAAGGGAGGACACAGCCCCGGCCCCTCCCCCTCCAGCCTGGCCCCGGCGCCGCCGGTAAGGCCGCTGCGGGAGCGGGCGGCGGGGTCATACTCCGCCACTGGGGCCTTCATGGCCGTCCAGAGCGCGGCCATCTGCCGCCAGGAGCGGGCCTCGTCCACCCCCCGCTCCCGGAGGTCGTCCTCCAGCACCGCCCGCCACAGGGGGACCTGCCCGGCCGCCTGGAGCAGCCCCTCCACCGATGAAAACGCCATGTCAGTCCTCCCCCTCCATGTTCAGATAGGTGACCCGCTCGATGCCCGGGCAGGCCCGCAGCTCCTCCACCGCCGCCGCCCAGATGGGCTGGTCGCTCTCGATGACCATCACCGCCAGGCCGCCCCGCATATCCCGGTAGAGCTGCATGGTAGCGATATTCACCTGCCGCTTGGACAGCACGCCGGTGACCTCCGCCACCATGCCGGGCCGGTCCTGGTTGCGGATGATGAGGGTGGGCAGCTCGCCGGTGAAGCGGGCCTCCAGCCCGTCGATGGCGCACACCTGCACCCGGCCGCCCCCCAGGGAGGAGGCCGTCACCTCCAGCCGTTTCCCCCCCGCGGGCCCCCCCGCCCCAGGGTCAGCTCCATCCCCGCCGCCTCCGCCAGCTCGAAGGAGCGGGGGAGCCGGGCGTCGTCCGGCCGCATCCCCAGCAGGCCGGCCACCAGCGCCCGGTCGGTGCCGTGGCCCGTGCCGGTGGCGGCGAAGGAGCCGTGGAGCAGCAGCTCTGCCCGCCGGGGCGTGCTCCCCAGCAGCCTGCGGGTCAGAAACCCGATCCTTGCCGCCCCCGCCGTGTGGGACGACGACGGCCCCACCATAATGGGCCCCATGATATCAAAGATGTTCATAGCTGCTCAAGGTTCCTTTCTCTACTTCCATGCTGTCGTTGGGCCGTCGTCGGGCGGGGCGCATCCTGTCGAAGATGTTCATTCTATGTGGATTTCCTTGCTCTGTCAAGGGGAAACGGCGCGTCAGGGATGCCGCGCCCTACAGCTCACCGGTTCGGCCTGCCAGATAGTCAAGCGGGCTCTCCAGCTCATCCGCGATGGCGGGCAAGTCATGAGCGTCCGGAAAAAGGCCCTGGATCGGGAGGGCTGCTTCTATTATGCCCTGGCGCTGGGAATTGAGTTGGGCCGCCTGTCTGCAAAAGGCTGACGCTCCTGCCCCCTACTCATCGTCATTGGCCTTCTTGTCGATGTACTCCGGCCGGAGCTTGCTGTAGACGATCTTCTGCTCGCTGTAGAGGCCGTAATAGCCGGAGAGCATGTAGGACACGGCGATACACACGGCGAACAGCCCCAGGCTCTGGCCGGTGAACATGCCCAGACTGTCCCCGGCGAACAGCTCCAGGGAGAGCAGCAGGGAGGTCATGGGGCAGTTGGTGACGCCGCAGAAGACGCACACCATGCCCAGCCCCGCTCCAAAGGAGGGGTGTAGCCCCAGCAGGGGGGCGGCGGTGCAGCCGAAGGTGGCCCCGGTAAAGAACACCGGGACGATCTCGCCCCCCTTGAAGCCCGCCCCCAGGGTAATGGTGGTAAAGAGCATCTTCAGCAGGAACGCCTCGGGCCGGGCCTCCCCTCCGATGGCGGCGTGGATCACCGCCGTGCCCGCCCCGTTGTAGTCGTAGGTACCCGGGTTCCACAGCCACACCAGGAAGGTCAGCGCGATGACCAGCGCCCCGCCCGCAGCGGCCCGCGCCACGGGGTTGGGGAGGTACTTGTCGTACAGCCGGGGGGCGGCGTGCATCATCCGGCAGAACAGGATGGAAAGCAGGGCGAAGAGGACCCCCATGCCGATGCACTGGAGAAGGGTGACGGGGGTAAGGTTGGGCACCCCCTGGAGGGAGAAGGCGGTGGGCGGCACGCCGCAGAGCTGGGCCACCCACAGGCCGATAATGGCGGAGAGGACGCAGGGCACGATGGCGGCGTAGTAGAGCACGCCCACACTGGTCACCTCCATGGCGAACATGGCGGCGGTCAGCGGAGTGCCGAAGAGGGCGGAGAAGGCGGCGGACATGCCGCACATGGTGATGATACGGCTGTCCTTGTCGTCCAGGTGCATCCACCGTCCGATCTTGGAGGAGAGGGAGCCGCCGATCTGGAGGATGGCCCCCTCCCGGCCGGAGGAGCCGCCCAGCAGGTGGGTGAGCACCGTGCCGGCGAAGATGAGGGGCGCCGTGCGCAGGCGCAGGGGCTGGTTCTCCCGCACAGCCACCAGGACGAAGTTGGTGCCCCGGTCCTTCTCCATGCCGCAAATCCGGTAGAGCAGAACAATGGCCACGCCCCCCAGGGGCAGGAGCCACAGAAGCCACGGGTTGGCCTCCCGCAGGGCGGTAACGGCGTTCAGCGCATAGTAAAAGGCGGAGCTTACCCCGCCGGCCGCCAGGCCGATCACCCCGGCAAACAGCACCCATTTCAGGAAGGTGCCCGGCTGCTCCAGCAAGCGCCGCAGCCGCCCCTCCGTCCGTTCTTTGGTTTCCATCCCGGTTTCCCCCTCTCACGCGTACAGGTTATTATAACATGCGCCGCAACTTTTTTCCGCATGCTTATGGATTTTTTTCATAAATATGATATACTAAGTTCTGTAACGCATGGAACACATGCAATCTGTCGTTTCAGAAAGAGGAGGAATCATCTTGCAGCCCCCTTTATGGCCTCAGCTTCTACTCCAGGTCATACTCATCGCAATCAACGCATACTTTGCCGCCACGGAAATCGCGGTCATCTCCCTCAATGAGGCGGTGATCCGCCACCAGGCCGAGGAGGGCGACAAAAAGGCCGCCCGTCTCCTGCACATCGTGGAGCAGCCCACCGGGTTTCTCTCCACCATCCAGATCGGCATCACCCTGGCGGGCTTTCTGGGCTCCGCCTTCGCCGCCGACAACCTGGCCGGCCGCCTGTCCCAGTGGTTCGCCGCCCAGTATGCCCTGACCGCCGCCGCCGAGGCCGCGGTGCACACCCTGTCCGTTATCCTGATCACCATTATCCTCTCCTTCTTCACGCTGGTCTTCGGCGAGTTGGTGCCCAAGCGGGTGGCCATGAAGAAGAGCGAGCAGGTGGCCCGCTTCACCTGCGGGGTGGTGGCCTTCCTGGCCGCCGTCATGCGGCCGCTCATCTGGCTGCTGACCGTCTCCACAAATGCCGTGCTGCGTCTGGTACATATCGACCCCAACGAGGAGGACGATGAGGTATCAGAGGAAGGCATCCGCATGATGGTGGACATCGGCGAGGAGAAGGGCGCCATCCAGGCCGGTGAGAAGGAGATGATCGAGAACATCTTCGAATTTGACAACATGACCGCCGGGGACGTGATGATCCACCGCACCGACATGGTGATGCTGTGGGTGGACGACACGGCGGAGGAGATCGCGCAGACCATCGAGTCCTCCGGCCTGTCCCGTTTCCCGGTGTATGAGGAGGACGCCGACGACATCATCGGCATCCTGAACACCCGCGACTGGCTGCTCAACGCCCGCAAAGCCTCCCCCCGCCCGGTGCGGGAGCTGCTGCGCCCGGCCTATTTCGTGCCCGAGTCGGTGCGCACCGATAAGCTCTTCCGCGACATGCAGAGCCGGAAGATCCACCTGTCCATTGTGGTGGACGAGTACGGCGGCACCGCCGGCCTCGTGACTATGGAGGATCTGCTGGAGGAGATTGTGGGCAACATCTACGACGAGTTCGATCCCCAGGAGGATCAGGAGATCATCGCCCTGGGCGACAACCGCTGGCGCATTGCCGGCTCGGCGGAGCTGGACGATGTGGCGGAGGCCCTGGACATGGAATTTCCCGAGGACGAGGAGTCCGAGACTCTGGGCGGCCTGGTCTTTGCCCAGCTCAACGTGATCCCGGAGGACGGAAGCCACCCCGAGGTGGAGCTGTACGGCCTGCACATCCGGGTGGAGGAGCTGACCGACCGCCGGGTAGAGTGGGCCACCGTCACCAAGCTGGCCCCCTCTGAATCGGAGGAGGACGCCGAATAAGCGAAGCAATAAAATCCCCCCGGAATCCCAATGGGATTCCGGGGGGATTTTGCTTTTTGACCGGCTGTGTTCAGCCCACGTGCTCGCCGAAGTTCATCAGCATCTGGGCCACCTCGGCGCGAGTCGCGGTGCCCTGGGGATCCAGGACGCCGTTCCCCTTGCCGGAGAGCACCTGCGCATTGACCGCCCAGCTCATGGCCGTCTGCGCCCAGTCGGAGATGCTGGCGGAGTCGCTGAACTCCCGCACGGCCATCCCGCCCTGGGTGGTGTCATAGCCCTTCGCCTGCGCGTAGCGGTACAGAATCGCCGCGAGCTGCTCCCGGGTCACGCTGTCCTCCGGTCCAAACGCGCCGGTGTCGTACCCCTTCACGATGCCGCGGGCCGCCGCCCAGTTCACCGCGTCGGCGTACCATGCGCCCGCCGCCACGTCGGGGAAGCCCGCCGCGCCGGGTGCCTCCGGCCGCTCCTCCAGGTTGTAGAGTACCTGGGCGATCATGCTCCGGGTCAGGTTCATGGTGGGGGCGAAGGTGGTGTCCGTGGTCCCCTCCATCATCCCCTTGTCGTACACATACGCCACGGCGTCATAGAACCAGTCGCCGCTCGTTACATCGGTGAAGGGCAGGCCCTCCGGCTCCGGCTCCACCGCCGTGAACACGGCCTCCACCGTGACCTTGGAGGCAGGCATTTTGAAGGTGTACTTGCCGTCGCCCTTGTCGGTGAGCTTGACGGAATCGCCGTTCTTGTCGGTGACGGTCAACTTGTCCAGCTCATACCCCTCGTCGGGCTTCACGGTGACAGTCACCGTGCTCCCCTTGGAGGCGCGGGTGGGGCTCACCTTCACGCTGCCGTTGTCCGTGTCCTCCACGCTCACCGTGTACCGGGTTGAGCCGGAGGAGGAGCTGCCGCCGTGGCTCTCCTCCTCCACGGTAAAGGTATTGCCGTCGCGGCTCAGGCTGTAGCCGGAGCCGGCGGTAATATTGTCCGAGTCGAACTTTTTTCCGTTGATGTCAATGCTAAAGGTGACCTCGCGGCTTACGGTGACCTTGCTGTCGACATCCTTCTCCAGCCTGATGGTCTGGCCGTCCTGCACGTCGTCCACGGCATCCTGAAGTGTCTCATAGTAGGTACCGTCAATCTCAGCCGCTGGGCTGACCTCCGCCTTCAAAGTGAAGGTGCTGAACCCGTGACGGGTGGTAAAGGTGGCGGTATTGCTTCCACTACTCTCCGTCACTGTCGCCTTGTAGAGATAAGTGCGTCCGTTGTCCTTGGCGTGCTCCACATAGAGGTTGTCTGTCCTAAACCCGCTGGGCAGGGGCACGCGCAGAGTGACGTTGGTAGTCACGTTCATCGGCTTGGGATCTTCCATAACGACCGCATTTTTCTCGCCGCCTTCAAGGATAATGGTTCCGTTTTTATCTACGTCCGCCGTTGTCGCCACGGTACGCACCATGGGGGTAATGTCCAGCTTCATTTCCTTGGTGCCATAACTCTCTACTGTAATGTCCAGATACGGCTGCACCACGATAGTGACGTTCTTATCCGTGACGGTAATATCCTCTTTCTTCAAGGCTTCCGTGCCCGCTTCCACGGTCACAGTATTGGTGTTTGCCTCGCCATTGGCCTCGCCGGTCAGTCCGGTGGCCTCAGTCTTAGCAACTGCCTGGGTCACACTCTCTCCAATACCATCAGCGGCCTTCACCTCAGGCTCGCCAGCCACAACCTCAGCCGCAGTCGTATTCTTGTCCTGGATGCCGTACATGCCGTCCTCCGCCACGGCGATCTTCCCCTCAGTCACATAGTCGGAGGGATCGAAGGAGAACCGGCCGCCGGAGATGAAGCTGGTCTTATTTTCGCTGTATACGGCCAGCGTACCGCTGTTTGTCGCCACAAATGTACCGCCAGTCACGTTCAGCTCGACCTTCTTCAGAGCATCGTCATCATTTTTCTCGGGGTTGCTTTGGTACAGCGCGGTATAGCCGGAAATGGTTCCGCCGGAGATATTGACCTTAAGAGGGAGCTTGGTAGTATGCTGCGTCACGGCAATGCCAGCGCCCACCGTGGTTGTGCCGCTGCCGTTGGGGGTAGTGGTTGTCGGTATCCCTTTGGCGGTGATAACTGCATCCCCGGAGAGGTTCAGTTTACCCGCGCGGATCTCAATGCCGGTCTCCCCGCCGGTCAGCCTTCCGCCCGTAATATTCAGCTCGCCGGACTGGGGGTGGTAGATGGCATAGCCGTCGGTACCGGTCAGCTCGCCGCCGTTGATGTTGATCACCGTGTTGTGTTTTGTGCCATTGCCCATGATGGCGGCGCTGCCTGTCTCGATGCGCGTCCCCTCATTGACCGTGAGGGTGGTGGGAGCACTCTCCTCGCCGGCTCCCATGATGGAAACGCCGATTGCACCGTATGTTTCGTCGTTGTCGTCGCCATTGGGCAGATCACGGAGCACTGTGCCCGCATCCAGGGTCAGTGTACCGCCGTCCGACACCTCAACGACCTTGTTGTAATAAGGAGATGCCAGAGTGCGCGGCTGATAGGTCTGGAACTCTACCGACGAAGTCGTTACCTTCGTTGCGCCGGTTACGTTGAGTGCGATCATATTCTGCGCGGTCTTTCCCTCACCGCGCATGTCAATGACTGTACCATTTTTCACCACGCCGGTTCCTGCTGTGAATTGGAGACCATATGCAACCCCAGACGTATCGCTGACAATCCGCAGGGTATGGCCGTCCAGGTCGAGCGTGATGCCTGCGCTGGTGGTCACCGGAGCGGTGGCCAGATCCTTGAGCACCGTCACGGTCTGGCCGTCCTGGGCTGCGCCGACGGCCTCAGCCAGAGTGCCATAATAGGTTCCATTCACGACAGCCGCGGCGTTACTCTCATTCAGCCTGTCCACGCCAAAGGTTCCGTCGCTGTTGGCGATCAGGCTGAAGCCCTTCGCCAGGTAGTCGCTCACATCGCTGGAGAACGTGCCGCCGGAGATCTCCATACGGCTCTCCTTCGTTTCATCGGATGTCCGCACCACCACAGAGTCCACACCCGCGCCGGTAGCCTTGATCACGGCGCTTCCGCTGATGGAAGCCTTGTCTCCCGAAGCAAGGGCTGGATATTTTGCGGCCTCATCATATACCACGCCGCTGCAAGGAATTGCGTTCTTATTGTCGCCTACCCAGCCGGCCGCCGTACCTGTTCTGGTAATCGTTCCGCCGGTAATCTCGGCGGTGCCCGCACGCATCAGCACGCCCACGCCGCCGTCGGCGTAAATATCCACATCGCCGGAGATGGTCAGCTTGCCGCTCTGGGGATGGTACACGCCGCAGGCAATGTAGCCGCTGGAGGTAATATGCCCGATCAGTGTGCCGCCGGTCAGGTTGATCTCGGTGCCGCCGGCATTTGTTGTTTCATTTACCGTACCGTTTCCGGCCACCACGGCATTGTTATCTGCCACGATCACGCCGCCGCTTACGTTCAATACAGCCTTGTTCCCATAGGCGCCGAGACCATACTCCTCCGAATTCACATATCCGCCCTTCACGGTGAGGCTGGAGCTAACCACCTCCCCATTCGGAGTCTGCTGGGCAAGCACATTGATTCCGTTGCCTTTTGTGGCGATAACCGTACCGCTCTCCAGCACCAGATTACCGCCGTTCTGCACCTGAACTGCATAGCCGCTCGATGCGCTCTCAATCTTGCCGGAAGCATAGGTCACGGTTTCATAGTCCGCGCTGACCACGGGGCCCTCAGCAGACGCCTTGCTGTCCCGGATCGTAAGATCGCCCTCCACAACAAGCGCCCAGCTATCCGCCTTTCCCGTCAGATTGTGACCATTCAAATCCAGAATGAGCGTTTTACCAGCAGATACCTTAACGTTCTCCGTGGTATCCCTGTTCAGTGTCACGACCTGTCCTTCACTCTCAGCGGCATCAATCGCCGCCTGGAGGGTGGCATAGTGCCGGCCGCCGGTCTCTGCAACGCTGTTGCTCTCGTCCAGCTCACCCACGATGAAGGTGCCGTCGGGGCCTTCGGTGATCTCCGTTCCCTCCACCACATACTCGCTCACATCGCTGGAGAAGGTGCCGCCAGCAATCTCTAATCCGCCAAGTGCCTCGTCTACATGAACTGCCTCTTTATCGTCAGATTGAGAGATAAAGCTACCGCCATAGATATGGACTAGCGCCTCCTCCTTATCTCCGCCATCGTTACTATTTCCAACAAATGCTGCAACTTTACTTATAGAAGTAAATTCACCACCATAAACATTACACTCTACCTCACCGGATTCTCCCGCAACGTACAGTGCATAGAACGCAGAACTACCATTGGAGTGCTTATCGCATGCCACGGTTTTAAACTCGCCGTCCCGCACTTCCGAATAGCCTGCCGATGTGGAAAAAGCCCCTTGTACACCAATAACAGTACCATTATAGAAATACAATTCCGGTTTGGCACTCTCTTCAGAATCCTGATGGCTTTGAATGGTATATCCCCAACTGCTACTATTACAGCTTGAGCAGGAACGGCAATCAAAAGTACCATCGTATATATAAGTCTTGCCTGCGTTATAAACCGCTGTCACTGCTCCGTTAAACGTTCCATCCTGAATCTTCAAAACACTATCAGGGCGATTTTTAATGGAAGCGCCACTTGCATCAACTGAGCCAGTATATGTACCGTTTTCGATAGTCAGTGTACCATAATTGTCAATCGCGCCATATCCGCCTGTCTTAGATGCAGACGCATCGATTGTGCCGTTCCCCGTTACCGTCAGGGTACCTTTGTTCACAATCGGCCTGCCCGTAAAGTCCGACGCCACGGTAATACTGTGGCCCTCCATGTCCAAGATAATATTCTTGTTTTCCGGAATGGTGATGATCTGCTCCGTCGTCATCCCGGCGATATCACCTGCCAGTGTAACCGTAGTTTCTTTACCATCTGATGCAGCTTCAATCGCCTGCTTCAGAGCGCTGTAGGCTCCGTTATCTGGCTCGGCAGGTTCTCCTACCGGCTCCGTTTCCTCTTCCACTGGGGCGACCGCTTCCTCGTCTAATCCTTCTGCTCCTACTTCCGGCCCAATAGCTAAGGCACTTGCAGGAAGAAAGGTTACTAACATACATATAGACAGTAATGCCGCCAATCCCTTTTTTGCCCGTTTCATGTTGTTCCTCCTTTTTTAAATTGCGCCCCGGCTCCACTGCTGTCAGTTGTTATTGTCTTTTGCTTGCAAAAGACAGAAGTGTGCCGGCACACTTGGCATTCTTACTGTATCACATTGTCCCAATATTTTCAAGAGGGCACGTCCACGGAGTCCTCTTATGCGTTGTAGAGGTACAGTACATATTGAATAGTTGAAGTTGCGCACAGTAACTCGGCAAGAGGGTCCTATCCTTTATGGGAAAGGGTATAACACAGGATATGGTGTGAGCGGAGCCATCAGGAAATGCAAGTAAGATCCGGTCATATATCTACTTCTGGAAGGCCCTCCGGAGAGGAACATTGGAGTCTTTCGTCTGCTGGTTTGGCCGAAGAAAAGCGGGCCAAAACCACTGTTCAGACGGTTTTCACCCACTTTCTTATTGTACCTTTCTATTTTGTCCTAAACACTGTATTTTGTAACGGACTGCTTTTCCATTTCACTGGTCTCCGAATTCTGCCCCCGGGGGCCAGGGGGATCTTTTCAAAGGGGGGTTCCACGCCTGGCGGCGGCGGCTCACCACCGGTTGGACCGCAGGCCGGAGCGACACCGGCTGTATTTCTGGAATAGCCATTGCCTCCAGTGTTTCCTCCGGTATCACCTGACTTGGATGGTACTATTTAGGGCGTAAAACAGCAATTTGCTTTTTCTGAAAGGTATACTTTTCCAGCAGATTTTTTACTCTGCCGTAATAAATATGCAGGAACTTATTGGAACCGCTGTCATGTAAACCGGGTAAGGCCTCCCTCAGAGCGTTTCACGTCCATGACTCAGGAAAGGGCTTTCGTAGTGCGGGTGGCCCACTTTTAGAAGTCCTATTAGTATATTGCGCCCACAGCATCTTTTTGAAAACAGGTTGATAGAGGCCGCTGCGAGGAAAGCCTCAGACCGTTCTCTGCGGAAAGTGTCAGAATATATCCCAGTCCGTTGGGAGCCTCGATCTGTGGCCATTGCTCTGGTCCCCAGTGGTTCAGCGCTGTGACCGCTGTTTTAATCAGTCCGGAATGTGTCACCACCGTAGCGCTTTGACTTCCTTGAGCCAGGCAATCCCTCATCAAGCCTGCTACTGCCTCCAGAACCCTCCGGCGAAACGCCTTATATGTCTCTACATCAAGGATGGGGTGCCCTGCCAGCCAAGCCCGGAAAAAATGCATAAAGTCCTCCTGTGTACCAGGACGGTTTTCCAATGAGCCAAAACAGATCTCGCGGAACTCCGGGCGCAGGCCGTCCAGTACGATGTGCGGTCCGTACAGTTCCTGAAACGTCTCCCTGCAACGGGAAAGGTCGGAGCTGAAGTAGCGTCCTGTCCTAGGGTAGCGGATTACCTGCCGCAGCTCCCTCAGTTCCCGGCGCCCCCTTTCTGTGAGCGGTACGTCGCTCCACCCGCTGAACAGGCTTTTTTCGTTGCCCAGCGAGTAGCCATGGCGCACCAGAACCAGTTGAAATTCCATCAGGGCACACTCTCCTCCCGTTTCAGGGCTGGCAGTTCCACCGTCATCAGTGTCTGTGCCAGGCGCACTTCTCCGTTCCACTGGGCCTTCACCTGGTCCACCAGCAGATGAGGGTCCCCATACAGCGGCAGATGACTGAGTAGCAGCATGCCTGGCGCAGCCTTACACCCCAGTTGGGCCACGTCCGTACTGGTCATGTGGCCAGCACGGGCTCCATCCGCCCCGGCATACAGGCTGCACTCTGCGATCAGAAGATCGGCACCCTCTGCAAACTCTGCCAGTTTGGGCGTATAGGCGCCATCTGCCGTATACACCAGAGTGGACTGCCCACATTTTACTTTTACCGCAAGGCACTCCACCGGATGTGCTGTTTTGTGAAAGGTGCAGCAAAATGGCCCGATCTGCAGCTTATCATCTGCCCCAATAGTCTGCGCATAGGTATACGGCTCCATGGTCAAATGTTCAAAATACGGTTCGACCGGCAACCCATAAAAATGCAGTGGTTGCTGTGCAGCCCCAGTCTGCATTTGGATCAGCCTGCCATAGCTCAGTGCCCCCGCGTCGCTGCAGTGGTCGTAATGATAGTGGGACAGCAGCACATGGTGTAACTCCTGAAGAGGCAATGCGTTCTGCAGCATAGACGCCGCCCCGCTGCCGCAGTCCAGAAGTAGATGTTCTCCTTGGCAACTCAACAGATAAGCACTACAGGCTTCGTTTACCCGACAGCACCCCCCCCAGCAGCCGATTACCGTACACCGCATACACAGCCCTCCCCCGTTGAACATGAGCTTGCAATCAGCCGTTTTGTATAGTCGTCTTTCGGCGTACGGATCAACTGGCTCCCCTCTCCCTGCTCCACAATGCGGCCACGGTTAATCACAACGATAAAATCCGACATATAGTGGATCACGCCAATATCGTGAGAGATAAAGAGATATGCTGTAGAAAATTCCTTTTGAAGATCCTTCAACAGGTTCAGGATCTGCGCCTGAATGGACACATCCAGCGCGGACACACATTCATCGCAGATAATGACCTCGGGCGAGAGCAGCAATGCGCGGGCAATGGCAATGCGCTGGCATTGCCCGCCGCTGAGTTCCGAGGGATATTTGCCCAGGGTGGAATCCGGCAGTCCCACACGGTTGAGCATCTCCCGCACCGTTTCCCGGGCTTTATGCGGTTTAAAGCCGTCCACCAGGATCTTCATAGGCTCTACAAGGATTCTCTCCACAGTATAATAAGGGTTCATGGATTCTTTGGGATTTTGGAAAATATATTGCACATTGCGGCGAAAGCGCCGGTACTCCTTTTCTCCCAGTGAGCGGATATCCTGCCCTTTGTATCGCACGATTCCCGATGTAGGCTGCTGCAGATCGCCAAATATCTCTCCCAAAGTGGATTTTCCGCTTCCGCTTTCTCCTACCACGCCCAGAGTCTGTCCTGAGTACAGTGCCAGATCGATCCCCTGAAGCGCCTGAAACGTGTCCCTGCGTCTCAGCAGCATCTGTTGCTTGACGGGAAACCGCTTTTCCATGCCGATTGCCTCCAATACTGCCGTCATGCCCTGCACTCCTCCCATGCTTTGCTGCACCGCACAAAATGTCCATCTCTCCGGGAGCTCTTAACCGAGCCGCCGCACTCCTGCCGGCATGCACTGCAGCGGGGCTGGAACAGGCAGTGGCTGGTATCCCTTCCATGCTCCGGGACATAGCCTGGAATCTCATTGAGCCGGACGTTGCGGTCCTGGTCCAGCCGGGGGATCACAGACAGCAGCGCCTGTGTATAGGGGTGCTGCGGCTGTGAAAATACTTCGTTGCTTCCGCCCGACTCCACTATCTGTCCCGCATACATTACCGCCACCTTGTCGCAATACCGCCGAATCAGGTTCAGATCATGAGAAATCATAATGATCGCCACATGCTGCTGTTCGTTGATCGAGTGGAATAGTTCAATGACCTGCTGCTTTACAACGCAGTCCAGCGCGGTGGTGGGCTCATCCGCAATGATGACCTGAGGCTCGCACATCAGCGCCATGGCTATGTTTACCCTTTGGCGCATCCCGCCGGAGATTTGTGCGGGATAGCTCTCCATCACGCGGTTTACGTCGCGGATACCCACCCGGTCCAAAAGCGTTTTCGCCCGTTCCTGCGCAGCCTTTTTGGACGTCTGGAAATGGATGTGGTACCCATCCGTCAGTTGATTCTTGATTTTGATCAAGGGATGCAAATAAGCCACCGTGTTCTGCGGTACAAAACCGATTTTCTTGCCCAGAAATATACGCCGCTCCTTTTCCGGCAGGTTCAGCAGATCCTCCCCCAAAACCCGCAGATGTGTCACAGAGGCTGTCAGATCCTGCGGCAGTAGATGGAGGATCGCTTTTGCTGTGATTGTTTTTCCTGAGCCGGACTCGCCTGCAATTCCCAGACATTCCTGCCGTTTCAGACAGAGGCCCACATTTTTCACCAGAGCGTCTCCCTCAGCGCTGCGCACCGTAAGTCCCTCAATTTCCAAAACCGCATCATTCATGTTTTCGATCTCCTTTTCACCAGCCGGTCGTTCAGCCCATCCCCCAAAAGATTAAACCCCAACACCGTAATCAGGAGCACCACACCCGGGGCAATAGCAATATACGGATAGTTCAGAACAAACTGCCGTGCCTCGTTCAGCATCATGCCCCAACTGGGTGTCGGAGGCTGGATCCCCAATCCTAAAAAGGAAAGAGAGGACTCCAGAAGCACAGCACCGCCGATGCTGGAGCTGAATTGGGTAATCAGTCTGGGAAGCATATCCGGCAGCATATGAAACAACACAATATATCCTCCACTGCATCCATAGCTGTGCGCGGCCTTGATATATAGGCGCTGTTTATTCTCCAGCACCATGGAGTATACCAGCCTGGAAAATGTAGGAACCATAAAAAGCCCTATGGCCAACACAGCGCCCAAAATCCCCTTGCCCAAAACCGTGACCAGCATCATCGCAAGCAAAATACCAGGAAAGGACATCATGCCGTCAATAAACCGCATAATAACTGCGCGCACCGCGCCTTTGAGCATGGCCGCCGATGCGCCAATAATGCTGCCCGCCAGCGCGCCCACGGTGACCGAGCACACGCCTACCAGCAGAGCCCAGCGAGACGCCTCCATGATTCGGCTCAGGACATCGCGCCCAAATTGGTCGGTCCCTAAAAGGTGTGCCGCACTGGGCAGCGCAAACCGGTTCAGTGTATCCATCTTTTCTGGATCTGCAGGCATCCAGAAAAACGAAATGATACATATAGCTGCGATGCTGGCCGCCATGATAGCACCTGCCCAGAAAGATACGCTCTGTTTTTTCTTCATCCCTGTACGGTCTCCTCTCCGGTACGGATAGTGGGGTTGGCGGCCATAACCGCCAGATCCGTGACCAGCGATACCAAAACCACCATGGAGGTAATAAAGAGCACGATTCCCTGCAAAAGAATGATGTCCCGCTGCTCCACGGCAGTCAGCATCAGACGGCCAATGCCCGGCAGAGCAAAAATTGTCTCTACAATGACCGTTCCTCCCAATAGTTTTGCCAGCTGCATACCTGAGATGGTGATGGGGGCAATAATCGCCGAGCGCAGAGCATAATGCACAATGGCCCTAGCGGGAGGCAGGCCTTTCACATTTGCGCTCATCATAAAATCCTGTTGCAGGGCCGTCAGCATGGATGACCGCACAATGCGGATCAGAATTCCCAGTTCCCCGATAGCCAGCACCAGAGAAGGTAATGCGATGCATTTCAAAAACGCACCGAAATTTTCACCGGGAGCGGTATACCCCGTGACCGGGAACCATCCCAAATAGGAGGAAAACAGCAGCATAAACAGCATAGCCAGCCAGAAAGAGGGCACCGCACCGCCAATCTGCATCACGGTACGCGACAGTAGATCCACAGGTGAACCCTTTTTCAGCGCGGCCAAGATTCCCAGAATAGCGGATACAACAAGTGCGGCTGCCATGGACAGCAGCGCAACGGAGAAAGTAACGGGAAGCCGCTGACAAATTAGCGTCCAAACATTTTCACCGTACAGATATGAAGTGCCCCAATTCCCGGTAAGTACCCCCTGAATCCAATGCATATACTGGACGTACCAAGGCCGGTCCAGCCCCATCGAGGCACGCAGGGCCTCAACCTTTTCCGGCGTGGCCTCAACCCCAAGAATCAACTGCGCGGGGTCACCGGGGATACATAATAGAACCACAAATGTAATAAGCGATACAACAAACAGCACGGCAATGGCGCTGAGTAGACGTCTGACCACCAGTTTCAGCATAGAGAACTATCCGTCCTTCCTGAGGTTACTCTCCCTTATCTAAGAAGTGCGTGCAACATCAAAATCCTTCAAAGCAGGCGGGCCCTGCATCCGGCAGGACCCGCCCCCTGTTCTTATTGTCCGAGAGATATATCTTTCAATTCATAAATATCGATGGGATACAACTGAAAACCGGTTACTGCGCTGTCTGTCACGTAAATGGTAATAGGGTCCTGAATATAATAGGCAGGCACATCCTGAGCCAGGATCTCTTGGACCCGCTGCACGATTTCTGTACGCTTGTCCTCATCGGTTTCGCTCTTATAATCTGCAAGCAGCTGATCCACTTCTTCATTGGAATAATTGAAGTAGTTCTCACTGCTGTCAGACTGATAACGTGCCAAGAGCACATACGGGTCCAGACGCCCCGTGTGTCCTACCACAGTCAGATCATAGTTTCTTCCGTTGTACACGTCCGACAGCCACGCCGCCCATTCCACGATAGTGATATTACAGGTGATTCCCACTTCTTTCAGCGAGTCAGCGATGACCTGCCCGGCGCTGACATATGCTGGATAACTCTTGGGCAGATACATTTCTAGCGTGAGACCGTCCTGATATCCCGCTTGAGACAGCAGTTCTTTGGCCTTTTCCGGATCGTAAGGGTATCGGTCATTCATATCCACATATTCTTTCAGAACTGTGGGGTAATGCGAACCGATCTTCTGACCATAGCCCCACCATACCGTGTCGATCAGCGCCTGCTTGTCCACCGCATAGTTGATAGCCTGACGCACCCGTACATCCGACAGCGCCTCGTTCTGCAAATTCATCGCCATCAGCTGAAGACCATTGGACGGCGTGGTGATTACATTGAACTGCGGGTCATTTTCAAAGGCAGCCACCTGATCGCCGCTGACCGAGATAATGTCCAGTTCTCCATTACGCAAAGATGCAATCTGCGCCGTTGCATCCGGCATCATCTTGAAGTTGATCGTATCCAGATTGACCGTGTCATAATAGTCCGGATTTTTTGCAAGCGTCAGGGATTGCTGAGGCACCCACTCTTGCAAACGATACGGGCCGGTGCCTACCGGTTGATTTTTCAACGTATCTGCGGCCTTGACATCCACAACGGCGGACCATGGATAGGCAAAATTGGAGAGTGCTGCCACATCTAGTGCTTCACAGGTTACTACCACAGTATCCGCATCCTGAACAGAAAACGTATAATTGGCATAGTCCGCAGCGCGGGGGCTTTCCTCTTCCTTCAGACGCTGGAATGAGGCTACTACGGCCTGTGCGTCACAGATGTCGCCGTTATGGAAGCGAACATCCGGCCGCAAGTGAAACGTCAGTGTCAGACCATCCTCCGATACCTCCCACTTCTGGGCCAGCCCTTCCCTCAGAGAACCATCTGTATTGACCCGAAGAAGCGTATCGTATAGATTATTGGTAATCTGAAATGTACTGGCAGCTGTTGTGCGCTGCGGATCCAAGCCATCTGGATCTACTGAGAGCGCCATACTCAACTCCCGTCCAGCAGACTGCGATTCCGCCGTTTGAGATGGCGGAGCGGGCGTCTGACCGACAGAATCCTCGCTGTTGGAAGTACCGCAACTTGCAAGAGACAGCGTCGCGGCAAACGTCAGTGCTGCGGCAAGCAATCGTTTCATCCTGTTCATTTTAAATTACTCCCTAAAAAGTATTGCGCATATTGCACAAATTAAGTATAGCAAAAATGTCATTTTGAATAAATCAAATGTATGAAAAAAACGAGTGCCTAATGTAATGGTTTATATAGTCTAAGTAAAAAACGTGCTGAAATGATTTGACAAAATCATTGGAGCAGTGGAATCCATTCTTCCAAATTAGCAGGAAAAAGCCGGGTCAAAGACAAGATCGTTTTCGTGGGAAAAGGCAATGTCCCGGATAGCGATATTGTTGACAATTAAAAGCGCAAGAAAAAAGCAAGAATTTGTTTGGAGAAAACCCGTGGATAATGTGCTAAACTATATTTAAATATACTCTGCAAAATGGAGGAAACCTCTGTGGGCACTATACATATTTCTCCTCACGAGCGTTTGAAAAAATACGCATTAAAAGATATAGAGCAGCTTTATAATGATTTTCATGTAAAGGAAGGCGGCTTAACCCAAGAACAAATAGAGCAGATGCGAAAACAGCATGGCAGCAATCATGTCGGCTATTCTTTACAAGCCCATTCTTTTTTTCAGCGTATAAAACGGGCGTTTATCAATCCCTTCAGTGTGATATTGTTTGTATTGGCTATTGTCTCTTTCATCACCGATGTCTGTTTGAAATCCAACTCCGGCAGAAACGGGACCAGTGTGGTCATCATTTTGTCTATGCTTATAATCAGTGGGATGGTACGGCTGATCCAGGAACGAAAAGCCGGCCATGCCGCGGATACTCTCATTCAGCAAATTAAAACGACCGTTTCCGTCTACCGACAGGGACAGCAGCTTGAAATTTCGTCGGAGGAATTGGTAGTAGGAGACACTGTGTCGCTTTCAGCCGGTGAGCGGGTCCCCGCGGACCTGAGATTGATTGAAGCGCAAGACCTGTTTGTTTCGCAGGCCCTTTTAACCGGAGAGAGTAATGTATTAGAGAAAAATACAAATCGTCTGGCCTCTGCTACTCAAATTCCACTGGATCGCTTTTCCAATATAGCCTTCATGGGGAGCAGCGTAATCAGCGGAGAGGGAAAGGGTATCGTCTTGGCTGTGGGCGGCAGCACCGTATATGGAGGCTACCTCTCCGAACTCCAACGGAACAAGCACAGCTTTGATACAGGAGCAAATTCGATTGCCTGGGTTTTGATTCGCTTTATGGTGGCCTTGGTTCCGGTTGTATTTGTCGTTTCCGGCATCACCAAAGGCGACTGGCTGACCTCGTTTCTATTTTCTCTTTCTGTGGCTGTCGGCCTGACCCCGGAGCTCCTTCCCATGGTGATCAATGCTTGCCTTGCAAAAGGAAGCTCTGCCATGGGGGAAAAACAAACGATTGTAAAAAACATAAATGCGATGCAGAGCTTTGGCAGCATGGATGTCCTGTGTGTAGATAAGACGGGTACCCTAACCGGAGATGAAGTGATACTGGAATACTATCTTGATATTTTGGGGGAGGAAAGCAGGGAGGTATTGGACTGCGCCTACTTAAACAGCTTTTATCATACAGGCGTTGCAAACCATTTAGACCAGGCAATCCTGAAATGTTCCAGTATGCCTGGAAGGGAAAACCATTTTTTCTCGTTGGGCGAAACGATCCAAAAATTAGACGAGCTCCCTTTTGATTATGAACGTAAGTGCGTTAGTGTCCTCTTATCTGTTCCAGAAAAGGAAAACTATATTATTACAAAAGGCGATGTCGACAGCGTATATTCCCGCTGCCAGTATGTCCAACACAAGGGACAGACACTAAAGATAGATACCGCTGACTCTGGCGGCATCCATGCTATCGTTGACGAAATGACCGAAGATGGAATGAAAGTCCTGGCTGTGGCCTACAAACCTGTATCAAGCCAGAGCAGGCTTCAGATGGAGGATGAAGCGGAGCTTATCTTGCTGGGATATGTCGTGTTTTTTGACGCGCCCAAAAGCTCTGCCGCCAGTGCTTTGCAGAAATTGGAGCAGCTCCATGTCCAGGTAAAGGTACTGACTGGCGATCAAAAAAGTGTAACCCTTTCCATCTGCCGGAGGCTGGGAATCGAGACAGAACATATCTTAACCGGAGAAGAAATGGAGGAGCTGTCTGAGGATGAACAGCTTCTTGCCGTAGAAAAGACAACCGTTTTTTCCCAGCTTTCCCCCGGACAGAAATCTCAGATCATCCGTATGCTGCGCGAGAATGGTCATGCAGTCGGCTTTTTGGGTGATGGAATGAATGATCTAGCCGCCATGACAGCGGCAGATGTGGGGATTTCCGTAGACACGGCCACACAAGCCGCAAAAGAATCTGCGGATGTGATTTTGCTGAAGAAAGATTTGAATGTGCTGGAACAGGGTATTTTAGAGGGGCGGAAAGCATTTGCCAATATGTTAAAGTACATACGGATTACCGCGTCCTCCAATTTCGGCAATATCTTTTCGATTGTACTTGCCAGCGCCTTTTTACCCTTCCTGCCGATGACGGCACTTCAACTTCTTTTGCTGAACCTCCTTTACGATATTCTGTGCATGACTTTGCCGTGGGATCGCGTCGATGCGGATGTCTATGAAAAACCAAGCGAGTGGTCAGGAAAAACATTGGGGCGCTTCATGCGCTTTTTCGGCCCGTTAAGCTCCCTGTTTGATCTGGCGACTTTTGCTTTTCTATACTTTATCCTGTGTCCAGCTTTACTGGGAGACAATTTTACAGAATTGTCCTCTGCGATGCAGAGTCAATTTGCAATTCTATTCCATACAGGATGGTTTTTAGAGTCTATGTGGACGCAAGTGCTTATTCTGCACCTGCTCCGCACAAAGCAGCTTTCTATTCTAAGGAGCAGGGCATCCGGGGTTGTATGGCTGGTCACCTCTGCCGGGCTTTTGATCCTTACTGCGATTGTCTATACCCCAGCGGCCCACCTGCTCGGCCTGGCTCCCCTTCCGCTTTGGTATTTTGGATTTCTGGCGGTCACCATTCTGGCCTATATGCTGCTGGTAACGGCCGCCAAACGGTGGTATATTCAGAAATACCATACATTGTTGTAGGGGAGGGGACTTGATGAAGAGAGTAAACTTTGTATCATTGGATTTCCTTACCTTACAGTGGTTTTGCAATACGCTCCAAACCCAGCATCCACAGACACAGGCAGCGAAGGAACTGTATGACGCCTTGGAGGCGTTGTATGCAGGAAAATCCGACTCTCTCATGCTGGAGTTGGGAGAGGCAATCCCAGAAGCGGCCAGCACCTCTTTGGTTTGCGGAAATCTTCTGATTGATTCCAAAAGCCGCCGTGTTATCCGGGACGGCGCAGAGATCCAGCTTACTCCCAAAGAGTTTGACATCCTCTATTTCTTGGCCCGGAATCGTGGAGAGGTGTTTACAAAAGAGCAGATCTATCAGGCGGTTTGGGCGGAGGAATACTATACTGCGGACAGTAATATTATGGCCTTTATACGCAAACTGAGAAAAAAGATAGAGCCAAACCCGGATGCGCCGGAATATATACTTACCATTTGGGGAATTGGATATAAATTTAATGATAAGCTCCGACAATCAGAAATTTAGATGTAAACAGAGCAATCGTATGAAAAAGGGTTTAAAAGTCATCGTTAAAATATATAAGCAGTCACCAGATGGTGACTGCTTATTTTCTTGCCGAAAAGCAAGGGAATCGCAAGGATTTAGCCATAGGCTTAACAGTAAAAAACAGTTATACTTTGCCCTGTAAAAAAAATTTGAGAATGGGGGCGACCCTATGGGGTATTGAAGTTTATGGGCCGGATCGGTCTTTCGGTTCTATTGGGATTCTTGATCGGATTAGAGCGCCAGATTACCGGCCATCCCGCCGGAATCCGTATCAATGTTCTGATTTCAATGGGGGCCTGCCTGTTCCTGATGTTTCCGCTCATGTCCGGCTCGGATGAGGTGTACCGGATTGCCAGTTACATTGTGTCCGGCGTTGGATTCCTGTGCAGCGGGGTGATTTTTAAGGAGGGCGGAACCGTCCGTGGGCTAAATACAGCAGCAACTCTTTGGTGTACGGCCGCTGTCGGTGTACTGTCCAGTTCCGGCAGCTGTCTTTTTGCGGTTGCCGCAGCGGTTATTCTGATTCTTTCAAATCTGCTGTTCCGGCCGCTGGCGGTAAAGATCAAGCCCATTACCTGCGGTGAAGAAACGGAACGAACCTACCGCATTTCTGTTACCTGTCAGGAAAATGCGGAAACAGAAATACGCGCGCTTCTGATCAACAGCAATTCGTGTAAAACATTGTATCTTACGAATTTGGAGAGCAGTGATGTAATTGGCGGCAAGGTAGAGATTCAGGCGGATTTTCTTTCCGTTGGTAAAGCAAAGGCTCAGATGGCCGAGGCGATTGTAAACCGACTTTTGACGCTCTCCAGCGTAGTCAGCGCCGGATGGGAATTGGTATAGGAGGGACAGATATGAAGTTTGAATTGCTCTTATCGCATTGGCTTAGAGTGACAAATATTATTTATGCGGCGCTGTCCTCCGGTGTTTTAGCGGCAGTTCTTGCCTTTCCAGAATTCCGCAGGATTCTCTTTCAAAGCTGGCTGGTTGTAACTGATGTGTTTCAGCTTTTCCTCATTATCCTGCTTTTTATACTGCTCTCTAAAATAGCCCAGTTGAACAGGATTAGAAATGGGTGGAGAAATGAAAAAAGGAAGGAGAAGAACCTATGAATGGCGCTTGCCTTTTCCTTGGCATTCTTTTTCTCGCTGCGGGTATTTACTTCTATTCCGGTAAGGCGGTTAATCATATTACAGCATGGAAGACAATGCCGGAGGAAGAAAAAAGAAAAATCCACATTCGTCCCCTTTGCCGAAATGTGGGGATGATGATCGCCACAAGCGGTATCATTTTTTTACTCAGCGGAGCATGGTACGCGTTTCGTAAAAGCGGGTTTTTATGGTGTATGGTCGGCTGGATGGTCCTATCCGGCGCGGATGTGTACTGGATCGGAAAATCCGGCCGGTACCAGAGTTCAGGAAAATAGCCGGCAGCGTTCCTTATGGTAAAGGAGGTGGTTTTATGGATGCTGGCCCTTCTCGAAGTAGATCGAGCAACCGCACCCGTAAGACTATGAATAGATTTTGGGGGTGGCTGATGCTCATTTAAAAAGTAAAGGAGGTATCAACCCCAATGTATCAAAAGGAAAAGAGCCAAATCACGGTTCATAAAACGGCTGCGGATATGGTTCGCAGGGATGAGGCCAACAAAAAGCTGGCCTTTGCAGCAGGCAATAAAATCAAACCGGTTTTGAAGCAGCTTGATACTGCGCTGACCGGACTGGGTGATAAGGCGGTGATTTCCCACCGGATCGCTTTTGGGCGGAATAAAGTAACGCACGAAAAGAAAAAATCGCTTGTTGCAAGATTGGCAGGGGCGTTTATCAATCCATTTACCGCAATTTTGTTCTGCCTGGCAGTCGTATCTATTTTTACCGATATTGTTGTACCGATCCTTCAGCATGCACCGGAGGATGTGGCTCCGCTTACCATCATTATAATTTTTACGATGGTATTTATTTCCGGTACACTTCGGTTTGTCCAGGAATCCCGGTCGGGGAATGCCGCGGAGAAGCTGTTGGCGATGATTACCACCACTTGCACGGTTACAAGAAAGAACAACGGGAAGCAGGAGATCCCTCTGGAAGATTTGGTAGTCGGTGATATTATTCATCTCTCCGCTGGCGATATGGTTCCGGCGGATGTACGGGTGCTGGAGGCCAAAGACCTGTTTATCAGCCAGTCGGCCCTGACAGGGGAGAGCGATCCCATCGAAAAGATTCCGGTTGTCTGTGAGCAGGAATACGATTCCATCACAGATTACCCGAACATCGCCTTTATGGGAAGCAATGTCATCAGCGGGAGTGCAACGGCGGTCGTGGTAGCCGTAGGTGATGATACCCTTTTCGGCTCCATGGCGGTGTCTGTCGCGGGAGAAGCAGTGGAAACCAATTTTACGAAAGGCGTAAACGCAGTTTCCTGGGTCCTGATTCGCTTCATGCTGGTGATGGTACCGGTGGTATTCTTCATCAATGGTCTGACCAAGGGTGACTGGCTGGAAGCGTTTCTGTTCGCCATTTCCGTGGCAGTGGGCCTCACCCCTGAAATGCTGCCGATGATCGTCACCACCTGCCTTGCCAAAGGTGCGATGTCCATGTCAAAGAAAAAGACCATCGTGAAAAACTTAAATTCTATTCAGAACTTTGGGGCGATGGATGTACTCTGCACGGATAAAACCGGCACATTGACCCAGGACAAAGTGGTTCTGGAGTACCACATGGATGTGACCGGAAAGGAAGATATTCGTGTTTTAAGACATGCGTACCTGAATAGCTACTTCCAGACCGGATATAAAAATTTGATGGATATAGCGATTATTGAGCGGACAGAGGAGGAAGAAGCGGCCAATCCCCAGTTGGCCGATCTCTCCGCAGTTTACCACAAGGTAGACGAGATTCCGTTTGACTTCACCAGGCGCCGCCTTTCAACGGTTGTAGAGGATACCAGCGGGAAACGGCAAATGATTACCAAGGGTGCCATAGAAGAAATGCTCTCCATCTGTTCTCATGCGGAATATCAGGGAGAGGTGCAGCCACTTACCGATCAAATTCGGCAGGCGATTCTGAAAACAGTAGCCGATTTGAATGAGGACGGGATGCGCGTAATCGCCATTGCGCAAAAACGGGCGCTTCCTGCCGCTGATACATACAGCGTCAAGGACGAGTGCGATATGGTTCTGATGGGATACCTTGCATTTCTTGATCCGCCCAAGGAATCCACCGCGGAGGCGATTCGGGCATTGAAAGCCCATGGCGTCACCACAAAAATCCTCACCGGAGATAACGACCGTGTGACCCGCTGTATCTGCAAGCAGGTGGGCCTCAAGGTAAGCAATCTTCTGCTCGGCTCCGATGTGGAACGCATGAGCGATGACGAGCTGATCCAGGTGGCAGAATCTACGGATGTATTTGCCAAGCTCTCGCCGGATCAGAAGGCACGTGTTGTGACGGCCCTGCGGAGCGGCGGCCATACCGTAGGCTTTATGGGGGATGGCATCAATGACGCTGCGGCGATGAAATCGGCGGATATTGGCATTTCCGTGGACACTGCAGTAGATATTGCAAAAGAGTCGGCGGACATTATCCTGCTGGAAAAAGACCTGATGGTACTGGAGCAGGGTATCATTGAGGGCCGCAAAACCTATGCCAATATGATTAAGTATATCAAAATGACGGCCTCCTCCAACTTTGGAAATATGTTTTCGGTATTGGCAGCCTCGGCACTCCTTCCCTTCCTGCCGATGGAGAGCGTCCATCTAATCTTGCTGAACCTCATCTATGATCTGAGCTGTACCGCCATCCCTTGGGACAACGTGGATGAGGAATTTATCGCTGTTCCACGCAAGTGGGAAGCATCCAGCATTGGGAATTTTATGATCTGGATCGGGCCTACGAGTTCTATCTTCGACTGGACAACATACGCCTTTCTGTACTTCGTTTTCTGCCCGATATTCGTTTCCGGCGGCGTGCTTTATAATGACCTGTCTGCTCATTACAGAGGAGCGGAACTGGCACAAATGCAGACTACTTATGCGGCCATGTTCCATGCCGGGTGGTTTGTGGAATCCATGTGGAGCCAGACGCTGGTGATCCACATGATCCGAACCCCGAAACTGCCGTTTATCCAGAGCCGCGCCTCGGCCCCGGTGACGTTGCTGACCTTTACCGGCATCGCGGTACTGACGGTCATCCCCTTTACCGCATTGGGAAAAATGCTCGGATTTGTCGCCCTCCCCGCAGCTTATTTTGCTTACCTGATCCCCTGCATTTTGTTGTATATGGTGTTGGCGACCAGTATTAAGAAAGCCTATGTGCGTCATTTTGGGGAGCTGCTGTAACAGGAAGGGAGTGTGCATGATATGACAATCAATTGGAACACAATATGGATGAATTTGTTCGGAAGAACGGAGCTGTTCGGAATCAATATGGGGTTTTGGGCAGCGATAACCGTGACGGGACTTATTGTGATCCTGATGAATGTGGTCTTTTGGACACGGAAAAGATTTCATTCATACGGAGACAGTTTATAGCTATTGAACCCCCTGGAGAGCTCCTTCCTGATCCACAAGGCCATGCGCTTTGACAGCAAGGGCGGGAGAATCCCGGATGTGATTTCCGATAACTATGAAAAGCTGGCGCCCTCCGCAGACACCCGGCTGCGGGTCAACCGTAGCGGGATCCAGCAAAAAATCATTATGAAATTCTTGCACATATAACGTAAAACAAGAAGCCCGTTGCAGAATAAAACGGTTCTGCAACGGGCTCCTTTTCACACCAAAATGAAAAAATGCTATAAAGTTGTGGGCAAATATTTAAAGGAAGGGTAAAAGGGGCAGCAACGCAGGCCCTGGGGCAAGTGACGGGCCACCTTCTCCCGTCACGCCGCCTCGAACTGGCTGCGGTAGAGGGAGGCGTAAAAGCCGTTCCGGGCCAGCAGTTCCCTGTGGGTGCCCCGCTCCACGATGTCGCCGTCCCGCACCACCAGGATCAGATCCGCGCTGCGGATGGTGGACAGGCGGTGGGCGATGACAAAGCTGGTCTTGCCCTCCATTAAACGTGCCATGGCCTTCTGGATCTCCACCTCGGTTCGGGTATCCACGCTGGAGGTGGCCTCGTCCAACACCAGGATGGCCGGGTCGGTGAGCATGGCCCGGGCGATGGTCAGAAGCTGCATCTGTCCCTGGGACACGCCGGTGGTCTCCCCGGAAAGCGGGGTGTCGTACCCCTGGGGCAGGGTGCGGATGAAGTGGTCGCAGCAGGCCGCCCTGGCCGCCGCCACGATCTCCTCCCGGGTGGCGTCCCGCCGGCCGTAGGCGATGTTCTCCGCGATGGTGCCCTCAAAGAGCCAGGCGTCCTGGAGCACCATGCCGATGCGCCGCCGCAGCTCCCCCCGGGGCAGGGCGGTGATGTCCTGCCCGTCGATGGAGATGGAGCCGCCGTCCAGCTCGTAGAAGCGCATCAGCAGGTTGACCAGGGTGGTCTTGCCGCCGCCGGTGGGGCCCACGATGGCCACCATCTCGTTGGGGCGCACCTCCAGGTTCAGATCGTGGATCAGGGTGCGCTCCGGTGTGTAGCCGAAGCGCACGTGGCGAAACTCCACGTGGCCCTGCGTGATCACGGAGGCATCCCCCGCCGCATCGGGCCGCTCCTCCTCCTCGTCCAGCAGGGCGAACACCCGCTCGGCCCCCGCGATGGCGGCCTGGAGGGAGGTGATGACGTAGGAGGCCTCGGTCACCGGCTCGGCGATCTGGTTGACATACTGCAAAAAGGCCTGCACAGTGCCCAGGGTGATAGCCCCGCCCAGGGCCATGCCGCCGCCCAGGACGGCGGTGGCGATGAAGCCAAGCTGGCCCAGCACGCGGATGGCGGGGTAGATGGCGTAGTCGGCGAACTGGGCCCGGCGCTGGGCGCGGAACTGGGCCTCATTGAGAACCTCCGCCTCCTCCAGCATGGCCGCCTGCCGGTTGAACACCTTGACCACCCGGTTACCCGCGTACAGCTCCTCCACCTTGCCGGTCAGCGCCCCCATGGCCGCCATATTGCCGCCGTAGGCCCGCTGGGCCAGGGCGGAGACGTAGCCGGTGGCCGTCATGCTGAGGGCCAGGGAGACCAGCACCACCAGAAAGAGCCTGGGACTGAGCATCACCATGGCAGCCGCAGCCAGAGCAATGGTAAACACCGCCGACACCAGCTGCATCAGTCCCACCTGCATCACGGAGGACACCTTTTCCAGATCGTTGGTGACCCGGCTCATGATGTCGCCGGTCTTGTGTCCGTCAAAGTAGCGCAGGGGCAGGCGGTTGAGCTTGGCGCTGACGTCCTGGCGCAGGGAGAGGGTGAGCTCCTCCCCCACGGTGGCGATGATATACTGCTGCACATAGGACATCAGGCTGCTGAACAGCGCCGCGGCGGCCACCAGCAGCACGGGCAGCCCCAGGGCTCCGGCGGCGGTCTCCACCACGCCGGCGGAGCCGTCAAAGGCCCGGATGGCGTCCACCAGCCGGCCAATGGGCACCCCCCAGCCGGTCGATGCCCATTCCAACCGCCAGGGGAATGGCGGTGAAGGAGGCGGAGCTGAGCAGCGCCGCCCCGGCCACCAGCAGCAGCTTCCACCACTGGCGGGCCATCCGGCCCAACAGCCGCCAGGCGGTGGCCCTGGTGTTGCGGGGGATGTCCTCATGGGAGAGCTCCCGCTTTTCGGTTTTCTTTCTGCGTGCCATACTCACGCCCCCTCTCTCTGCATCTGACTGTCCGCAATGGCCCGGTAGACCGGGCAGGTCTCCAGCAACTCCCCGTGGGTGCCGGCGCCCACCAGCCGCCCCTCGTCCAGCACCAGAATCAGGTCGGCGTCCAGGATGGTGCTCACCCGCTGGGCCACGATGAGCTTGGCGGGGCGCACCACCTGCTCCCGCAGGGCACGGCGGAGGGCGGCGTCGGTCTTCACGTCTAGGGCGGAAAAGCTGTCGTCAAAGAGGAGCACCCCGGCATCCTTCACCAGCGCCCGGGCGATGGACAGCCGCTGCCGCTGACCGCCGGAGAAGTTGGTGCCCCCCTGGGCCACCGGGGCATCCAGCCCTAAAGGGAGCCGCTCCACAAAGTCGGCGGCCTGGGCAATGCCCAGGGCCCGCCACAGCGCCTCATCCGTAGCGTCCGGCCGACCCATGCGCAGATTCTCCGCGATGGTGCCGCTGAACAGGAACGCCTTCTGGGGGACGCAGCCGATGCGCTCCCGCAGCTCCTCCTGGGTGAGGGCGCGCACGTCGGCACCGTCCACGCGGATGGCCCCCTCCCCCACATCGTGGAGCCGCAGCAGCAGATCGGCCAGGGTGCTCTTGCCTGAGCCGGTGCTGCCGATCACGGCGGCGGTCTGGCCTGGATACAGGGTGAAGGAGATATCCCGGAGCACCGGCTCCTCCGCCCCTGGGTAGGAGAAGCTCACGTGGTCAAACTCCACCGCCGGGCGGTCGGGCCCGGCCACAGCGGCGGAAGCGGCCCCGTCCTCCACGTCGGGCCGGGTATCCAGCAGGGCGGTGAGGCGGGCCAGGCAGGCCCTGGCCTTGGGCAGCGTGGTGAGCACCGACACCGCCATGAGCAGGTAGCCCATGGTCAGGATGGAGTACTCGGTGACGGCGGTGATCTGCCCCACCTCCATGCCGCCGCCCAGGGTGAGCACGCCGCCCGCCCACAGCACCACGGCCATGAGGGCCCCCATGAGCATCCACACCACCGGAATGGCCACGGCAAAGAGCCGGTTCAGGCGGATCATGTTGTCGGCATAGGAGCGGTAGGCGTCGCCGGAGCGGGCCTCCTCATAGGCCTCATTGCCGAAGGCCCGGATCACCCGCACGCCGGTGACCGCCTCCCGCACCACACGGTTGATGCGGTCCAGGCGCACCTGGATGCTGCGGGAGAGGGCGTTGGACTTTCGGAGCACCACGGCGGCCACCGCCGCCAGCGCCGCCATAAAGCCCACCTGTATGACGGCCATGACCGGGGTGACCATGGCCGTCATCACGATGGACGCGCCTACAATGAGGGGAGCGGGCACCACCATCTGGAGCACCATCCCCATGGTCTGCTGCAGGTTGGTGATGTCGGAGGTGGTGCGGGTGATCATAGATGAAACGCCCACCTCGTCGAACTGGTGGAGGGAGAGCTCCTGGCTCTTGCGCAGGAGCAGGGAGCGCATTTCAAAGCCAAAGCGGGCGCCCAGGTCGGCGGTCACCCAGCTCCCGGCGGCGGCCACCGCCGCCGACAGCAGGGCCACGGCCAGCATCTGCCCGCCCGTGCGGAGAATGGCATCCATATCCCCAGGCAAAATGCCCAGGTCCACCACGTTGGCAATCAGGGCCGGGATGAGCAGCGTGCCCACCACCTGGCCCAGCAGAAGGAGCAGGGCCAGCGCCGCCATACCCCGGTGCCGCTTGTAAAAGGATCGCAGGTATTTCATGAGGGCCTCCTTTGCCGTCTTGCTTTTTTTACCGGCAAGAGGTATCATAAACCTTAGAGCGACTTCAATGTCAAGAAAAAATTAAGAGAACCGGAGGCCCGCCATGAATCAGAAAAAGCAGCTCTCCATCCTGGAGTTCTCCCGCCTGACGGGCATCAGCCGGGACAACCTGCGCTTCTACGACCGCATCGGCCTGCTCTGCCCGGAGCAGCGTGGTGAGAACAACTACCGCTATTACGCGCGCAGTCAGCTCAACTCCGCCTACCTCATCAGCTCCCTCCGCCTGCTGGAGGTGGGGCTGGAGGACATCCGGCGCTACTCCGCCGGCCGCACACCGGAGCGGATGCTTGCCTTCTTCGCTCAACAGGAGGAGCGCATCCAGGCCGAGATCGCCCGCCTGCGGGAGACCAGCGAGATCATGAAGCTGCGCGCCTCCTTGGCCCAGGAGGCCCTGGCCCACGCGGAAGGCGCTTATCTGCTGGAGGAGCGGCCCCGGGAACGCATCTTTTTGTGTCCCCCCGCCCCGGACGGCCTCAGCGGCGAGGAGAGCGAAATCTTTGCCTACGAGTATGCCGCCGGGAAGGGCGTCCATCTGGGCCACCCGGCCGGAGTACTCATCACACCGGACAGCACCGCCAGTGGAGAGCCCGTTTGGCGCTACCGCCTCTATTTTAAAACCGGCGGCCGACGGGGTAACGCCTGGAAGCCGGCTGGGCGGTACGCCGTCGCCTATGGACGAAGCATTCCAGACGATTTCGAGCGGGCTTGGGCAGGACTCCACGCCTTTCTGGCGAGCCGGAGCCTGCGCCCCACCGGCAGCGCCTACGGAGAGCTGCTGCTGGACGAGCTCTCCGTCCAGGATACGGGGGACTATTTCGGACGGTTGGAGGTCCCGGTGACGGTTGATTCCTGTTTGGAAAGAGGAATCTAACTTTTTTTGTGAAGACCCCCCATAAATCTTGTGTTTTCCGGCCATTCCTCTCCGTCTGTACCCTTGACGGAGTATCGCAGGTCTGCTATGATAATGGATTGGAAAAGACAGATTTCGCCTGGTCCCGCCGGGCTTTCCCGCACTGGCGCCAGGCCCCGTTTCAAAGGAGAATGCCATATGTATTGTACCCGCAAGCTGACAGAGCAGGTCTGGTGGGTGGGCGGAAGCGACCGCCGGCTGGCCCTGTTCGAGAACCTCTTTCCCATCACCCGCGGCGTCTCTTACAACTCCTATTTGATCCTGGACGAGCAGACCGCCGTGGTGGACACCGTGGACTCCTCCATCTCCCGCCAGTTCCTGGAGAACGTGCTCCACACCCTGGACGGCCGCCCGCTGGACTACCTGGTGATCAACCACATGGAGCCCGACCACTGCGCCAGCATTGAGACGCTGCTGCTCCGCTTCCCCACTCTCAAACTGGTGGGCAACGCCAAGACCTTCGCCTTTATGGGGCAATTCTATGATTTCCCCCTGGACGGGCGCACCGTCACCGTCAAGGAAGGGGATACCCTCTCCCTGGGCGGGCATACCCTCCAATTCCATATGACTCCCATGGTCCACTGGCCGGAGGTCATGATGACCTATGAGTCCAGCGAGAAGCTTCTCTTCTCCGCCGACGCTTTCGGCTCCTTCGGCGCCACGGGCGGCAATCTGTTTAACGACGAGCTGAACTTCGACCGGGACTGGCTGGACGACGCCCGCCGCTATTACGGCAATATCGTGGGCAAGTACGGCCTCCAGGTGCAGGCCGCGCTGAAGAAGCTCTCCGGACTGGACATTGCCATGATCTGCCCCCTCCACGGCCCCATCTGGCGCAGCGATCTGGACTACCTTCTGGACAAGTACGACAAGTGGAGCCGCTACGAGCCGGAGGAGCGGGCCGTTGCGGTGCTGTACGCCTCCATGTACGGCGACACCGAGAACGCTGTCAACCTTCTGGCTGCGGGTCTGGCTGACGGCGGGGTAAAGAACATCGCCATGCACGACATTTCCTCCACCCATGTCTCCACCCTTATCTCCGAGGTCTTTCGGTGCAGCCACCTGGTGCTGGCCGCCCCCACCTATAACAACGGGGTCTATCCCGCCATGGCCACCTTCCTCCATGACATGAAGGCCCTTGGCCTGCAAAACCGCACGGTGGCCTTGGTGGAGAACGGCTCCTGGGCTCCGGTCAGCGGCAAGCTGATGCGTGAGATGCTGGGTGAGCTGAAGGGTTTCCAGGTGCTTGAGCCCGTGGTCTCCCTCAAGTCCGCCCTCAAGGACAGCTCTCTGGAACCGCTCTTCCAGCTCAGAGACCGTATTCTGGACTCTCTCAACGGGTAAGTCAAGCAGACAAAATGCGGCCCATCGGTCAATGACCGACGGGCCGCGTTCGTTTTTCAGCCGGGCCGCTCCGTAGCCGGAGTCCAGTCCTCCAGAGACAGAAGCCGGCTCCCCACCAGTTCCTCAAACTCCGCCGCAAAGGTGTCCTGATCCACCTCCGCGTCGTCCACCAGATAGGTGAATACCTCCGTGCCATCCTCCTGCGTATCCTGGTGTACCGCCAGGGAGGCGCACTCCTCCGTCTCCCCATCGGGCAGATAGCGGAACACCGTGTAGAGGTTGGAATACCGATTGGGCCCGGTGCCCGTGTCATACTGCCGTACCATGGCGCCGTCCCCAAGGGGGTAGTCCCGGCAGCTCATCTCCATAATATCGTACTGCCAGCAGCTCAGCTCCCCGTCCCCATAGTGGAACACGGCGTTGAACTGGTGGGGCTGAGCCACCATCTGCACCACCAGCTCCGCCCCGCCGTCCCCGTCCAGATCCAGCAGCACATACTCCAGCTCCTCCGCCGGGGGCAGGGTGACCTGGTGCAGCTCCAACCCCTCCGGCGGGCGATCCAGCGCCCCCGGCTCCCCTGCCAGCAGGGCCCGGTAGGCCGCCAGGGCCTCGGCCGACACAGGCGCGGGGGACAACGGAGGCGAAACGGACATGGAGTTGGCGGGTTCTTTCAGAGCTTCCAGCGGGGCGGACGCGGGGCTGCCGGACGGTGCCGGCGGCTCTCCGCCTCCCGCGCAGGCGGTAAGGGCAACGGCCAGCAGACAGGCCAGCCCCGTTATGGACGTGCGGTTCACAGCGGTATTCCTCCTTCGGGCGGTTATGCCGTCATGATACCACCCCCACAGCCCGAAAGGAAACCCCTACGCGGTTTCAAATGGTGAAAATTTGGTAACAGGTCCTCAGAAGTCCGGGGCGGAGGCCAGCCGGAGCAGCCGCTTCCGCAGGCAGGCCGTCAGCTCCACCTTTTTGGTGCCAACCTCGTCGAAGGCGATCACCACCACCGCGCCGGAGCGGCTCACCACCATGCCGGGCCCGAAGGCCCGGTGCACCACCGCCGTGCCGGGCAGGTAGTCCTTCTCCCACGCCGCCACCGCGGCGGCGTCAGGCTCCGCCGGGGCCTTGCCCGGAGTCCCGGGCCTCTGGGACGCCCACTCCGGCGTGCCCAGGAATTGCCCCACGAAGGAGGCCGGGGGCGACGGCTCGCCGAAGCGGTTGTCACAGGTGAGCAGAACAAGCTGCCGCCGGGCCCGGGTGGCCCCCACGTAGAAGAGCCGCCGCTCCTCCTCCAGGGCCGCCCGCTCCTCGTCGGACAGGTCGTTCCCCTTCCGGGGATTCACCGATGGGAAAATGCCGTCCACCGCGTCGATGAGGAACACCCGGTCGTACTCCAGACCCTTGCTGGCGTGGATGGTGGAGAGCACAAAGGGGCAGGCCGGGTCGCCACCCCC
>OGZX01000907.1_pt1 | contig 33133 bp, 21 predicted proteins | sample 1576881 | NCBI WGS metagenome assembly OGZX01 (sample SAMEA3541542, study PRJEB24748) | human gut metagenome | biome: human gut; feature: human-associated habitat; material: faeces | place: China | collected 2012 | reverse complement strand
GAATACATGCCTGTCACGCATGGGGTCGCGGGTTCGAGTCCCGTCCGGACCGCCAAAGTAAAAAGTTAATAAAGGAAAAGCTCTGGAATCATTAGATTTCAGGGCTTTTCTTTTTTCAAATAGCTGGATTACTTTATCTTTAATCCTGGAATCAGTGGATTGGAATCTACCAGTTCCAAGTCCTGTACCATTTTTAGTGTGCCCTGTTTATACTTTTGGAAATGGGGTGTTTGGATATGGCTTTTATAAGCCTCTTGATTTGCATAGATTTCGAGGATCGTTATCTTATTCGGATGTTTCTTTTCGGCAGTGGCGTAGAGAACAAGCACTCCCGGCTCCAAAAGCATGGATGCTTCGATTTCCTCTTTTAAATAGGTGTTGTAGATATCCAGTTGTGCCGGATCAACTGTTATTTTAGACAGACGTACCAGATTATTTTCCGGTATTGCGTCGTTTGATATGTCTTGCGCCCAAGCAGGTAAGAAGCCGGAGAGCACAAATGCTAATGTGAGTAATCTTTTTATCATTAAAATAATTATAGAGTTTAATGATACAAAAGTAACCGGAATTTAACTTCGGATTGTATACAAATTACAGATGGTTGTAACTATATTCCGGTTTCGGGACAACTGCATGAGGCTTTTGGAATCAGATTGCCAATGGGTTTGTTCTCTCTGTATGCATGGCGCTTTAACTGTGTATTCAGGAAAAGCATAGGTGGTATTCCGAACGAATATCGCAAGCTACATGCCTGAAAAGAATAGAATTTCCCAATTGTTTTATTATCTTTGTCAATATTATTACAAATCTATGGCATAACCGTGAAACTAAAAGTATTGATGATGGTATTCGCATGTTGTTCTTATCAATTGCAGGCAGAGGACCTGAACGCTCTCAAGGTAAAAGAATATAAACTGGAAAACGGATTGACCGTTTGGCTGAATGAAGACCATAGCCAGCCGAAGGTATTTGGTGCCGTAGTGGTAAAGGCCGGTGCGAAAGATTGTCCGGATACGGGCATCGCCCACTATTTCGAACACATGATGTTTAAGGGAACAGACCGTATAGGGACGCTCGACTACGAGGCCGAAAAGGTTTTGCTGGATTCCATTGTCATGAAATATGACGAACTGGCGCTTACCGAAGACCCTTCAGCCCGTGTCCGCCTGCAGAAGGAAATCAACGAGCTGAGCATCCGTTCCTCCGAATATGTGATACCGAACGAGTTCAACCGGCTCATCAGCCGCTTTGGCGGTTCCGGCCTGAACGCCGCTACTTCCTACGATGCTACTATTTATTTCAATACGTTTTCCCCGCAATATATGGCCCAGTGGGCGGAGATCAACAGCGAACGGCTGATTAACCCCGTTTTCCGTCTTTTCCAGAGCGAGTTGGAAACGGTGTATGAGGAGAAGAATATGTATGGCGACTTTATCGGCGGGCAGGTGATGGATACGCTCTTGTCACGCTATTTCAGTCCGCATCCGTACGCCTATCCGATTATCGGGAGCACGAAGAACCTGAAGAACCCGCGGTTGACGGAGATGCGCAAGTTCTTCGAAGACTATTATGTCGCCTCCAATATGGCCCTGATCCTTAGCGGCGACTTCGATACGGAGCAGGTCATGCCGGTGTTGGAGAAGACTTTTTCACGTATCCGTCGCGGACAGGTGCCGAAGCAGGATAAAGTGATGCTGCCCCCGTTTAACGGGCGGGAGAAGATGAAAGTGAAGTTCCCGATCCCGTTTATCAAGGCGATGGGGCTGGGCTTCCGGGGCGTTTCGGCTAATCATGAAGACCAGGTCGCGCTGAATATTGCGGTCAACCTGTTGAACAATGCCAACGGGACAGGCTATTTAGACAAACTGATGGTGGAACACAAGCTGATGGGAGCTATCGCGATCAACGAGAGCATGAACGAGGCGGGGATTCTGGCGGTTGCCATCATGCCCAAATTGCTTGTCCAGTCTTATAGTTCTGCCGAGAAGATGGTCTGGCATGAGATCGACCGCGTGAAAGAGGGCGATTTCAGCGACGAAGTGTTCAACAGCCTGAAGCTCGAACAGAAACGGCAGTATGCTTCCGCCTTGGAGAATATCGATTCGCGTGCAACGGTCATGATGAATCTTTTCTCGCAAGGGAAGAGTTGGGATGATTATCTGAACGAAGTGGCGCGGATCGAGTCGATCACGAAAGAAGATGTCGTGCGTGTCGCTCAAAAATATTTCAGCGATAACTATTTGTGTGTGACCAAGAGCACCGGGAAATACCCGAAGGACAACCTGCCGAAGCCGTCCTTCGCTCCGGTCGTTCCCCGCCATGCGGATGCCTCGTCTTCCTATGCCAAGCAGTTGGAGCAGTTGCCGGCGCAATCCGTGACTCCCCGTTTTATCGATTTCAAGAAGGATGTGCAGACGTTGGAGCTTACGCCTTTAGTGACGCTCTATGCAACCCCCAATCCGCTGAATGATATCTTTACATTCAATATCACCTATAGGATCGGAACTCTGGAACAGCCGGCGTTGGCGCAGCTCGCCAACTACCTGCAATTCTTAGGGACGGAGTCGATGCCGTTTGAACAGTTCCGTACCCGCTTGCAGTCGATCGGGAGTACGCTTGCTTTTGATGCGACGGCGGATGCCTTTACGATGAAAGTGACCGGTTTCGACAACCATATAGACGAGACAATGGAGTTGGTGGGCGATTTTATCCGCCATGCCAAAGCCGACGATAAGAAGATGCGTCAGATTGTGGACGATGCGAAGGTAACGGAAAAAGCCTTTTTCAAATCGAGCGATAATGTCGCGGCGGCTTTGTTGGAGCAGGTCAAGTATGGCGACCAGTCGCGCTACCTGCGTAAACTGCCGCTTTCGCAGATCAAGAAGCTGAAAGGGAAAGACCTGCTGGCCGTCTATGACCAGGTCCGGAATGTACAGTGCGACTTGCATTATTGCGGGACGCTGGCCCCGGAAAAGGTGGTGGAGACAGTCCGGCAGCATATCCCGCTGGAACGGGCTACGGTAGCCTCCAAATCACCTTACCAGCGCGAGCTGCGGGAATACGACAAGCCGACGGTCTTCTTTATCAATATGCCGGACATGACGCAGAGCATCGTCTATAGCTATGTAAAGGGCGATCCTGTCGATGACACGGCTTCCCGTCATGCCTCCCGTCTTTTCTCCGTCTATTTCGGTGGCGATATGTCGTCGTTGATGTTCCAGGAGATAAGGGAGTTTCGTTCGTTTGCCTACCGGACGAACGGGCGCTACCAGTTGCCGAGCCATGCGCATAAGGGAGCAGCCGGAAGTTTTACGGCTATGCTTTCCACACAGGGCGACAAGACGCTGGATGCGCTGGGCGTACTGGATTCGCTGATCCGCGAGATGCCTTTGAAACCGGAACGGGTGGATGCAATCCGGCAGACGCTGGTCAACCAGACCAATAATGAATACCCTGCCTTCCGTAACCTATCCGAGAAAGTGGCCGCCTTCAGGATGGAAGGTTTCGAGCAGGACCCGGGAGAAGCGTTTTTGCAGGATGTTGCCAAAATGGACATGCAGGATATTTCCCGCTTCTACCAGGAGCAGGTCAGCGGCCGTCCGGTGGTCTACGTGATCGCCGGGAATGAGAAGCGTATCGACATGAAGAAACTGGCTGCATTCGGTACGATCGTTAAAGTAAAAAAGAAAGACATATATAGATAATGTATAGTAAAGACGAACTCAAAAACCTGAAACTTGAATTTTGGGAAAGTTTCGCCTCGTTCTGTGAAGTACAACCCTATTTGAGAGGACGTAAGAAGGTCTGGACCTTGTACGATACGAAAGTCAGGGGAGTCGAACTTAAATTCGACGCCAACCGTGAAGGCGCATTTGTCATTTTGGAAGTAAACCACCGGAGCGAGGAAGCCCGATTGGAGATGTTTGAACGCCTGACATGGTATAAGGAAACGCTGGAAACGGATTTCCCGGAGGGGTTGATATGGGATATATGTTTTGTGCGCGACACAGGCAAACAGGTCGCCCGCATCTACACGGCAAAGTTAGGAATCGACTTCCATCGCCGTCAGGACTGGGGCGAGTTCTTCGGGTTTATGGCAAGCCAGATGTACCTGTTGGAACGCAACTTCATGTCTATCGCTGAATATTTACGGGAATAAACATAATGAAGACAAAGAACATAAAACAGTTATTAGCTGTGGCTGCTATCGGTTTATTGACGGCTTGCGGAAGCCCCGCGCCGGATGCCGTGCTGTTGCAACCGGGTGTCAGCCGTGAGTTGGCGCAGTACAGGAAAGAACATTTCGGGGATGTCCGCTATCATCTCTTCTTCTCGATCCCCGAATCCCGTGAAGAAGCCGTTACCGGCAAAGCGGAGATCACGCATTCTCTTCGGGAAAAGCAACCGCTTATCATAGACTTTCGTGGGGAGCCGGCGCAGGTGGCGTCTGTCTTGCTGAACGGCAAGACGGTTCCTTATACGGTGAAAGACGAACATATCGTGATCGAAGCCGGCGAGGTGGCGGCAGGTGAGAACCGCGTCGCAATCGAATTTACGGCAAACGACCAGTCGCTCAACCGGCGGGACGAGTTTCTGTACACCTTGCTCGTGCCCGACCGCGCCCGCACGCTGTTCCCCTGTTTTGACCAGCCGGATATGAAGTCGCTCTTCACCCTGTCCTTGGAAGTTCCCGCCACTTGGCAGGCGGTCGCAAACGGAGCGGTCGAACAGGTCGACTCGATGACCATAGCCGGACGCCGGCAGATTCTTTTCCGGGAGACGGAGCCGCTCAGCACCTATCTCTTCTCTTTTGTAGCCGGGAAGCTGACGCGGGAAACCTTTTCGCGCGACGGACGGCATATCTCGATCTATCACCGTGAGACTGATCCGAAGAAAGTGGCACAGTGTCCGGAGATTGCCTCCGAAGTCTTCGATGCGCTTGAATGGCAGGAGAACTATACCGGCATCCCGTATCCCTTCGCCAAATACGACCTGATTATCCTTCCAGGCTTCCAGTTCGGCGGCATGGAGCATACGGGAGCTACCCTCTATACGGACGGACGCATGTTCCTGAATGAGAACCCGACGTTGAACGAACGCCTCTCGCGCAGTGCCCTGATCGCACACGAGACTTCACACATGTGGTTCGGAGACTTCGTCACGATGGAGTGGTTCAATGATGTCTGGACAAAGGAGGTCTTTGCCAATTATTATGCCTCTCAGATGGTCGAGCCGTTGTTCCCAGACGTGAACCATTCCCTCAATTTCATGCTCGATTATATTCCGGGCGCTTACTCGGAAGACCGTACGGCAGGGGCGAACCCCGTCAAGCAGGATTTGGCGAATATGCGCGACGCCGGGTTGATGTACGGCAATATCATTTACGATAAATCCCCCGTTGTCATGGCGATGCTGATCCGCATGATGGGAAAGGATGCCTTTCGGAAAGGCATACAGGAATATCTGAAAACCTACGCCTACGGTAATGCGACCTGGGACGGTCTGATCTCCATCCTGGACAACTATACGGACCGCGACTTGAAAGCCTGGAGCCATGTCTGGATAAACGAGAAAGGCATGCCGGAAATCCGTTCGGAGGTAAAAGGAGACAGCCTGATTGTCACCCAGTCCGATCCCTGGGGACGGGGATTACGCTGGCCGCAGGTGGTGACGTACGCTGTTATTACCGCTGGCCGTACGGATACGGTTTCCGTTCCATTAGTATCAGATTCCGATATCTTCCGTATGAAATTGGATTCTCATACCGATGTTAGTTCCGTCTGGGTTCCGAATGCCGACGGTACAGGCTACGGCTTCTTCCGTGTGGGAGAGGAGGAGCTCGACGGCCTGATGTCCGTCTTGAAGACTCACCCCGATGAAGTGCTGCGCGGTTCCCTGTTGATTACCTTATATGAGAACCTGTTGAACCGGACGATTCCCGCCGGCCGCTATATGGATGCCATGCTGGATTATCTGCCGGGCGAAAAGAACAGCTTGTTGTTCTCTGCCGCTTTGGGATATATCGGAAACTGCCAACGCCTGTATCCGTCCGCTCCGGAGAAACTGGAACAAGTACTTTGGCAGATCGTGACGACGGCGGAACAACCCCAGCACCGTTTGCAGGCATTCCGCCAATATCGTTCCATCGCTCGCTCGCCGGAGGCAGTCGCCCGTTTGTATGCACTCTGGCAGGACCGGAAAGCACCGGCAGGCTGTTCGTTGAGCGAGAACGACTATATCGGCCTTTCCTACCAGTTGGCCCTGCTGATGCCGGAGAAGGCGGACGAGATTGTCGCTACCCAGCAATCGCGCATCACGAATCCGGACCGCAAGCGGCAGTATGCCTTTATCTCGCCCTCTGTCTCGCCGAGGAAGGAGGTACGCGACAGCGTGTTTGCCTCCCTGCTTGTCGCCGAAAACCGCCGTGTCGAACCGTGGGCATCGGCTGCCTTAGCAAACCTGAACAGCCCGCTGCGCCAGCAGGAAGCGGTCGCGTATATCCGTCCCGCTCTCGAAGCGATGCAGGAGATACAGCGAACAGGCGATATTTTCTTCCCGCGAAACTGGGCGAGTGCGCTGCTTGGCGGACATACTTCGGCCGAAGCGCGGAAGGAGGTGGACGACTTCTTTGCCGCCCATCCCGATTATCCGGTTCTGCTCGCGAATAAAATCAGGCAACAGGCGGACCATCTGTACCGTTTGCACGATTAAGTAGAAAAAACGGCCTGTTTGGGTAATCTTTTGTAAGTTTTATTTGCTAATTCAATTATTATTGTAACTTTGCAACGTAAAAATAATAACAAATGAAAAGAACAGTTCTGCATCACCATCATCATCATTACAACGGGCAATAGTTCGGTGGGCTGTTTGGTATGTAGAAACATATAAGATAAATAAGTAAGGCTTGCCGTTATGCGGTAAGCCTTATTTTGTTTTTTGAAATGAACAATAAATATATAAACGAAATAAACATGTTACGAATTGCAGTACAATCGAAAGGTCGTCTTTACGATGAAACAATGCTTCTGTTGGAAGAAGCCGGTATTAAACTGAACAGGGGAAAACGTATTTTGCTGTTGTCGGCAAAAGGTTTTCCGGTGGAAGTGCTGTTCCTGCGCGACGACGATATCCCCCAGTCGGTGGCAAACGGCGTGTCCGACATCGGTATCGTCGGTGAAAACGAGTATGTGGAGAAAGGGCAGGAAGCCAAGTTGATCAAACGTCTCGGATTCAGTAAATGCCGCCTTTCGCTCGCCATCCCGAAGGATGAAGACTATCAGGGCGTGGAGTGGTTCGAGGGCAAGACCATTGCCACCTCGTATCCCGAAATACTGAAGGCTTACCTGGCTGAAAAGGGAGTGAAGGCAGACTTGCATGTCATCAGCGGTTCGGTGGAGATCGCACCGGGTATCGGCCTGGCGGATGCTATTTTCGATATCGTCAGCTCCGGCAGTACGCTGGTAAGCAACCAGCTCAAAGAGGTGGAAGTGATCATGCAGAGCGAAGCCCTCTTGATCGCTAACAACAACCTGTCTGCGGAAAAGCAGGCGATTCTGGATGAATTGCTGTTCCGCTTTGAAGCCATCCAGGTTGCGGAAGGTAAGAAATACGTCTTGCTGAACGCCCCGAAGGACAAGATGCAGGAGATCATCGAAGTATTGCCGGGGATGAAGAGCCCGACCATCACGCCGCTTGCCGACGAGAACTGGGTATCCGTCCAGTCCGTGATCGCGGAGAAACATTTTTGGGAAATCATCGGCAAGCTGAAATCATTGGGAGCCGAAGGCATATTAGTCATACCGATTGAAAAGATGATCCTCTAAGCCATGGAAGTAATCAAATATCCGTCAAGAGAAGAGTGGGCTTCGTTGGCCCAGCGGCCGGCTATGGATGTGACGGCCCTGTTCGACACCGTCCGTACGGTGTTGGATGAAGTGCGCCGGGAAGGAGATGCAGCCGTTATCCGGTATGAAGAGAAGTTCGACAAGATAGACCCTTCGACCTTCCGATCCCTCCGGGTGTCGGAGCAGGAATTGCTCGAAGCTGAAGACCTGGTGGCCGAAGACCTGAAACAGGCCATCTGCCGGGCAAAGGAAAACATAGAAACCTTCCACGCCTCGCAACGCTTTACCGGAAAGAAAGTGGAGACGGCGCCGGGCGTCACCTGCTGGCAGAAAGCGGTGGCCATCGAGAAGGTCGGTCTGTATATTCCGGGAGGGACGGCGCCGCTGTTCTCAACGGTCCTGATGTTAGCTGTTCCGGCACGCATCGCCGGTTGCAGGGAAATCGTACTTTGTACGCCTCCGGGCAAGGACGGGAAGGTACATCCCGCCATCCTGTTTGCCGCGAAGGTGGCCGGTGTCAGCAAAATATTCAAGGCAGGAGGTATCCAGGCGATAGCAGCGATGGCATACGGCACGCAGTCAGTGCCGAAAGTGTATAAGATATTCGGCCCCGGAAACCAGTATGTGACGGCTGCCAAGCAGTTGGTCAGCCTGAAAGAGGTGGCGATCGATATGCCAGCCGGCCCTTCGGAAGTGGAGGTGATTGCCGACGAATCGGCCAACCCCGCCTTTATCGCAGCCGATTTCCTGTCACAGGCGGAACACGGCGTAGACAGCCAGGCCATGCTGGTAACAGCTTCCGAAGGTATTGTCGAAGGTGTCATGCAGGCCATCGAGGAGCAACTGGACCGCCTTCCCCGCAAGGAGATAACGGAGAAGTCTCTTAGCCACAGCCGTATCATCGTGCTGAAGGACAAACAGGAAGTGATCGACTTCACGAACCTGTATGCACCGGAACACCTGATTATCCAGACCGTCGATTATGCCGCTATCGCCGGACAGATCGAGAACGCAGGCAGTGTCTTTATGGGCCCCTACACACCGGAAAGCGCAGGCGACTATGCCTCCGGAACCAACCACACGCTTCCGACCAACGGATATGCCAAGGCGTACAGCGGTGTCAACCTGGACAGCTTCATCAAGAAGATCACTTTTCAGGAAATCACGGCAGACGGTATCCGGCAGTTGGGCGGGACGATCCAAACAATGGCCGCCAACGAACAGTTGGAGGCGCACAGAAATGCAGTAACAATCAGATTGAACACATTATGAAAGACTTAAAAGACTTAGTCAGACCCAATGTCTGGAACATGAAACCCTATTCATCCGCACGTGATGAGTTTCAGGGTAATGCCTCTGTTTTCCTGGATGCGAACGAGAACCCGTTCAACAGGCCGTACAACCGCTATCCCGACCCGATGCAATGGGAACTGAAGAAGAAGATTGCAGAGATCAAAGGCGTGAACCGCGAATCGATCTTCCTGGGGAATGGCAGCGATGAACCGATCGACCTGATCATCCGCGCTTTCTGCGAGCCGTCTATCGACAGCATTGTCAGCATAGACCCTTCTTACGGCATGTATGAAGTGGCGGCCAATGTCAATAACGTAGAGTTCCGGAAGGTTAAGTTGGATGATAAGTTCGACCTGGATACGGACAACCTTCTGAAAGCGGCGAACGATTGGGTGAAGGTGATCTTCCTCTGTTCCCCGAACAACCCGACGGGAAACAACCTGAGCCGCGACCGGCTTTATAAGGTGTTGGAGACTTTCCAGGGGATTGTCGTGATAGACGAGGCGTATGTCGATTTCTCTATCGAACCCTCTTTCCTTGCCGAGTTGGAGAAGTTCCCGAACCTGATTGTCCTGCAAACCATGTCGAAAGCCTGGGGGGCAGCCGGAATCCGCTTGGGAATGGCGTTTGCCTCTCCCGAGATCATCGCGATTCTCAATAAGATCAAATATCCGTACAATGTGAACCTGCTGACACAGGAACGCGCCCTCTATGTGCTGGAAAACCAGGAACGCATGGAGAACCAGCTTCGTTCGATCCTTTCCGAGCGTATCCGCCTGCTGGCTGCATTGCCGGAGCTGAACTGCGTCCTTAAAGTCTATCCTACGGATGCAAACTTCATCCTGGTCGAAGTGACCAATGCGGATACGATCTATAAGAATCTGGTGAAATATGGAATTATTGTGCGTAACAGGACGAACGTGACGATGTGCAACGGTTGCCTCCGTATCACGGTCGGCAAACCGGGCGAGAACGACGCCCTGCTGGACGCCCTTAAAAAGATGTAAGCATGAAAAGAGCTTTATTTATAGACCGTGACGGCACGTTAGTGATAGAGCCGCCTGTGGACTATCAGTTGGATAGCTTGGAGAAGTTGGAGTTTTATCCGAAGGTCTTCCGCAATCTCTATTTTATCCGGAAGCAGTTGGACTTCGAGTTTGTGATGGTGACGAACCAGGATGGGTTGGGAACGGCTTCCTTTCCGGAAGAAACGTTCTGGCCGGCACACGACAAGATGCTGAAAACGCTTGAAGGCGAAGGCATCTGCTTCGACGATATCCTGATCGACCGTTCTTTTCCGGAAGACAATTCGCCGAATCGCAAGCCTCGTACGGGAATGATGGGCAAGTACCTGTCCGGCGAATATGATCTGGCAAACAGCTATGTGATCGGTGACCGCCTGACGGATATGCAGTTGGCCGTCAATCTGGGCGCTAAAGGCATTTGGCTGCATGCCGATGACGACGAAGCCCGCCAACTGTTGGCCGCCAATCCCGCTATTTCCCCCGTTCTGGTTACGGATGACTGGGACCGGGTGACCGAATACCTTTTTGCCGGCGAACGGCGTGCCGTAGTCCAGCGCACGACGAGGGAGACGGATATCTATGTGGAAGTGAACCTGGACGGACGTGGTGCGACGGAGATTACAACCGGTCTCGGCTTCTTCGACCACATGCTCGACCAGATCGGCAAGCATTCCGGCATAGACCTGACCGTTAAGGTGAAAGGAGACCTGGAGGTGGACGAACATCATACGATAGAAGACACGGCCATCGCGCTCGGAGAGGCTTTGCTGAAGGCCTTAGGTGACAAGCGGGGGATCGAACGGTATGGCTATTGCCTGCCGATGGACGACTGCCTGTGCAGCGTGGCGCTCGATTTCGGGGGACGTCCCTGGCTCGTCTGGGATGCCGAATTCCATCGTGAGAAGGTGGGGGATATGCCGACCGAGATGTTTCTCCACTTCTTCAAAAGCCTCAGTGATGCCGCCCGCATGAATCTGAACATCAAAGCGGAAGGCGCCAATGAGCATCATAAAATAGAAGGAATCTTCAAAGCCCTGGCACGCTCCATTAAAATGGCTATCCGTCGCGATATCTATAAATATGAGCTCCCGAGCACGAAGGGAATGTTATAGAGGTGCGGGAGATTGTGGAGGCGCTTGACAGTCCGTAACCCATAGAGTTAGGAGGGATAAAGCTATGGGATAGTGGCCATAAAGCATAGGGTTATGTATGCATTTTTTTGTTGTTTTATATGTGTCTGAATATCAGCCGAATCGTTTAGGTTGTCTAAGTTGTAGGGCTGTTGTTGGACTTCTATAGGAAAATAAATAATTAATTATTTAAGCAACATAAAAAGATTATATAATTAATTATTTATTTTCCTATATGTTTCCACAAACCTCTGGCAACTTAGACAACCTAAACGATTCGGCTGATATTCAGTGATATACGATTTTACTCGACATCATGGTGCTTAGTGTGCCCGTTCCCGGAACTCCGAGGGGGTGACGCCTTCTTTCTTTTTGAAGAAGGTGGAGAACTGTCCGGCATTCTCGAATTTGAGGCTGTAGGCTATTTCCGAGATGTTCAGGCTGCTGCCGGTCAGCAGCTCTTTCGCTTTCAGCAGCTTTTGCTGTAACTGGTACTGGGCGGGCGAGACACCCGTGTATTCTTTGAACATACGGCGGAACCAGGAGTAACCAAGCCCTAACTGGGAAGCGATTTCCTCCGGTGTCAGCGGGTTTTCCACCATTTCTTTCATCAGGATGCGGGCTTCGTTGATTTTATCTACCACATATGTATTGGTAAAGGAGTTGTTCCGCCTTTTATAATAGACCGTCCCCATTATGTGGAGCACGATACTCGAGATCATCTCTTGATAGCCGGTCTTTTCCTGTGAGGCGAACTTCAGGATATCTTCATACAACCCGACGATGGTCGCACTCAGCCCGATATGCTGCAACGGCTCTTCGCGGGTAAAGAAGCGTTTCTCCACGCGTCTGTCGATGTGCATGCCCCGGAAACCGACCCAGTATTCGTCCCAGCCGGTTTCGCTGTCCGGATAGTAACTGTGCCATTCGCCGGGGAAAAGCAGGATCATGGTGCCGGCGCTGATCTTTTGCTCCTTGCAGGATTGAGACGAGAAGTAGCCGCTTCCCTTCGTGATATAAACCAGCTGGTACTCGTTCAGGATGCGCCCGGTTTGCGGTTTGAAATTGTAATTGTCCGGGTGTTTGGAAAGAGGATAGTTCCCTTTGGGGGGGATGAACTGGTAGCCGACGGTGGTGACGACAATTCCCCATTCTTCATCCATCGCACTTATCGCCAGATATCTTAATTGATCGCTAATTTGTTTCTCCATCGCATCTGTCAGATTTGAAAGGTTTAAAATCATTTTCAAAAGCAAAGGTAATCATTTACCCATTACTTTTGTCATTATAAAATAAAGAACTTTGTTGTACCATGAAGAAATATAACTTTTTAGCCTTCGACATTGGAGCAACCAGCGGACGTGCCGTTCTGGGCACTCTGGCAGGTGGCAAATTTGAAATGCAGGAACTCCACCGCTTCCCGAATGCAATCATGGAATTGCACGGAAAATATTACTGGAACATATATCAGCTATATGATGCTTTGAAAGAAAGCCTTATGGTTTGCGCGCGCCGGCAGATTGTTCCCGATTCGATCGGGATCGATACCTGGGGCGTCGACTTCGGTTATCTGGCAAAAGACGGTTCTTTGCTGGGCTTGCCGCGTGCCTATCGCGATCCTTATACGGACGGGGCACCAGAAGCGTATTTCCAGCGTGTTCCCCGTTCGGAAGTGTACCGGTTGACCGGTATCCAGATCATGAACTTCAATAGCCTGTTCCAGCTGTTCCGCGCGGGGCAGGAAGGTTTCGGCCCGTTGGAGGCTGCCGAAGAGATTCTGTTTATGCCCGACCTGCTGTCCTATCTGTTGACAGGCAAAAAGGTATGTGAATATACGGATGCGTCCACTTCCCAGATTTTGAATCCGGTGACGAAGAAGTTCGAGGCCTCTTTGTTGGAGGCAGCAGGTGTTTCGCCTTCCATTATGCGGGAGGTGGTGATGCCGGGTACATTAGTGGGAGAGCTGACCGATGCGCTCGCTAAAGAAACCGGGATAGGCAAGGTGCCCGTTGTGGCGGTTGCCGGACATGATACGGCTTCGGCCGTTGCCGCCGTCCCCGCACAGGACAAAGAGTTCGCCTACCTGAGTAGCGGAACCTGGAGCCTGATGGGGATCGAGACGGAAGAGCCGATTATCACGGAAGAATCTTTCCGCCATAATTTCACAAACGAAGGCGGCATAGACGGGACAACCCGTTTCCTGAAGAATATCACCGGAATGTGGCTGCTCGAACAATGCCGGAAAGAGTGGGAGAAGGCCGGACGCGATTATTCCTATCCGGCGATTGTCAAGATGGCGGAACGGGCGACTCCTTTCCGTAGTTTTGTGAATCCTGATGATCCGCGCTTTGCCAACCCGGCAAGCATGACGGAGGCGATTGCCGGATACTGCCGTGAAACGGGGCAACCGGTGCCTGCCGAAGATGACGAGTTTATCCGCTGCATCTTCGAGAGCTTAGCGTTCCGTTACAAGGAAGTTCTGACATTGTTATCGGAAATAGCACCTTTCCCGATCCGCAAATTGCACGTGATCGGCGGAGGTTCGATGAATAATCTTCTCAACCAATTTACGGCGAATGTAATTAATATGCCGGTCGTGGCAGGGCCTTCGGAGGCGACGGCGATCGGCAACTGTATGGTGCAGGCGAGGGCGGCCGGACTGGTGGCCGACCGTTGGGAGATGCGCCGTATGATCAACTCTTTCCTCTCACCGTCCGTCTTCCAGCCGGAAGGCAGCGGCGAGTGGGAAGAGGCTTTCAGGAAATATAAATCTGTAACCTCATAAAAATAAGACCATGACAAAAGAAAACATTATCAAACAAGCGTATGATGCGGCTGCCGAACGGTATGCTGCTGTTGGTGTAGATGTAAAAGACGCAATGGACAAATTGCAGAAGATTTCCCTTTCGATGCATTGCTGGCAGGCAGACGACGTGAGCGGTTTCGAGAACCAGGGCGGTTCGCTGACTGGTGGTATCCAGGTAACGGGTAATTATCCCGGCCGTGCCCGCACGATCGACGAAGTTCGTGCTGACGTATTGAAAGCGGCATCGCTGATCGCCGGCCGGCACCGGTTGAACCTGCATGAAATATATGGCGACTTCCAGGGAAAGAAGGTCGATCGCGATGAAGTGGAGCCTGTCCATTTCGAAAGCTGGATGCAGTGGGCGAAGGAAAACGGGATGAAGTTGGATTTCAACAGTACCTCTTTCTCACATCCGAAGAGTGGCGACCTGACGTTGGCAAGCCCGGACGACGATATCCGTAACTTCTGGATCGAGCATACGAAACGTTGCCGCTGGATTAGTGAAGAGATGGGGAAATACCAGGATGATCCCTGTATCATGAACCTCTGGATTCACGACGGAAGCAAGGAAGTCCCTGCCAACCGCTTGAAATACCGCCAGATATTGGAGCAATCTTTAGATGAGATTTTTGCTACGAAGTATGCTAATATGAAAGATTGTATCGAAGCCAAGCTGTTCGGTATCGGTCTGGAAAGCTATACCGTGGGTTCATACGATTTCTATTTGGGCTACGGTGCGAAGAAGAATAAGATCGTGACGCTCGATACGGGACACTTCCACCTGACGGAAAGCATCGCCGACAAGGTTTCCGCGCTTCTTCTCTTTACGCCGGAGATCATGTTGCACGTGAGCCGCCCGGTTCGTTGGGACAGCGACCATGTTGTGATCCTGAGCGACGACCTGCTCGACCTGGCACGCGAGATTATCCGCTGCGAGGCGCTGGACCGTGTGCATATCGGGTTGGACTACTTCGATGCTACGATCAACCGTATCGGCGCTTATGTGATCGGTTGCCGTGCTACACAGAAGGCCTTTATGCAGGCGCTTTTGGAACCGTCCGCCACTCTGCAGCAGTACGAGGCTGAAGGCAAGTACTTCCAGCGCCTGGCTTTGCAGGAAGAGCTGAAGAGCCTGCCCTGGACAGCTGTTTGGGATATGTTCTGCATGCAAAACGACGTTCCTGTAGGCGAAGATTACATCGCTGAAATCGAGAAGTACGAGGCTGAAGTCACAAGCAAACGCTAAGTTATGGAAATAATCATCGGTTTAATCATCATAGCGATCGGGAGTTTCGGGCAGAGCAGCTCGTATGTCCCGATCAATAAGGTTAAGGACTGGAGTTGGGAGAGCTTCTGGCTGGTGCAGGGTATCTTTGCCTGGCTCGTTTTCCCGTTCTTGGGTGCGCAGCTTGCCATTCCCGACGGGAGCAGCCTTGCCGAACTGTGGAATGCAGGCGGGGCTACGGGAGCTGTTATCTACGGTGTCCTGTGGGGGATAGGCGGTCTGACTTTCGGGCTTAGTATGCGCTATTTAGGTGTTGCGCTCGGTCAGAGTATCGCGCTTGGCACCTGTGCCGGCTTCGGTACCCTTTTCCCGGCGGTGTTCGGCGGAACGGACCTCTTTCATGGCGATGGGTTGATCCTGTTGATCGGCGTGTGTATCACGCTTGCCGGTATTGCCGTGATCGGATATGCCGGGAGTCTTCGTGCCCGTAATATGACGGAAGAGGAAAAGAAGGCGGCTGTGAAGGACTTCGCCCTGACAAAAGGGTTGCTGGTCGCTCTGTTGGCGGGTGTGATGAGCGCCTGTTTCAATTTGGGGCTGGAATCCGGCGCTCCGATTCTTGAAAAGGCCAAGCAGTCAGGCGCAAGCGAACTGTTCGCGCTGAACCCGGTTATCCTGTTGGTGACGATCGGGGGCTTTCTGACGAATGCTTCCTATTGCATATTTCAGAATATACGGAATAAGACAGGGAAAGATTATTTCTCGGTATCGGGTGGTACTTTGCTGAATAATGTCTTATTTTGCGCGTTGGCAGGGGTTTTATGGTATTCACAATTCTTCGGGTTAGGGATGGGAAAGAGCTATTTCGCCGATTCTCCGGTGATGTTGGCCTTTTCATGGAGCATCCTGATGTCGTTGAATGTGATCTTCAGCAATGTCTGGGGAATTATCCTGAAAGAATGGAAGGGAGTGAGCAGGCAGACGATCATCGTCCTGATCTGCGGTATGTGTCTCCTGATATTCTCGCTCTTGCTGCCTAATTTGTAAAGACTTTGTAAGAGCGTTACATCTTAGAGGGCTTAAATTCGTCCTTATAGCGTCTGTGTCTTGGCGGTCCCGGATCAGGTCCGGGATGACAGCCCCGCCATCTCATCCTAATAACTGGAAATTAGCTTAGGATGAGGTTGCGGGTCAAGCCCGCAATGACACGTTACATAAATAGTATATAAATAAAATGGAAAGAATCAGAAACAATGAACAATTAATGGCCGAAATCGGCCGTATCGCCGAAGTTGCCGGCTATCTCTGGACAAAAGGATGGGCGGAACGCAACGGTGGTAACATCTCTGTTAATTTGACCGACCTGATGAGCGATGTTGAAAAAGCGTTGCCCGCATTAGGCCCGGCTATTCCTTTGCAAGAGGCGATGACGGCTCTTGGAGGCGATATTTTCTATGTCACCGGAACCGGAAAGCGGATGCGTTATGTGGCACAAGATCCGTTTGCCAACGGTTCCTTGATCCGTATCGCTCCTGATGGGAAAAGCTACGATATAATTGCCGAACAGCTGGTCTTGCCGACATCCGAACTGCCTTCCCACCTGATGATGCACAATTATCTGCGTGGATTAAGACGGAATAATAAAGTCGTTTTGCATACACACCCGACCGACCTGATCGGCATGACGCATTGCCAGCCGTTCCTCGATTCGGAAAAGATCACCCGTACTTTGTGGAGCATGATTCCGGAATGCCGTATCATCGTTCCGAAAGGCGTGGGTATCGTTCCGTACGAAATCCCGGGGACACTGGATCTGGCGCGTGCCACTATCAAGCAGTTGGAGAAACACGATGTCGTATTCTGGGAAAAACACGGAATCCTGGCAGTGGGCGAAGACCTGATCGAATGTTTCGACGCAATCGACACCCTGAGCAAATCTGCTCAGATTTATTTCAGCGCTCGCATGGCCGGATACGAACCCGCCGGCATGACCGATAAGCAGCTGGACGATTTGGTGCCGGCGTTCGGATTGTAATATACGATTGCAAATGATGATTTATCAGTGTGTTTATATTGACTGATAGTAACTCCTTCCCCTCTTGAGAGGGGGCAGGGGGTGTGTGAATTTTTTTGATATACAGAAAGATAACACACCCCTTATCCCCTCTCGAGAGGGGAAACAGATACTCCCGACGCTATGTCACAAATATGATACACCCCATAAATCTTCATTTATCTATTAATACTATAATGTTACCATGAAAATACAGTTAATTCTCATATCTCTATTCCTCACCGTTTCGTTGTCCGCACAGCAGCGCGATAGCCGTGTGCGTGAATATCTTCCTCCTGTGCGTATTGTCTGGCAACAGGAAAGCGGATTGATCCAAGGGGCGGACTATCTGCTTCTTCCCGGTAACGGGCAGTCCGACCTTGCAAACCATACCATTTGTAAGATGACCAGTACCGACAAGCAACACCCTGCCATCCTGCTCGATTTCGGAAAGGAACTGCAAGGCGGCCTGCAGATTGTGACCGGGATGCCGGCTTCACACGAGCCGGTTGCCATCCGTGTCCGTTTCGGCGAGTCGGTGAGCGAAGCCATGTGCGAGATTGACGGAGTAAACGGAGCTACTAACGATCATGCCATGCGCGATTTTACGATTCGCCTTCCCTGGTTGGGAGTCATGGAAGTGGGTAATTCCGGTTTCCGTTTTGTCCGCATCGACCTGTTGGATGATTCGGCCGACTTGCACTTGAAGGAGGTCCGCGCCATATCGACCTTCCGCGATATTCCGTATAAAGGTTCTTTCCGTTGCAATGACGAGCGGCTGAATAAGATATGGAAGACCGGCGCTTATACCGTGCATCTGAATATGCAGGAATACCTGTGGGACGGGATCAAACGCGACCGCCTGGTCTGGGTGGGCGACCTGCATCCGGAAGTGATGACGGTGAATACGGTCTTCGGTTACAATGAAGTGGTTCCGAAGAGCCTCGACCTGATACGTGATATCACCCCGCTGCCCGAATGGATGAACGGCATCAGTTCCTATTCAATCTGGTGGCTGCTGATTCATCGCGACTGGTATTACTACCACGGCGACCTGGTTTACCTGAAAGAACAAAAGCCTTATATGACTGCCCTTCTCCGCCACCTTATTTCCAAAGTGGATGTGGACGGGGTGGAGAAACTCGACGGAAACCGTTTTCTCGACTGGCCTTCCAATGCAAACCCGATGGCGATAAACGCCGGCTTGCAGGCTTTGATGGTGCAGGCGATGAAGGCGGGTAACGAACTCTGCACTGTCTTGGGAGAGAACGCGCTTGCCTCCGAATGCCAGGCAATGATGGAGAAAATGGTCAAAGCTGCCCCGAAAGTAACGAAACCGCTGTTGAAATCCGGCGTTGCCCCTGATGCTCCCGGCTCCAAGCAGGCCGCTTCCCTGTTGGCGCTTGCCGGACTGATGAAGCCGGAAGAAGCAAACCGGAAATACCTGTCTGTAAACGGGCCGAAAGGCTTCTCCACTTTCTACGGTTATTATATGCTCCGTGCAATGGCTGCCGCCGGTGATTACCGGGGCGCTATCGATGTGATTCGCCAATATTGGGGCGCAATGATCGATCTTGGAGCGACTACTTTCTGGGAAGATTTCAATATGGAATGGTTGCCGGATGCCTCGCGCATCGACGAATTGGTTCCGGCGGGCAAGAAAGATATTCATGGTGATTACGGCGCTTATTGCTATAAGGGTTTCCGTCATAGCCTTTGTCATGGCTGGGCTTCCGGGCCGACCTCCTGGCTGAGCGAATATGTGTTGGGCGTCCAGGTTGTGGAGCCGGGTTGCCGGACTGTCCGGATCACGCCTCACCTGGGTGACCTGGAGTGGGTGGAAGGAACTTTCCCGACACCGTACGGCGTCATTACGATTCGCCACGAGAGGGGTGCCGACGGTCAGGTAAAGAGCCGGATCGACGTTCCAGCCGAAGTAAAGATCATACAATAATCAAATCAAATAAAGATATAATGGGAAAAAGAAACACATTAGTTATTTGCTCGCTTGCCTTCCTTTCATTGTTGGGTTGCAAGGGTAAGAACGAATTGACGGTACCGGTCAACCTGCGTACGGAATACCTGCGCGAACCGATTGGTTTGGATACGAAAAGCCCGCGCTTTACCTGGGAGTATAAAGGGAATGAGGACAACTTCCTCGCCTCCCGTTCGGAAATAAGGATCGGAACTTCACCCGGTAACCTGCAACCCTATACGGACGGCATGAAGTTAGCACCGCATACCCGTTATTATTGGAATGTCACGGTATGGGATAAAGGCGGGAATGTCTGCCAGACATCCGAAACGGCTACTTTCGAGACTGCCAAGTTCGATCCGTCCGACTGGTCGGGCCAGTGGATTACCGATAACAATGACAAGGAATTTGAACCGGCCCCGATGTTTCGGAAATCGTTTACACTCGATAAGGAGGTAAAGGAAGCCCGTGTCTACATCGCCGCCGCCGGATATTACGATCTCTTTGTGAACGGAAAGCGGGTAGGGGAAAACTACCTCGATCCGGGTTATACGCATTTCGACAAACGTATCCTCTATGTGACGCACGATGTCACCCCGTTGCTGAAGAAGGGTGAAAACGCTGTTGCAACGGTGTTGGGTAACGGTTGGTTCAACGAGCAGTCTGTTGCCGTCTGGAATTTCGAGACGGCGCGCTGGCGTCAGCGTCCGGAGATGCTTTGCGAATTACGTGTCCAATATACGGATGGAACGACAGATGTGATTGCTACTGACGGAACCTGGCGTACGGCAACAGGCCCGTATACGTATAATAGTATATACAGCGGAGACAAATACGACGCCACCTTAGAAGAAGCAGGTTGGAATGCCGCCGGTTTCGATGACGCCAAATGGGCGCAGGCCATTGTGACCGAGGCTCCGGCTCCTCTGTTGGTCGCCCAGCAAATGCCCGGCATCCGGATTACGGAAGAGCTGTCTCCTATCTCCATGAAGGCATTCAGCGACAAGCTCTATGTATTCTCTTTCGAGAAGAACTTTGCCGGCCTGTCCCGCCTGAAGGTGAAAGGCGCTCCCGGCACACGCATCACGTTGAAGCACGGCGAGCTGTTGAAGGCTGACGGTCGTCTGGAACAGGGTAATATAAATGTCTACTATCATCCTGTGAAACCGGGCGAAGTGTTCCAGATGGATGTCTTCACGCTGAAAGGAACCGGTGAGGAAGAAGTCTTCATGCCTTCGTTCGCCTACCACGGATTCCAGTATGTGGAAGTGGAAAGTTCCGCTCCCGTCAAGCTGACGAAAGAAAGCCTGACCGGTTTGTTTATGCATACGGCGGTGGATCCAGTCGGCTCGTTCTCCTGCTCCGACCCGTTGCTGAATAAGATATGGAACGCAACGATGGAGGCCTATCGCAGCAACCTGCACAGCATTCCGACCGATTGCCCGCAGCGCGAGAAGAACGGATGGACGGCCGATGCACATGTGGCGGTCGATCTTGGTTTGTTAGGCTTCGACGGGATCACGTTGTATGAGAAATGGATGAACGACTTTATCGACAACCAGCGTGAAGCCGGCGATATTTCCGGCATTATCCCGTCCAGCGGTTGGGGATACGGCGAATGGCCCGGTCCGGTTTGGGATGCCGCGATGTTCATCATTCCGAATGCTCTGTATGATTATTATGGGGAGACACGCAGTATCGCGAACCTCTATCCGACCATGCTCCGCTATCTGGATTACCTGAAGACGAAGGAGAAAGACGGTTACTTGACCTTCGGCTTGGGCGACTGGGTCTACTGGAAGTCTACTACCGATAATACCTATACTTCTACCGCCTACTACTATCTGGATTATACGCTGATGGCCCGTTTTGCCCGCTTACTGGGTAAGGATTCCACTCCTTTCCAGCAGAAGGCGGATGAGTTGAAGGCCTTGGTCAACAATAAATTCTTTAACCCGGAGACAGGTATCTATGCGGAAGGGACACAGACGGCACAAGCCATCGCCCTCTATTTAGGCATCGTTCCCGAAGGCAAGGAACAGTTGGTTGCCGATAAACTCTGCGAGGTCGTACGTGGCAACAACCATTTCCTCGATTTCGGCCTGCTGGGCAGTAAATCCGTCCCGGCCATGCTGACCCGCTACGGTTATGTGGAAGATGCCATGAAGATGGTCACCAAGACGGAAGCGCCTTCATGGGGTTATTGGGTGGAGACGATGGGCTATTCGACATTGGCTGAGACCTGGACCTTGAGCCCGAAGTTCAATGATGCTTCCCTCAACCATGTCTTTATGGGCGACGTTTCGGCCTGGATGATGAACCAGCTTGCCGGTATCAATTACGATGCCGAGCAGCCGGGATTCAGCCATATCCTGATCACCCCTCATTTCGTGGAAGGACTGGACTGGGCGAAAGGCGAATACCGTTCCGTACGCGGACTGATTACCAGCGAATGGAAGCGGGAAGGAGGCAAGGTGACGCTTACGGTGACAATCCCCTCCGGCTGTACGGCCGATATCCGGGTAGGCGACCAGACAAAGAAGGTCGGCTCCGGTACGCACGTTAACGTATACTGATTAACCTGATAAATAAGAATACGATGAGAAATTACTTCCTGTTGCTGCTATTGATCGGATGCTTCGCTTCCGTTCAGGCCAAATCCGACTGGAAAGCCCGTTGGATCAATACGGAGCGTTGCCAGAGTGCCGAAAACACCTGGTTAGCGTACCGTAAGACAGTCGATATAGACAAGGTGCCGCAAACGCTTACCGCCCATATTGCCGCCGATAGCAAATACTGGCTGTGGATCAATGGCCGGTTGGTTGTGTTTGAAGGAGGGTTGAAGCGTGGTCCGTCTCTGCATGATACATATTATGATTCGGTGGAGATCGCTCCCTACCTGACCACCGGCGAGAATACGATAGCCGTCCTGGTCTGGCATTTCGGCAAGAACGGGTTCAGCCACGTGAATAGCGGACTGGCCGCCCTGCTGTTTGAAGCCGTTGCGCCGGGCATAGAGATTGTATCCGATGCAAGTTGGAGATGTGCTGTCTATGAGGCTTATCAAAATACGGAAGCTCCTTTCCCGAACTACCGTTTACCGGAAAGCAACATCCGTTTTGATGCGCGGATGGAAATGGCCGGTTGGAACCAGCCGGGCTTTACGGGCGGGATGCCGGAGGCTGTCGTCATCTCCGAAGTGGGAGTGGCGCCACTTGGCAAGCTGGTGGAACGCCCCATCCCGCTGTTTAAAGACTATGGCCTGAAGCCGTATGTCGATGTCCGCCAGTCGGCTGCCGGCGATACGCTTTATTGCCGCCTGCCCTATAACTGCCAGGTGACCCCCTATCTGAAAGTGGAAGCCCCGGCGGGCAAGACGATCCATCTCCTGACCGATAATTATGAGGGAGGCAGCGCGAACAACGTCCGTGGCGAATATATCACCCGCGACGGTGTCCAGGAATACGAAAGCTACGGTTGGATGAACGGGCACGAGATGCGGTATATCCTGCCGGAAGGGGTGAAGGTGCTCGATGTGAAGTTCCGCGAGACGGGCTACGATGCGGAGTTCACCGGCTCTTTCCAGTGCAACGATCCGTTTATGAATGAGCTGTGGAAGCGTTCGGCCCGTACCTTATATATAACCATGCGCGATAGCTATATGGACTGTCCGGACCGCGAGCGTGCCCAGTGGTGGGGCGATGAAGTGAACGAGCTGGGTGAAGCCTTCTATGCCCTTTCCCCGTCCAGCCATAAGATGGCGCTGAAGGGTATCCACGAGCTGATGAACTGGCAACGGGAGGATGGCGTGATATTCGCCCCTTCGCCTGCCGGAAACTGGCGGAAGGAATTGCCTTTGCAGATGTTGGCGTCCGTCGGCTGGTATGGTTTCTATACGCAGTATTATTATAGTGGCGACAGCAGTTTCGTTGCCGGTATCTACGACCGCCTGCACCGCTATCTGCACCAGGTTTGGCAGGTCGACAAGAGCGGTCTGGCTATCGAGCGCGACGGCGACTGGAGTTGGGGCGACTGGGGCGAAGAGATCGATATGGGCGTCCTCACGAACTGCTGGTATTACCTGGCGCTGAAAGCAGAAAAGGCTTTTGCCCTGCAATTGGGCAAGACGGCCGATGCCGAAGAGATAGGCCGCATGATGTACAGCATAGAGAAATGTTTCGACACGAAATTCTGGACTGGCACCGCCTACCGCTCTCCCGGTTATAAGGGCGAGACGGACGACCGCGCACAGGCGATGGCTGTTGTCTCCGGCCTGGCTTCCGCCGATAAATACCCGGCTTTGGTGAAGGTGTTGAAAAAGGAATATCATGCCAGTCCTTATATGGAGAAGTATGTGCTCGAAGCGCTTTTCCAGATGAATGAACCGGCATTTGCCCTTGAACGCACCCGGCAGCGCTATGCCAAGATGATGGACCTGTATCCTGATTGCACCACCTTGTTCGAAGGTTGGGGGATCGGCCCGGATGGCTTCGGCGGCGGGACGACCAACCATGCCTGGAGTGGCGGCCCACTTACCCTCTTGAGCCAGAAAGTATGCGGCATAGAACCGACCTCGCCCGGTTTCCGGTCGTTTAAGGTCTGTCCGCAGATGGGAACCCTGACCGAAACATCTGCAACGGTTGACACTCATTACGGAAAGATACAGGTTTTCCTAAACCGGAAAGGCGGTAAGATCTGGATGACTCTGTCCGTCCCTGCCGGAACGACCGCCGAAATCCCTGTCTCAAAGGGGAAAGTGAAGCGGTTGGAGGCGGGAGAATATACACTGACCATTCCGTCCCGGACGTTATAAATGAAGGTGCCCCTTTTAATCGGGGCACTTTTTTTAACGATACAGACCAATACATTTATTCTCTTGATATTGTGTAGGATATTGATATTGCCTACTTTTGCGCCCAATAGGAACAGGTTTATTAAGAGAGATGGCAAAAAGAAAGAGTGTAAGAAGACCGAAAAAGAAGACCCCAAAGACTTCGGCTTTCCTTTCAACAGTGAAGCGGATGTTTATCGGTGCTTTTATCGTGCTTGCTTGTTTTATCGGACTTCTGTTTATATATAATTACTTTTTTCCTGTTGCAGGCCGGAAGCCGGCAACAGAGGAGAAGAAAATGCAGGCTACTGCTGCTGCAAAAAAGCCTGTAGCTACCCCCAAGAAGGATGCACCCAAACAGCAAACGCCCCAAAAGACTTCGGCCGGGAAAGCTCCGGTTGCTACTTCCACAAAGACATTTAAAATTCCTGCCAATACGGAGATTCCTCGCCTGAAAGCAAAACGCCAGGAACAGGTAATCAAGCATGAAGGATACACAGTGTCTTATAATTCCGAATATCGTATCGCAAACTGGGTGGCCTACGAACTGACCGCTACGGAAGCCAAAAGCCGGAAGACGGAACGTTCCAATAAGTTCGTACCCGATCCGCTGGTGAAAGGGGCGAGTGCTACGAATGAAGATTATTCACGTACGGGCTACGACCGGGGGCATCTGGCTCCGGCGGGCGATATGAAATGGTCTGCCAAAGCCATGCGCGAATCTTTCTACCTGAGTAATATCTGTCCGCAAATACCGAAACTGAACCGGGGAATCTGGAAAGACCTGGAAGAACAATGCCGTTTATGGGCGATGGACAACGGTTCGTTGCTGATTGTTACAGGTCCGGTCATAACAGACGATATGAAACGGTTGGGTAAAAACCGGGTAGCCATACCGGAGTCATTTTACAAAGTATTATGTTATCATACGGGAAGCGGTTATAAAGGTATCGCTTTCATTTTCGAGAATAGGGACTATAAAGATAACTCGTTGAAGTCGATGGCAATTCCTGTCGATAGTGTCGAGAAAGTAACAGGTATCGACTTTTTCCCTTCTATCCCGGATGGAGAGGAAAAAGAGATGGAGCGAGTAGTCGATTGGGACAGTTGGTCTTTTTGAAATCCGATGTGAATCGGAACAATAGAATTTAAAAGGATGTTGTATAACTACGGTATAATAAACCAGAGTTATGCCATTAAATATCAGATTATAAATAGTAATAACAAATAACTAAATGCAAGTTATCATGAGTGGTAAATTAATCCCCGTTTTTGTATTGGCAGCATTGATGTCATGTAGTCAGCCGCCGGTGAAGGAGCAAGGTCCCCGTCCGGTGAAACTGGCGGAAGTGACCTCTTTGAATGTTGTGGAAAAGTCGTTTAGCGGCGTGGTTTCGCCGGACCAGTTCAGTGACCTGGCCTTTAAGATGTCCGGCCCGCTGATCTCGCTGAATGTAGACGAAGGGCAGAAAGTCCGTACGGGACAGGTTGTCGCTGAAATCGATCCGCAAGACTTCAAATGGGAATATGAAGCGAAGAAAGCCTCTTTTCAGACAGCCGAAGCGCAATTGCAGCGTGCTAAGAAGTTGCTTTCCAAACAGGCTATTTCCAAACAGGAATATGAAACGACTGAAGCCTCTTATTCAAACGCCAAAGCAGCTTTCGAGTATGCCCAGAACCAATTGGAACAAACGAAATTGCGCGCGCCTTTCGATGGTTTCATCCAGAAGAAATATGTGGAAAACTATCAGAAGGTTCAGGCTGGTCAGGGAATTGTCTGCCTGATCAATCCGAACAAGCTGCAGGTGCAGTTCACGATGCCGGAGACGAACATCACCTATTTCTCCACGCCTTATAATATATATGTAGAGTTTGACAACTACAAAGGCGTCCGTTTCAAAGCGAAGGTGAAAGAATATGTGGAAGCATCTCCTGACGGTTCCGGCGTACCGGTGTTCCTGTACATAGATGATCCGGAGTTTAATCTGAAGAAATATAAAGTGGCTGTCGGCTTTTCCTGCCGTGTGATTCTGCATATCGAAAGCGAAAGCTTTAACGAAGGTGCTTTGCTGGTTCCTCTTTCCGCTGTTGTAGCCAACGAAGAAAATGCGGATAAGTATGTCTTCGTCTACAATAGCCAGACGCAGAAAGTGGAACGTCGCCAGATCAGGGAAGCTGAACTGGTGGGAAAAGACAATGTTGTCATTACCGAAGGGCTGAAAGCCGGCGACCAGGTTGTCTCGGCCGGAGCTACCCGCCTGGTTGACGGACAACAGGTTAGAGTATTAACAGATTAAGCTGATAAATAATGAATCTTCCAAAATATTCCTTAGAGAATAAGAAGATTATATACTTCTTTCTGGCAGTGATGCTGATAGGAGGTATATATTCTTTCTTCAAATTGCCGAAGAAGGAGGACTCGCCCTTTGTAATCAAACAGGCAGTTTTGGTTACGCAGTATCCGGGCGCCACTCCTCTGGAGGTAGAGAAACTGATAACGGAACCTATCGAACGGGAAATTCAATCCATGTCGGATGTTTTTCAGATTAAGTCTGAATCCTATTTTGGTATGTCGAAGATCTCGATCGAGTTGCAGCCGACCTTGTCGCCGGATTATATGCCCGTCAAGTGGGACGAGTTGCGCCGTAAAGTAGCCAACATACAACCTCGCCTCCCGAGTGGAGCTTCCGCCATTAACGTGAGCGACGACTTCGGGGATGTGTTCGGTATCTATTATGCCTTGACGGCCGACGAAGGTTTTACCTACGACGATATGCGCGACTGGGCACAGAAGATCAAGACGGAGCTGACGCCTATCCCCGGTGTGCAGAAAGTCTATCTGTTTGCTGAACAGACACAGGTCGTAAATGTCCGTATCTCCGTGCCTAAGCTGGCAAACCTGGGGATCGATCCTAATTCGATCCAGCAAGTCCTCCAGACACAAAACCTGCTGGTCAATACCGGTGAAATTATGACCGGAACTTACCAGCTCCGCGTGCGTGCCGAAGGTACTTACAAAAGCATACAGGACATCCGCGACCAGCTGATCGTGACTAAAGGAGGCGGCGAAGTCCGTCTGGGTGATATCGCTACTGTCGAACGCGGCTATATGGACCCGCCTTCCAACCTGATGCGTGTGGACGGTAAGCGGGCTATCGGTATCGGTGTGGCTACAGGTGCAAAGGATGACGTAGTGGCTGTCGGTAACGCTGTTGCCGACCATCTGAAAGAGATGGAACAGCTTTTCCCGATCGGCATGGAACTAAAAACTATCTATCCGGAGAACCAGATTGCCAACGAAGCAAACAACGGCTTTATCCTGAACCTGATCGAATCGTTACTGATTGTAATCGTGATTATCTTCCTTGTGATGGGTTCTCGGGCCGGTATGCTGGTGGGAAGTTCGTTGCTTTTCTCGGTCGGCGGTACGTTGCTGATCATGTTGATCTGGGGCGTCGGGCTGAACCGGACCTCGCTTGCTGCCTTCATCATTGCGATGGGTATGTTAGTGGATAACGCGATTGTGGTGACGGACAATGCACAGGTCGGCATCAAACGCGGTCTTTCCCGTTACCAGGCTTTGGTCGACGGTGCGACAAAGCCGCAGTGGGCGTTGTTAGGTGCTACCTTTATCGCCGTTTGTTCCTTCCTGCCGATGTATCTGGCTCCGGCTTCGGTTGCCGAGATCGTGAAACCGTTGTTTATCGTCTTGGCCGTATCGTTGGGTTTAAGCTGGGTGCTGGCTTTGACTCAGACGACTACTTTCGGTAATTTCATCCTGAAAGAAGCAAAACCCGGAGAAGCCAAAGACCCGTATGACACCAAACTGTATCACAGGTTTGAAAAGGTCTTGGGCCGTCTGATCAAACGTCGTTATGTCACGCTTACTTCGGTTGTCGCAACCTTATTCCTGTCTCTGTTTATCATGAGCATTATGCCGCAGAGCTTTTTCCCGATCATGAGCAAGCCTTATTTCCGTGCCGACCTGATCTTTCCGGAAGGATATGGCATCGATGATGTGGAAAGGAACGTGATCAAGATTGAGGATTATCTGAAGAATAATGATAAGATCAAGTCCTATTCATTCACCTTGGGCGGCTCTCCGGTCCGTTATTATCTGGCAAGTTCTTCTATCGGCCCGAAGCCTAACTTTGCCAATGTACTGATCGAAACGAAGGATGCCAAGGATGCGCAAAGCGAGGAAAGCAAGTTCTATGAATATATGGTTGCCAACTATCCGGATATCCTGACCCGTTCAGCTTTGTTCGCTTTGTCTCCCGTGCCGGATGCCGCTATTGAAATTGGCTTTGTGGGTGACAATATCGACACGCTGGTTGCCTTGACGCAACGGGCACAGGAGATAGCACGCAAGAACGATATGGTGATGGAAGTGCGCAACAGCTGGGGAAATAAAGTCCCGGTGTGGAAACCCTTATACTCGCAGGAGAAGGGGCTTCGCTTGGGTATTACGCGCCAGCAGATGGCCTATTCGCTCCGTTCGGCTACAAACGGTGTGCCGCTCGGCGAATACCGCGAAGGAGACGTCTTTATGCCGATCCTGATGAAAGATGCCGATCGTGATTCCATGAACCTGAACGATCTTAAAACGCTTCCGGTTTACAGCGCCAAAGGCCGTTCCGTAAAAGTGGAGCAGGTGATTGACGATTTCTCGCTCGATTATGAGTTTAGCGTTGTCAAGCGTTATAACCGCCAGCGTTATATGATGATGCAGTGCGAACCGAAACGCGGGGCCAATACGATGGCGGCCTTCAGCCAGTTGTGGCAACAAGTGCAACAGGAAGTACAGGTGCCAGAAGGCTATAAACTGCAATACTTCGGTGAACAGTCCGAACAGGATAAGGGAAACAAGGCGATCGCTGCCAACATCCCGTTGATGTTCGGTTTGATCTATATAACCCTGTTGTTCCTCTTCCCGAAATTCTACCGGAAGCCGGTGTTGATCATGTGTATGTTGCCGTTGATCTTTATCGGTGTGGTATTGGGCTTGCTGGTGTTCGGCAAGTCGCTCGACTTCTTTGCTATGTTGGGCTTGCTGGGCTTGATCGGTATGAACATCAAGAATGCGATCGTGCTGGTGGACGAAATCGGTTTGCAGCTCAACAGTGGCCTGGCGCCGGTGAATGCTGTTATCGAGGCGACCAAGACGCGTATCGTTCCGGTGACGATGGCTTCGGGTACGACGATTCTGGGTATGTTGCCGTTGTTGGGCGACGCCATGTTTGCCGGTATGGCTGCTACGATCATGGGAGGTTTGTTCATCTCGACTATCCTGACCATCTTCGTCCTTCCGGTGACCTATTGTATATTCTTTAAGATTAAATCGGAATAATATGAGAAATAGAATAATTATCGGTTGTTTGCTGTTGGGGGCTTTATCTGTGGGAGCACAGGAAAAGCCTGTCACGGCAGCAGACTACAAGCAGAAAGTGCTTGAATATAGCCGCCAGATAAAACAAAGTGCCGAAGAACGCATTGCGATGCAACAGGCTGTCAAGGCAGCCAAAACGGGTTTCTTCCCTGCTGTGGACTTCTCCGGCAGTTATCAGTACCGTATCAATAAATATGATTTGGATTTCGGATCGACAGCAGTTCCAATGGATCACAATACCTATAGCCTGGGAGCTACGGTAAGCCAGCCGATCTATGCCGGCGGACAGATCTACAATAGTTATAAAGCTGCTCAGGTTCAGGGACAGATCGCTTCCGAGGCCGAAGAACTGACGACAGATAATATTATTTATGCCGCCGACCTGAACTACTGGTCTGCCGCTGCCCGCAAAGGTATGTACGACGTGATGTGCCAGTATGTTGATATTGTACAGACACTTGCCAATATCCTGACTACCCGTTTTGAGGACGGACAGATCAGTAAGACCGACCTGTTGCAAGTGCAGTCGCGTTTGAAAGAGGCGGAATTGAGTAAAAGCTCTGCCTATAAAGATTATCAGATCGCTTTGCAGAACCTGAATGTCCTGATGGGTGTTCCTCCTATGACTCCGGTAGATATTGCCGATTCCATTACAAAGGTTCAACCTTTACCGCAACATGTAGGAGAGGAGGCTGCCTTGCAGAACCGTCCGGATTTCACGATCTCCAAATTGAATATCGAGTACCAGAAGCGGCAGATCAATTTGTCAAAGGCCAAATACAACCCGACACTGGCAGTCGGGTTCCAAGGGACTTGGGGTACGCCGATGCTGAATGTGAAAGGTTCCGACCAGCTTTGGACACCTGCCGTATTTGCATCGTTGAAGATACCTTTGTTCCGTTGGGGTGCCCGCTTCAAGGAGGTCAATTCGCAGAAAGCAATCCTGCGCAGCAAAGAATATGCAATGGATAACACCCGCGATCAGATCTCGCAGGAAGTGGCCAACTCCTGGACCAGCCTGACGGAGAATACCAAGCAGATCAAGATGGCCGAAGAAGCCTGTCAGATAGCGGAAGAAAACCTCGACCTGAATACATTCAGTTACAACGAAGGTAAACTTCCGATCCTCGACGTACTCTCCGCCCAACTCTCCTGGATTCAGTCCTACAGCAGCCTGATCCAGACCTGGTACCAGCAGAAAGCCTCCCTTGCCCAATATAACAAGGCTGTGGGCCTTCGCCGGTTGCAATAATATTGCGGAAATATAAAAAAGGGGCTGTGTTCACTATGACACAGCCCCTTTTTGGGTTAGCTATTTGATTCGGTTTGAAAGGGAACCGGGTTCCCGGCGAGTATCCAAAGAGAAACAATATAAATAGTGAATTAATTTTGATTCAATCGCTTTTGCCGTAATGTGAATCCTTTCTCTGCCACATATACACCCGAAAGGATGAAGGCGGAACCGATTAGAGCTATCACCGTAATCGTTTCGTCGATCACGATGGCCGAAGTCAGAAGCGTAACTAAGGGAACGACATATATATAGTTTGTCGTGCGGACGACCCCCAGTTCTTTCACGGCAGTGTTCCACATGATATAACAGAGCAGGGAAGCGATAAGGCCGAGGAACAGCAAGTTTCCGATAACGGCAGGTTCAGTCAGTACTTTTATTTGTGGATGAATAGGAGAGATTATCAAGACAGGAATCAGGGTGATGATTCCGTAGAAGAATACTTTCCGGGTGATAAAAAGAGTCGGATACCGGTTCCCCAGCCGTTTCAGTATTAATCCGTAGAACGCCCACATCAAGGCAGCCAATAAGGTCAACATATCACCAAGCGGGTTAATCTGCAGGATAAAGCTACCGTTGAACACTACGAGCGCCACTCCGAGCAATGCCATCAGGGAACCATATATCAAATGCCTTTTCAGTCGTTCCCCTTTGTTGAACAGTCGCGAAAGAAGAGCGGTCAGGATAGGGGCTGTGCAGATAATCAGCGACACATTGGATGCAAGAGTTATCCCCAGTGCCGTGTTCTCTGCAATGAAATAAAGAGAGCCTCCGCAAAGCCCTGCCCCGAGAAAGAGCAGTTCGTCCCGCCTTGATTTGGCCAGCAGTTTACGCGGGCAGAAGAACCAAATCCCGACGTATGCCAGTGCGAAACGGTAAAGGAGGATCTCGACCGGCGTTAGTCCGTTGCCTATTAATATTTTAGTCGAAACAAAAGTAGTACCCCATATAATAACGGTAAGGATTGCCAGAAAGTGAAAACGATACATCTGCTTATTATTTGTTGCCATATTTATGTATTTTGCTGCAAATATACGCTTTTACGCATAACTATGGAGTAAACATGTCATAGTAATGATTTAGCAAAACCATAACTATGAGATGGAAATACGGGAGGGTTCAGTTTTTCTTATCATTGGCATATTGGCATATTTCCCCATTGGCACATTATTTCGTATATTTACCGACTAATAAAAGAATATGGTATTATGGAAAACTTTAAAGTCGGAATAATTGGAGCCGGGCATATTGCCCGCAAGATGGCGCATACGTTGCGCGATATGGAAGGGGTAGAACCGTATGCCGTAGCCTCACGTAACTTCGGGAATGCCGAAAGTTTCGCGCGTGAATGGGGTTTTACGCGGGCTTACGGGTCGTATGAAGAACTGGCGGATGATCCGGAAGTAGAGTTGATTTATATCGCCACTCCCCATTCCTTCCATTTCGAGCATGCCCGGATGTGCATCGAAAAGGGCAAACCTGTTTTGTTGGAGAAAGCTTTTACGGCCAATGCCCGGGAAGCGGAGTTGCTGATCCGGCTATCGGAAGAGAAACAGGTGTTTCTGACAGAGGCGATCTGGACGCGCTATATGCCTTTCTCCGCGACGCTTCGCGAGCTGGTGGACAACGGGACGATCGGACGGGTGATGATGCTGACCGCCAACATCGGCTATCCGATTGCAGAGAAGGAGCGCATTGCCAGGCCGGACCTGTGTGGGGGCGCCTTGCTGGACATCGGTGTCTATCCGATCAATTTCGCCATGATGCTTTTCGGCACGGAGATCACGGGGATTACCTCGGCCTGCGTGAAAGGGGAGACGGGCGTGGATTTGCAGAACAGTATTACGTTTGTTTATAAGAACCACCGGATGGCCGTCCTGCAAATGACTGCTTTCTGTGCGAATGACAGGCAGGGGATTATCTCCGGAGATAACGGCTACATTATAGTCGACAATATCAATAACCCGCAGCAGGCGGTTGTCTATTCGATTAATCATGAGGAGGTGGCTCGTTATACTTGTCCGCCGCAGATAACAGGCTTCGAATATCAGGTGCAGGCTTCGATCGATGCCATCCGTGAGGGAAAGATCGAGACGCCTTATATGCCGCATAGCGAAACCCTGCGTGTCATGCGGATGCTGGACGATCTCCGGTCGGAGTGGGGGGTACAGTTCCCGATGGATGAATGATAAGGAGGGGGTATCAAAAGTCGGTATTTATAGCGTCTGTGTCCTGGCGGGCTTGACCCGCCATCTCATCCTAATCATTATA